>JACZDA010071887.1_pt1 | contig 11477 bp, 8 predicted proteins | sample 8641761 | NCBI WGS metagenome assembly JACZDA01 (sample SAMN15324611, study PRJNA640507) | soil metagenome | isolation source: intercropping peanut in the first line | place: China: Luxin town, Laibin City, Guangxi Province | collected 2019-07-25 | depth 10cm m | reverse complement strand
TCGAGGGCGAGCGGCCCCGAACAGCAATCGCATGGTCATCATATCATACGATGACCGATGTTTCCCCACCGGTGCTGCCTAACGCGCCGTTGCCGCTATTCGACTCCCGGCGCATGCGCCGCACACCTGCTGCACGACCGGCTGTTCCCAACCCGCCGCAACCCGGCCGAGCCAAACCGTTCGAGCCGGTGCGCGCCGTCCCGAGCACGCCCAGCCCTGCGCCGGCCGCCGAGTCGGCGCCCGTGGAGCCGCCTGAGCCTGCACCACCAGAGCCGGCGGCGCTCTCGATCGAGCGCATCTTCGACCCGGACCCCCACGCGTCCACGCATACCGACCCGGCAACATCCCCTCGACGCCGCCCGTTCCGAACGTTCTCTTTCCGGCCGCGCATCTGGCTCACTGCGCTGACGATCGCCGCGATGGCCGTCGCGGTTCTCGCTGCCTGGTACTTCACGCACTGATCCGCTCGGACGAGCTCGACATCACCGCCGTACTGTCAGCGTTCCGTTAACCCACCGCGTAACGCGGTTGACACGTATTCTGCCCGTCCTGTCCGCTTCCCTTGCGAAGCCGACAGGTGCTTTCGACACGCGGGAGCGCATCCGATGCCTGCTACGCTGGACTCGACGTGGACCCCGCGACGCCGCGTTGGCGTCAGCCGATCGATCGCGCCGCTGGCGATCGCCGCCCTCTCGCTCACCGCGCTCGCCGCGCCTAACGCAAACGCGCAGCAAGGCCGCCGCGGCGCGCGCACCCCGGACTCGACCCGCGCATCCGCGCCACCGGGGCGGCCCTCGCACGACTCCGCCCGTGCCGGCGAAGATTCCATCCGCATCTCCGACATCGCCACGCGGCCGCCCGTGGTCACGCACCACACCATGCAGCTCAAGGGCGCGTCGCTCGCCTACACCGCGACCACCGGCATGCTGCCCATTCGCAACGACACCACCGGTGTCGCCGAGGGCTACATCTTCTACGTCGCGTATACCAAGGATGGAACGGCCTATCCCGCGAAGCGCCCCATCACCTTCGTCTTCAACGGCGGCCCGGGGTCGTCCACGGTGTGGCTGCACCTCGGCGCCTTTGGCCCCAGGCGCGTGAAGTTGAACGCCGATGGCTCACCGCCGGCGCCGCCTCCGACCCTCGAGGACAATCCGTACACCCTGCTCGATCAGAGCGATCTCGTGTTCCTCGATCCGGTCGGCACGGGCTACAGCCGTCCCTCGAAGCCATCGCTCGGGCCTAACTTCTGGGGCGTCACCGAAGACCTGCGCTCGGTCGCCGAGTTCATTCGGCTCTACCTCACGCGCAACGAGCGTTGGCTGTCGCCCAAGTTCCTCGCGGGCGAGAGCTACGGCACCACCCGCGCCGCGGGTCTCTCCGGCGTGCTCGCCGATCGCGGCATCGCGCTCAACGGCATCGTGCTCATCTCCACGGTGCTCAACTTCGAGACGCTGTCCGATCAGAAGGGCAATGACCTTGGCTTCGTCGGATTCCTGCCGTCGTACACCGCCATTGCGTGGTACCACAAGAAGCTGCCGCCCGACCTCCAGCAGCAAACTGTCGAACAGGTCACCGCGGAAGCGGAACAGTTTGCCGGCTCCGGTTATACGCTGGCGCTCGAGCGCGGCGGGAGCCTAACGGCCGCCCAACGGAAGGCGGTCATCGACACGCTGTCCCGCTTCACCGGCCTCACGCCCGCGTTCATCGACCACAACGATCTGCGCATCCCGCTCGACCGCTTCGACCAGGAGCTCCTGCGCGATCAGCATGAAACGGTGGGACGCCTCGACGGCCGCTTCACCGCGTACGCGACCGACGCCGGCTCCGAGCGCGGCGCGTTCGATCCAAGCGACGCGAACATCGAGAACACCTTCACGCCGGTGCTCAACGACTACGTCCGCCGCGACTTGGGCTTCAGCGATGACCAGATGTACTGGATTTTGGGCGGCGGCATCGGCCGCTGGCGCTATCCGCAGCGCGAGGGATTCCTCGATGTCACGCCGTACCTCGAGCGCGCGTTCGCCAAGAATCCGTACATGAAGTTGTTCGTGGCCATGGGCTACTACGACACCGCCACGCCGTACTACGCGGTGGAATACACGCTCGACCACCTCGCCGTGAGCGACAAAGCCCGCGCCGACATCACCACCGACCACTTCGGCGCAGGACACATGGTCTACATCGACACGCCAAGCATGGCGCGTCTCCGCCAGGACCTCACGACGTTCATCGACAGCGCGACCGCTCGGTGATCCATGCCTAACGTGACACACGACCCACGCTTCGCCTGCATCCATTCCCCACTTCCCCATTCCCCATTCCCTCGCCGTATGCGCTCTCTCTTTCGCCTCGCAGCCTCTGCGCTGCTGATCGCGCCCGCGGCCGCCGCGCAAGCGGCTCACACCGCGCAGCTCGACTCCGCCACGATCGCCGGATTCCGCTGGCGCAACATCGGGCCCGCCAACATGGGCGGCCGCATTGCCGACATCGCCGGCATTCCGAGTCCGTCCAAAACGTTCTACGTCGCGGCCGCGGGCGGTGGAATCTGGAAGACCACCAATGCCGGCATCACGTTCCGCCCCATCTTCGACCACGAGAAAGTCGTCTCGATGGGCGCGCTCGCGATCGCACCATCGGATACGAACATCGTCTGGGCCGGCACCGGTGAGCAGAACACGCGCAACTCGATCCTGCCCGGCGACGGCATCTACAAGAGCACCGACGGCGGTATGACGTGGAAGCTGATGGGCCTCGAGAACACGCAGCAGATCGGGCGCATCGTCGTCCACCCGACCGATCCGAACATCGTGTACGTCGCTGCGTTAGGCCACGCGTGGGGGCCCAACAAGGACCGCGGCCTGTACAAGACCACCGACGGCGGCCAAACGTGGAAGCTCATCAAGTTCGTGAGCGACAAGGCCGGCTTCATCGACGTCGCCATGGACCCCAAGGACCCGAACACGCTCTATGCCTCGAGCTACGAGCGCGTGCGCGGTCCCTGGTACTACCAGAGCGGCGGCCCGGGCAGCGCGCTCTGGAAGAGCACCGACGCCGGAGCCACATGGAAAAAGATCGAGGGCAACGGATGGCCCACCACGATGCTCGGTCGCATCAACATCGCGATTTCACGCAGTAACACGAAAATCGTCTACGCGGTCGTCGAGGCCGACTCGATCCGCGGCGGCAAGCCGCCGTTCCCCGTGCCGGCGAGCGACACGAGTCCTAACGCAGCGCAGCACACGCGCCTCCTGAGCGGTCTCTATCGCTCCGAGGATGGCGGTGAATCCTGGCATTGGATGAACGACAAGGACGTGCGCCCCTTCTATTACTCGCAGGTCCGCGTCGACCCGGAGAATCCCGATCGCGTGTACTGGTCGTCGACGCCCGTCAACTTCTCGGATGACGGCGGCAAGACCGTGCGCAACGCGACGGTGGGCATTCACGTCGATCACCACGCGATGTGGATCGATCCGAACGACGGACAGCACTTCGTCGTCGGTGATGATGGCGGCGTGTCGCAGACGTGGGACCGCGGCGGCAATTTCGTCTTCCTGAACACGTTCCCGATCGGCCAGTTCTACGAAGTCAGCTACGACTTCGCCGTGCCGTATCGCGTCTGCGGCGGTCTGCAGGACAACGGCAGCTGGTGCGGACCGAGCACCAAGAAGGAAGGCGCGATCATGAATCGCGACTGGTTCACGGTGGGCGGCGGCGACGGATTCTACACGGCGCAGGATCCGACGAACCCGAACATCATCTACGCGGAATCGCAGGGCGGTGCCATCGGCCGCGTGGACTACAGCACCGGCGAGCGCACGTTCCTCGACAAGCCGTCGTGGCGTGAGTCCCACCTCGCGTGGGAGGATTCGATTCTCGCCGTGCGCGGCGACAGCACGCAGCCCGAGACCGCGGCGATGAAGAAGCGCATCGCCGAGTTCCGCGTGAAAGAGAAGGCGGATTCGATCGACCTCGATCTGCGCTACAACTGGAACACGCCGTACTTCATCTCGCCGCACTCGGCGAGCACGCTGTACATCGGCGGCAACCGCGTGCTCAAGTCGACGGACCGCGGGGATCACATCTATCCGATCTCGCCCGACCTCTCGACGAAGGACACGGCCAAGATCCGCATCAGCATCAAGACGACGGGCGGCATCACCAACGACGCCACCGGCGCCGAAACGTACGGCACCATCACCACGCTGGCCGAGTCGTACCTCAAGCCGGGCCTGCTGTACGCCGGCACGGACGACGGCAACGTGTGGCTTTCGCCTAACGATGGCGGCACCTGGGAGAACATCACCACGCGGTTCCCCGGCGTCCCGCCCAAGACCTACGTGGTGCGCATCGAGCCCTCGCACTTCGACACGCTCACGTTCTACGTCGCGTTCGACGGACATCGCACCAACGATTTCGCGCCGTACCTGTACGTGACGACCGACGGCGGCAAGACCTTCCGCTCGTTAGTCACCGACCTGCCCAAGGATGGTCCGGCGTTCCTCCACGTGATCCGCGAGGATCCGGCGAACCGCGACCTGCTGTTCGTCGGCACCGACGTCGCCGCCTACGTATCGATCGACCGCGGCGTGCACTGGCAGCGCTTCATGACGGGGCTGCCGACGGTTCCCGTGCACGACCTCAAGATCCAGCCGCGCGACCACGACCTCATCGCCGCGACGCACGGCCGCAGCATCTGGATCGTGAACATCGGTCCGCTCGAGCAGATGACCGACACGGTGCTCGCGAAATCGGAGTACTTCTTCAAGCCGGGCACGGCGTACCAGTACGGCGAAGCGCCGGGTCCGGACCTGAACCCGGGGCAGCAGCTCTTCCAGGGCCGCACCGCGCCCTACGGCGCCGAATTCGCCTACCGCCTAACGAACGGCAAGCGTGGCGACACGGTGCACATCGTCGTGACCGACGCCAAGGGCGACACCGTCGCCTCGATGCGCGGCCCGGGCGGCGAAGGCGTGCAGCACGCGACGTGGGACATGCGCGGCAAGGCGCCCAAGGGGAAACCGCTCTCGCCCGCCGCCAAGCGCGACAGCATCGTCACGGCCCGCAAGGTCGACCACGTGCTCGACTCGCTCGCGACGGCCAAGGTCGCGCCGCAGCCGGTGATCGACCGCGTCAAGAAAGCGATCGCGAGCGGCGAAGGGTTAGGCGAGCTGTTCCGCCGCGGCGGCGGCAGCGGCGCGCCTCCGGGGGTGTTCGTCGAGCGGCCGGGCGAGAGCCCGCTGCCGCGGGCGCATCGCGGTCCTCCGGGCGGTGCGGAAGGGCGTCGCGACACGACGGTCGCCCAACGCCCGGCAGGCGGTGGCGCGCCGGGTGCCGGACCGGGGAGTGAACCGCCCATCGACCAGGCCGTGTTAGGCGAGATCTTCACGGCGCTTCGGTCGAGCGGCGCGCTGCCCGGCGGCGGATTCGCGCGGCGCAATCAGGCGCCGCTCGTCGAGACCGGCGACTACCTCGTGACGATTACCGCGAACGGACAGACGATGAAGCAGGTGCTGCGCGTCGACCGCGTGAGCGGCGACAACGACGCCGCGGTGGGTGACAACGCCCTGGATTTCGATCCGTAAGGCGTCGCGCGTCGCGAGTTGGCGTTAGGCTTGGGCCCGGGCGAGCTCGCGTCGTCCGGGCCCACGTCGCGTCTGTCAGCCTGCTGCCGGCGGAACGAGGAGCGGCGCCAAACAGGCCGCCGCGAGGTCTCCCGTGCTGAGCACGAGGGCGCCGCCGGCGCCCGACGACGGCTGCCACCCCCACCCCTCTGGCGTCTGCACCTGGCGGTAAACGTCGGCGCGCAGGATGGTGGCCGCCTGGGACTCGCGCCGCCGCGCGGCACCGCGGACGGCGACGACGCCGCGCCACTCGATCACCTGCAGCTCGCCTAACGAAACGTCGGTGAACTGGGCGGGGAACCACGACACGCTCACCGCGCGCTCCGCGCCCTGGACCACGCAGCGGTCGGGCGAGCGATACGGGAGCAGCGCCGACTCGCTCTGCTCCGCGAGCGCCCCGGGACCCGGAACGCGGTGTTTGATGTCGGCCACCAACTTGTCGAGCAGTCGCTCGAGCTCGCGCCGCGCGGCGGCGCGCTGCTGCGGCGTTAGGCGGGATCCCGCCTCGCTCGCTCCGGCACCGGAAAGGTCGTCGATCCGGGCCTCTTCGCCCTCGCCCACATCTTCCGGCTCGGCAGGCGCGCCTTCGCTCGCGGTCGGCTTTCGCTGCATGGGTCCTCGCGGAATCTCCGCACCGGCTGCGTCGTGGTACAGCGCTCGCGCGCCTCAGACGATGGAGATCGGCGGAGGAGCGACCAGCGCGGACGGCGCCGCGCCGGATCAATCGCTAAAGCTACACCACGAGAGCGTGCGCCGCGCGGTTCCCGAAGAGACCCCGGCTAGCGGACCACGATCACACCGGCCGAACCGGGCGCCGCAGGATCCTCATCGTGCGGACCTTTGGGACCGCCACGACGTGCCTTGGCGCTCCATTCCTCGATCGCGATGTCGATGAACGCAGTCGCCGCGAGATGCGCATCCGGAATGGCTTCATAGTCGCGACCCACCGTGCGACCCGGATGATACCGCGCGACCATGTCGTGGAGCAGCGCACGCTGTACTTCGTCCGGCGGCGGTGACGCTGCCGCACGTCCGAACACCACCACCGACCGGTAGTTCACCGAGTGGTAGAGCGCCGTGCGCGAGTACACCAGCCCGTCCACGAGCGTGACCTCGATGCACACGGGTGCGCGCGTCGCGAGATGTCGCATGAGCCGGCTGTGGTGCCCGCCGTGCAGATACACATGCGTCGGCCGCGCCGGGTCGAAGTGATACGACATGGGCATCACGTACGGCTGGCCATCCATCGCGAACGCCACGTGCGCCACCAGACCTTCCGCGAGAATCGCCGCGGCCTCCTCGGGAACGCCGCGATCGGCATGGACGCGCACCATCGCGCGCGCAGTGGTGCGTTCATCGGGATGAGTGGACGGCGATGGCGGCGTGTCGACGGCTGACGATGCGATCATGGCCTGGCACCGGTTCGGGTGGCGCTGGCGCGAGACCTCGCGCGACCGTATCGTACCTGCAAGCTGGACTTATCAAAAGTGCCAGAACATCACTGTTAGACAATGCCAGACGAACCCGCCCCCGCCCCCCACCCGCGCCCCGCCCGCCGGCGCGTGCCCAGCGCGCCGAGCCTGCTCGTCACGCTCGACGCGACGCGCGATGAGCCGCTCCACCATCAGGTGTACGCGGACATCCGCGACGCGATCCTCTCCGGTCGCATCGCCGCGCGCTCGCAGCTCCCATCCACGCGGTTGCTCGCGAGCGAGCTCCGGATTTCGCGCACGACCGTATCGCTCGCCTTCGACCAGCTGCGCGCCGAAGGATTTCTCGAGGCGCGCGAGCGCGGCGGTACGTTCGTCGCCGCCACTATTCCAGATCGCGTCCTCTCGGCGACACCACATCCACCATCGCGCTCCTCGACACACGGTCGCGCCGCCGCGCGTTCGCGACCCGCGCCCGCGGCAGCAGAGCCATCCCGACGCGGCGCGGCGCTCGCATCGCTCTCCACACCGTCACTCCCGTTATCGGGAACGCAACCGCGAGCCTTCCGCACCGGTGTTCCAGCCCTCGATGCGTTCCCGTATTCGGTGTGGGGCCAGATCGCCGCGCGCCTGTGGCGGCGCGCGCCGCGCGCACTACTCGCCTACGGCGTGCCTAACGGATACGAGCCGCTGCGCCGTGCGATTGCCGACTATCTCGAGGTCTCGCGCGGCGTGCGCTGTAGCAGCGAGCAAGTCATCATCGTGGGCGGCTCGCAGGAAGCGCTCTATCTCGCCGCCCACCTGTTGATCGAACCCGGCGACACGGTGTGGACGGAGAATCCCGGCTACCCGGGCGCGCGCAATGCACTTGCGGCCGCCGGCGCGCGCATCGTCGGGGTTCCGGTGGATGGCGAGGGGCTCGACCTCGCGCAGGGTCGTGGACTCGCGCCTAACGCGCGCATCGCGTACATCACACCCTCGCACCAGTACCCACTCGGCGTCACGATGACCGTCGGACGCCGGCTTGCACTGCTGGAGTGGGCGCGCCAAGCGGGCGCCTGGATTCTCGAGGACGACTACGACAGCGAATTCCGCTACACGAGCCGGCCGCTCCCATCGCTGCAAGGTCTCGATGCGGGCAACGGCGATCGCGAGGCGCGCGTGATTTACATAGGTTCGTTCAGCAAGACGTTGTTTCCCTCTCTTCGTATCGGTTTCCTCGTTGTGCCGTCGGCGCTCGTGGATGCATTCGCCGCCGCGCGCGCCGTGATCGACCGGCAGTCGCCGACCGTCGACCAGGCCGTGCTCGCCGAGTTCATCGCAGAGGGCCACTTCGTGCGCCACCTGCGGCGGATGCGCGCGCTGTACGCGGAGCGACAGGATGCCCTGCTCCGCGGAATCCGCGAGGGCCCGCTGGTCGAGCACGTCGAGACTGGTCCATCGGATGCCGGGATGCACCTGGTTGGGTGGCTGCGCCATCACCGCGACGATGCGCGAGCGTCGGCGCGCGCACTCGACGCCGGAATCGAAACGCAGCCGCTCTCGGCCATGACACTCGGTCCGGTTGCGCGCGGCGCGTTGCTCCTTGGGTACGCGGCCTTCGCGCCGTCGACACTGGCGCGTTCGAGCGAGAAGCTCGGTGTCGCGCTACAGTCGGTGCAGGAGCACGCCACGTCGCCGGCCCGTGATCGCCGTATTGCCGGCTCAAGTCATCATACGTAGTATCAGCCTATGACTAACCCAACTTCGTTCGCGCGCCGGCGCTTGGTGGATGAAGTGATCGACCACCTTCGCACCGAGATCTCGAGCGGCCGGCTCGCGTCCGGCTCGCGGCTCCCTCCCGAAGCCAAGCTCACGGCACAGCTCGGCGTTAGTCGCACGACGCTGCGCGAGGCCATCATCGTCCTCGCGCACGACGGCCTGGTGGATGTGCGTCAGGGCGACGGCACGTACGTAAAGGCCGACGCCCGCGCGGTCAGCCGACTGGCCAAACGGTCGATGGCCCAGCTCCTCGAAGCTCAACGGCCGATTCTCGTCGGTCTCGTTAGACTGGCGGCCACGCGTCGGACTGAACCCGAGGCCAGCGATCTTGGCCGGCTCGCCACCGAGCTCTCCCAAGCAATCGAGGCTCAGCAGGACGATGAAATTCGGCTTGGGACAACTGCGATCGAGTCGGCCATCGCCGCCGCCGCCCACAGCGATCTCCTCGCTGACTTCGCGGGACAGGTTTCTTCGTCGCTCGATGCGGCGGGAGCGCCCAGCGATCGCACCGAGCTACCGCCCGAGAGCGCGGCCTATCTCGTGCGGAGCGCCCGTGGCGTCATCGATCGCGATCCGGAATCCGCCGACCGCTACATTCGACTCTGGCTCGCGGCCCGAGCATCCGCGCTTGCGCCCGACGAGACGCGAACGGAGTATGTTGCTCCGGAAATCCGGCGCGGTCCGCGAACCAGCCACGCGAGGCGGCCCGACTTGGCGCCAGGAGGCGGATAACACACCTAATTGAGCATATCATCAGACGTATGATGTTTCGCATAACCCCGCCAGTCCTAACGCTCCTTCTGATTACGGTAATAGGCCAGGCCGCAAACGCCCACGCTCAAGGCATGAACATGCCGGGCATGCGCGACTCGACCATGCACATGACGGGCGTGCTCGGCATCCCCATGAACCGCGACGGCTCCGGTACATCGTGGCTGCCCGATGCGTCGCCGATGCTGGCCAACCATTTCTCGGCCGGCGCGTGGGACTTCATGTTCCACTACCGCGCCTTCGTCTACTACGACCGGCAGAACGATGCCCACCACGCCCGCCGCGGCGACGACCAGTTCGGCAGTGTCAACTGGGCCATGCTCATGGCCGGCCGCGACCTGGGCCACGGCCGCCTCCAGCTCCGCGGCATGATGAGCGCTGAGCCGTGGACTATCGGTGCGGTTGGCTATCCGCTGCTGCTCCAATCCGGCGAGGAATACCACGGACAGCCGCTCCATGACCGGCAACACCCGCACGATCTCTTCATGGAGCTGGCCGCCATCTACGCCCACCCGTTAGGCAGCAACCTGGGGATCCAGGCCTACCTCGCGCCCGTCGGTGAGCCCGCGAGCGGACCCGTCGCCTTCCCCCACCGGCCGTCCGCCTCCGGAGACCCGTTCGCGCCGCTCGGCCATCACTGGCAGGACGCGACGCACATCTCGTACGGCGTCATCACCGCCGGTCTGTTCTCCCGCTCCTGGAAACTGGAGACCTCGATCTTCAACGGCCGAGAGCCCGACCAGGACCGCACGAACTTCGACTACAAGGGACGCAGCCTCGACTCGTACTCGGCTCGCTTCACCGCCAACCCAGCGACGACGTGGAGCTTGAGCGCGTCCTACGCCTATCTCAAGAGTCCCGAAGCACTGGAGCCATCGGTCTCGGAACAACGAATCACCGCCTCCGCTCTGAACACCCGGCCAGTGTGGTCGCAAGGCGAATGGGCGAGCGCGCTCATCTATGGCGGAAACAAGCACGAGGACACTGACCGATGGTCCAACAGTCTCCTCGCGGAGTCCAACTTGGCCTTCGACGGCTGGAACACCGTGTTCGCCCGCCTCGAGTACGTCGATAAAACAGCAGCAGACCTCGACATTCTCGACCAGCCAGCCGGTGCGCGCTTCGACCTCGGATCGCTCGCCATCGGATACATCCGCGAGATCGCGCACTACCCGGGTGGATCGTTAGGCATCGGAGGCCGCGTCTCGGTTGACCTGGTCCCCGCTGCCCTCGAGCCGGTCTACGGCTCTCGCACGCCAACCGGATTCGCCGTGTATCTGCGCTTCCGGCCCCGCCCAATGCGCTCGAACGCAATGACCGGAATGGGCCACTCGACTGACCGCTGGCGCCCGCCTAACGCAACCGGCGCGCCACCTACTGCGCCGCCGCCGCGACGAGCCCCTCGATGCCGGTGAGCGCCGGCATGAACTTCGACGGCAAGCCGTGGCGCTTCGCGAGATAGTCCGGCGTGTTGTATCCGATCCAGACCACGCCGTCGTCCGCCTGCCACACCAGAACCTTCAGCGGAAGATCGATGGCAATGGTCGGCACGGCATCCATGAGCGCCGTACCCGCACGTGGCGTCCCGAAGATCAGCAGCTTCGTCGGCCGCAAACGGAGACCGACCCTCGCGGCTTCGCCGCTGTGATCCACGAGCGCGAACAGCGTGACGCCCTTCGCAGCGAGCAATGACTTGATCCGATCGACAGTCTGATCGACCGTATGCGTGCTCCGCGTCCGGGCGAACCCCGGCGGTGCATCGGCGCTCACGTCACTCCGTGCGGCGGAACAGGCGGGATGAGTCCCGAAAAATCGAGAGAGGCGCGGGCCGGAATCGAACCGGCGAATAGCGGTTTTGCAGACCGCTGCCTTACCACTTGGCTACCGCGCC
>JACZDA010018872.1_pt1 | contig 11516 bp, 9 predicted proteins | sample 8641761 | NCBI WGS metagenome assembly JACZDA01 (sample SAMN15324611, study PRJNA640507) | soil metagenome | isolation source: intercropping peanut in the first line | place: China: Luxin town, Laibin City, Guangxi Province | collected 2019-07-25 | depth 10cm m | reverse complement strand
TCACCGAGGAACTGAAAGCCTTCGAGGACAAGGTGCTGTCCGCGAAGGAACGCGCGCTGATGCGTGAGCACGCGCTGTACGAAGGCGTGCTGGATGCGCTGGTCGACAAGCTCGCGCCGCTGAAACAGGCCGCGCAATCGCTGGCGGAACTCGACGTACTGGCGGGATTGGCCGAACGCGCAGGCGCGCTCGACTGGACGCGTCCGCAACTGGTGGACGAACCCGTGATCGCGATCGAGCGCGGCCGCCATCCGGTGGTCGAGGCCGTGCGCACGGAACCCTTCGAACCTAACGACCTCGCCCTCGACGCCGCGCGCCGCATGCTGGTGATCACCGGCCCCAACATGGGCGGCAAGAGCACCTACATGCGCCAGAACGCGCTGATCGTACTGCTGGCGCACGTCGGCAGCTACGTGCCGGCCGCGTCGGCGCGCATCGGGCCGATCGACCGCATCTTCACCCGCATCGGCGCGGGCGACGACCTTGCACGTGGGCAGTCGACCTTCATGGTCGAGATGAGCGAGACCGCCAACATCCTGCACAACGCGACCGCGCAATCACTGGTGCTGATGGACGAGGTTGGGCGCGGCACTTCAACTTACGATGGCCTTGCGCTCGCACGTGCGGCAGCGGTGCGCCTGGCAACCGGCAACCGCGCGTTCACGCTGTTCGCAACGCACTATTTCGAACTGACCGGACTCGCCGCCCAATTCGACGGCATCGCCAACGTGCACCTCGACGCCGTCGAGTACCACGATGCCAAACAAGGCGACCAGCTGGTATTCATGCACGCGGTGAAGGAAGGCCCCGCCAACCGCAGCTTCGGCCTGCAGGTGGCTGCCCTGGCGGGGCTGCCGAAGGACGTGATCGCCGCTGCAAAACGCACGCTGGCGGAACTCGAGCACGGCGCCAGCACGCGCGCAGCGAACCAGCAGGCCGCCGCTACGCCGCAGCCGGATTTGTTTGCCTCGCGCCCGCTGCCCGATCCGCAACTGGCCGCGCTGGCCGAAGCCGTACGCGCGCTCGACCCCGATGCATTGACCCCGCGCGACGCACTGGACGCGCTCTATCGGCTGAAGTTGCTGGCCGGTTGAGCAAGCCCGGCTGGCTGATCAACTGGCGTGACCGCGGTGCGCACGCCTGCGCTGGATCAGTCGCCCTTGCGGTCGTCCAGCGCCGGATCGACCATGCCACCCGGCTGGGGACGTGGCGGCCGCGGTGGGTGGAGGTGGACCAGCAGTGGCGCGGATGGATTGCCGACGGAAGCCTGGATGTCGGCGCTGATCGTGGGCCGCATGGGCAAGCTGGATGCGGGCGTCGACCACGCCGCTGCGGAAGCCACCGGCGCCGCCACGACCTGCACGCGCGCTGGTGGGGACACGGCAGGCGCGGGGCTCGGTTGCGGCGCAGCCGGAGGCGGCGTCGCCGATGGGGTCAGAGCAGGTTGCATGTGTGCTTCATCGGGCATGCCGATGTCAGGAATGGCGTTCCATTCCTCCTGCGTCATGCCGGCCGGAATCGCGTCCACGGGCGGGGTTTCGACCCGTGCCGGCAGGCGCCCCGCCTGCACCAGCGAGCGCACGGCATGGAACACGTCCGCCCGTCCGAACGGCTTCTTGACGAAGCCATCGGCGCCAAAACGTTGCACGTAAAACTGTTCGGTCGCCTGCTGGTTGCCGCTCATCATGATGATGGGCGTGGTGTGCGTACGGCTGTCGCGGCGCAGCGCGCGCAGCGCCGCAAAGCCGGACATCCCAGGCAACACGATGTCCAGGAAAATCAGGTCCGGAAACTGCGCCTGCGCCAGCGTGACCGCGGTCTCGCCATCCGGCGCCATCAGCACTTCGTAGCCATCCTGCGCCAGCATCTTGCCCAGCACCGCGCGGATGGTCGCGGAATCGTCCACCACCAGCACCCGCGCACCCAGCGAGGCACGCACGCGCAGCTCGTCACGCCGCTCGCCGACGGGTGCGCTGTTGGTCCCCACCAAGCGCTTGAACAAATCAAAAACCGGCATCCCGTTCCCCTGCGCCGAAGCGCATAGTGTCGGCGCCGCCACGCGCGGGCGCAAGCGGCCGGCCACAGCTCACGTCTGCAGGATCACGCTGCAGCAGGTGACGGCGCCCTCGGCCTTTTCCATTTCCGACATGTCCACGCTGCGCACGTCGATGCCAAGTGCACGCAGCTTCGCGCCGGTGCGCGGCGCCGAGGCGGCGTGGATCACCGCATCGCCCAGCCACAGCGCGTTGGCCGCGTGCGGCTCGGCGGCATCCACCGCCACCGGCTTCCAACTGGGAAAATACGTTGCGTCCACCCAGTCCGGGTTCACCAGCAGCAGCCCGGGCGCTACCTGCGTCACCGCGCTTTTCAGGTGCAGGCACCCACGCAGCGGCGCTGCGACCACCCGGTAGTCAAACGGCGCCAGCAGCCGCCCCAGCTGGGCGATGCCTTCCGCGCTGCTGCGCGCGGACGCGCCCACGTACAGCACGCGATCCAAGCGCAACACGTCACCGCCGTCGAGGGTGTCGGGTGCTTCGATGCGTAGCAGCCTGCGTTGCCCGGACAACGCCATAGCCATCGAGTCCACTTCGCCGCGCCGCGAGGCCGCGCCCGGACGCGTGATCACCGCCACCTCGTCCAGCGCGATCACGGTGTCTTCGACGAACACGGAGTCGGGGTGCGACGGCAATTCCGCCAACTGGCGCACTTCGCACCCGGCTTCGCGCAGGGCCTGCTCATACGCGGTGTGCTGGCGGCGCGCCAGTTCGAGGTCGATCGGACGCCGCGGCAGATGGTTCAGCTCGCAGTCCTGCAGGGTGCGGCTGACGACGCGCGTCATGGCAATGCGTGCGATGGTCGTACCCTCCGGCAATGAACCAAGATCAGGCCATCCCTGAAGGTCAGCATACCGCCACGACCAACGCATGTCCGCCACGCCACCGGCACGGCCGCATACAATCGACCGAACGCCGCAGACACCACAGGGGCCGTGCATGCAAGTGTCCAAGGGCCAGATCGGTCTGGTAACCGTCACCACGCTGGTCCTGGGCAACATGATCGGCTCGGGCGTGTTCCTGTTGCCGGCATCGCTGGCGCCCTACGGTGCATACAGCCTGGCCGGCTGGCTGGTCAGCGCCTGCGGGGCGCTGCTGTTGGCCAGCGTGTTTTTTCGCTTGGCCAAACGCGCGCCGCGCGCCGGCGGTCCGTACGCCTACAGCCGCGAAGCGTTTGGCGATTGCGTCGGATTCCTGGTGGCCTGGATGTATTGGGTGGCCCTGGTCGGCGGCATCGCGGCCATCGCCGTCGCGTTCGCCAGCTACCTGTCTGCGCTGTTTCCGGTCATCGGCACACGGCCGTTGTTTGGCGCATTGACCGCGCTGGCCGCCATCTGGGTGCTGACCCTGGTAAATATCGCCGGCGTACGCAGCGCAGGCAACGTGCAGATCATCACCACGGTCCTGAAACTTCTTCCACTGCTGGCGCTGGCGGTCTTCGGCTTTGCCCACTTCGACCCGCAGTTGATGGCGCCGGGTCCGCAGGCCGGCGCGCCGTTGCACGCAATCAGCCTGAGCGTGGCGGCCACGCTGTTCGCATTCATCGGCGTCGAATGCGCGACGATTCCAGCCGCGCACGTCCGCAACCCGGAAAAAACCATCCCGCGCGCGACGCTGCTCGGCACCGCGATCGCGGCGGCGGTGTACATCGCGTGCACCACGGCGGTGATGGGCCTGCTGCCGGAAGCCGTGCTGGCGCATTCCCAGGCACCGTTCGCAGACGCGGGGCGCCTGCTGTGGGGCCACTGGGCGGGTTGGCTGATCGCGGGCGTCGCCGCCATTTCCTGCTTTGGCGCGGTCAACGGCTGGACCTTGATCGCGGGCCAGTTTCCGCAGGCGGTAGCGCGCGACGGCCTGTTTCCAGCCGTGTTCGCGCGCGATTCGCGCTACGGCACGCCCGCGCCGGCGCTGCTCATTTCCGCGCTGATCAACAGCCTGCTCGTGCTCGCCAACTTCAGCCACGGGATGGTCGCGCTGTTCACCTTCATCGTGCTGCTGACCACGCTCAGCACCGTGGTTGCCTACCTGTTCTGCGCCATGGCCGACATCGTGCTGGCACACCGCAGTGGCAAGCCGGTGCCCTTGCGCGACACCGTGTTTGCCTGCGCGGCCTTCGCCTTCGCGGTGTGGGCTGCACTGGGCGCGGGTCAGGAAGCGGTGTACTGGAACTTCGCGCTGCTTATCATCGGCATTCCGCTGTACGTGTGGCAGACGCGGCGCTCCGCGCACGCACGCGAGCCCGCCTGATCAGCGCGCGTCGATGTCGCCCAGCGCGCGCAGCAGACGGCGGGCGCGCTTGTCGGGACGCCGCAGTGGCGGCTGATAACCCGCGCGTTCGGCACGGCGTCGTTCGCGGGCCTTGACGCGCGCCGCAACGGACGCATCGGATTCGCGGTACAGCGTTTGCGCCAACGCTGCGGACCCACGCTTGGCGGCCAGCGCCGTCACCTCGACTTCGAAGGTTTCCTCGCCGCGCTCGACGTGCAACCCATCGCCCACGTGCACGACCTGCGAAGGCTTGCACCTGGCACCACCGCGCGTGACGTGTCCGCGCTCCAGCGCCTGTTTGGCCGCCGCGCGCGTCTTGAAGAAGCGCGCGGCCCAGAGCCAGGCATCGATGCGCGGGCCAGCCGCGTCAGTCATCGGCTGGCCTGCGATGGCTGGCACGCGAACATGCGTGCATCGATCGCCGGCATCGGTCGCGGGCAAGGCCCGCTCCCATCCATCAACCACCCAGCAACCGGTTGATGCGCTGCACGAACGCCGCCGGATCGGGCAACGCCGCACCGGCGGTGATCTCGGCCTGTTCCAGCAGCAGCATGGCCAGATCCCCGGCCTTCGCCTCGTCGGCCTCCGATTCGACGCGCCTGACCAGCGGATGCGCGGGGTTGATTTCCAGCGTGGGTTTGGAATCCGGCACCTCCTGGCCCGCCTCGCGCAACAGCCGCGCCAGGTGCGGCGCCAGTTCGTAGTCGGAGAGCGCGAGGCACGACGGCGAATCGGTGAGTCGGGCGGAAACCTTGACGTCGCCGACGCGTTCACCCAGCAGGTCCTTCAGCTTCTTCAGCAACGGCTCGGCCGCCGCGGCAGCCGCTTCCTGTTTTTTCTTGTCCGCCTCATCCAGCGGCAATTCGCCCTTGGCGACGTTCTTCAGGGTCTTGCCCGCGTACTCGGTGAACTGGCCAAGGATCCACTCGTCGACGCGATCGAACATCAGCAGCACCTCGATGCCCTTGGCCTTGAAGGCTTCCAGCTGCGGGCTGCCGGCCGCGGCCCGGTAGCTGTCGGCGGTAACGTACCAGATGTAATCCTGGCCCGGCTGCATGCGCGCAATGTAGTCGTCCAGTGACACGTCCTGCTCGCCGGTGTCGCCCCTGGTGGAGGCAAAGCGCAACAACTTCGCGATGCGCGCGCGGTTGGCCGGGTCCTCGACGATGCCTTCCTTCAGCGTGTTGCCGAACACCTGGCAGAAGGTCTTGAACTTGTCCGCGTCGTTTTGCGCCAGGTGCTCGATCAAATCCAGCACGCGCTTGACGCAGGACGCCTTGATGCGCTCGATCTGACGGTTGTGCTGCAGGAGTTCGCGGCTGACGTTCAGGGGCAGGTCGTCCGCATCCACCACGCCGCGCACGAAGCGCAGGTAGTTCGGCAGCAATTCCTCGGCCGCATCCATGATGAAGACGCGCTTGATGTACAGCTTGACGCCGCGGCGCTCGTCGCGCGCCCCCATCATCAAATCAAATGGCGGCTGCGCGGGAATGTACAGCAGCGTCGTGAAGCGCTGGCTGCCGCCCTCGACCCGGTTGTGCGCCCACGCCAACGGGTCGTTGAAATCGTGACCCAGCGATTTGTAGAACGCCTTGTAGTCGTCGTCGCTGATCTCGGCCTTGGGCTTGGTCCACAGCGCAGACGCGCTGTTGACGGTTTCCCACTCGTCGGTCGGCTTGCCGTCCTTGAACTTCTTCATCCGGATCGGGAATGCGACGTGGTCCGAATACTTGCGGATCAGGTCGCGCAGCTTCCAGTGGTCCGCGAATTCGAGATCGTCGTCCTTGAGGTGCAGGATCACCGCCGTGCCGCGCGCGGCGATGTCCTCCACGGCCAATGAATATTCACCCTTGCCGTCGCTTTCCCAGCGTACGCCGTCCTTTGCCGCCGACCCCGCGCGACGGGTCAACACCGTGACCTTGCCCGCCACCACGAACGCGGAATAGAACCCCACGCCAAACTGGCCGATCAGGCGCGCGTCGGCCTGCTGCTCGCCCGACAACGATTCCAAAAAGCGCCGCGTGCCCGAACTTGCAATCGAGCCAAGGTTGGCGACCACCTCGTCGCGGCTCATGCCGATGCCGTTGTCGCAGATCGTCAGCGTCTTGGCGTCCTTGTCGAATTCCACGTCGATGTGCAATTCGGCGTCATCGCCCAGCAGCTCCGGCTTGCCAATGGCCTCGAAGCGCAACTTGTCGCAGGCATCGGAAGCATTGGACACCAGCTCGCGCAGGAAAATGTCCTTGTGCGAATAGAGCGAGTGGGTCACCAGCCGCAGTACCTGTGCAACTTCGGCCTGGAAAGGACGGGTTTCAGTGGTCATGGGGAAAGCTTCCGTGATGATCTAAAAGTGAATCAGGGTGACAAAAAGCATCCCATTCCGTCGTCATTCCGGAGCCATCGCCCCGGCGATGGCATCCGGAACCCAGCGACTCGTCCGGCAGGAAGCCAAGGCGCTGGGTTCCGGGTCCCGCCCGCTACGCGGACGGCCCCGGAATGACAAAGATTGATGATGCCGCGTGCCGACGAACAAGCGCAACGCTCACGTGGTGCCGCGGTGGGGTTTTCTCAAGCCGCCGCACGCCCCATCCTGATGATCCACCGGTACAACACGATCACCGTGAGCGCAAACACCACCCCGCCCGCGAAAATGGCTGGCGTGGCAAAGCCCTCACCCACCAGCGCGATCGGATGCTGCTTGCCACTGAAACCCACGACGCCGGCAAAAATCACCGCCAGCAGGCTCTCGCCCACGATCAGGCCGGACGCCAGCAGCACGCCAAGCTGCTTGATCGCGTCGGTTTTGGGGCCACGTTCCGCATGGCGGTCGAACCACGCACCCACCAGCGCGCCCACCACCACCATCAGCGTGGTCGAGGTCGGCAGGTAGATGCCCAGGCCCACGGCCAGCGGCGGCAACCGTGGCGTGCCCTTTTGTTTGCGCAGCCCCAGCAACTCGTCGAGGATGATGATCGCGACGCCAATGCCGGCACCCAGGCCGATCATGTCCCACGGCACCGCGCCGGTGATCACACCCTTGGCCAGCGCGGAAATCAGGCCCGCCTGCGGCGCCGGCAGCGCGCGCGACGGATCGGCACCCGGTGCGCCCAGGAATCCGTAGGTGTGCTGCAGCAAATCCATCACCGGCGGAATCACCACCGCGCCCGCCAGCACCCCAATCACCAGCGCCCACTGCTGCAGCGATGGCGTGGCGTCCACCAGTTGGCCGGTCTTCAAATCCTGCAGGTTGTTGTTGGCGATCGAAGCCACCGCGAACACGATGGAGGTAATGAACAGCGCAAACCCGACCAGTGCCTTGTCGGCACCCGGTGGCAGGAAGGGCTTGACGCCGACCACCAGCAACAGCGCCGCGATCACCACCACCAGGATGCCGACGCCGGACAACGGGCTGTTGGACGATCCGATCAAACCAGCCATGTAGCCGCACACGGCCGACACCAGGAAACTCAGCAGCACCACGAACACCACGCCGCCGATCACCAGCACCCACGTGGCGCCGCCAAGGCCGTTGTTGACCGCGAAGTGCCACAACAGGTACGCGATCGGAATCATGCATACGAGTGAGATCAAGCCCACCATGCCGATCGGCATGTCGTGTTCGGTGCGCGGCAGCGTATCCAGCGTGCCGGCCTTGCGCGCGCGCGACGCGCGGAACGCACCGGCCAGCCCACTGACCAGCGGTTTGACCAGCTTGGCCAGCGTCCAGATCGCGGCCACGCCGATCGCGCCCGCGCCGATGAAACGCACGTAGCTGCTCCAGCCCGCCTGCGCCACGTCCGCCGCCGCACCCGCCGCCCAGTGCAGGTGCGTGAAGTACGGCACCGCCCAGGCCCAGCCGATCAGCGCACCGACCAGCATCGCCACGCCTACCCACAAGCCCACCAGGTGGCCGATTGCAAACAGCGCGAACGACAGGCCGAAGTCGAAACCGCTCGCGCCTCCGCGATCTCCACCCACGCGGAAATAGTCGGTCACGCTGGCGGCAAACACTTTCGTCTGCACGATCACGTAGAAGATGGCCGACACGATCGATCCCCACAGCACGGCCTTGAGGCCCGCGCCACCGGTCTCCACCTTTTTCGCTGCGTCGCCCTCGCCTTCACCCGCGCCGACCTTCAGGACTTCGGCGCACGCAACGCCTTCGGGGTATGGCAGGTCGGAATCGGTGACCAGCGCGCGCCGCAACGGAATGGTGTACATCACGCCCAGGATGCCGCCGGTCGCGCAGATCGCCGCCGAAATCCAGAATGGAAAGCCCGTCCAGTAGCCAACGATCACCAGGCCCGGCAGCACGAAGATGATCGACGACAAGGTGCCCGCGGCCGACGCCACCGTCTGCACGATGTTGTTTTCCTGGATCGTCGCGTCGCGCATCGCCTTCAGGATGGCCATCGAAATCACGGCCGCCGGAATCGATGTCGAGAACGTCAGCCCCGCCTTCAGGCCGAAGTACACGTTCGCCGCCGTGAATACGATCGTGATGACGATGCCGATGATGACGCCGCGGATGGTCAGTTCGTGGCGCTTCGGCAATCCACTGATTGCTTGCATGAGTGCAGTCCCCAGGATTCGGTGGCCCGCTGCATGGTAGCCGTTGCGGGCAGTTGCGCAAAACCGCACGCGGGTCGCGCGCGAAGTGTGGCGTGGTATTCAAAACCGCAATGGCGCATCGCCCATTTCGGCAGGAAACGTGTTGCACCGCACACCACGCCTGCGCCGCGTCCGCTTCCGGTATGGAACGGGCACGAAAATAATCGCCGTGCGCCCTGTGAGCCTTGCAGCTCGGCGCACGTTTACTCACGGGAGACATGCACATGGGGTTCTTCAGAAAGTTGCTGGGCCAGCAGGACAAGCCACCTGCGGTACCCGCCAACGCCACGCCGATTCCGGCCGCCGCGCCGCGCCGGATCGGCTACGACGCCAAACTCATCCAGTCCCTACTGCAGGACCATGCCGAGCTGGGGCGCATCTTCGGCAACATCGGCGATGCGCAGCAAGCCGGCAACTTCGGTGACATCCGGCCCCTCCTCATCCAGTTCAAGACCCGTCTCGAAGCCCACGTGCTTACCGAGAACGTCCGCTTCTACAACTACCTCGAACAGTCGCTGGCGAACGACGCGAACAACGCCGGCACCATGCACAGCTTCCGGCGCGAAATGAACGGCATCGCGCGCAGCGTGGTGGAGTTCGTGAAGAAGTATCAATCCAGCAACTTCATGCCGGAAGAACGCCGCCAATTTGCCACCGACTACGACGCCGTGGGCAAGGTGCTGGAGCAAAGGCTGGACAGCGAGGAAAACAACCTGTATCCGTTGTATCAACCAGGCTGACCGATCCATCCCTTGCCCGCACCGGCGGCACGCTACCGCGGACGCTTCGCGCCATCGCCCACCGGCGAGCTGCACTTCGGCTCGCTGGTCGCGGCCTTGGCGAGCTGGCTGCGCGCGCGCCAGCGGCGCGGCGACTGGCTGTTGCGCGTGGAAGACATCGACCCGCCGCGCGAGGTTTCGGGTTCCGCGCATGCCATCCTCGCCACGCTGGACCGCTTCGGGCTGCGCGCCGACGCACCGGTGCTGTACCAGTCCCGCCGCGACGCCGCGTACGCCGACGCGCTGTGCGCACTGCAACACACCGGGCACGCATTCGCGTGCTGGTGCAGCCGCGGCGATCTGGACGCCGCGCGCCTCGTCCACCACGAGCTGCATCACGACGGCCATTGCTTCACGCCGCCACGGGACGACCGCCCGCCCGCATGGCGGCTGCGCGTGCCGGATCTCGAGATCGCGTTCGAAGATGCCCTGCAGGGGCCGCAGCACCAGAACGTCCGCAGCGCGGTCGGCGACTTCGTGTTGCGGCGCGCGGACGGACTGTGGAGCTACCAGCTGGCGTGCGTGGTCGATGACGCCCACCAGGGCATCACCGAAGTGGTGCGCGGCTGCGACCTGCTGGATTCGACACCGCGCCAAATCCTGCTGCAGCGGCTGCTCGGCCTGCCGACGCCGACATACCTGCACTTGCCACTGGCCGTGAACGGCGCAGGCGAAAAACTCGCCAAGTCCAGCCACGCGCCGCCGGTGACCGGCGACGGCCCAAGCGCGGCGCTGGCGCATGCCCTGCGCTTTCTCGGCCAGCCGGTTCCTGCGGCACCTGACGCCGGGACGTTGCTGGAACTTGCCGCGCGGCACGTCGACTTCAATCCGTTGCGCGGTGTCACCACGCGCCCGGCTGATTGAACCCGCACCTGCGCCATACGCCAAGCCCGCGAGCGTAGCAGGTTGCAAGGCGTTTTCCGCAGTCTCCCGCCATGCGGAAACCGGGGGTAGGATGGTGGCACGATCACACGAGAAGGAGCCGTCATGAGCGCACGCGTGGCACTGGTTACAGGGGGTACCGGCGGCATCGGCACCGCGATCGTCGAACGGCTCGCGAAGATGGGACACAAGGTCGCAACCAACTACCGCAACGAGGAAAAGACCAGGGCCTGGCGGGAGAAGATGGCGCGCGAAGGCCTGGACGTCCTGACCGTGAAGGGCGACGTGTGCGACCCCGCGTCGTGCCAGCAGATGGTGAAGGGCATCGAGGACAAGCTGGGGCCCATCGACATCCTGATCAACAACGCGGGCATCACCCGCGACACCACCTTCCACAAGATGACGTACCAGCAGTGGACGGATGTCATCAACACCAACCTCAACGCCTGCTTCAACGTCACGCGCCCCGTCATCGAAGGCATGCGCGCACGCAAGTGGGGCCGCATCGTGCAGATCAGCTCCATCAACGGCCAGAAGGGCCAGTACGGCCAGGCCAACTACGCCGCCGCCAAGGCCGGCATGCACGGCTTCACCATTTCGCTGGCGCAGGAGAACGCCAAGTTCGGCATCACCGTCAACACCGTCTCGCCCGGCTACATCGGCACTGACATGGTGATGGCCGTGCCGGAGGAGGTGCGCGCCAAGATCGTCGCGCAAATCCCGGTGGGGCGCCTGGGCGAACCCGACGAAATCGCCTACGCCGTCGCGTTCTTCCTGGACGACAAGGCCGCCTGGATCACCGGCGCCAACCTCGCGTTCAATGGCGGGCACTACATGGGTTGGTAATCCCCCTCGCGGCGATCTCCTTTCCCGTGGGGCAGGGTCGTGCGCCGCGCCATGCGATAATCCGTGATCGTCTTTC
>JACZDA010021771.1_pt1 | contig 11564 bp, 10 predicted proteins | sample 8641761 | NCBI WGS metagenome assembly JACZDA01 (sample SAMN15324611, study PRJNA640507) | soil metagenome | isolation source: intercropping peanut in the first line | place: China: Luxin town, Laibin City, Guangxi Province | collected 2019-07-25 | depth 10cm m | reverse complement strand
GACCGGTGGACACAGTTTACTAAAATTGATGATTGAAGAATGATGAATGATGGATGAAAAACGGATCGCGGGGTCTTTCAATCGACACTGGCAATCGGCAATGCACTGCAATTGACGATCGCAGATTGACGATTGAAAGGCCCCGTTGTGCCGCCAGGTTGTTCAATCGTCATTCGTCAATCTTCAATCTTCGATTATGCTTTGGGCTTAGCGGCGGCCTGAGCCTGCTGGGCGCGGTAACTGGCGCGCAATTCGGCTACAATCTCGTGCGCGGCTTTGATGGCTTCCTCGCCGTGAGTGGTGGGAAAAGAAATGGCGCCCACGCGGGCGTGTCCGCCGCCGCCGTAACGCTCGCACACCTTGGCCAGATTGACGAGAGGCGGCAAAGGCGCCCAAGGATTGGAGCCCACCGCCACCTTGGTGCGAAAACTGCTTTTGCTCAAACCGATGCTATAGACGCACTGGGGATAGAGGTAGTAAGGAACGAACTTGTTGTAGCCCTCGTAGTCGCCGTCGCGCACGTCGAAGAACACCGTGCCGTCGCGATACTCGATGCGCTGACGCATCACCTCCATGGTTCTCTGATGGCGGTCGAGCAGAGGAGTAAGCAGTGGCGCGACGAAGGGCTCCTCCAGAATCTGCTGCAGGGGCTTGCTGGCGAGCAAGGGAATGAGGCGAACGATGAAGCCGGCCTCCTGCGCGGTTTCGATGACCATGGTGAGCTTCATGGCCGGAGCCTTCATCTCCACGGCCGATTTGGCATCGGGATAAAGAGCGCCGTCAATGATGTCCGCCCATTCGATCATCTCAGCCACCGGCCGGGTATCGAAACCAAAACGCTTCTCGGCCACGGTGGCGATAAAGCGGGTGCAGGACTTGAAATCGGGATCATAGAACTTGCGGTTGCTCTCGTCGTGCTCGAAAGCGGCGGCGTCCTCGGGGCTGAGGAAGGCGCTTTCATGATGGTCGAACCACCAGGTGATTTTGGGGGAGGAGGAGTATTTGAAGTCGACGATGGCGTTCTCATCGCCATCGAATTTCTCTTCGTCAAAAAGGGAGCCGGCGCGGTGCAGGAGCCCGGAAAAGACGAACTGGGCATCGCCGCGGATGCGCTCGCTATAGAAGCGGGAAAACAGGGCGGCGGAACAAGCGCCATCAAAACAGCGGTCGTGATAGAAAACTCTTACGCGCAAGCGTCACCTGGGTTAAGGACGATTTGACCCCACCGGCCAACAGATTCCGGCGCACACAGCAAAAGTAAATACAAATGACATCTAGGGAAGCTTCTGTCAAGCGACCTTCAAGCAGAGAAGCCGACCTGACGCGGGAGTGGCGGGAAGCGGAGTAGAAAAAGGCGGGGCGCAGGGCCCCGCCGGGTGCGAACTTCGGGTGGTCAGGCGTTGGCCTGCTTTTCCGCCATGTCGCCGATGACGGGCAGTTTGAACATTTGGCCCTGATAGGCTTTGAGCAGGAGGATTACCCACAGGACGAGCAAACCCAGGCCGATCAGCGGCCATATAACGAGCGTGATCAAGCCAACCATCGGAATCATTCCGATAATGCTCATCACGATGCCCAGCGCTATGCAGGCCACGCAGAAGAAAATGTTCTGGAAGGAGTGGAAGCGCACAAAGCGGTTGCGATTGTAGGGCTCCATCACCAGAAAAATGATGGAGGGAATAATCGTGACGTAAGCCAGCAGGCCGGCAACGTTGTCGGTGAGCCCGCCCGTAGTTGGGGCGGACGCGGGAGCCGCGGCGGCTCCGCTGCCAACATGTTGGGCCGCGCCGGCGCCACAAGAACCACAGGTAATGGCGCCCTCGGCCATGGGCGCTCCGCACGATGAGCAAAACCGCGGCATATCATCCTCCTCCTGGGAAACGCAAATAGAAACGGTCCGTTCCGAGCCCTTTTACAGCCCCTGGGATATCTGAATGGGCGGACATTAGCAGAAAGCGGGCCATAAGGCAACGCCGAGCTCAGGCGGTGGTGTGGTCTGCCTTGCGGCGGCAGTTCTCACACAGGCCGTAGATCTGGAAAGTGTGGCGGGTGGTCAGGTAATGGTGCTTGCGGCCGATTTCCTGTTCCAGGCGGTCCACTTCCGGAGAAAAGAACTCCACCGAACCGCCGCACTCGGTGCAGACCATGTGGTGGTGGCTGCGGCGGTTGTACTGGTGCTCAAAACGGGCGATGCCGTCGTGGAAAGCGACCTCGCTGGCCAAGCCGCATTCGGCCAGCAGCTTGAGAGTGCGGTAAACGGTGGTGAAACCGATGCGCGGATCCTTGCGCTTGACCAGGCGATGGAGCTCGTCCATGGAGAGGTGCTCGCGAGTTTCCAGGAAGGTGCGCAGGATAGTGTCGCGCTGGGCGGTGTGCTTCAGGCCTACGCGCTTGAGGTGCGTGTGCAGAATCTGTTCGGCCTCGCGCATCATCTCGCGGGAGATGAGGGGCTGATCGTCAATGCGTTTCTGCAGCATGGGAGGGGGCGAGGACCAGCTTCAGGATATCAAGCCGGGGGCGGCTTGAAAATGAAAGTCATTTTCAATATGGCGGAGGCGGTTGTTTCCTCAGCCCCGCCCGCCCTACAATCGGTAGCTTTCCATGGCCACTCCTGAGATAGCTCCTCCCCCGCCGGCGGTCGCGCGCCGGGTGCTGCGCGGGCTTGCGCTGCTGATTCTGCTGCTGCTTTTGCTGGCGGCCGGCCTCGGCGGCTGGTTGTACTACACGGCCAGCACGGCCCTTCCCCAGCTCGACGGCAGCCTGAGGGTGGCCGGCCTTGCGGCGCCGGTGGCTGTTACACGCGATGCGCAGGGCGTGCCCACGATCGAGGCGGCCAACCTGGACGATCTTTTTCTCGCCCAGGGCTACGTCACGGCCCAGGACCGGTTATGGCAGATGGACATGACCCGGCGCTTTGCCGCCGGCGACATGGCCGAAGTACTGGGCCCAGCCTGGATCAAGCACGACCGCGAGCAACGCATTCTGGGGCTGGAGGCGCGAGCCGAAGAGGGAGTAGGGGAACTTTCGGCGCGTGACCGCTCCTACCTGGAGGACTACGCCCGGGGCGTAAACGCGTTCATCAAGGAACGGAGTGGACGCCTGCCGCTGGAGTTCCGCATTTTGCATTACGCGCCGCGCCCCTGGACACCCGCCGACTCGCTGGTGGTCGGAGCCAACATGATCCAGGAGATGAACCACAATTCGGCGCGGGTGGCGCTGGAAAGGGAGAAGGTTCTGGCCAGGCTGGGCCCGGCACTGACCGCCGATCTGTACCCGAACTCTTCCTGGCGCGACCACCCGCCGGGCCAGGAGGCCAAAAAGACGAGGGACGCGGCGGTACCGGCTAACGCGCAGGCTGCGGGCGGCACCGCTTCCCTGTTCCACGCGGCAACGCAGTTCGACTTCCGCCCGGAACTGGGGTCCAACGACTGGGTGATTTCCGGGGCGCACACCGCATCCGGCAAGCCGCTGCTCTCCAACGACCCGCATTTGGGACATCAGATGCCCTCGTTGTGGTACGAAGCCCATCTGATGAGCGGCGATTTCGATGTGGCTGGAGTCACCTTGCCCGGCGTGCCCACCGTGATTCTCGGGCACAACCAGCGAATAGCCTGGGGCTTCACCAACATCGGGCCGACGGTGGAAGATGTGTTCGTGGAGAACTTCAATACCAGTGGACAATACCAAACGCCGAAGGGCTGGGAGGAACCGCGGCGACGCCATGAAGTGATTCATGTAAAGGGGCAGCCGGACGCGGACTTCGATGTGCTGATCACGCGCCACGGGCCGATTATCACGGAGTTAATCCCCGGGGAGAAGCGCATGCTGGCGCTGGAGTGGACTCTGTACACGCCCAACGCGCTGGCCCTTCCCTTCGTGGATGTGGATGCGGCGCAGAACTGGGACGATTTCCGGCGCGCCTTCTCGGATTGGGTGGCGCCGGGACAAAACGTAGTCTATGCCGATGTGGACGGCAACATCGGTTATCAGGCCACGGGGCGCGTGCCCATACGGGCGGCGGGGGACGGCAGCTTGCCGGTTTCCGGAGCCGACAATGCCCATGAATGGACCGGCTATGTTCCCTTCGACAAGCTGCCCAGCATCTTCGACCCGCCCTCGGGAATCCTGGCCACGGCCAATGGCCGCATCACTCCTGATGGGTATCCGTACTCGCTGAGCGTGGAGTGGGGCCCCCCTTACCGCACGGAACGAATCTACAAAGTGCTGGAGTCGAACAAGAAGTTTACCGCGGCTGACATGCTGGCCTTGCAAACCGATGTTTACTCCGCCTTCGACCACTTTTGCGCGGAGCGATTCGTCTACGCTCTCGATCATGTCCAGGGACTTTCACCGCGGGCACAGGAAGCGCGGGAACTCATGCGCCAATGGGACGGCCGCATGCTGGCGGATTCGGCGGCGGCGGCGGTGGAAGTCTCGGCCCGCGAACAACTCTACCGCCTGCTGCTGGAGCCCAAGCTGGGCCCGGCGCCCGCGGGCGGCGATGAGGATGGCCAACTGAGCTGGAAAACATACCACTGGGCCATGTGGCCAGTATGGCTAGAATATGTGCTGCTCCACCAGCCCCAGCGCTGGCTGCCGGCAAACTTCAAGAGCTACAACGAAGTGCTGAAGGCGGCGGTGGAGGCAGCTCTCGATCAAAGCGGAACGCCATCAAATCTCGCCCGTTGGAGTTGGGGAGAACTCAATCCGGTGGAGATCAACCACCCCATTTTTGGCGCTATCCCCATTCTGCGGCACTGGGCGGGACCTGGATTGCAGCCGCAGTCCGGAGACCGTTACACCGTGAAGGCCGTGGGCCGGCATTTTGGTCCATCGGAGCGCACCACGGTGGACCTGGGCAATCTGGATGATTCCACTTTGAATATTGTGACGGGGCAGTCGGGAAATTTGTTCAGCCCTTACTACATGGACCAGTGGCCGGCGTGGTATGAAGGATCCACGTTCCGCCTGCCGTTTTCGCCGGAGGGTGTAGCGGCGGCGCGGACACACCAACTGGTACTCCAGCCACAACCTGATTGAGCCTGACGGAGAAGCATCAGTTTGCGGCTACTGGGCCGCTGGATCGATTTCCTTCACGTCGACCGCCTGGCCGACGATATCGATAAAGTGCGAGGGAGAGGGGGCGCTGGTAGTGGTGTCGTAGATGCGCAGTTCCCCGCCTTGGACGACGTACACAATGTTGCGGCCGGGAATCGGGGCGATGCCGGTAACGTCGCCGCCAGAAGACGGGACAACAGCCTTGTTCGAGGTGAGGTCGAGAATAGAGAGACAGCCGCCACTGCAGCCGCGGGAGCCGATGAACAGCTTGTTATTGCTCCCCACCTCCATGCGCCAGTGGTATCCGTTGCTGATGTTGATGGGAGGGGAAGCGAGCAGCCCCGTGGTACTCACGGTCTGCAGAGTACCCACCCCATGCCCACTGCCAACCACGTAAATATTGCCGTTAGTGAGCATGGCGCGAGTGGCGCCGGCCAGGCCAACCGTGGCGGTAGGGGTATTGGTATTCATGTTGAGGACGGTCAGACCAGCGTTGGTGCCGCCGCACTCGGGGCCGCAGTTCATGATGTAGGCGGTGCTATCGTCCTGGCTGAACACCGCCCACACGGGACGGTCGAAGCCGGAAACGACAGTGGAATAAGCGCCCTTGCCGATCTGATTGGGATTGATCACGGTCACCGAATTGGAGTTATCGCTGAAGACGAGGACGCGGTTTCCGCTGTGGTTCACCACCAGCCAATGGGCCTGGGGAAGGCTGAGGGAGGATTTAACGCGATTATTCACCAAGTCGAGGACGTCCACCAGCCCGGCGGGCTGACCCAGATTTTGTGCCGCGGGCATGGCGACGTAACCCGTCCTGCTGTCTGGCGAGATAGCCATGCTCTCCGTCCAGCTGGGCAACGCGATGGTAGCGGTCTGCGACTCCTTGGCATTGTCGACAACGGAAACCTGGTTGCCCACCGAGTCGAACACCAGAGTGAAGGCGCGGTTGGGAGCCAGTTCCATCAGGCCGGGCGAAGTGCCGACGTTGATGGAAGTTGCGAAGTCCAGAATGTCGTGGATGGAATCAATGATCTGCAGGCTACCCGCTCCCGCATTGGAGACAAACGCGCGCTGCGGAAAGTTGCTGGTGGTCTGAGCGGCCGGAGTACCCCCACTGCAAGACAAGAGCGAGAGAGAAAGAGCGACACAAAAAGAAATGGCGCCGAATTTCAAGCTGGGCACTCTACGAAGCACGTGGATAAAGGATGAAAGCATGGCGATTATAGCAGAGGGCTTCGAGAACATGTGTTCGAAAGGGGTCTTGGAGCGCGCGATTGCCGCCGAGTAGTTCTGAGTCATCTCCTTCGCGGGTGGGCGTTGCCGGTCAAATCCTGTATTCTCTTGCCCATGGCATCCGAATTTCTTTCGCGGCTGCAGCAGGGTCCGGTGCTATGCGACGGCGCCATGGGAACGCTGCTCTACGCGAAAGGTGTTTTCATCAACCGCTGTTACGACGAGTTGAATTGTTCGCAGCCGGAGATGATCCGGGAGATTCATCACGAATACCTGCAGGCCGGGGCGGAAGTGATCGAGACCAATACATTCGGCGCCAATTCCGCCCGACTGGCGCGGCATGGCTTTGCCGACCGGGTGCGCGAGATCAATGTGGCGGGAGCGCATCTGGCGCGCGAAGCAGCCAAGAGCTTTGCCGCCTGGGTGGCGGGGTCGATAGGGCCGCTGGGAATTCGCATTGAGCCTCTGGGCAAGACATCGCGTGAGGAAGCGCGCTCCATGTTCGCGCAACAGATCGCGGCCCTGGCGGAGGGCGGAGTCGACCTGCTCATCCTGGAAACCTTCGGCTCGCTGGAGGAACTGCATCAGGCGATCCTGGCGGCGCGCGAGGTGGACGCAAATCTGCCGGTGGTGGCGCAGGTCACGATTGATGAAGATGGCAACTGCCTGGACGGTTCCAGCCCGGAAACCTTCGCCGCGCACCTGAGCGAGTGGAAGGCGGACGTACTGGGCTGCAATTGCAGCGTAGGCCCGGTGGCCATGCTGGAGGCAATGGAACGGGTGCGGCGCGCGACCGACCTGCCGCTTTCCGCGCAGCCCAATGCCGGCATGCCGCGCAACGTGGAGGGGCGGAACATCTATCTTTGCTCACCCGAGTACATGGCGAGTTATGCAAGGAAATTTGTGGCGGCGGGGGTCAAACTGGTGGGCGGTTGCTGCGGCACCACTCCCGAGCATATTCGGGCGATGAAATCGGCGCTGCAAGTGGGCAAGGCGCGCGGCCGCCCCAGCACGTCCCCGGTAGCCAGCGCGCCGGCGCAACCCCCAGCGAAGGAGCCGCCAGCACTGGAGAAGCGCTCGCGGGTGGGGGCCAAACTGGCGGCGGGGGAATTTGTGACCATGGTCGAGGTGGTGCCTCCCAAGGGCACCGACATCGCCAAGGAACTGGAAGGGGCGCGGTTTCTGAAATCGGTGGGGGTTGATGGGGTCAACATCCCCGATAGTCCGCGGGCCTCGGCACGCATGAGCAACCAGGCACTCTCGATCCTGGTGCAGCAACAAGTGGGCATCGAAGCGGTGCTGCATTACACCTGCCGTGACCGCAACGTGTTGAGCATCCAATCCGACCTGCTGGGAGCGGCGACCATAGGAATCCGCAACCTGATTTGCATTACGGGAGACCCGCCCAAATTGGGAAATTATCCTGATGCGACGGCAGTCTTTGATGTGGACGCCATCGGCCTGGTCAATATTGTGCGCAATTTGAATTGCGGCCTCGATATAGGCGGCAACCCTCTCGGGGCGGGCACCGCGTTCGTGATTGGAGTGGGGGCCAATCCCGGAGTACCCAATCTGGACGAAGAAATCCGGCGTTTCGAGTACAAAGTGGAGGCCGGTGCGGAGTACGCGGTGACCCAGCCGGTATTCGACATCGGGCTGCTGGAGACGTTTCTGCGCCGCATCGAGCACTGCCGGATACCAGTAATTGCAGGTATTTGGCCGCTGGTGAGCGTGCGAAACGCCGAGTTCATGAAAAATGAGCTGCGCGTTTCCATTCCTGATGCGATCTTTCAGCGCATGGGTGCGGCCAGCAACGCCGAGGCGGCGCGGCACGAAGGGGTGGCGATCGCGCGGGAGATGCTGCTGGCCATCCGGCATGTGGTTCAAGGAGCACAGATCAGCGCTCCTTTCGGCAAGTACAGCGCTGCCGTGGATGTGCTGGAAGCGCTGGGCGAAGGCGGCACTGCCGCCAATGTATAGGGATGATTTCCCTTTCCCGCTCCAGTGTTCCAAGCTGGGTTGTCAAGAGCCGGTAAAATTAAATTTCCTGCGCAAAACATGCACGGATGTGCATTAAAATGTGGGAGGGGAATACGAGTTGGCGAAGTTTGAGGAGTGCCTGGAGCGACTGGAAAAGATCGTAGGCGAGCTGGAAAAGGGGGACATCCCTCTGGAAAAGTCGCTGGCCCTGTTTGAGGAGGGGATGCGACTTTCCAACAACTGCCGCAAAGAGTTGGAGCAGGCCGAAGGCAAAGTCGAGATCTTGTTGAAACAAAACGGGAAAATACAGGCCGAACCCTTCGAGCCCCTGACGGAGAAGGCGGAGACGAGAAAGTAGTCGCCGTATTTTCGTCACGCTCGTTTGACCACAACCTGCCGCGATTTCCGATCGCGGTGTTTACGCAGCCGTTGCGTGGCGACGGTCGAACTCAGGGGGAAGTATGCAGCCTTTGAACGTAGTCGTCCTGCAGAGCAATGCAGAAGTCGCTCAGAACCTGCAGAGTTCGCTAGAAAATCACTTTAATTTCATATACTTGGCGCGGAACCTTGCCGAGGTAAAGGCGGCGATTCCGAAATATCGGGCGCAGGTGGTAGTGCTGGATATGGAGATAGCGCCGCGAGCGGAAGTGGAATGGTTGCGGCACGAGTTTCCGGGCATCTGCCTGGTGTGCACGCACCGCCTGGCGGATGAGGAGATGTGGACCGACATGGTGGGGGCAGGGGCCAGCGATGTGTGCTTCCCCGCTGATTGCCGTGGCATCTTGAGCGCAGCGCTGCGCAGCACGAAAGCCAAGTCCATCGCCGCTTGACGCAAATCTTTGCCCGTCGTTCGTTCTGCAGATGAAGCTTCGTTGTAGTTTGCCTGGGCAGTGACTCTGGCCATAAGATTGCATTAGAAGCTGCGCGGCTGTTCCCCAGGATGGCCGTGGGGCGCGGGTTTCAAGCTGCGCCGGAACTCCTCAAGAGCGGACACGTATTCTCATGAAAAAGTGCAGAAAAGGCAACGGATTCTCCCTGATCGAACTGCTGATTGTGGTGGCGATTATTCTGATCATCGCCGCCATCGCCATCCCCAACCTGCTGCGGGCGCGGATTTCCGCGAACGAAGCCTCGGCGGTGTCGTCAATTCGCACCATCCAGCAGGCGGAGTTGTCGTACACGACTTCCTACCCCAGCAACGGGTACGCGGCCCAGCTTTCCAACCTGGGCGGAGCCAATCCATGTGTCCCCACGCCCACCAATGCCTGCCTGATTGACCAGAGCCTGGCAGGCGGGACCAAAGCGGGCTATGCGTTCACGGCAGCGGGAGGCAATCCGGTCAACGGCGCTAATACAACCTATGTGATTGGAGCTGCGCCCATCAGCTTCAACCAATCGGGCGTGCGCCTGTTCTGCTCCACCGAGGACAATGTGATTCGTTGGGATGCCAACGCCAGCAAGAGCACCACGCCGCCCAGCGCGCAACAGTGCCAGAACTTCACTGCCCTGCAGTAACTGTCATGAGCGGCGGTCATCCGGCGAGGGGTAGGAACTCCCGCCAGAGGGAGTGACCGCCTGCTCTGCTGGCGCGCACCTGAGCGAAGGTGCAGTCCTGGGGTTTCTTCTCGGGCCGCCATCGCAAAAACCTGGTGCCGTGGCGAAAGCGTTCGCCGGAAAAGTGATCGTAGCGCACTTCGCAAACCAGCTTGGGCTGTAGCGACTGCCATTCCATGGAGCGGCGAGTGCTCCAGCGGCTGAGGCCTCCGGGAGCCTTGCCGGTAAAGCCAGGCGGCCCAATGAGCGGCTCAAAAATTCCTTTCAGCTCCTGCCGCTGCTGGACGTTGAAACTGGATGTGAAGCCAACGTGGTCGAGCAAGCCGCGCTCATTGTAAAGACCAAGCAGAAGCGATCCCACCTGATCTCCTTTTTCGGCGTAGCGGAATCCGCCGACCACGCAGTCGGCAGTGCGAATGCGCTTGATCTTGACCATGGCGCGCGCGCCAGAACGGTAGGGCTCACTAGTTTGCTTGGCCACCACGCCATCCAGGCCGGTGGGGCCAAGTTCGCGCATCCAGCGCTCGGCCTGACGGCGGTCCAAGGTGGCGGGCGATAGACGCAGGCGTTCGCTTTCCTTGATACGGCTGAAAAACTGCTCCAGTTTTTTGCGGCGGTCCGAAAGCGCAAGCTCGAGCAACGAATTTCCCTTCTCATCCACCAGCAGGTCGAAGCAGAGCAGCGTGGCGGGAGTTTGCGCGGACAGCTTGCGAATGCGGGATTCGGCGGGATGAATGCGCAGCAGCAGATCGTCGAATGAGAGATGCTCGCCGGAGAAGATGACAATTTCACCATCGAGCACAAATTGCCGCACGGGCAGACGGCGCAGCGCTTCGACCAGTTCGGGAAAATAGCGGCCCAAGGGCTGTCCGGCCTTGGACTGGAGCAGGACCTGATCGCCGTGGCGAAAGGCCAGGCAGCGAAAGCCATCCCACTTGGGCTCGTACTGCCAGGCCGGACCGCGGGGAATCGCCTCCACGGACTTGGCCTCCATGGGCGCGTAGGGCGGGCGAATGGGAAGAGGGATATTTGGAAACGGCGCTTCCAAGGCCTCTTCGGGGAAGGCGCCAGCGACAACCCTATCGGGGCGCTCAGATTGCCGTTTAGCGGTTGGAATTCGAGGCACGATTCCTTAGATGCGACTGCCCCGCTTTTGCGCTCTCTCGCGTGGCTCGGATCGCGCAAGCGGGTACACTGCTCCGCCATCCCCAGAGCTCACGCCCTGGGTTTTATTATGCCGCCCCTGCGGAGTTGATTGATGCCGCCCTGCGGGGCTGCTTTGCGCCTTGACTCGACTCGCTAGCCTCGCAACGGAAACGACTCAGGCCCACGATCGCGCAGATTCGACATGATACGTCAGATGGGACCCGCGTGATTTGCGCCCCGACTTGCTTGTTATACTCACACTGAATGCTTCAACAAACCCTGGAAGACGGACGCCGCAAAACAGATGCGGCCTTGGAGAAACTGTTGCCGCCCGGCGCACAGTATCCCTCCTCGATACATCAGGCGATGCGGCACAGCATTTTTGCGGGAGGCAAGCGGCTGCGGCCGATTCTGTGCCTGGAAGCAGCGCGGCTGATTTCCGATTTGCTGCCCGACGGGGTGGAGGAATTGGGCGCGGCCCTGGAGATGCTGCACACGTATTCGCTGATTCACGATGATCTGCCGGCGCTCGATAATGATGACCTGCGGCGCGGGCGACCGACCTGCCACAAGGCGTTTGGCGAAGCCAT
>JACZDA010012143.1_pt1 | contig 11575 bp, 9 predicted proteins | sample 8641761 | NCBI WGS metagenome assembly JACZDA01 (sample SAMN15324611, study PRJNA640507) | soil metagenome | isolation source: intercropping peanut in the first line | place: China: Luxin town, Laibin City, Guangxi Province | collected 2019-07-25 | depth 10cm m | reverse complement strand
GGGAGCGCCGTACTCTGCGGGCATGTCAACCACAAACCATCTCGCCACCCAGGATCAGCTTTGGACCGCGGTGCTGCGGCGCGATCCGCGCTTTGATCAGCAGTTCGTATACGCCGTGCGTTCCACCGGCATTTACTGCCGCCCCACCTGTCCCTCGCGCCGGCCGAGGCGCGACCAGGTCACATTTTTTGATGTTCCGCGGAAGGCGGAGCAGGCCGGCTTCCGCGCCTGCCATCGCTGCCATCCCGACCGCGATGGAACCTCCACGCATGACGTGATCGCTCACCTCTGCCGCTATCTCGATGAACATGCCGAGCGCCGCGTCACCCTGCACGAATTGAGCCGCATCTCCGGTTACAGCCCCTTCCACGTGCAGCGCATGTTCAAACAGGCGTTGGGCATCTCGCCGCGCCAATACGCCGCCGGTCAACGCCTGCGGGATCTCAAAACCCGTCTGCGCGAGGGCTACAACGTGACCGCAGCGACTTATGAGGCGGGCTATGGCTCCGCCAGCCGGGTTTACGAATCGGCCGACGGGCAACTGGGCATGACTCCCGCCACCTACGGGCGCGGCGGATCAGGCATGAAGATTCGCTACGCTGTCGCCGCCTCTCCCCTGGGACGAGTGCTGGTGGCGGCTACAGAGCGCGGCGTCTGCGCGGTGGAGTTTGGAGCTTCCGACCGCGAGCTTCGGCGCTCCCTGGGCGAGGAGTTTCCCGAGGCTGAAATCACGCCCGCGGGAAGCGAGCTTCGGCGCTGGGTGCAGGAAGTGGTGAAGGCCGCGAGCGGCCGCCAGCCTCATCCTGGCGTTCCCCTGGATTTGCGCTGCACCGCCTTCCAGCGCCAGGTCTGGGAGGCGCTCATGCACATTCCGTGCGGCAGCACCCGCAGCTACCAGCAGGTCGCGGCCGAAATCGGGCAGCCCAAGGCCGCCCGCGCCGTAGCCCGCGCCTGCGCCACCAATCCCGTCGCCGTGCTGGTTCCCTGCCATCGTGTGGTGCGCGGCAGCGGCGAGATGGGCGGCTATCGCTGGGGCATGGAGCGCAAAAAAAAGCTGCTCGAGCGGGAGCAGCGGGCGCGGGAGTAGAAGCAATCAGCACTCAGCAGTCAGCACTCAGCCCGCAAACTGCGTAATTAGCAATTAGCATTTAGCCGTAAACGGCGGGTCTCAACGAGAAAGTGAATGGCTAAGTGCCAATTGCTAGATGCTAATTGCTCGGTTTACGGGCTGAGTGCTGAATGCTGATTGCTGAGTGCTAAACTTCACGGCAAAAACCGAAAGTGAATCCAGCCCGGCCCGCGCACGTACTCCTCCTGCAGGCGGCGAGTGCGCCCCGCCATGACCTGTGAGCGGCCCAGGTATCCGATTACGCGGTTCGGTTCCTCCCGGCTCACCACCGGCAGACGTCCAATTCCCTGGCGCAGCATGCGCGCCACCGCCTCCGAGAGAAGCTCATCCGGATAAGCCACAATTGGGTTCCCGGTGCCCGCCTGCAGCACGGTCATGCGGCCGGAAGCATCCTTGTCCAGCGCCCGCAGGACGTCGCTGCGGGTCACGATTCCCACCAACCGTCCTTCGTGATCCACAATGGGATGGCCCTGATGCGCGACCGCCGCCGGATCTCCCCGCGCTACCCGGTCGGCCAGTTCCCGCACCGTCATCTCGGGGGGAACGGTGGCCGCGTTGCGGTCCATAACCTCGGAAACCGCCACTTCCTGCATCACGTCCGATTCGTAGTCCTGGTCAATGTGCAGTCCTCGCCGCACCAGCTTTTCCGTCATGATGGAACTGGGCGAAAGCAGCATGGCGATGGCGTCGGCAATCACCGTGACTAGCATCAGCGGCAGCACGGAATCGTAATTGCGCGTGATTTCGAAAGCGAAAATGATGAACGTAAACGGGGCCCGCGCCGCCGCCCCGAACACGGCGCCCATGGCCACCAGGGCGAAGCCGGTGGGCGCCACGCGCGCCGCCGGAAGCACCCGGTTGATCAGCGCCGCGAATACCCCGCCCAGCGCCGCGCTGCTCATGAACATGGGAGCCAGCAGCCCGCCCGACGTTCCGGAACCGAGTGAAATCACCAGGGCCAGCGTCTTGAAAATGAGCACCAGCACCAGCAGCTTCATCGCCAGATGGTTGTTCAGGATGTCGCCGATGGTGTCATAGCCAACTCCCAGCACGCGCGGCACAAGGTAGCCGATCACGCCCAGCCCAAGGGCGCCAATCGCCGGCCACCACATCTCGTCCACCGGCAACTTTTCAAATTGATCCTCGACGAAATAAAGCGCCTTGCTGAAGCCCACGGCGGCCACGCCGCACAGCAATCCCAGGATGATGTAAAAGGGAAGGCCCCGGGGCACAGCGAAGTCAATTTGCCCCACGGCAAACATGGGGCCGCGTCCGAGCAGCACCCAGTGCACGGCCGTGGCCAGGGTGCTGGCAATGACCAGGGGGATGAAGGAACGCGCCTTGAATTCAAACAGGAGCAGTTCGATGGAGAGGATGACGCCGGCGATGGGCGTATTGAAGGTGGCGGACATGCCGGCGGCCGCCCCGCAGGCCAGCAGCACCTTGCGCTCCGCCGCCGTGCTGTAAAACAGCTGACCGATGAGCGAGCCGACGGCGCCCCCGGTCTGGATGATGGGCCCCTCCGCCCCGAACGGCCCGCCCGTCCCGATGGCAATGGCCGCCGAGAGCGGCTTTAAAAGCGCGACCCGCGGCTCAATCTTGCTGTGCCCGACCAGCACCGCCTCCATCGCTTCAGGAATCCCGTGGCCCTTGATCTTGGGCGAGCCGTATTTGGCCATGATGCCGACAATCACGCCGCCGATGACTGGGATGACGATCTCCCACGGGCCCAGCAGGTTCAGGCGTGCGCTGGTGAATTGGAAGGAAATGCGGTGGTAGAAAAACAGATTGGTGAAGAACCCGATGAGGTGATAAAGCAGGTAGGCGATCACGCCGGCGGCCAAGCCGATCACCGCCGCCAGCAGCGACAGGAGCAGAATCCTGCCCTGGCTGGCGGGCGCTTCCCCTTCTCCGATGCGCGGCAGCGTGGGAGCCGCCGACCCTGTTACGCGATCGTCAGGCATCGGCCGCTCCTCATGCCCGGTTTCCCTACTGCCCCAGGTTGCCTTCCTTGTCCTGCACTCCGAAACGAGCCAGGGCCAGTCCCCACAGCCGCCCCGGCTCCGGCATCTCCTGCATCTGCTCCCAGTCCTTGGCCTTGAGCAGGTCGAAGGCGGTCAAGATCCCCACCAGTTCCCCGCTTTGGCGATCCAGCACCGGGCAGCGTCCGATGCCTTCCTGCACGAAGCGCAAAGCGATGTCGTGGACCACGTCATCGGCATGCACCATCGGGAAGTCGGTATGCAGCATGGAGGCGGCCGTGGCCGTGGGGCTGGCGGCGATCAGGTCGCTGCGCCGCAACATGCCCAGGAAGTGGTCCTTGTCATCCACCACCGGCACGGAGCCGTGCGCCATCACGTCGGTCAGGAACTCGCTTACCTTGGCGGTGGCGCGCACCGTGTCCACGTCTGGAGTCATCACGTCGCGCACGCGCAACAGTTTCATGGGATCGACGGTGTATGCTTCCGGCACCAGCGTGCCGCGCCGCACCAGCCGTTCCGTATTGATGGTGGTGCGCATCAGGTAATGCACCGCCAGGTCAGAAATGATGGCTACCAGGAACACCGGCAGGAAGGCGTTGTAGGCGCCGGTAACCTCCAGCATGAACAGAATGGCGCTGGGCGTGGCGCGGTAGACGCTGCCAAACAGAGCCGCCGTGGCCACCATGCCGTAGAGGCCCACGGTGGAGGCATTGGGTACGACCAGGTGCACCATTTTGCCGAAGGCCGCGCCCAGGCTGCCGCCGATCATTAACGCGGGCGCAAAGGTTCCGCCCGAAGCCCCGGATCCCAGGGCGATGGCGAAAGCGCCCAGCTTGGCCACCCCTATCCCGATGAATTCGTGCAGGGTGTGCGGCTTGCTCAGCAGGTCGGCAATGACGGCATAGCCGGTGCCCAGCACCTGGGGATAGAAAAAGGCGATCGCGCCCACGCACAGCCCGCCCAGCATCGGAATGAGAGGGAACCAGATCTTCAGCTCTTCAAAAAAGTCTTCGCAAATGTAAAGCGCCTTGGTCATCACCCAGGCCAGACCGGCGCAGCACACCCCCAGCAGCACGAAAAACGGCAGCTCGCCGGGATGGAAGTGATAGTTGGTATCCAGCGGAAAGACCGGGTTGCCGCCACGGAAGGCCATAGCTACCAGCGTTCCCGAAGCCGATGCCAGGGCGATGGGGATGAAAGAGCGGGCGCGAAACTCAAAAACCAGTAGCTCTACCGCCATCATGGCGCCGGCAAAAGGGGTCTTGAAGACTCCCGCCAGGCCGGCGGCGGCGCCACAGGCCAGCAGAGTTCGCCGCTCCGAGGGTGAGGAGGGGATGAACTGGCTGAGAATCGAGCCCAGCGCCGCTCCGGTCTGGATGATGGGACCTTCGGCCCCGAACGGCCCGCCGGTGCCAACGCTTATGGCCGCGCTCAGCGGCTTAAAGAAGCCCACCCGCGGCTTGACGATGCTGCGATTGGTCAGCACCACCGCCATGGCTTCAGGAATGCCGTCGCCCTTGATTTCCGGAGAAAAGTAATTGATCAGCAGGCCTACCAGCAGGCCGCCCGCTGCCGGCAGCAGCAGCAGCCACCAGTGAAACGGGGCCTGGTTGGGCGGCAGGTACGCCGAGCTGAAGCGGTGCCAGTACAGCAAATCAGTAATGAAATTTATGGTGCGCAGCAGGCCTTCAGCGACGAGGCCGCCGGCAATGCCTACCGCGATACCGAGCATGGAAAGCACCAGAAGCCGGTCGCGCGACCCTATCGAGCGCTTTTCCGCCCTGTTCTTCTCCGCTTTCCTGTGTTGGCTCACACTGGTTCCCATAGTTGTGCTGATCAGCTTTTCTGGTCCTTTTCCGCGAATGCCCGCGAACTACCGATGTGCTGGGCGCGCTTGGTCCTCGCAATTCCGGCCCTGGGGTGGAAAACGTCTTGCTGGCGGCTCTATCTCTTCCTCCGGCGCTTGTCTCCGTTCATTACCTGCTTGAGTGCGCGCAGCAGGCTGGGTCCGGCATCGCGCAGCTCTTCCCGGTGATGGAGAGAGAGGTCGCGCAATACACGCTCTCCTTTGGGAGTCAGGGAGAGCAGCACTTCGCGCCGGTCAATTCCGCCGCGGTGACGCTTTACAAATCCGTGTGCTGCCAGCCGGTTTACCAATTCCACCGTGCTGTGGTGCTGGATCTGCAGCCGCTCGGCCAGCTCGCTGATGCGGGGCCGCGCCTCCTTGGGCAGGCCCTTGAGCGCCAGCATCAGCTGGTGCTGGCGGGGCTCCAAGCCGGCATTACGAGCAACCTGTTCGCTGAAGCGAAGAAACCTGCGAATCTGGTACCGCAGTTCGGCCAGCGACTCATAATCCTGTATTTTGATGTCCATGGTTGCTTCACCGCTGCCTGTGGATACTCGATACGATATCGTATCACGACATAACCATATTTTAGTCCTCAATTGGTCCGGCACCAAGGTCATAAGTAGTGTCGTGACCGGGCCTTACCCGGCCTCCCGACCGCCATGCTCCGCCCCCGCCGCAGGATTTCGGCTTGGGGGAACCGCGGCCACCATTTAGAATCCATTGTTCTTTACACTCAGGAGGACTTTCGCCTTGATCCCCCGCTATACCCGCCCGGAAATGGGGCGCATCTGGAGTGAGGAAAACCGTTTTCGCACCTGGCTGGCAGTGGAGGTCGCAGCCACTGAAACCCTGGCCGAAGCTGGCCTGGTGCCCAAGGACGCCGCCCGCGCCATCCGGGAAAAGGCCGATTTCAGCCTGGAGCGGATCCATGCCATCGAAGCGGAGGTGCGCCACGACGTTATCGCCTTCACCACCGCCGTGGCCGAAATTGTGGGCCCGGAGGCCCGCTGGTTTCACTACGGCCTGACCTCCAATGACGTGGTGGATACCGCCCAGGCTCTGCTCCTGGGCCAGGCTTCCCGCATCCTCCTCCAGGATTTGCACAACCTCATTGAAGTTCTGGAGCGTCGAGCCTTCGAGTTCAAGGACACGCCCATGGTCGGCCGTACCCACGGCGTGCACGCCGAGCCCATCACCTTCGGCCTCAAGCTGGCCAACTGGTATGACGAGGCGCGGCGCGACCTGGCCCGTTTTCAGCGCGCCGCCGAAGAAATGCGCGTGGGCAAGTTTTCCGGCGCGGTGGGCAATTTCGCCCACCTTAGCCCAGAGCTTGAGGAAAAGATCTGTGCCCGCCTGGGCCTCAAGGCTGCCCCCATCACCTCGCAGGTCATCCAGCGCGATCTGCATGCCAACCACATGGCCACCCTGGCGGTGATCGCCTGCACCCTGGATAAAATCGCCACCGAAATCCGCCACCTGCAGCGCACTGAAGTGCGCGAGGCCGAGGAATACTTCAGCGAAAAGCAGAAGGGCTCCTCCGCCATGCCCCACAAGCGCAATCCCGTCACCTGCGAGCAGATCAGCGGCCTGGCCCGTGTAGTCCGCGCCAATACCCAGGCGGCCTTCGAAAATGTCGCCCTATGGCATGAACGGGACATTTCGCACTCCTCGGTGGAGCGCATCATCCTGCCCGATTCCACCACCCTGGTGGATTACATGCTGGCCAAGACCACCAACCTGGTGGATACGATGTTCGTCTATCCCGAACGCATGCTGCACAACCTGGAAAGCTCCGGCGGGCTGGTTTTCAGCGGCCAGCTTCTGCTCGATCTGGTGGAGCACGGCGTTTCCCGCGAGGAGGCCTACCGCATGGTGCAGCGCCACGCCATGCGCGCCTGGCAGGAAAACAGGAACTTCCGTGAGCTGGTGCTGAAGGATAAGGAAATTACCAAGCGCGTGCCCCGGGTGCAGATTGAGCGTGCCTTCGATTTGAAGCGCCAGCTGCGCAATGTGGATAAGATCTTTGCGCGTGTGTTTCCAGGTGCCGGGGTTCGCGGCAAGCGCAAAAAGAAGGCTTAGGGAGGCTCAGGCCACCTTCCTGCCGGCTGCAACACTAATTGGGCATCGAACTGCCCGCCTGCGGAGCGGAACGAGCCTGGCTCATGGCCAGCAGCACGGTTTGTGCGAGCCGCTGCAGGACGGCTACATCACCCTCATCGAAGGCGAATGCGTCGCCGGAGAAAACCTCAATCACACCCACAATGTGGCGCTCGTACTGGATGGGCGCCGCCAGGATGGAGCGCACCCCCAGGCGGCGGCAGGTTTCGGCGTCCACCCGGGAATCGGTGTCGCTGTCGTCACAGCGCAAAGCTTTGCCGGTGCGCAGGCACTCCCCGGTGAAGCCGGAACTGGCGTCAATCGCCGAGCCTAGCGGCGGGGCGATCAGCCCGGTGCGCGCCCGGCACACCATGCTCTCGCCTTGCTTCAGGCCGATGGCGGCTCCTCCTGCCCGCGTCAGCGAGCGTACCTTTTTGACGATCAGGCGCAGCGCCGCATCCAGATCGGTTCCCAGGGAGGCGAACTCGTACTGTACCGTGGTGGATTCGGAGGCCGGCTGAGTGCTGCCCCCTTCCGGTTCCAGGCTCACCGCCATGGGCTCATGGAAATCCGGCGCCCGTACCGGCTTTTCCACCTGCTCCGCCACGGCCAGCTTGGGCGCGGTGCGGCTGGGCACCGCGGCATTCATTGCCAGCCACTGATTAAGGCGGCGGCGCGGCTCCTCCGGCAATTCCGAGAAACGCACTCCCGCCCGCCCAAAAGCGTCCGCCCAGGCGATGTAGCCGGTGGTCTCCAGATTCGTGACCGGATCCGGCAGGTTCAGGTGCAGGTTAATGGAACGTGTAACCTTCTGCGGCGCCGCCGTCTGCATGGACATGCCCTGCTCGCTCAAATCCAGCACCATGCCCCCGGTCACTCCATCAAAACTGGCAAAGGCGGGAGCATTCACGCGGTGGCGCATGCAGCGGCGGCGTTCCGGCGGCGCTTCCGGGCCCGCCTCAGGTTTACGAGATCTCGTCCAGGGTAGGTTCATGGTTCGGCCAGAGCCAAGTTGGGAAAACTCCAGGATGTTTGCGGATGAGCCTCCTGCCGCGCCAGTCGTTCGCTCTCCGTGCGCACAATGGCCAGCGCCAGGCCATGCTTTCCTCCGGCGCGAGCCACCTGGCGCACAATCCGGCATTGGCAAAGGAAGCGCACACCCGGGGAGCGCAATGTGGCGGGAAACAGGAACACCAGTTCCAACATCGAGTGTTGGGGAATCTCCCGCTGCGCTTCCACAAACACGCCGTCGGGACTGGCATTCAGCACGGTGCCCGTCACTTCCCGCGGGCCGTGCTCCCAGAACTTGATGGTCACCAGTTCCTGCAATTCGCAGCGCTGCATGCGCCGCCGCTCAGGTTCACCTGCGAGCATGGGTTTCCTCGAGGCCCGATCGCATACTCCCGGGTCTAACGAGATGATCTGTGGAAAACTTTTCGCTGGGAAGTAGTTGCGCAGGTTCCGGCACCGCATGCGCTGGCCGGGGGAGCGCATGCGCTGCAGCGGCAGGGCGGCAGCGCTGACCACTGGGAACCGAGAACTGCTGCTACGCGGTTCTCCGCCGGCGCGTGGAGCGATGATGCTCGGTGGTGCCCGTAACCTGGGTTTCTGACGCCTTCTGCGCCTCGGCCACTCGCGCCGCCGGTTTCTTCTTGCCTTCCATCTGCGCCAGGCTCTGCTTGAGCGCCGCCATCAGGTCCACCACCGGGGCCACCTTGGCCGGTTTCTCCACCTCGGTGACTTCTCCACCCTCCAGCTTGGCCTCGATCAGCTTTTTCAGGTTGGCTTCGTAGGTGTCGTAGTACTTCTTGGGATCCCACTCGTCCGCCAATGCCTGGATCAACTGGTGGGCCACCTTGACCTCGGCTTCCTTCAGTTCCACGTTGGGAGTGCCGAATTCCTCCACCTCGCGGATTTCGTCGGAGTAGTACATGGTGTGCAGCATCATCCCGCCCGCGTATGGCCGCAGAAACACCGTGTACTCGCGGTTATGCATGGTGATTTTGGCAATGGCCACGTAGTTCGTCTCCTCCAGCGCCTTGGTGAGCAGCGCGTAAGGACGCTGGCCTGCCTCTTCCGCCACCAGGTAATACGAGGACTCAAAGTAGATGGGATCCACCTCGTCCGCTTTCACGAACTCAAGGATTTCCATGGTCTTGGCGGTCTTGGGCTCGATTTTCTTGATTTCGTCGGGCTCGATGATCACGTACTCGCCCTTGCGATACTCGTAGCCTTTCACAATCTCGCTGCGCTCCAGCACCTTGCCGTCGGCCGGGCAAATGAGCTGCTGTTTGACCCGCGTATTGTCGTCCCGATGCAGCATGTGGAAGGAAATGCCATTGCTGCGGGCGCCGGAAAACAGCCGCACCGGCATGGAAATCAGCCCGAATGTCAGATACCCGGACCAAACCGAAGCCGCCATGAGTTTCTCCCACTCGCTGCAGATGCAGGGGATAGCAGTTTACACTGCCCCAATTACGAGGCAAGTACTCGCTTGGGACTGTCCCCAGGGGATCAGTATTGCCCGCTGGGGCGCATCTGGTAGGATGCGCAGCGCTGGCGGGTTTTTGGCCGGGCTCTGCTCGTGGTTCTGTAGTTGAGGGGTATGTAGTTGATAGTACAGCATTTATCTACAATTCCCGGGATTTCGCCCGGAGCTGCTGCCGCTTTCGCTCACCGCTTCTGGCCGGCTGTAGCCATTACGCTCAGCTTCGGGATTCTGGCGCGCCTTCTGCGGGCGGTGGATGTTTCCGGAGCAGTAGCCGGCGTAATTGTGACCTGGGTGTTGTTTATGACTGCCGGTCCAGGGGCGTTTGCGGCCGTGGCCGCGGTGTTTGTGCTGGCCTTTCTGACCACCCGCCTGGGATACCGCCGCAAGCAGTTCCTGGGCACAGCGGAACGCGGGGGCGGGCGCACCGCCTGGCAGGTGCTAGCCAATTTAGGGACGGCGGCGGCTTGTGGAGTGGCATCGGTCCTCACTCACCGCCCGGAGATATGGCTGTTGGCGCTGTCCGGCGCTCTGGCGGAAGCTGCCGCGGACACCGTTTCCAGCGAATATGGCCAGGTCACGGGAGATACCGCCTACCTGATCACCACCTGGGAAGTAGTGCCCGCGGGTACCGACGGCGGCATCAGCCTGCCCGGTACCCTGGCCGGCATCGCAGCCGCGGTATTGATGGCGCTGATTTGCGCCGCGGCTCACCTCACACCGCAGCGCTGGATTGCGGTCACGCTGGCGGCCGGAATTTTAGGCATGTTCGGCGACAGCTATCTGGGCGCATGGCTGGAGCGCCGCCGGCGGTTAAGCAACGATCAGGTCAACTTTCTCAGCACCGTCATTGCTGGAATTGTGGCGGCGCTGTTGGCGCGATTGCTGTAATCCAAGGCTGGGTTGCGCAACACAACATCTGAGCGGCGCAAGCATCGCACTAGAGGCTGCGGGAAGAAAAAACGCCTCGAAGCCAACCCGCAAGCGTGCATAACAGAACGAACGTGCGCCGGATCTCCCCTGAGATGTTGCGGAAGTGGAACTCTCAGGGACACACCTTCAGCTCTACCCGTAAGTGCATGGCCCACCGTTTCTTGCGACATCCGCCCCGTTCAATCCAAAATTAATCAAACTTGCGGATATAGTTCGCATCTGATGTAAGAGAACCGATCCCGCAGCTACCAGCGCGCGAGTTCTCCCAGTCCCAAGTTGTAGGGCCGAATAGCATGATGAAGTGGAAAACTTTTGTGGTGGGTTACGCGCTGGCGCTGGCGCTGCTTCTGTTCGCCCAGCATCCGCCGGAACAGCGAACCTCCGCAACTTTCACCCAGATCGTTGATTTGACGCACAGTATGGGCAGCGCTCCGGCAGCCGCGGAATCGAGCCATGCTTTGCTGCCCCAGCCCGTGTCACTGAGCTATTCCGCAGCCCCAGCCAGGGCGACCCACTTTCCCACGCGGCTGCAGGCCCCGGCGCGCTATGCGCCAGGATTGTGGACGGTGGCACAAATTCCTCCCCAGCGCCTGTTCGCGCCGCTGGCCGTGATTGACGTGCATTCGCAGGCGCTTCAGAATCCGGATTACCAGCTCACGGTGACCGATATTTCTAAATGGGAACAGGCGCATGGTCAGATTCCATTGGGAGCGGTCGTTATCGTGCGCACTGGCTGGGCGGCGCGCTGGTCCTCCCCGCGAGCCTATCGCAACCTGGATGACCGCGGCGTTCCTCATTTTCCGGGATTTTCTTTGCAGGCGGTGCAATTCCTGGTGCAAGGGCGGCAGGTTGTGGGATTGGGAACTGACGCGGCCAGTATCGATCCCGGAGACGTCACGGATTCTCCGGCGACTGAATACGCCCTCAGTCACAGCGTCTACCAGATTGATAACCTGGCTAACCTGGCGCAGGCTCCGGAAACGGGTGGACTGGCGCTGGTGGCGCCGGCCAAACTGCAGGGCCGTTCGCAAGCCCCGGCGCGCGTGCTGGCGCTCGCCAAGTAGCAATCAGCATTCAGCAGTCAGCACTCAGCCAGC
>JACZDA010218302.1_pt1 | contig 11661 bp, 7 predicted proteins | sample 8641761 | NCBI WGS metagenome assembly JACZDA01 (sample SAMN15324611, study PRJNA640507) | soil metagenome | isolation source: intercropping peanut in the first line | place: China: Luxin town, Laibin City, Guangxi Province | collected 2019-07-25 | depth 10cm m | reverse complement strand
GAGCCCACCCCGGCCCTGGCGTACCGCATCATGGAGGCTTATCTCGGCGCGCCGCCACAGGGGTGGAGTGGGCTCTTCATGGCCCGCTCCACGGCCGCCGCCGTCCAACGGGCCGCGGCCGACAGCGCCGTCGTCGCGGCACGCGTGCCTAACACGAAACCGCCGCTCGCGCTCGAGCGCTACGCCGGAACGTATGCGGACACGATGTACGGCCAGGCGACGGTCGCGCTCGAGCACGGTGCGCTCGTGGTCCGATATGGACCGGCCTTCACCGGCGACCTCCAGCACTGGGACTTCGACACCTTCCGCGTGACGTGGCGCGACCCGCAGGAAGGGACGAGCTTCGTCACGTTCACGCTCGACGCCGCGGGCAAGGTGGATCGGATGGAAGTCGAGGGCATCACGACCTTCCGTCCGGTTGCGATCATGGCTGACTCCGCCGCAGCCCATTGAGGTGATTTCGCACTGGTCTTGCACGTCCGGCGCGAACCGCGTATACTGGCGCGGATTTAGTATACAATATCTCGGCGCCATCCGGCACACATTGAAGTACACCGTGTGCAGGCACACTCTCCCCGGCATTGACCCGGTGCCCATTCATGACTAACCCGCGCCGCACCGCCCGCACCGCGCTGGCGTCGCTCCTCGTGAGCGGCCTCGGCCCCGGCATCTCGACTGCCGCCACTCCGACCCGCGCCCACGCCCAGTCGTCGGCCTCGCCGCTGGAGCCGCGGAACGCGCTCGCTTCTCGCATCGACGCCATCGTCGATCGCCCTGAATATCGTCACGCCTTCTTCGGCATCGAGATTTTCTCGCTCGACACGCACGAACCGATCTACCAACGCAACGCCGACAAATTTTTCGTCCCGGGCTCGACGACCAAGCTCCTCACTGAAGGCACAGTCCTGGAGCTCCTGGGAGCCGACCACCGGTTCCGCACTCGTGTCTACCGCACGGGTCCCGTCAAACGCGACGGCACGCTCGACGGCGACCTCGTTCTCGTGGCCTCCGGCGATCCCGACCTCTCGAACCGGGTGCAAGCCGGCGGTACCCTCGCCTTCGAGAACGAAGACCACTCGTATGGCGGTAGCCCGGACACCCGTGCGGTGCCGGGCGATCCTCTGCTCGTGCTGCGCGAGCTCGCGCGGCAGGTTCGACAGCACGGGATCAAGGTGGTGCGCGGCAGCGTCATCGTCGACGCGTCGCTCTTTCCCGAGGGCGAGCGCGAGCTCGGCACGGGCGTCGTGATTTCGCCCATCGTCGTGAACGACAACGTCGTGGACGTGACCATCGCGCCGGGGAAGACGCCGGGCGACTCGGTCACGTTGCATGTCTCGCCGGAGACGCCGTACGTGCGGTTCGTGAACCGCGCCACGACGAGCCCCGCCGACTCGTCTCCCAACATCAATTGGGCGTCGGACAGCACGGCGCCGGACGGCTCGCACGTGGTGGTCGTGACCGGCACCGTTCCGGCCGGCAAGCCGGGCATCCTGTTCAGTTGGCCCGTCGACGAACCGACGCGGTTCGCCGAGGTGTCATTCGCTCAGGTGTTAGGCGCGGACGGGGTGCGGGCGAACGCGATCGCACCGGATCACCGCGTCGACATGGCGGCGCTGGCGCGCGGATACGCCGACTCGATGGCGGTCGCCGAGCACGTCTCGCCGCCGCTCTCGGAAGAGGTGAAGGTCACGCTCAAGGTGAGCCAGAACCTGCACGCCAGCATGGGGCCCTTTCTGTTAGGCGCACTGCTGGCGCACGAAGGGACAGCGAAGGCCGGGTTTGCGCAGGAGCGGCGGTTTCTGACGCAGGCCGGATTGGACCTCTCGGGAGCGTCGCAGAGCGACGGCGCGGGGGGCTCGGCGCACTTCACACCCGATTTCATGGTGCACTTTCTGGCGTACATGGCGGCGCAGAAGGATTTCCCGCTGTACTACGCCGCGTTGCCTGTGCTCGGCCGCGACGGCACGTTGTGGAACATTCAGGTGAATTCGCCGGCGGCCGGTCACGTCCACGCGAAGACCGGGACCTACGAGCGGGACGATTTGTTGAACGACATGATGATGGTGGACGGGAAAGGGCTCGCCGGGTACCTCACGACAGCGGACGGGCGCCGGCTGGCGTTCGCGGTGTACGCGAACAACGTCGCGGCGGGGACGGATCCGGACGCGATCACGCGCGGCGTGGGACAGGCGTTGGGCGAGATCGCCGCGGCGGCGTACAGCGTGGCGCCGTAAGGCGGATCGGGAGCGACATGCCGCGCCGTGCGGGCGGCCGAATTGTATACAGTAGTTTGATGCATTGTGGCACACAATAGCGCGGCTCCGCGCGCGCACCGTCACGCGGCGCGGCCAACGCACACCCACCCGGAGGCCATCCATGCCCCTCCACGCCGTCCCGTCCACTACTCCCAACGCCCAGTCGCGTCCCGCAGGGAAACGGTGCGCCCGATGGTGCACTGCCGTCGTCGCCGCCACCTGCATCACGCTCGGTGCCTCCATCGCCGTGGCCCAGCAATCCGCCGGCAGCGACGTCTCCGGCACGGTGGTCGTCGAAGGCTCGCTCCGCCCCATCGCCGGCGTCCAGGTCGGCACCGCCGATGGCAAGGGCGCCATCACCGACGCCGGGGGCCGCTTCCACATCACGGGCCTAACGGGCGCTCAGGTGGCCCTCACCGCCCGCCGCATCGGCTTCCGCTCCCAATCCAAGACCGTTGCCGTCGGCGACCAACACGTGGACTTCGTCCTCCCCGAGGCCCCCGTGCAGCTCAACGCCGTTGTCGTCACCGGCACCGCGGGCGGTCAGGAAAAGCGCGCCATCGGCAACTCTGTCACCCAGATCAACGCACCCGACGTCACCGCGATCGCCCCGGTGAGCGATGTCCAGTCGCTCATCAACGGACGCGCGCCCGGCGTCGAGATACTCCCTGGCACCGGACAGGTCGGCTCCGGCTCCAAAGTTCGCGTCCGAGGCATCTCGAGCCTCTCCCTCACCAACAACCCGCTGCTCTACGTCGACGGCGTCCGCGTCGACAACGACCAGAGCACCGGGCCTAACGTTCAGTCCTTCGGCTCCAACGTCATCTCGCGACTGAACGACTACGACCCCAACGACATCGAGAGCATCGAAATCATCGAGGGGCCCGCCGCCGCCACACTGTACGGCACCGAGGCCTCCGGCGGCGTGATCCAGATCATCACCAAGAAGGGGGCCGCCGGGACCAATACGTGGGGCCTCACGGTCAAGCAGGGCACCGACTGGTTCATGAACCCCGAAGGCCGGTTCCCCGCCAACTACTGGCTGAACCCGGCGACCAGCCAGGTGGAGTCCCTCGACTACAACGGCCTGGTCCAGCAGAACGGCGGCCCGATCTTCCGCAACGGCTACACCCAGTCGTACGCGCTCAACCTGAGCGGCGGCACGCCCAAGGTCCGCTACTTCGTGTCCGGCAACGCGGACCACGATGACGGCGTGGAGCCCAACAACATATTCCAGCGCTATGGCGGACGCGCCAATGTCACCGTGTCGCCTAACGATAAGGTGGACGTCACCGCTAGCCTGGGGTATAGCAAGGGACGCACCGATCTGAGCCTCGAGGCCGGGGGCGGCGGCGCCATGTGGGAAACCCTCTTCTCAACGCCCGAAAACCTCGGCGGCACCGCCAAGGGGTTCCGCGATTACCCGCCTGCGATCAACTACCTCGCCATCTCCGACTGGCAGGACGTCAATCGGTTCACGGGCAGCGTGCAGATCAACCACCGCCCAGCGAAGTGGTTCGCCCAACGCTTGGTCCTTGGCACCGACGTCACCCACGAGGTGAGCGCCGAGTACGTGCCGCACATGAACGACACGCTCGTGCAGTATTTCGACCCGACCACGGCGTTAGGCTACAAGGATCAGGTGGGACGCGACCTGACCACCAACACCGTCGACTACAGCGCCACGCTCACGCTGCCCGTCACGTCGACCCTCACCTCCAATACGTCCGCCGGCGGCCAGTACTACCACGGACTCACCGACAACACGGAAGAATACGGCGAAGGCTTTCCCGCTCCTGGGCTCAGCGCCGTGTCCTCGGCCGCACGCACGGTGGCGAACGAAGATTTTGTCGAGAACAATACGTTTGGCGGCTACGTCCAGGAACAGTTCGTCTGGAACGACCGACTGTACCTGACCGGCGCCGCGCGCGAGGACCGGAATAGCGCCTTCGGCGTCAACATCAAGCACCAGTTCTACCCAAAAGCCAGCGCGAGTTGGGTGGTAAGCGAGGAGCCGTGGTGGCCCCTCCACTGGCTGTCACAAACGCGCCTCCGCTTCGCGTTCGGCGAGTCGGGCAAACAACCCGACAACTTTGCAGCTCTCAAGACGTACTTCGCCGCGACCGGGCCTAACGATCAGGGCATCCTGTCGCCGCAGTTCGTCGGCAACGCCAACCTGGGCCCCGAGGTTAGCCGCGGATACGAATCGGGCTTCGAAGCGAGCGCGCTCGATGATCGGCTCGGCGTCGATTTCACCTACTACAATCAGTCGACGCACGACGCCATCGTGGCAAAGGATGTCCCACCGTCGAGCGGCTTTCCGAACTATGAGTTCGTCAACGCCGGCACGCTCCGCAACACCGGCATCGAGCTCCAGTTGCGGGGCACGCCGGTCCGGACTCGCAATGTCACGTGGGATCTTTCCTGGAACATCGAGACCAACCATAACAAGGTCCTGGGCCTTGGTCAGCCAGCCGCCGACTGCGCTTCCGACAGCCTTGCGGCGGTCAACAACGACTGCACCATCGTCTCCGGCGGGCTGCGCTTCCGCGTCGGATATCCGTCCGCATCGTTCTTTTCGCGGCGCGTGGTGAGCGCCACGCTCGATTCGAACGGAGTGGCCATCCCGTCGTCGATCATGTGCGATGGCGGGCCGGCCAACCACGGCAAGGCGGTTCCGTGCTACGACGCGGCGGGCAACGTGATCGCACCGCTCGTCTACATTGGCCAGTCGACGCCCACCACACAGGGCGGCATCAGCTCGACGTTCACCCTGTGGTCGCGCTTGCGTCTGTACTTCTTGGTCGACTACAAGGTGGGCTTCCGGAAGACCGACAACAATCTGCGTGCCCGATGCCAGGTGTTCGAAACGTGTCTCCAGAACGTCCACCCGCAGGACTACAACGCGTCACTCATCGCCGGCATGCAGTCGCCCGACGTTCTCAACGCCTGGGTATTCAACGACGCCAGCTTCGCCAAGCTGCGCGAGGTTTCGGTGAGCTACCAGTTGCCCGACCAGATGGCGGCTCGGTTAGGCGCTTCGCGGGCCAGCATCAGCCTTGCCGCACGCAATCTCCACACCTGGAGCAAGTGGACCGGCATGGACCCCGAAGCGCTTTTCCTCGGCAACGGATTCGGCCAGCACTCGGTCTTCGAGCAAGACCAGCTGCCACAGCTCGCGCAGTTCGTCGCCTCGCTTAACGTCTCGTTCTGATGCTCACCACCGACAAGGGCAGGATACCAGCCATGCAATCGCAACTCTTCGGGCGATGCCGGGTCAGTGCGCCGCGGTTCGTACGGTGGACAGTGGCGTCGGCGCTCGTTCTCGCCTGCACCATCGCGTGCGATCGGCTCCTCGACGTGCAGGCACCCAGCCGCGTGCCGGCATCCATCCTCGACAACCCCAACCAGGCCCAACTCCTGGTGAACGGCGCCCAGGCCGACTTCGAGTGCGCGTTCGCCAGCTACGTCGTCGTGAGCGGTATGCTGGGCGGCGAGCTGGAAGACGCCACACTGTCCGCGGGCCGCTGGGACTACGACCGCCGCACCGTGCAATCGGGCGACGCGTACGGACCCAATCAGTGCAACGACGGCAGTTTCCTCGGCGTGTACACGCCCCTCTCCATTGCCCGGTATTCGGGCGATCACGCGGTGAGCGACCTCCAGGGCTGGACCGACGCACAGGTGCCTAACCGTCACCTCCTGATCGCCACCGCCAGCGCCTACGCCGCTTACAGCCTAACGCTGCTCGGCGAAGGATTCTGCTCCGCGGCGATCAACGTCGGTCCGCAGCTCATGCCTGACCAATTGCTGGATTCGGCTGCCGCGCGCTTCACGACCGCCATCACGGAAGCCACCAACGCCGGCGAGTCCGGGGCCGCCGTGCTCGACCTGGCCCTCGTTGGGCGGGCGCGCGTGCTCCTCGACCTGGGCGACCCCGCCGACGCCGACAACGACGCCAAGCAGGTGCCGGACAACTTCGAGTACGACGCCACTTACTCGGCGACGTCTCCGCGGCGCGAGAACTACGTCTTCCAACAGATCAACAAGAGTCCGTTCAACACGGTCGGCCAGCAGTTCCGCGGCGTCGAGTACGCCGGCACGCCCGATCCGCGGGTCCCCGTCGCATACAACGCGTCGACGCGCATGTTCGACAATCGCACCGGGCAGTTCGTGCAGTTGAAGTATCAGAGCATCGACGCCCCGATCCCCCTGGCCACGGGCACAGAAGCTCAGCTCATCGTCGCAGAAGCCGAGGGCGGCCAGACGGCGATCGACATCATCAACGCACTGCACGCGGCCGCCGGGCTGCCGCCCTATACGAACACGAACCCCGACAGCATCAAGCAGCAGATCATTTACGAGCGGAAGGCCGCGTTCTTCCTCGACGGCCATCGCTTGGGCGACGTGAACCGCTTCACGCTTCCACTCTTCCCCGCGCCCGGGTCACCGTACCCGACCGACAGCACCACTCCGGGCACCAGCGCCAAAGGCGGCTTCTACGGCCTAACGACTCGGTTTCCGCTTCCCGACAAGGAGCGCTTCAACAATCCGAACATCCCGTCGAGCACCAACCCGGGGTGCTAACGGAACAACGCCCGCCACACCGGTGGAAGGATTGACACGCACATGAAATGGATTCCCGCTCAGTTGCTGTTGCTCTCTGTCGCCGCCGCGGGCTGCGCGACAACCGGTGCGCGTGGTGCGACTGCTCTGCCACCGTTCGCCGGGCCCTACGACCTGGTGATCGAAGGCGGCAAGGTGGTCGACGGATCGGGCAATCCCTGGTTTTATGGCGACGTGGCGGTGACGGGCGATCGCATCGCCCGCATCGCCCCCGCCGGGATGCTCGCACGGGCGCAGGCGCACCGCCGCATCGACGCCCGTGGCTTGGTCGTGGCCCCAGGGTTCATCGACATTCAAGCGCAGTCCGTGCAGCAGCTCGTCAACGGCGACAGCCGCGTGATCAGCATGACCACGCAGGGTGTCACGACGATGATCTTCGGAGAGGGTGAAACCCCCGCGCCGGCGAACGACAAGCTCATTCCGATGTACGCGGCAGTCGACGGCCCGGACAGCGCCGAGTTGCGCTTGCTCCGGTCGTTCGAGGGCCCACACGGTTTCGGCAACTGGCTCGACGAGATGGGTCGGCGTAAGGCATCGGTCAACTTCGGCTCGTTCGTGGGCGCGGCTACGGTCCGCGCCTACGCGAAGGGGATGACTGAAGGGCCGGCAACACCGGCCGAACTCGACACGATGCGCGCGGTGGTTCAGCGCTCGATGCGCGATGGCGCGTTCGGCGTGGCCAGCGCGCTCATCTATCCGCCCGGCAGCTACGCGTCCACTCAGGAGCTGGTGGAAGAGGCGAAGGCCATGGCGCCGTACGGCGGCGTCTACATCACCCACATGCGCTCCGAGGGCGACCGGTTGCTGGAAGCGTTAGGCGAGGCCCTCACCATTGGACGCGATGGCGGCGTGCCGGTGGAGATCTACCATCTCAAGGCGGCGGGCGTGAGTAACTGGCCCAAGGCGCGGCAGGTCATTGCCACGATCGACTCGGCCCGTGCGGCCGGGCAAGACGTCGCGGCCGATCAGTACGCGTACACGGCCGGCGCCAACGGCCTCTCCTCGTGCATTCCACCGTGGGCGCACGCCGACGGCAAACTGCTCGAGCGCCTCAAGGATCCAGCCACGCGCGCCCGCATCAAGGCGGACATGGTGCAGGATGAGAGCGCGAAATGGGAGAATCTGTGTCTCGGCGCGACACCGGCCAACGATGAGGTGGTCGGCTTTCACGAAGACACGCTCAAGCAGTACGAGGGCAAGCGGCTGTCCGAGATTGCCCAACGCATGGGGACGGATTGGGCCGACGCCTTGATCGACCTCACCATCGCCGAGCACAATCGGTTAGGCCAGATCCTGTTCATCGCGTCCGATTCGAACGTCGCCATGCAGATCGCGCAACCGTGGATGAAGTTCGGCACCGACGCCGAGGGTCTCGACCCGGACAGCGCCAAGGGCGAGATGACGCACCCGCGGTCGTACGGGAACTATCCGCGCATCCTGGGACGCTTCGTGCGCCAGCAGCACGTCCTTCGCCTCGAGGATGCGATTCGCAAGATGACGTGGGCCGTCGCGGCGCGCCTGTCGATCCGCGACCGCGGACTCCTGCACGAGGGCATGCATGCGGACCTGGTCGTCTTCGACCCGAATACGATCATGGATCGGGCCACCTACGAACAGCCGCACCAGTTGTCGGTCGGCATGAAGCACGTATTTGTGAACGGCGTCGAGGTGGTGACCGACGGCCAGTCCACGGGCGCCAAACCGGGCCAGATCGTGCGCGGGCCCGGCTACACGCCATGAACGTCGGGTTACCGTTAGGCCGCGCGCCTGGCGGACAGGACATCGCGCCGCACGGTCAGGTTGTCGACGCGGTCCAGATCCACAGCGACCCCCATGCCCGGCTCGGTCAGCGGAACCTGCACCATGCCGTCCTTTCCCATCGTCCATTCCGGCGTCACGATGTCACGTTCCCAGTACCGGGCGCTGGGCGACAGGTCTCCGGGGAGCGTGAAGTTGGGCAGCGAGGCTAGGGCCACGTTGTGCGCCCGGCCCACGCCGCTCTCCAGCATCCCACCGCACCACACCGGGACGTGGTGCGTCCGGCAGTAGTCATGGATCGCCAGCGAGGCACGGAATCCGCCCACACGGCCCGCCTTGATGTTAATGATGCGGCCGCTGCCTAACGTTACCATGTCCTCGGCGCGGTCCAGACACGTGATCGACTCGTCCAGGCACAGCGGCGTGCGCAACTCCCGCTGCAGTGTGGCGTGACGCAGCAGATCGTCCCGGCCCAACGGCTGCTCGATCATGATCAACCCGAACGCATCCAGTTGCCGGAGTACGTTCGCGTTCGCCAGCGTGTACGCCGAATTGGCGTCGGCCATCACATCGACGGCGTCGCCCAGCGCGTCGCGCACCGCGCGAAGATACGCGACGTCGCGATCAGGTGCGATCTTGATCTTGATTTTCCGATACCCCTGCGCGAGCGCCGCCGTCGCCCGCTCGACCAGCGCATCGGGGTTCGGTTGAATGCCCAGCGAGATGCCCGTAGCGATCCGTTCCCGTGTGCCGCCGAGCAGCCGGGACAACGGCACCCCGCGCATCCGCGCACTGAGCTCCCACAGACCCATCTCAACGGCCGCCTTCGCCATGTTGTGGCCGCGAACGTCCCGATCCAGCAGGTCGTGCACGGCGTTAGGCCCGGGCAACGACTGCCCCAATACGCGCGGCGCCGCCCATTCGCGAATCGCGAACCAAGCGGTATCGATCGTCTCCGCGCTGTAGTTGGGCTGCTCGAAGGCCACGCACTCGCTCCACCCCACCAGTCCGTCCGGATGGTGCAGCTCCAGCAGGGCGATGCGGCGCTCGGCGATCACGCCCGATGAGATCCGGAACGGTTCCTTCAGCGGAAGCCTGATCTCCCGCAATACGATTCGGTCGACGCTGAGCGTCATGGCGCGGCGAGAGCGGAGTGTGGCAGGGGCGAATACACGTAGTAACAGCAGCCGGCGTCGTCATCGCGGAAGAACCCGGTCACGCCATACCCGTTGTTCAGCGCCCACAGCATCGCGCGCCGTGTGCTTGCGCGCCAGCGCGCGGCGGCCTCGAGCGACTGCGCCTGCACGCGCTCGATGGCGATCGGCACGGCGATGCGGACCGAGGATCGGGCCGTTGTGCTGCCGATGTTCGGGATTACCGGCAGGCCGCTGGCGTCGAGCGGATTGAGAATCGGTGCATGGCGCACGGCGGGCGGATGCTGCGCGCCGCGCTCGTCGTGCCCATCCCCTTCCCTTCCGTTAGGCGCGCCGCCGCCGATGTCCCACGCGACGATGAAGCGGTCTGTTCCGAGACCGCGGTGCAGCGCGCTGCTGGTTTCGGCGCCATACATGTCCGGCACGTAGTCCACGATGTGGGCGCCGAGCCGGTTCAGGTTGAAGTAGGCGTTGCGGGCGACGAGAGGATCAAAGGTCCAGTACATGCGAACGACGCCCAGGCGGCGGACGATGTCGCGCTGGAATTCTTTCAGGCGGCGTCCGATGCCGTGGTCGCGCATGTCTTCGCGGACGGCGAGCATGTCGGACCAGTGGACGAGGTGTCCGTTCTCGACGCCGGTGAGACCGAAGACGAAGCCGACGAGGCGGGCATGCTCGTCGAAGGCACCGGCTGCAACGCCGCCGATGCGTTGGGCGACTTTGAGGAGGGCGGCTGGGACGCGTTCGCTGAATGCGGATCCCCAGACCGCGTGTTGGAGCGCGACGCAACCGAGGAATTCGTCGTGTGACCGGATGTGGCGGACGACAATGGCGCCGGCGGCGTGCGGCGGCTGGTGCGGCGGGTCGGCGGCGTCGTAGTGGTCAGGCATGACGGCGCGGGTTGTGGGTGGCATCGGCAGCGCCGTCCGCGGGGCATTCGCCGCCGGCGTGTCGCCAGCAATATGCAATACGAAAAAGTATACCGCAAGGTATACAATCTCGCTCCGCGCCGCCGCGCCTTCCCAGGCCGTCCCCGCTCGCGATACGTTGCCACATGCCCCGTGCCACTGCCCGCGCCCACCGGCCGAACGACGCCAACGTATCCACCCGCGGCGACCGTATCGGTCGCGCCTACCAACAACTCCGCGACCTCATCACCTCCGGGCGCTTGGCACCCGGATCCCGCATCATTGAAAGCCACATCGCCGAACGGCTCGGCATCAGTCGTACCCCGGTCCGCAGCGCGCTCCACCGGTTGCAGCAAGAGGGCTATATCGCCGGCGACCGTCCGAAGGCGCTACGCTTGGTAGTCGCCCCACTCACGCAAGACGATGCCCGGGAGCTGTTCGAGATTATTGGCTCCATCGAAGGGCTCGCCGCCCGCGGCGCGGCAAGTGCGCCGCCTAACCGACGCGACCCACTCGTCACCGAGCTCCGGCAGACCAACGCCAAACTCGCCGACGCCTCGCGACCCGGTCATCCCGATCCGCTCCGCATCTACGAACTCGACATGCGTTTCCACCGTCGCTACGTCGAGGTCGGCGCCGGACCGCGATTGCTCGCCCTCCACAACGCCATCAAGCCGCAGACCGAACGCTACATCCGGCTGTACGCAAGCGCCCTGGTCGATGAGATCGGAAGGTCGGTTACCGAACACGATACGATCATCGACCGCATTGCCCGCGCGAACGCCGAGGGCGCCCAACGGTCCGTCGAGCGAAACTGGCGCAACGCGGCTGATCGCCTGAGCCGAGTCATCGCTAGCCTCGGTGCACGCGGAGGCTGGTAGCGCCAAACCCGCCTGCCTTCCCTACACTGGCGCGATCGCGAGCACGCGGAGCGGACTGCCGCTGCCGTTGACGATTTTG
>JACZDA010007727.1_pt1 | contig 11698 bp, 6 predicted proteins | sample 8641761 | NCBI WGS metagenome assembly JACZDA01 (sample SAMN15324611, study PRJNA640507) | soil metagenome | isolation source: intercropping peanut in the first line | place: China: Luxin town, Laibin City, Guangxi Province | collected 2019-07-25 | depth 10cm m | reverse complement strand
CGCGCTTGGCCACGGCCATGGCGCCGACTACTCCGCCCGCGGGTCCGGAGAGAATAGTACGCACCGGCTCGCGCGCCGCCGTGGCGGCGGGAATAATGCCTCCGGAAGACTGCATGACATCGAGCCACGATTCACGCGCCGCGAGGCCTGCATCCAGACGCTTCAGATACGTTTGCATTTTGGGCGCGAGATAGGCATTGATGGTCACGGTCGAGGCACGTTCGTATTCGCGGAATTCGGGTAGAATTTCATGCGAAAGCGAGAGCGGAACTCCGATTTCCTCCAGCGCCGCGGCGATGGCCCGCTCATTCGCCGGATTGGCGAATGCGAATAGCAGCGATACGGCGATCGATTCGGGCGCGGCGGAACGGATCGCCTCCCGCAGCTCGTTCAATTGATCCGCACAGATGGGTTGCAGGATCGAGCCATCGCTCGCGGTGCGCTCCTCGACGCCAAATCGCATAGCGGCGGGCGCGAGCGGCTCGTCTTTCGGAAAGAAAAGATCGTAAAGCCGGGAGCGCGCCTGACGGCCGATCGCGAGCGTGTCTTCGAATCCGGCGGTGGTGACGAATGCCACGCGCGCGCCGGTGCGTTCGAGTAGGGCATTGGTTCCTACCGTTGTGCCATGGCGGACTTCGGCCGGCTCGCCGTGCGCGATCCGCGTTACGGCTGCCAGCACCGCGGCGGCCGGGTCATCCGGCGTGGAACGAACTTTCAGAATTTGCAAACGGCCGTTTTCGAGATACACACAATCGGTAAACGTGCCGCCGGTATCGATGGCGATGCGCATGCGCGGATTAGAGAGAGTTCGAGCCTATCCTATTCTCTATGGTCGAGAACGCGCCCTTTCGCTGGCGCAATACGACGGACGCGCAACGCCGCACGCTATTGGCCGCCGCACTGGGCTGGATGCTCGACGCCTTCGACGTCATGCTGTATTCGATCGTGCTCGCGACCTTGCTAGGCGAGTTCGGCATGACGAAGGCCACCGCCGGCCTGCTGAACACGTTGACTTTGATTGCGTCGGCGATCGGCAGCTTTTTCTTTGGGGTTTGGGCCGATCGTTTCGGCCGGAGGCGCATGCTCAGCGCCAGCATCCTGACTTATTCGATTTTTACGTTCGCGTGCGGCTTTTCAAGCAGCGTGACGATGCTCGCCGTGCTGCGCTTTCTGCTTGGTTTGGGAATGGGCGGCGAGTGGAACGCCGGCGCAACGCTGGTTGCCGAAACCTGGCCGAGCGCGTGGCGCGGACGTGCGCTCGGTATCGTGCAGAGCAGTTGGGCGATCGGTTATGCGCTGGCGGCAATTGTGGCGCAGATCGTGCTCGCGCGCGCCGGTTGGCGCTGGGTCTTTTTTGTGGGCGTGCTTCCGGCGCTCGTCACGTTTTGGATTCAGCGCAGCGTACCCGAGCCGGAAATCTGGCAGCAGGCGCGTACGTCGCCGCCCGGCATCGCCGGAAAACGTGCGCTGTGGAGTGCGGCGCTGCCCCGGCTGCTGGTTTTGCTGGCGATGAATACATTCGGAATGTTCGCCTGGTGGGGACTGTTTACATGGATTCCGGCTTATCTCGCGCTGCCGATTGCCGAAGGCGGACGCGGATTCACGCTGTTCGGCTTCACCAGTTTTCTGGTGGTGTTGAACCTTTGCGGCATGTGGCCGGGCTATCTTTTGTTTGGCTGGCTGGCCGATACATTGGGGCGGAAGCGGGCAATTGTTTTGTATCTGGCGTGCGCCGCTGTTTCGGTAGCAGCGTTCGCAGCGGCGCGCTCGCCGGGATGGATTTTGTTCACGGCCTCAATTGCCGCGTTCTTCGGAACCGGCTTTTTTACTGGCGCGGCGGTGGCGGGCAGCGAGTTGTTCCCTACTCCGATTCGCGCGACTGCATTGGGGCTTTCGTATAACACCGCGCGCGGCATCAGCGCATTTGCTCCGTTTGTGATTGGCGCGATCGGGCAGTCGCATGGGCTCGGCTGGGGCTTCGCAGCGTGCGGCTCTGCGTTTGGCGCAGCGGCCATTGCGGCTCTGTGGATTCCCGAAACGCGCGGTGTGGAGCTTAGTTAATTTTCGGTACCATAGACAGAGGGAAAGCTGTGGCAAAGCTCGACATCTTCGACGAAGAATTCACGCGACAAGCCGAGCAAGCGTGGGATCGAGCGCGGGATGAGGCGCTTGCGAATGGGATTCCGGTTTTTTACCGCGAAAACGGCATTCAGATCATGGAACGCCCAGATGGCCGCCGTTTTGAAATTCGATTTATTTCCGGGGCACCACGTAATTCTTGCTACGAAATCATTCGTGAACTATCAGCGAGTGCGGCTTAACAATTGCCGGTCCTGACTGTAATTGCCGGGCCCAATGGCTCCGGCAAAAGTACGCTGACAAGCACTTTGGATTTTGAAGATTGGGAATACGTGCTCGATCCAGACGCAATCGCTCGCCAATTGGATCCCAGAGATCCACCGAAGGCGGCAATTGCCGCCGGCCGTGAGGTATTACAGCGCATGCGAAGATACATGGACGAACGACGTAGCTTCGCAATCGAAACCACCCTTGCAAGCAAGAAGACTCTGAACTGGATCCGGGAAGCCAAATCGCACGGCTTCACCGTAAGGCTAATCTATCTCTGCCTAGACACACCGGAACACAACATGCTTCGTGTTCGAGCGAGGGTAGCGCGCGGCGGCCATGACGTGGAAGATCAGGATATCCGGCGACGCTATCATCGCAGTTTGGCAAATCTGCCCGAGGCAATTGGGATCGCTGATGAAGTTATCATCTACGACAATACGAAGCGTACCCAACGGAGGATATTGGAACTCCGAAATGGTTCAATTGTGTGGGAAGCTACGGATGAGCCCGAGTGGTTAACAGAGATTCGCGCTGCCTTAATTCGCTGACAGCAATTATCGGCGATATACACTGATCAGGATGACCCGCCGGACCCTGATTGGCTCGATTGGCGCGGCTGCGTCGCTTGCCGCGCAACCTCCGCGTCCCCACAGACAAGTTCACAAAGAATGGAAGCCGCTGCTCGGAGTGCTGGGCCCTTATACTCCCGGAAATGTAGAGTGGGCGAAGGCCCAAGGCTTCAACAACATGATCCTGGGATCGTCGCCGCGCTCCACGCTGAACGCGCTATCGATCACCGATAGCGAGATTGCGGATGTAAAAGCAACACTCGCAAAACATCAGATGCACGTGTCGGCGCTGCAGGTGGGAGCCGATTCGATCAATCCGGACCTGGCCCGGAGGGAACGTTCGAACCAGTATTTTGTGAAGGCGATTGAACTGGCCGGCAAACTAGGAGTACCTTATATCGGCACCCAGTCGGGTAGAGACCCGGCTAAGCCGTTCGAGCAGCAGATTGACGAGATCGTGCGGGTGTATCATGAGAAGTTCTTTCCGGCCTGCGAACAACATAAGGTACGGATCTTGTGGGAGCCGTATCCGGAGGCGCCCAACCTGGCGACCAGTCCGGTGGGATTCGCAGCTCTTTTCAAAGCTTTCGGGGATTCGCCATACGTAGGCCTACAATACGATCCGTCGCACTTAGTACGGCAGTTTATGGATCCCATACAAACAGCCCGTGACTTTGCCGATAAGATCTATGACGTTCACCTGAAAGACACGGAAATTCTCTGGCCGGTGGTGCGGGCCGGCGGGATCAACCCGGTAAACCACGCCAGATGGTGGCGCTACCGGATTCCCGGCATGGGCTCAATGAACTGGCGCGAGTTTTTTAGCGTGCTACAGGATGTTGGCTATACAGGCGCCATGAGCGTGGAGCAGGAAGACCCGCTCTATGGAGCTGACAACAATCCCGGTCCTGATTTTAGTGAAGATTTCAAGACCGGATTCATCATGGCGAAACGCTATTTATCGCAATATGTGCCGTAAACACACGTGTGCATGACACAATAATTAGGTTGCACTAACGGGGTAGAGCGCAATATACTCATTTGAGGGAGTCTTTTCAGTCTCGTGCGCGGCTCCGCGTGGAGAAAGGTCTATGAGGATCAAATTTCTGTCTAAAATTCTGTACGTATGTTTAGCCAGCGCCGTTCTGGCAATGTTTTCGGGAATTGCATTTGCGCAGTCGGATCTCGGCACTATCAACGGAACCGTAAGAGATCCAAGCGGTGCAGCCGTTCCGAACGCCACTGTCTCGGTGAAGAACCAGGCGAACGGCAACGAACGAACCAGCACCACTAACGCGGGTGGTCTTTACTCGGTGACTAACATTCCGCCGGGAATGTACACGATCTCGGTTACCGCCAGCGGTTTTAAAAAGTTCGAATCGAACAACAACAAATTGGATCCGGCCTCGACGCTTGCCGTTGACGCCGGGCTTACATTGGGCTCGGCAACGGAAACCGTAGAAGTATCGGCGGCAGCGACGACGCTACAAACCGAGAGCGCTTCGGTGCAAAAGCTGGTTACGCGGGAGCAGATTGATGCGCTCGAGCTGAACGGCCGCAATCCGGTAGGATTAGCCAGTCTGGTGCCTGGCGCGCGCGGCGGAAATCTCGCCGGTCTGACATTCAATTTCAACCAAGGGCCCTCCAACTTCAATGGTTCCCGCAACCCGGAGAACCTGATCACCTATGACGGCGCTCCGGCGACGCGCACGCGTTCGAACGGCACCAGCCTCGGCGCAGCAGACGTGGACTCCACCTCGGAGGTGCAGATTCTTACGGCTTCGTATGCGGCGGAATACGGCCGCACGTCGGGAGCACAGATTCGTATCATCACCAAGCCGGGCGGCACCGAGTTCCATGGCGCCGCTTACGAATACCTGCGCAACGACGCTTTTAACGCCAATACCTGGACACGCAATAAAACTGCGGGTCAGGGCTCGGTCGCGCCCTTCCGTTACAACCAGTACGGCTTCAACATCGGCGGACCGTTTTACATCCCAGGCAAATTCAATAAAGACAAGAGCAAATACTTCTGGTATTGGGGCCAGGAATGGGTGCGTTATCGTTTCACCGACACGTCCACCTGGACAGTTCCTACCGCTCTGATGCGGCAAGGCGATTTCAGTGAACTGTTGACGAATGGCCCGGCCAATATTTTGGGGAAGGTCGTACAACTGAAAGATCCAAATAGCGGCAATCCGATTCCCGGAAATGTTATTCCAGCCAGCCTGCTAAGCCGCAATGGCTTGGGCATTCTGAAATCCTATCCGGACCCGAATCTCGCGGTCGGCAATTTCATTGGCACGAGCAACTTCTTTACCACAGCTCTACACCCGCAGGATCAGCGGAAAGACACTCTCGCCGCCGACATCAATCTCACCGATACACAGCGTCTACAATTCCGCCGTAACAATTATTCGTTCAACGAATATCAGCCGCTGGATGGCACGCCGACGAGAACGCCGAAGTTCTTCAACCGGCCCAATCAAACCAACTCGCTCGACTATGTCTGGACGGTCAGTCCGACTCTCGTAAATGAAGCGCTGGCAACGGTGAGTCTCGATGATGTTTACATTCCGGTGGGAGATTTTTACGATCGGACTAAGGCCGGTGTGAATTACCCCTACATCTTTCCCGAAGGCAAATTGCTGCCGAACCGCATTCCGACGGCAAATATCACCGGGCTGAATGGATTGACTGGCGGCCCGTATCCGTCTCACTCCTCGGGCCCCATCTATACCGTCAGCGATAGCTTGACCTGGATTAAGGGCGCTCACACAATGAAGTTCGGGTTCTACTTCGAACGCTCCGGCGAGAACGATAACGACGAAATCAACGTCAGCGCCTGCCCCACCTGTACGAACAATCAGAATGGCCAGTTCGCGTTTACGGATTCGCGCTCTGGTTTCCCGAGCTCCGGAAATGCCGTTGCCAATGCCGCGATGGGTTTGTTCGACAGCTATTCGGAACTCGGCCAGCGGGCCTACACGGTTTTCCGTGGCAGCAGCTATGAGCCTTATGTGCAGGACTCCTGGAAGGTAACTGACAAGCTGACCTTGAACTATGGTATCCGCTACACGGTCATCAAGCCGTATCACGCGCAGTGGGCAAACATGGCGATTTTCGATCCCACTCTGTATGACCCGACCAAGGCTGTGACCGTAATTCCGTCCGGTCCGAACCGCGGTCAACTGATCATCGGAAACGGCGACCGCTATAACGGTATGGCGATCCCCGGCAACGGTTTCCCCGATTCCGCCAAGGGCCGTTTCCCCGAAGCGGACTCGGGGCAATTCAATTTCCTGTTCCGGAACGGAAAATATCCCGACTACTATTCACACATTCAATGGGGTCAGGTACAACCTCGTTTCGGACTCGCTTACCAATTGGATAACAAGACGGTCATTCGCGCCGGCGGTGGAGAATTCTTTACTCGTCTTGGCGTTAGCGACTCCATTTTCCTCGGTGGCAATCCACCCTTCCAGCCGACAGCGAATGTCAGCTTCGGAGATGCCGACAATCCTGGCGGCGCCGGAGCAAACGTGCTGCCTTTGACTGTCACTACCCAAAGCCGGGATTTTAAGAACCCGTCGGCTTGGAACTGGAACGTGACCGTGGAACGGGAAATCGCCAGTTCGGTTGTGAGCGTTGCCTACGTTGGACGGCGTGGCTTGCACCTGCAGCGCGAAGCGGATATCAATCAACCCACTCTCGCGACGGTTTTGGCGAATCCGGGCGTCACCCTGGATGCGTTGCGGCCGTACAAAGGATATAACTCGATTCGCGAGACCGACAACGTCGCCACTTCCCGCTATAACTCACTGCAACTCTCCTGGAACAAGCGCTTCTCCAAAGGATTGCAGTTCGGTGCCGCGTACACCTTCGCCAAGAGCATGGATGACGGCTCCAACCAGCGCGACATTATTCCGAACACCTATTTCGCTCATAACCTGTGGGGTCCCTCGGAATTCGATACGCGCCACACTCTGATCGTCAATTTCCTCTATGAACTGCCTATCTTTCGGAACAACGGCTGGAGCGGCAAGCTTCTGGGAGGCTGGCAGATCAGCGGTATTTTCCAGGCGCAAACCGGAACGCCTTGCAATGTAGCCAAGGCTAACGACTATGCCGGTGTTGGAAACGACGGCAACTTCGGCTGTAGGGGCGGCGCCAACGGCCAGCTTTGGCAGGTGAATGGGAACCCGCAATATCCCAAGAATTTCGATCCTGCCAACGGTGCGCAAAACCAGTATTGGTTCACGACAACAAATCCCGATGGCACGCCCATTTTCACTCAGCCCGCGCCAGGTACTTTCGTCAACGACTTTGGGATTCGCAATCTCATCTACAGCCCCGGTTTCAACAACTGGAATCTGGGGCTTTTCAAGAAGTTCGCTGTTACGGAACGTTTTGGCTTCCAATTCCGCGCGGAAGCTTTCGACGCCTTCAACCACCCGAATTTAGATAATGTGGGACTCGACCCCACGAACCTGACCACGTTCGGCAAGGTAACCGGCAAAACGAACGACGCGCGCAACCTGCAGCTTTCGCTTCGCGCTTACTTCTAAATCGATTGTTCTCCGACTTCACTCCCGCGCAGAAAAATACTCTGCGCGGGAGTTTTTTATTTCTCATAAGCGGGATGATAAAAGGTAGATAAGACATGGCACAAGTGAAGGCCGCTCCCAAGACATATGACGTAGTAATTGTCGGCTCCGGGGCCGGCGGCGGCGTCGCCGCGCACGTGCTGGCGCTTGCCGGCGCGAAGATCTGCATGCTCGAGGCCGGCGACATGTTCGATTGCACCAAGCAGTCCAAGATGTTCGAGTGGCCGTACCAGGTGCCGCATCGCGGCGCCGGAACCAAGGAGAAACCGTGGGGCGCATTCGATGCCACCACCCTCGGCGGCTGGCAGGTGCCCGGCGAGCCCTATACGATCGCCCCCGGCTCGGAATGGATGTGGTGGCGTGCGCGCATGCTGGGCGGGCGCACCAACCACTATGGCCGCATTTCGCTGCGCATGGGTCCGTACGATTTCAAGGCGTACAGCCGCGACGGTAAGGGGTTCGGGTGGCCCATTAGTTACGACGATCTGGCGCCTTACTACGACAAGGCCGAAGAGCTGATCGGCGTCTTCGGTTCTCAGGAAGGCCTCGAGAACACGCCCGATGGAAAGTTTCAACCGGCGCCGGCGCCGCGAGGCTACGAACGGCTTATCAAAGCGGCCAGCGACAAGCTGAAAATCCCCTGCATCCCTTCCCGGCTTGCCATTCTTACACGCCCGCTTAATGGGCGTCCGGCGTGCCACTATTGCGCGCAATGCGGCCGCTCGTGCGGCGTCAATGCCAATTTCAATTCGCCCGGCGTACACATCTTCCCGGCGATGAAGACCGGCAACCTAGAACTCCGCACGAACGCCATGGTGCGTGAAGTACTCGTCGGTAACGACGGCCTGGCGATCGGTGTTTCTTACGTCGATAAAAAAACGCGCCGCGAAGTAGAAGTACGCGGCAAGATTGTGGTGCTCGCCGCAAGCTGCTGCGAAAGCGCCCGGCTGCTGCTGAATTCGAAGTCGAGCCAATTTCCGAACGGGCTGGCGAATTCGACCGGCCTGGTGGGCCGCTATGTGATGGACACGGTCGGTTCCGCGGTCAGCGGTTTCCTGCCGATCCTGCAGGACCTGCCTCCGCAGAATGAAGACGGCGTCGGCGGCATGCATCTGTACATGCCCTGGTGGCTCTACAAGGAGCAGATGGCAAATAAAATGCCGTTTGCGCGCGGCTATCACATCGAGATCGGCGGCGGGCGTAGCGTGCCGAACGCTGGCACGCTCGGCGGCTACGCGGACCACTGGCTGGGCGGAGGCTACGGCGTCGAGCTGAAGCAAAATCTGCGCAAGCTGTACGGGTGCGACGTACATTTCTCCGGCCGCGGTGAAATGATTCCGAACGAAGACAGCTATTGCGAAATCGATCCGCACGTAGTCGATCAGTGGGGCATCCCCGTTCTGCGGTTCCACTTCAAATGGAGCCAGGATGAAATCCTGCAAGCGAAGCACATGCAGGAGACGTTCAAAGAAATTATCGAGACAATGGGCGGCATCGTGACCCACAGCTCCGGCCAAGACAAGGACTGGGGCATTGCGCGCGGCGGCCAGATTATTCATGAAGTCGGCGCCACGAAGATGGGCGACAATCCCAAGACGTCGGTTCTGAACCAATACTGTCAGGCTTGGGATGTCAAGAACCTGTTCATCACGGATGCGGCGCCATTTGTCAGCAATGCCGATAAGAATCCAACGTTGACCATTTCGGCGCTTGGCTGGCGCACTTCCGATTACATTGCCGACCAGGTCAAGAAACTCAACCTGAAAGTGTGAAGGACTCCAATATGCCAGATAAATCAGGTGTCAGCCGCCGCGATCTTTTTCAAATCATCGGCTCGGTTCCGGCCATTGCCGCTGTTACGGGCAGCGAGGCCGCCGCGGCCACGCCCAAAGCCGGGCCCTATAAGCGTCAGACCTTCGACGACCACCAATGGCGCACTGTGCGCGTTCTCTGCGATCTGATTATTCCCGCCGATGAGCGCAGCCCTGGCGCAACGGAAGCGGGTGTGCCCGAGTTCCTGGACGATTGGATTGCATTTCGAACCGAGCAGGAAGGCAATCAGAACCTGCGCGCTGAGATTCTGGGCGGCCTTATGTGGCTCGATCACGAGAGCCAGAAGCTGTCTCAGAAGGACTTCGCCGACGCCTCCGAGGCGCAGCAAAAACAAATCCTCGACCGCATTGCGTATCCGAAGCGGGCCGCCAAAGAAGACATGCCCGGTGCATCGTTCTTCAGTGAGCTGCGCATTCTTGTGGTTGGTGGATTCTTCTCGAGCAAGGTGGGCGTAGCCGATCTGCCGTACCTTGGCAATGTTGCGGTAGCAGAATGGAAGGGTTGCGATCCGAAGGTATGGGCCATCATCGAAGAGCGCATGAAGAACGGCTACAAAGGGATTCTCGAAGCCAAGCCCTGGGGCGCCTGATTTGCCGCGCTTCCGAATTGATTCCAAAATTTTGATTGGTTGGCTGGCGGCAACCCTGCTTCCGGCGCAGCCGCCTCCTGCCCCGCCCGCTCCCGAGCTTTGGTATTACCATCACTCCTACCTCACGAATGAGGAGCAAGTAGCCAAGAGCAAAATCCTGATCGACATGGCCGCCGCCGCCGGCTATACGGGCGCGGTGTTCTGGGATTCGAGCTTCAATTTCATGGGGAATTCCGACTGGCCCTTCGAGAACGAAGAGCGCATGAAAGAGGTAATGAAGTACGCCCACAAAAAGCACCTCAAATCCATCGTCACTACGGCGCCTTTTGGATATTCGAACGACGTGCTCTCGGTAAATCCGAACTGGGCCGAGGCGCAGCGCGTCGTAGGCTCGCGGTTTCAGGTGGATAGCTCCGGCAAGCGGCTGATATTTCAGAACAGTTTTCCCGGTCTTGCGAACCACGGCTTTGAAGAAGGAAAAACCGGTTGGTTCGATACCGGCGATCAGGGTATCGGTATTAGCGAAGCAGCGCACGCGGGCAAGGCAGCCGGAGTGATTGTGGATGCGCCCGGCAACGGCCGCTTCCGCCAGAAGATCACGCTAAAGCCATGGCGGCAGTATCACCTGCGGCTGTTTTATAAATCGTCGAACTTCAGCGGGGGTCCGATGGTGGAGGTTCTCGACGCCGGAAATTTCGATAAGGCCCGTTTCGTCGGCTACCCAGCCGCGAACGGGAACCACGACTGGACCGAGATGAGCGTCATGTTCAACAGCCAGGACACCACCAGCGCGTACCTGTATTTCGGCGTATGGGGCGGTAGCAAAGGGATGATTTGGTTTGACGACATATTCCTGGAAGAAACCGCGCTCGTCTATGTCGCTCATCGTGCGGGCACGCCTTTTAAGGTGTATGATCCTGCCGATCCGCAAAAAGTGTACCGCCAAGACGCCGACTACACGCTGCCGATCGATTCGGATATGCGGCCGCAATTACCCGCGTTCCATAATGTCTACCATCTGCCTCCCGATTTCCGGCTGCCGTCGGGCACGCAACTCAAACCCGGCCAAATTGTGGCAGTGGATTCGTACTCGGCGTTCCCGTTATTTATCGCAAATGAAATGGCAATGTGTCTCACCGAGCCAGGGGTTTACAAATGGATCGAGAAAAACGCGCGATCGGTGAAGAAAGCGATGCCGCAAGAATCGGCGGTGCTTCTCGGCTACGATGAGCTGCGCCAGGCGAATTCCTGCTTCTCTTGCCGGTCGAAACATATGAGCGCCGGAGAACTGCTCGCCTGGAGCGTGGGACAGACAATTCAGATTTATCGTTCCGTGATGCCGGGCACGCCACTCTTTGTCTGGAACGATATGTTCGACCCGCATCACAATGCGAAGGACAATTACTTCTATGTGGAAGGTAGTCTGGCAGATTCGTGGAAGGGCCTACCGGCCGATATCAGGATCATGAACTGGAACGTAGATCAGTTAAGACCCTCGCTGACATGGTTTTCAGGACTCGATCCTAAACAACCGGTGGCGCATCCACAGATGATCGCGGGATTTTACGATAAAGGCAATGGCGGCGCCGAGGCCACTAGAGAATTGAAACAAGCAACGGGTATCCCGGGTATCGTCGGAATGATGTATACGACCTATAACGACGACTATTCGCAGCTTCAAAACTTCGCGGCAGCCGCGAAGGCGGGCTGGCCGGGATACCTCGCTAGCCTCAAAGGCAAATAAGCTCTTT
>JACZDA010066064.1_pt1 | contig 11716 bp, 10 predicted proteins | sample 8641761 | NCBI WGS metagenome assembly JACZDA01 (sample SAMN15324611, study PRJNA640507) | soil metagenome | isolation source: intercropping peanut in the first line | place: China: Luxin town, Laibin City, Guangxi Province | collected 2019-07-25 | depth 10cm m | reverse complement strand
GGCGCGGCGGAGCGCCTGCGCGACCCGGAGCTCCGCCGCTCCGTGGTCGCCCTCGCCGCCCAACACGGCTTCAAGACCGTGGCGCTCGAGCTCGCAAGTGCAACGGACGACCGTGCGGCTCTTTCTGGCCATTAACCTGCCCGCTTCCGTCCGCCGCGACATCTTGGCAGCCACGGCGCCCATGCGAGACGCCACCCACGACCGGCACGCGGTGAAATGGCTCGATGACGACCACCTGCACCTCACGCTCAAGTTCCTCGGCGAACAGCCCGACGCGTCCGTTGGGCCGCTGCGCGCGGCGCTCCTCGCCGCGGTCTCGCCCCACACCGTGTTCACTCTCGACGTGGGCGGGCTCGGCGCATTCCCAAACCTTCACGCGCCGCGCGTCGTATGGATGGGTGTGACACCGGACCCCAAGCTCGAACTCCTGCAGCACGACGTCGAGGGTGCCTGCGCCGCGTTGGGCTATCCGTTGGACGCGCGCGCGTTTCGCCCGCACATCACGCTCGGCCGCACCCGCGATCACGTGGCGCGCAATGACGCGCGCGCGATCGCGGCCGCCGCACGCACCGTGCGCTTCACGGCCACCGCGACGGCCAAGAGCGTCGACCTGATGCAGAGCGAGCTCGGACAACAGGGCGCACGCCACACCGTACTCGCCGCACTTCGCCTTGCGGGAGCATCGTGATGGGCGGCTGCCTGCGCTCGATTGGATGCCTGGTGCTGCTCGTCGTGCTCGGCGCAGCAGCGTGGTTGTTCCGCGGCGAGTGGGAGCCCGCCGTGCGGCGCATCGCAACGGGTTCGCCGTCGTCGGCCGATCAGTCGGCCGCGCACTGGGAGCCCGTCACTGCGCAGGGCAGCTCGCGCGCCCACGACGCCGTCGATCGGTTGGGCGCGAAAAGCGGACCCGTGTTTGCGAACGTGGCACCGGGTGATCTTGCGAGTTACGTGTTCGATGCGCTCGCCAAGCAACTGCCGCCGTCCGCATCCAACGTGGAAGCGGCAGCGATCGGCGAGCAGCTCGCCATTCGGGCGGATGTCCGCCTGGCCGACTTCGGAGGTCCGGCATCGTTCGGACCCGTGGCCGGAATGCTGAGCGACCGCGAACCGATACAATTCACGGGCACGCTCGCGATCACCCAACCCGGGCTCGCCGAGTTCCGGGTGACGAGCGTGCGCATCAAGGACCTCGCGGTTCCATCCGCCATGATCCCGAGCATCCTGCAGCGCATGGGACACGTGACGCGCCCGCCGGGCACGTCGCCTAACGGACTGCCGTTCGCCGTGCCGCGCTACATCGCCGACGTGCGCGTGCACGACGGCAAGATCACCCTGTACAAGACGGTGCCATGAGCCGACGCATTCTGGTGGCCGACGACGAGAAGGGGATCCGCGCCGCGTTAGGCCAACTGCTCGAGTACGAAGGCTACGAGGTCCGGGCCGTGGGCACCGCCGTCGACGCCATCGCCGAGTTCGAGAAGTGGCGGCCGCACCTGTCGTTCCTCGACGTGAAGATGGGCGGCATCGATGGACTCGAAGCGCTCAAGAAAATCCGACAACTGGATTCCGCGGCGCTCGTCGTCATGATCAGCGGACACGGTACGATTCAGACCGCAGTCGAAGCGACGCAGCTCGGGGCCTACGACTTCCTCGAGAAGCCGCTCGACACCGACCGCATTCTCGTCACGCTGCGCAACGCGCTCCAGCACGGCAACCTGCAGGAGGAGAACAGCCGGCTCCGCGAATCGATCGAGTCACGCTACGAGATCGTGGGCAAGTCGTTCGCGATCCGCTCGCTCATCGAGAAGATCGAGCGCGTGGCGCCCACGCCGGCGCGTGTGCTGATCAGCGGCGAAAACGGGACGGGCAAAGAGCTCGTGGCTCGCGCCGTGCACCGATTGTCCGCCCGGAGCGCGAATCCGTTCGTCGAGGTCAACTGCGCGGCGATCCCGAGCGAGTTGATCGAGAGCGAGTTGTTCGGTCACATGAAAGGATCGTTCACGGGCGCGATTGCCGACCGCACCGGGAAGTTCGAGCAGGCGGATGGCGGCACGCTGTTCCTCGATGAAGTCGGCGACATGAGTCTCTCGGCGCAGGCGAAAGTGTTGCGCGTGCTCGAGGACGGCGTGGTGACGCGCATCGGCGGATCCAAGGCGACCGCGGTCGATGTCCGCGTGATCGCGGCCACGAACAAGAACCTGGAGTCGGAAATCCACGAGAACCGCTTTCGCGAAGACCTGTACTATCGGCTCAACGTCGTGCCGATGACGGTGCCGCCGCTCCGCGAACGGCGCGAGGACATTCCGCTGCTCGTCGCGCATTTCACGGCGCTCCTGTCCAAGCAGCAAGGCATGGCGCCGCGCACGTTCACGCCGGACGCGATCGAGCGGCTCGCCACGTACGACTGGCCGGGCAACGTGCGCGAGTTGCGCAACACGGTCGAGCGGATTCTCATTCTCGCATCGGGCCCGCGCGTGCCGGCGGCCGACGTCGAGCGCCTCGTTGGGCAGCGCGCCGCCGAAGGCAGCACGTTCGGCTCGCTGCTCGAGAGCCGCACGTTCGAAGAATTCAAGGACGCGGCCGAGCGCGCGTTCTTGCTGGCGAAATTGCGGGAGCACGACTGGAACGTATCGGAAACCGCGCGCTTGCTGGACATGCCGCGCTCCAACCTGTACAAGAAAATCGAGCGCTACGGGCTCACGCGCGAGCATGCGTAGCGATCCGAGGACGCGGAGGGTGCGATGAGCACGGATTGGGACAAGGAGCTGCGCAAGATCGACCAGCAGCTTGAGTCGCTGTCCGACGATGCGCTGCTTCCCGAGCAGAAAGGGAAGGGCGGCAAGCCGGCCAAGGCCGCGCCGGCCCCCAGCGCGCCGGCGCCCGCGACACGCAAGACCTCCACACTCGGCGTGATGGCGCGGCTGGTGCTCGCCATTGCGTTAGGCGTGGCGATCATGTTCTGGCCGTATTCCACCAAGTGCGGAATGGGCCTGTTCGGCTATCTCGCTGCGTCCATCGTCGTGATCGTCGCCGGCGGATGGAGTGCGATCTGGACCTGGCGTCATCGGTCGGCGAGCGGCCACATCCTGTCGTTGCTGCTGATTCTCTGGGGCGCGCTGCTGGCCGCCCAACAGGTGTTGCCGCGTATCGGCTACGCAAAACCCGACACCGCGCATCCAGCGATCTGGATGTGCGGGTGAGTCACGAACCGTAAACCACTCGTTTCATAATGATGACCTTTCAGAACTACATTGGCGGACGCTGGGTGGATGGCTGCACCGGCGCCACCTTCGAGAACATCAATCCGGCCGACACGAAAGACGTGATCGGCACGTTCCCGCTCTCGGGTCCCGACGACGTCAATCGCGCTGTCGCGTCGGCGAAGAAGGGATTCGACATCTGGCGACGCACGCCGGCCCCCGGTCGTGGCGACGTGCTGCGCCGCGTGGGTGATCTCATGAGCGCGCGCAAAGACGACATCGCGTCGCTCATGACGCGCGAGATGGGCAAGCCGCTCAGCGAAACGCGCGGCGATGTGCAGGAAGGCATCGACACGGCGTACTACGCCGCGTCCGAAGGGCGCCGCCTCTTCGGCCACACGGTGCCGAGTGAGCTGCGGAACAAGTGGGCGATGAGTTTTAGGCGGCCGATCGGCATCGCCGGTCTCGTGACGCCGTTCAACTTCCCGATGGCGATTCCCACGTGGAAGATGTTCCCCGCGCTCCTCTGCGGAAACGCCGTCATCATCAAGCCAGCCGAGGACGTTCCGCACACGGTCACTGTGCTCGTGGAGCTGCTGCTCGAGGCGGGTCTGCCGCCCGAGGTGATCCAGCTCGTGCACGGACACGGCGAGGACGCGGGCGCTGCGTTGGTCCAGCATCCCGATGTGCCGATCATTTCCTTCACCGGCTCAACTGAGACGGGCCGCATCGTCGGCGAGATTTGCGGACGCATGCACAAGCGGCTCTCGCTCGAGATGGGCGGGAAGAACGCGATGATCGTGCTCGACGATGCGGACCTGGACCTGGCGCTCGAGGGCGTGCTGTGGGGCGCGTTCGGGACCACCGGGCAACGCTGCACGGCGACGAGCCGTCTCATCTTGCAGGACGGCGTTCACGATACGTTCGTGTCGATGCTCGAGCAGCGCGTGCGCGCGCTCCGGTTGGGCGACGGTCGCAAGGACGGCACGGACGTCGGACCGCTCATCAATCAGAGTGCGCTCGAGAAGGTGGAGCGCTATGTGTCAGTTGGGCGAACCGAGGGTGCGGAGCTCCGGTGCGGCGGGAAGCGCGCATCGGCCAATGGTCTCGAGCGCGGACACTTTTTCGAGCCCACGATTTTCACCGGTGTCAAGCCGGGGTCGCGTCTCGAGCAGGAGGAGATCTTTGGTCCGCTGCTCTCGGTGATCCGCGTGCGGACGCCGGACGACGCGTTCACGGTGAACAACGACGTGAAGTACGGACTCTCGTCGTCGGTCTACACGAGCAACGTGTCGCTCGCGTTCCGTGCATTGAACGAGCTGGACAACGGTATCACGTACATCAATGCCCCAACCATTGGCGCCGAGGCGCACTTGCCGTTCGGCGGTGTGAAGCAGACCGGCAATGGACACCGCGAGGGAGGCTGGGAGGTGTACGAGTTCTACTCGGAGACCAAGGTGGGGTACGTCGATTTCTCGGGCAAACTGCAGCGCGCGCAGATCGACACGGGCAATGCGTAAGGTCCCCTTGCCGCTCTTCTACGTCGCTGTCTATCATTGAGTCAGCCCTCCCTTCGCCGTAGCAGATGACCGACCGCGCTCGCGTCGCCATTCCCACTCTCAGGTCCGTCACCGACGAGCACCGCGCGGAAGTGCTGCGCGCGATGAACCGGACCACGTGGCGCTGGAGCGCGTTCGCCGATTACGCGCGCACCGTGATCATCGCGGTGGCGCTGTTCATGGTGGCGCGTACGTTCATCATGGAAGCGTTCAAGATTCCGTCGGCGAGCATGGAGAGGACGCTGCTCGTGGGCGACTTCCTGTTGGTCAACAAGGCCGTGTACGGAGCGGAGATTCCGTTCACGCATCTGCGGATGCCGGCGTTCCGCGATCCGCGCCGCGGCGAAGTGATCGTGTTCCATTGGCCGAGGGATCGCGTCACGCCTTACGTGAAGCGGCTCATCGGGTTGCCGGGCGACACCGTCGAGATGCGCAATGACACCGTGGTGGTGAACGGCGTCGCGATGCATGAGAACTACGTCGTCCACGTGGAGCCGGACTCCTCCGACCAGTCTCTCGCAGATTTTGATTGGCAGCGCAATTTTTTGGTCAAGCGCGCGGAAGCGAGCGCGGGATATCATCCCTCTCGTAACACGTGGGGTCCGCTGATCGTCCCCCCCAACAGCTACTTTGTGCTCGGCGACAATCGAGACATTTCGTCGGACAGCCGGTACTGGGGATTCGTGCCCAAGTCGCTCTTGATTGGCCGCCCGATGTTCGTGTACTACAGTTACGCACACGACGACAAGCACTCATATCCGTGGCTCACCGACATCCGGTGGCACCGGCTCGGAACGATAATCCACTGAGGCACCACCGGCCCATCGGGATCCACGTCCCCGACCGAGCCGCCACGTGTGGCCGCGTTGTTCGCCCGCAGGAGCTGTCGTCCGTATGGCCGTAACCGGCAACAAGAAGGCATCCTACGACGAAGGGTCGCTCGATCAGTACCTGCGCGACATCAGCGCGTATCCGCTCATCGATCGCGATGAAGAAGTCCGGTTGGCGCAGCGCATTCGTCAGGGAGACGGTGACGCGTTGGACAAGCTGGTGCGGTCCAACCTGCGCTTCGTGGTGTCGGTCGCGAAAAAGTATCAGAACCAGGGCGTGGCCCTGGCGGACCTGATCAACGAGGGGAACCTCGGTCTCATCCGCGCGGCCCACAAGTTCGACGAGACCAAGGGCATCAAGTTCATCTCGTACGCGGTGTGGTGGATCCGCCAGGCGATTCTGCAGGCCTTGGCGGAGCAGTCGCGCATCGTGCGCGTGCCCTTGAACCGCGCGGGCACGCTGCACCGCATAGGCAAGCGCGCCAACGCGCTGCTCCAGGAATTGGGCCGCGAGCCCACGCACGAGGAGATCGCGGAGGAGATGGATATCAGCGAGGAGGAGGTCGCGAAGACGATCTCGATCTCGCAGACCCACCTCTCGCTGGACGCGCCGCTTACCCCGGGCGAAGACAACAAACTCCTCGACTATCTCCCCGACAACCTGAATCCGACGCCCGACGAGCAGACCTTCGAGAAGGCGCTCACGGAAGCGATCGAGGAATCGCTGTCGTCGCTCAAGGAGCGCGAGGCGAAGATTCTGCGGTTGTATTTCGGCCTGGACGGCGAGGAGCCGATGACGCTGGAGCAGATCGGCTCGCTGTTAGGCATCACGCGCGAGCGGGTGCGGCAGATCAAGGAGAAGGCGCTCTCGCGGCTGCGCCACGTGTCGCGCGCCCGGGCGTTGGAGTCCTTCCTCGGTTAGGAAAAAAACAACGGCTTGAAAAGGATAACAAAAGGGAAACAAGGGATAACGAAAGTGATCGTTCTGCGAGGCGGGAAGGTGCGGTAGCGCAGCGGCAAGGTTTTGTGTTAACAACAAAACACCCAAACATTGTCCGTTAGGCAACGCACCTTCCCGCCTCGCAGAACGATCGCTTTCGTTATCCCTTGTTTCCCTTTTGTTATCCTTTTCAAGCCGTTGTTTTCCCCTGCGGCTTGCTGTGCGCGCGTATGTGAGCTGGCGCGCAAGCGGAAAGTGAGCCGCTCGTCGTTGGTGCGTGAGGCCCTCGCGGCGTATACCGTCGCCGGGCGCGCGTCCGTCACAGCCGCCGTCGATGCGATCACGCGCGGGGTGAACGGGCCGCGCGACCTGTCGTCCAATCCCAAGCACATGGCGCGCTACGGGAAGTGACCCGCGTTCTCATCGACACAGGGCCGCTCGTCGCGCTGCTCAACCGGCGGGATCACTATCATCTGTGGGCGAGATCGGTGCTCGATACTGTGACCCCGCCCGTCTTCACGTGTGAGGCCGTCCTGTCCGAGGCGTGCTTTCTCCTGGCGCGTATGGACGGAGGCGCGGAAGCGGTACTGGCGCTCGTGGCGGCGGACATCGTTCGCGTGGAATTCCAGGTCGGCGTCGAGATCGCGGCGGTGCGGCGCCTCGTTGAGCGGTACGCGAATGTGCCCATGTCGTTTGCTGACGCGTGTGTCGTCCGCATGAGCGAACTCGAGTTGCAGAGTGTGGTGCTCACACTCGATAACGAGTTCAAGCGATACCGCCGCAATCGGCGGCACGTCGTACCGACGATCACGCCGCGTTAGCCCCGCGGGCTTCGCGTGTCCTCGGACGCGCCGCGGGGCGGCCGGTGTGGGTCGAGCAGGTTGCCGCGCAGCACCCACTCCGCGAGCGCGGCGCGGGTCTTGACCCCGAGCCGCTTGTACACGGCCGAGAGCGTCGTGCTCACCGTGCGGTCGGAGATGCCGAGCGCGCGGCCGATCTCCTTGTTCGTCTTGCCCGTCGCGGCGAGCTGGGCCACTTCGGCCATGCGGTCCGTGAGGAGCCCGTTGTGCCGCCGCCTCGATGCGCGGATCGCCCGCCCCGGTCGCCCACGGACGCCGAGCCCGCCTAACTGTTCCCGGGCCCCGGCCAGCTCGACGGCCGCGCCTAACTTCTCGAACTGCGCGCACGCCCGCTGCAGAACGCGCACGGCCGCCGCGCGGTCTCCCAGCTCGACATACCGCCGCGCAATCTCGCGCTGCAGTCGCGCGGCGTCGAACACGAACGGCACCCGCTCCAGCGCATCGGCCGCGCGCACCACGCGCTCGAGCAGCGCCGGCGTCGTCCCGCGCAGCATCTGCGCCAGCGACTCTCCCACGTCGGCCCAGGCGAGTCCGAGGCGGTGCCCGATCACGTCGGATGCCTCACGCAACTGGCGGCTGAGCGTCTCCGCGTGATCGAACTCGCGCTTCCACAGATGCGCCTCGATGAGCGCCGGCCACAACCGATAGATCGCCCAGATCGCCTGGCCCGATCGCTCCGCGAGGGCGAGTCCGGCGCGACCGATACGAATCGCGTCATCGAAGGCGCCCGCCGCGTTCGAGAAGATCGCGCGGCCCATCTGGACGCGCAGGCACGTATTCACATCGCGCGCGCCGTCCGCGCGATCGGCGCCGGAAATCTCGGCGGCTTCATCGAGGTATTGCCTGGCCCGCCCGAGGTCGCCCCGCCCAACGTAGATCACCGCCGTCCACACGAGCAGCCGCGCCAGAATCGTGTCGCTCTTGAGCGTGCGCGCGAGCGAAATGCTCTGTTCGGCGCGCGCCAACGCCGCGTGCCAATCGCCCCGCGCGGCGAGGTATTCGATGGCAACCTCGGACGTCGATAGGCCCAACGCGGGCGAACGCACCTCCTCCGCGATACGCTCGGCATCGCCTAACCGAGACTCGAGCTCGCGCACCCTCCCGGTGAGCCCGGCGAGCACCGCTAGCGCCCAATGCGCCGTCCAGGCAATCTCCGGCTGGCCTGTCCGCCGTGCGAGCTCCAGCGTGCGCTCGGCGTGATCGCGCGCGGCCGCCGCCGAGCACGTAACCACGGACGTGAGCACGAGTGCGCGATGCACGCGGGCCTTAAGCCCGATGTCCCCGCTCGCCTCCGCCCAGGCGAGCGCCGCGACCAGAGCGGCGCGCGCTTCGGCGGGTCGCCCCACTTCGACCAGGCAAGCGCCGTGTACGATCCGCAACTCGGTGATGAGGCGCGGGTCACCGGCGTCGAGTGCCGTGTCCAGGCCCTCGGTGCTGTGACGCAGTCCGTCGGCAGGGTTGCCTTGCCAATAGCAGGCGAGCGCGTGCCGCCGCTGGATCTTCGCGACGAGCGCGAGGTCGCCGGGCGCCTGCGCGTCGGCCCGCGCGCGCTCCCACAACGCCCAGGCGACCTCGTGATGGCCGATGCGCTGCTGCGCGAGCGCGAGTGCCGTGACGAGATCGCTCGTCGAGAACGCGGCGTCGGCCTCGGTGGGAACGCCGTCGCGGTCCACGTGTTCGAGCGCTGCGCCGAGATACCGCGCGGCTTCCCGATTCGCGTGCTTTGCGAGCGCGGATTGTCCCGCCAGCACCAGGTAGCGAACCGCCTTCGCAGTTGGGCGTCCGACGCTCGCCTGCACGGAGTGGAACGCCAGCTCGTCGGCGTGCTCGGTGGCGCGGTCGGCCCACATGCGCTCCAGGGCCGCCGCGATCTGTGCGTGCAGCACCGCCCGTCTGCCGATGCCCAGGCGCTCGTACAACGTGGCGCGGACCATTGGGTGCGTGAAGTCGTACTCCACGCTGTCGCCGAAGCGTTGGCCCGTCAGGACGTTGCGCCTGCAGAGCTGGTCGAGCGCGGCCAGCAGGCGCGGGCGCTCCATGCCCATCACCGCCAGCAACCCGTCGACCGTTAGGCGCGTGCCCATGACGGCGGCGCAGTCGCCCACCGCCTGCGCATCGGGCCCGAGCAGGGCGAGGCGCAGTTCGAGCGCATCGCGGATGGTGGGCGGCAACTGCAGCCCCTCGAGGTCCCACCCCATCCACGCGCTATCGCGACAGACGAGACGACCGGTCGCGACGAGCGAATTGAGCGTTTGCTCGAGGAAGTACGGGTTGCCGCGCGTCCAGCCGAAGAGCAGCCGCACAGCGTCCTTCGGCACCACGCCATCGCCGAACACGTCGCCAAGCAGGTCCGTCACCTGCGCCAGAGTGAGCGGCGCGAGTAGCCGGGTCGCCGCGATGCCCATGTCGCCTAACGACCGCAATGTGGCGTTGAGCGACGTCTGTGATTCGGCCTCCGAGTCGTTGACGGTGGCGATGATCGCGAGGCGTGCGTGTCGCGCCTGTCGCGCCGTGAAGTGCAGCAGTTCGAGGGACGTGGGGTCGGCCCACTGGAGATTCTCCAACACCAGCAACAGCGGTCGGCGTGCGCTCAGCCCGGTGAGTAGTTGCGTCACCGTCCACAGCACGCGGGCCTTCAGTTCCGGTGATGCCGGCTCTCCGTCATCGACTTCCGGTTCGCGAAGGAGCGCCGGGAAGACCCGCGCGAGCGTCGATGTCGCACCGCGAGACAAGAGCGTGACCGCCGCATCGCCGAGTCCTCGCAGCAAAGGCACCAGCGCGTCGGCGAAGAGCGCGTACGGGATTCCCGTCTCGACGGCGTACGCGTTCCCGCCGGCCACCATCCAGCCTTCCGCCGCGGCGTGGCGCATGGCGAGTTGGGCGAGGCGCGTCTTGCCGAGGCCGGATTCTCCGTGCAGCACGAGCACGTTGCACGCGCCGCCAGCAGCGGTATCGAGCGCTCTCCGGATGCACTCGAGTTCGGCCTCTCGCCCCACGAGAGGCCAAGCGGACGGCAGGGAGTCGGGGGAGTCCACTGTCTGCCTTGAAGAGAGGCGGCGCGGCAGCGCACCGTCATTCCGAAGGAAGTTCTATACATGCGCCGACTGCGGCCGGCGGTCAAGAGGCGGGACGCGGAATTGGCGGCGATGCGCCCGGCGATTGCATGGCTCTCCCATACATCATCGTGCGCGCGCCGGTACGGCACTCGACGTATGGCGGCGCCCGGCGACGCGGCGCCCGGGCGATGCCGCCCTGGGCCACCGCCATCGTGAACATCAATCCCTCGATGGTGCCTAACGCTCTCCCGATCGCGGACACCAACTCGTCGGCCTCAGCGGGCCACGCCTCCCCTTGCTGCTATGCGGAGAACCGCACCGGCGTTCGATCTGCTTTCCACTTCCATCCCTTCGGTGAATGCACAAGATCGTCGTTGCACGCACCGATTGAACCCACCGGCGCGGCGTCTCTCCGTGGCAGCGGCGGCCAACCTCCAATCCGTACGTGTCAGAAGAATTTCGGGCCGGGACCAGGCTTTGGCCCGCTGGGCCCGTCCCACCCTGTCGACGAGGCCTGTGCGACGGCAATGACGGCAGCGACGGCCGCTGTGATCGCAACCACGAGCAGAATCGTTCGCGTCGCGCTCGTGTGCCGCTCGTCGATGACCGCCATCTGCCCGTGCAGCCAGACGGACCGCCGCGGGTTGTAGTGCTGCGCGTTGTTCAGTGAATCCCGGAGCTCGGCAATGCGCACGAGCACCGAATCTCCATCCGCGCGCTCGAACCGGCCCGACAACTCGACGACGCCGGGGACGACCTGGGAATCTGACGGGCATCTCGACTCGGTCCCCGCGGTCGAGTCGGTCGCGCTGGACGAATCGCAAGCGAGAACCAGCGCCACCGGAGACGAGAAGCGAACCCTGATCTCACGCTCAGGCGCGATCGTCGACGGTGGGGCGGCGCGGTACGTCGTGCACGCCGTCGAGCCGGCGAGTGCAACGAAAACGGCCGCACCGCAGAGGCCCAGTGGCTGGATTTGTGTTCGTATCATATGACCCTCCGTTCGATTTATGCGCGGTTAGGCAATGCCCGCCTCGACGTGCAGTGGCCGCCGGTCGAGGTCATCATCGCCTGGCCGGCGGCCGGAAACCACGTACGCGGTAAACCGCCTGCCCGCTCCACCCCATTCGCGGTACACACGCCAGAGCGCATCGGTCGCGTCGGCAACGGCGAGAATCCGCGCGTAACCGGCGGCGGGGGGGGGGGGGCGCCCCCGGGGGACCACACCGCGCCCGCCCCCGGCGGGCGCTGGGGGGGCACCCCCCCGGCCG
>JACZDA010107151.1_pt1 | contig 11738 bp, 10 predicted proteins | sample 8641761 | NCBI WGS metagenome assembly JACZDA01 (sample SAMN15324611, study PRJNA640507) | soil metagenome | isolation source: intercropping peanut in the first line | place: China: Luxin town, Laibin City, Guangxi Province | collected 2019-07-25 | depth 10cm m | reverse complement strand
TCAACCTGTTCTGGATCTGGGGCCACCCCGAGGTCTACATCCTGGTGATCCCGCTGTTTGGCGTGTATTCCGAAATCGTGCCGACGTTCTCGGAAAAACGCCTGTTTGGCTATTCGTCGATGGTGTACGCGACCGTCGCGATCATGGTCCTGTCTTATCTCGTGTGGCTGCACCACTTCTTCACCATGGGCTCGGGCGCCGACGTCAATTCGTTCTTCTCGCTGACCTCGATGATCATCGCGATCCCGACCGGCGTGAAGATCTTCAACTGGCTGTTCACGATGTACCGCGGCCGCGTGCACTTCACGGTGCCCATGCTGTGGTCGATTGGCTTCCTCATCACCTTCACCATCGGCGGCATGACCGGCGTGATGCTGGCCGTCGCCCCACTCGACTTCCTGGTCCACAACAGCCTGTTCCTGGTCGCCCACTTCCACAACGTGATCATTGGTGGCGTGGTGTTCGGCATCTTCGCCGCGATCAACTATTGGTTCCCGAAAGCCTTCGGTTTCAGGCTCGACGAGTTCTGGGGCAAGGTGTCGTTCTGGGGCTGGTTCGTGGGCTTCTGGGTCGCGTTCGGGCCGCTCTACATCCTCGGCCTGATGGGCGTGACGCGGCGCATGAGCCACTTCGAGGATCCCAGCTTGCAGCCGTACTTCATCGTGGCCGCGTTCGGCGCGTTCCTGATCCTGATCGGCATCCTCGCGTTCCTGATGCAGATTTACGTGTCAATCAGACACCGCAAGGCATACGCGGTAGGCGGCGACCCGTGGAACGGCCGCACGCTGGAATGGTCCACCACCTCACCGCCTCCGGAATACAACTTCGCGTTCATTCCGCGCGTGCACGAACGTGACGCGTGGTGGGACATGAAGGAGCACGGCATCGCGCGGCCGACCGACGGGTTCAATCCGATCCGGCTGCCGAAGAACGCCGCCGCGGGCGTGGTGCTGGGCGTCATCGCGTTCCTGTTCGGGTTCGCGATGGTGTGGTATGTGTGGTGGCTGGCCATCGCATCGTTCGTCGCGTTCATCGGCGTGACCATCTGGCACACCTTCAACTATCACCGCGAGGGCGACATTCCGGCCGACGAGGTACGCCGCACTGAAGTTGCCGCCCTCGAGGGAGTGCGCGCATGAACGCGACAGTCATCGAGGCATCCGGCGCACCCGCGCGGGAGTTCTACTGCCGCACCGAACCCGCGGCGCACAACGGGTCGCTGCTCGGGTTCTGGATGTACCTGATGACCGACTGCTTCGTGTTCGCGTGCCTGTTCGTTGCGAACGCGGTGCTGGGCACCAGCTACGCCGACGGCCCGTCCGCCGCCCAGGTGCTGGACCTGCCGGGCCTCGCACTCAACACCGCGCTGCTGCTGGTGTCCTCGGTGACGTTCGGTTTCGCGATGCTGGGCATGCAGCGCCAGCGCAAGGGCGTGATGCTGGGCTGGCTGACGCTGGCCGGCCTGCTGGCGGCCGCGTTCGTCGGCCTCGAAGTCCACGAGTTCATGGACATGATCGCCGCCGGCGCAGGGCCGGAACGCAGCGCGTTCCTGTCCTCGTTCTTCGCGCTGGTCGGCACGCATGGGCTGCACGTCACGGTCGGCATCCTGTGGCTGATCGTGCTGATGGTGCAGTTCGCGCGCTTCGGCTTCAATGCTGCGAACGTGCGGCGGCTGCGCTGTCTCAGCATGTTCTGGCACTTCCTCGACCTGATCTGGGTGGGCGTCTTCAGCTACGTCTATCTGGTGGGAGTGATTCGATGAACACCCCGGCGCCGGCCAGACACGGCCACGATTCCGAATTCCCCGCCGCTCACGAAGGTTCGCTGAAAAGCTACCTCACGGGTTTCGTGCTGGCCGCGATCCTGACGGTCATTCCGTTCTGGCTGGTGATGGACCACGTGATCGACGACCGGATGGCGCTGATCCTCGTGATCCTGGTCCTCGCCGCGGTGCAGATCCTGGTGCACATCTTCTTTTTCCTGCACCTGTCGCCGCGTGCGGAAGGCGGCTGGAACCTGTTGTCGCTGCTGTTTGCCGCGGTACTGGTGGTCATCGTGCTGGGTGCATCGATCTGGTCGCTGTACCAGGAAAACGCAAACATGATGCCCGGCATGATGCACCCGCAGGCGACACAGCAGACCAGCCGCAGCGGCGTGACGTTGTAGGCCAGGCACAGGCCCATGCACTGGCGTGGCCGGTTCATTGCCCTCACCGGCCTGCTGGCGTTTTTCTTCGTCGTGTTCATTGTGCTCGGCACTTGGCAGGTGTACCGCTACGGCGTGCGCAGGCACCTGGCGCAGGCGGTTGCCGCACGTGTCCACGCAGCGCCTGTACCCGCGCCCGGCCCGCACGACTGGCCCCGCATCCGCGCGGGCCGCCTGCAATTCCTGCACGTCGCGTTGCACGGCCATTTCATCGGCGTGCAGCAAACGCTGGTCCATGGCACCAGCAAGCTGGGCTATGGCTATTGGGTCATGGCACCGTTCGCGACGGACCGTGGCTTCATCGTGCTGGTCAACCGCGGCTGGAGTTCGCAGGACCTGCCGGGACAACCGGCGTTTGCGCGCGCTGCGGCACCCGTGGGCGAAGTCACCCTCACCGGCCTGCTGCGGCTGTCGGAACCGGGCGGCGGTCTCCTGCGCCGCAACCGGCCAGGCGCCCACCAGTGGTATTCGCGTGATGTCGCCGCAATCGCCGCCGCGCGCGGCTTGCCAGCCAGCAACGTGGCGCCGTATTTCGTGGACGCGGACGCGGCGCCCGGCAACGCACGCTGGCCCGCCGCCGGCCTCACGGTGGTCGCGTTCTACAACGAGAGCAACTGGTACGCGGTGATCTGGTACCTGCTGGCGTTGGGCATGCTGCTGGGCGCCGCCATCGCCACCCGCTACGAGTGGCGCCTCGCGCACCACGTGGTACGCGACTGAAGTGCGTGCTGCGCGGCGCCTGCGCTCCGGTTATGGTGACGCGAATCCACTCGACCACGTCATGTCCAGAACCCTGCGCCAGGTTGCATCCCTGCTGGCCAGCACCGCGCTGTTGCTGGCCAGCATCGGGCTGCTTGGCACCCTGATCCCGCTGCGCGGCGTAGAGGCCGGGTTCGGCGGCGTGCTGCTGGGCGCGCTGGCGGCGGTCTACTACGCGGGCTTCCTGATCGGCACCTACGTCATCCCGCCACTTGCGCGGCGCGTGGGCCACATTCGCGCCTATGCATTTTGCGCCGCGAGCGCGGCGGGCATCGCGCTGTTGCACGCGCTGGCGATGTGGCCGTGGTTGTGGCTGCTGCTGCGCCTGGCTGACGGCGTGATGATGGTCGGCCTGTACACCCTCATCGAAAGCTGGCTGAACGCCAAGGCGCCGCCGGCGCAGCGCGGCGTGGTGTTTGCCGCGTACATGATGGTCAACTCCGGCGGCCTCGCACTGTCGCAACTGCTGCTGCGCATCGATGCGCAACCCTTCGTGCTGTTCACGCTCGTGGCACTGCTGGCCCTGGCATCCACCTTGCCGGTGGTGCTGACGCGCCAGGCCCAGCCCGAGCCGCAAAGCGTGCCGCGCCTGCAACTGAAGCGGGTGTTTGCGCTGGCCCCGACCGCCGGCGTCGGCGCGCTGCTGGCCGGCCTTGCGATGGGCGCGTTCTATGGCCTGGCGCCGGTATACGCGCGCAAGGTCGGCTTCGACACGCACGGCGTGAGCACCTACATGCTGCTGGCGATCCTCGGCGGCGCCGCCCTGCAGTGGCCACTGGGTTACCTGTCCGACCACACCGACCGCCGCCTCGCGCTCGCGGGCGTCGGCCTGCTGGCCTGCGCACTCGCGGTTGGCCTCGGGTTTGCCGGCGGCCACGAGCCCGCGGCCACCGTGCTGATGGTCGCGTATTGCGGCATGGCATTCGCGATTTATCCGATGGTGGTCGCGCACCTCGTCGATTACCTGAGCTCGACCGAATTGCTGGGCGCCAGCAGCAGCGTGTACCTGATTTACGGTGCCGGTTCGGCGCTGGGACCGCTGATCGTGGGCGCCGGCATGACCACGTTTGGTGCGCACGCCCTGCCTGTGTGGTTCGCACTGACCACCGGCTGCCTCGCGCTGTACGCCGCGTACCGCTACGAAGCTTTTCGCCGCGAGCGCGTGGCGGACAACAACTTCCGCGCGCTCATCCGCACCACGCCGGTGGCACTGCGGATGGTGCGCAGCGTGCCGACCGAGTCCGGCGCCGAATCGGACGAGGAAACGGTCTGAGCCACGCAGCCGCTTGCCGCCTTCAAGCAACCCGTCAGGCCTGGCGCGCCCGCGGCGGCGGGGCAACCGCGCCGGCCGCTGCCGCGGCTGGCGCGTCCCACTCAAGCTCGCCGTCGATGATCGTGTGGGTGCGCCCACCCACCCAGATGCCGTCGTCGGCAATGCGCACCACCATCGCCGCGTCATGGCCCACCTCGCGGCCCTGGCTCACGACATAACCCTGCGCCAGCGGCCCGGTGGGCTCGGCGTGCCGGATGTAGGCCGCGATCAGGCCATTGGCGGCGCCTGATGCGGGGTCTTCGGTAACGCCGTGGTAAGCCGCGAACGCACGCACCACCAACTGGTATTCCGGCTGCGTACTGCGCGCGAACACGCACAGGCCGAAGCTGTCGGTTGCCTTGGCCAGCGTCTGGATGGCCTTCCAGGCTGGCTGCCATCCGCGCAGCATGGCTTCGTCCGCGACCTCGGCCAGCCACCAGCGGCGCCCACCCGCCACCAGCGCAGATGGCAGCACGCCAGGTTTGATGCCGTCCATGGCGGCGGCCAGCGCGGGGTGCGCGTCGCTGCCGGTGGCCAGCACTTTGGCTGCGGGATTGTGCAGCAGCAGGCGGCGTTGCGCCCCATGGCCCTCCACCCGGATGGGCAGCACGCCGACCGCGCATTCCTGCCTCAGCAACCCGTCAACCGGGCGCACGAGGCCGCACGCGAGGGCCGCGTGCGCGCTGCCCACGCTGGGGTGTCCGGCAAACGGAACCTCACGGTTGGGCATGAAGATGCGCACCCGGTAACTGGCATCCGGTTGGGTGGGCGCCAGCAGGAAAGTGGTTTCGACCAGATCGCTCCAGGCCGCGAATCGCTGCATCTCCGCGGTGTCCCACGCATCGGCGCCCAGCACCACGCCCAGGTGGTTGCCGCCGCCGCGCGTGGCCGCAAAGACGTCCAGATGCAGGTAACGCAAAGTGCTCACGCCGCCATCCATGCCAAGGGATTGCCGATGATAACGGCGCTAGCGCGGCCGCGCCTTTGGCCGCCGCGTTGCGTTCACGTTGTGCCGGGCATGACCGGCGGCCCTTTGCACGCCGCGGGCAACGTGCTATTAATGCGCGCCATGTTGAACACCACCCACTTCTACTTTTGGTTTTATGGCCATCGCGGAGAGCCGGCGGAGGCGTGGTCACGTGTTTGATTGAACCCTGAACCCATTCCCGAAGCCGCCGGCAACCCCAGGCGGCTTTTTTGTTGCCCGCGTTTTCATCGACAAGGAACCCGACGATGCCACCCTTCACCACCGACGACCTGCGCATCCACACCATCGCGCCGCTCGCCACGCCCGCCGAAGTCATGGCGGACCTGCCCGCGACCGCCGCGGCACTGGCCACCGTGCGCGGCGCGCGGCGCGCGATCCAGCGCATCCTGTCCGGTGCAGACGACCGGATGGTGGTGGTGATCGGCCCGTGCTCCATCCACGACCCCGGCGCCGCGCGCGACTATGCGACGCGGCTGGCCAAGGAACGCTTGCGCTTCCGGCGTGAACTCGAAATCGTGATGCGCGTGTATTTCGAGAAGCCGCGCACCACGATCGGCTGGAAGGGCCTGATCAACGACCCCGACCTGGACGGCAGCTTCCACATCAACAAGGGCCTGCGCGTTGCGCGCAGCCTGTTGCGCGACATCAACGCACTCGGCGTGCCCGCCGGCACCGAATTCCTCGACACGATTTCGCCGCAATACCTCGCCGACCTCATCAGCTGGGGCGCGATCGGCGCGCGCACCACCGAAAGCCAGGTCCACCGGGAACTTGCATCGGGCCTGTCCTGCCCCGTCGGGTTCAAGAACGGCACGCGCGGCAACCTCAAGATCGCACTGGACGCGGTGCAGGCCGCGGCGCACCCGCATCATTTCCTCGCCGTCACCAAACAGGGCCAGGCCGCGGTTGCCGCGACCGAGGGCAACCCGGATTGCCACGTCATCCTGCGCGGCGGACGCGAGCCCAACTACGACGCCGCCAGCGTCGCCAACGCGTGCGAGGCCATGCAAGGCGCGGGCATGCCGGCGCGGCTGATGATCGACGCCAGCCACGCCAACAGCCGCAAGCAGCCCGAGAACCAGCCGAGCGTAATCGACGCCATCGCACGACAAGTTGCCGCAGGCAACCCGCACGTCATCGGCGTGATGGTGGAAAGCAACCTCGTCGGCGGCCGGCAGGATCTTGTCCATGGCAAGGCCGCGACGTATGGCCAGAGCATCACTGACGGCTGCCTTGCGTGGGAAGATTCGATCCCTGTGCTGGAGCGGCTGGCGGAAGCCGTAGAGACACGCCGCGAAGCGACGGCGGAGCGCCAATCCGAAGCACGCGCGGCAAGTTGATCATCGCGTCCCGGCCAACGCCAACGCGTCGCGCAGTCGATGGTTCACATGCGGCAGCGCGTCACGCAACCGGTCCGTGGACATCGATCCCCGAACTACGGGCCCAAGGTCACCGGCCGCCGCAGGCTTGCCATCCAGATCATGGCGGCGCGGACTCAGATGTTGGAGTCTGGCGGCGGCAGGTGGCTGTCAGCCGCCTCGGCGTCACGCGCCACGTGGTGCACACTCGCTTGCATTGCGCCGGCGGCGAAACAGGTCATCGACAGCGAGCCGTAGGTGTAGCCGTCGATCAGCAGCCTCAGCGGTTCACCCGCCTCGGCCGCGATGCCCGCGACATACAGGAACGGCAGGAAATGGTCGGGCGTCGGCGCTGCCATGGCAAAGTCGGGATCCGTCGCCAGCGCGGCAGCTTGGCCGGGCGTTGAAGTCGCGATCGCGATGGCCTTCTCGTTGAAACGCCGCGCCCAGTCAAAACCCGCGTCCGTCGCGTTCCAGTCCATGGCACGCAGGTTGTGCACGATATTCCCGCTGCCGATGACAAGCACGCCGCGTTGGCGCAATCCCGCAAGTTTCGCGCCCAGGCCCAGGTGATAGTCCGGCGGGCGCGCGGCGTTGACCGAGAGCTGCACCACTGGAACATCCGCGCGTGGAAAAGCATGCACCAACACCGACCACGTACCGTGGTCGAGACCCCAGCTGCCGTGATCCGCAGCCACACGGTCCGGTTGCACGGCATCGGCGATTTCTTCGGCAAGATCGGGCAACCCGGGCGCTGGATATTGCACGTTGAACAGCGCCTGCGGAAACCCATAAAAATCATGGATGGTCTTGGGCTGCGCCATTGCGGTCACCGCGGTGGCATTCACATACCAGTGTGCCGACACGACAAGAATCGCGCGCGGGCGTGGCACACTCGCGCCTATCGCCTGCCATACGGCGGTGTACCGGTTGGATTCCAGCGCGTTCATCGGACTGCCGTGGCCCACGAAAACCGCAGGCATCGATTGTGTCGCATCGGTCATGGGTCTTCTCCTGCTGTGTGCCGCCTTGGCCGAATGCCCTGGGGTCACGTCGGGTCAATCCAGGTAGGTGTCGTCCAGGTAGCACCACGCCCAGTCCGACCCCTCTTCGATGGTCTTGATGATGGGGTGGCCGGTCGCTTCGTGGTGGGCGCGCGCGTGGCGATTTTTCGAACTGTCGCAGCAACCAACGTGACCGCAGGTCATGCAGATGCGCAGTTGCACCCACGCATCTCCCTGGGCAACGCACTCCGGGCAAACGTGGTCGACATAATGTACTTCGTGCGCTTGATCGGTGTGCGTACAAAGTTTCGATCCGCGTTGCGCCGCGGTCAGTTTCACGTTCGGCATGAGGTACCTCCTGGGCTGGGTGTGTTACCGGTTGGCACGCGGCCGCCTGATGAGCTCTGGTGCCGCAAGGCAGTCGCCCTTGCCGGCACGCACTTCGCCGCAACGTCGTCCGGTCTTCCAATCGTCGCGCACCACGTGGATCTCCTGCGGCGTCGACCCCGCAAGTCTGCGTGGGCACGACGTCAACGCAATCAAGAACGCCTGCCCTTCGATTTCAGGAACGTGTTGCGCTCGAGCTCCTCGAAAGCCACGCGCAATTCCGCCTGGGTGTTCATGACGATCGGCCCGTACCACGCAACCGGCTCGCGCAGCGGTTTGCCCGCCACCAGCAGGAATCGCATGCCGTCGTCACCCGCGTGCACTTCGATGGCATCGCCTTCACCGAACAGGACCAAAGTGCGATTCCCTGCGTCCGTTGGTGGTGTGGTATCCAGCCATTGCCCGCTTTCGGTGGGCACCGAAAGCGGTGCATCGGCGTTGCAGAACTTTCCACTGCCTGCAAACACGTAAGCAAAAGCATGGTGATCAGCGGGCACGGCAATGGTCTTGTGACCGCCGGGCGCGACCGAGACATCGAGGTACAACGGCTCCGCCGCAACACCATCGACCGGGCCTACCGTATCCCCGTAGCGTCCGCAGACCACCCGGACCTCGGTGCCGTCGTCGTCGCCCACAACCGGAATGTCGGACGCAAGGATCCCCTGATAACGCGGCTCGGTCATCTTCAGCGCACTTGGCAGGTTCGCCCACAGCTGAAACCCGTGCATTTCGCCCGCCGCGTTGCCCTTGGGCATCTCCTGGTGGATGATGCCGCTGCCCGCCGTCATCCATTGCACATCGCCGGCACCAATCACACCCTTGTGGCCGAGGCTGTCGCCATGTTCAACGGTGCCCGCAAGCACATAGGTGATCGTCTCCATGCCGCGATGCGGATGCCAGGGGAAACCGGCCAGGTAATCCTTCGGGACATTGCTGCGAAAATCATCCAGCAGCAGAAACGGGTCAAAGGCATCGTCCGCGCCCTGGAAGCCGATCGCGCGGTGCAGGTGGACGCCCGCGCCCTCCAGCGTGGGCCGTGCAAGACTGAGGCGTTTGACGGACCTGATTTTCATGCTGCCCTCCAGGTAATTGACCGCGGATCAATGCTGCCGGCTACGCCCCGCGGTCACGATACACGACACCGTTTTGCATGACGAAGTCCACCTTGGCCGTGACGCCGATGTCGGCCAGCGGATCGCCCCGCATGGCAACGATGTCCGCCTGCTTGCCCACTGCGAGCACGCCGATGTCGCCCTGTCCCAGCAATTCGGCGGCGACGCTGGTCGCGGCCTTGAGTGCGCGCGCAGGCGCAATGCCCGCCGCGACCATCGCCTGGAATTCGAGGATGCCGTGGCTGAAGGGGAACATCCCGCAATCGGTGCCGTAGGCGATCTTCACGTCGCTGGCCGCGATCAGGCGTTGGGACGCGACGATTTGTCCGTTGTCGCGGCTGAATTTCCAGACCGCCTGGCACGGCAGCGTGTGCGCGTGCAGCGCCTGCATGTCTTCCTGCGTCATCTGCATCGTCGGCACCACGAAGGCACCGGATTGCTTCGCCATCGCGAGCGCTTCGGCGTCGATCAGGTAGGCATGCTCGAGGCTGCGGGCACCCGCGCGGATGGCCTGCCTGCAGCCTTCGGCGGCGCCGGTGTGCACGGCGACCGGCATTCCGAGTTGCCGGGCCGTGGCGCAGAGCACGGCCATTTCGTCGTCGAACCAGGTCACCCGCGCCGGGTCATCGCCCGGGCTGAAATAGCCGCCGGTATTGGTGGTCTTGATCCAGTCGCTGCCGAAAGTATGCTCGCGTCGTACCAGTGCCTTGATGCTGCCCGCATCATCGGCAATGGCCGAAACCGGCAACGTCCAGCGCGACGCATAGAACCCGCGCAGGTCGCCGTGCCCCGCGGAGGAACTGATGATGTGCGCGGCAACAACCAGCCGCGGACCGATGATGCCCCCGGCGGCGAGCGCGTTGCGCAGGTCCACGGTCGGGAATTCCGGGTCGGCGCTGCCGAGATCGCGCAGGGTTGTGAACCCGTAGCGCATGTATTCGCGCGCGAGGCTCAATCCCTTCAAGGCCTTCGCGGCCGACGATTCCAGCGTCTGCGTCGCCAGTTTCGACGCATCCATCGTCAGGTGGACATGGGTATCGATGAAGCCCGGACTCACGGTTCGATCCGAAAGGTCGATGATCCGTGCGCCTGGCGATGCCTGCACCTTCGGCGCAATCGCGGCGATGCGACCGTCTTGCACCAGGATTTCAGCCGGACCGGTCAGCCGGTCGTTGACCCCGTCAAACAGCTTGCCGCATTGGAGAACCACTGCATTCATGTCAGGGCCTGCCTCGCCGTTCCCGAATGCCCGGATGGTGCGCCTTCCCGCCGGGCTGGATCGACAACCGGAGCATGATCGAATGTCGGCGGCATGGCGCGACGCCGAGCTGGGAAATTTCCCAGCGTCTCTTGCACGCGCCACTGCCACGACCAACTCTGTCCGTGCGACGAACGACTGGGTACTTTACGCCCGTCGCGCTCCGTGGGGGCAACCCGCCTTCCATCTGCGTGCCGGGAGCCAAACCACAGCGGCACGGACTTGTGCGCCAACGAATGTCCCGCCCTCGGTCGTCTCCCGGAGACTCCGGTTTGTCATGCGTGGCGCGCACTCGACGGGCCTCGGGCAGATGCCAGCCATACCGGGTGGCCACGCAGCGCAGCGTGAAACAAACCACCATCCCTGCCTGCCATGGCGGGAGCCAAGGGCCGCAGCCTAGGCTTTCAGCCACGCCCGCGCTGCAACCACCAGTGCCTCGACGCCGGTTTCCAGGGTCGGGTGGATCACCGGCAGGAAACGCGGGTTGTGATTGGTCGGTATGTCGTTGAGCTTGTTCGCCGCCTTCGCCTTGGCGTAGGTATCCGGATCGGTCCCGCCGACAAACCAGAACACCGAGGGCACGCCCCACTCGGCACCGAACGAACCGAAGTCCTCGCTCGCGGAGGCCGGCCCGGTTTCACGAATGCGTTCCGCGGGAAAGTGGGCGCGGAATGCAGCCAGCACGCGTTGCGTTGCGCGCGCGTCGTTGGTCGCCAACGGGTAGCGGTCGAGTGGTGTGATTTCCGGCTTCCTCGGTGCACCCGACGCTTCGGCTTCGGCATTCACGATGCGCTCGATGGCGGCAAGTACGCGCTTGCGCACGCCTGCATCGAACGTGCGCACATTGAGTTTGATGATGGCCTCGTCGGGTATCACGTTCTCCTTGGTGCCGGCCTGCAGTGCGCCGATCGTGACCACCGCCGACTCCGCCGCCGCGACTTCGCGCGAGACGACGGTCTGCAGCCGCAACACCGTAGCCGCCGCCATTACCACCGGATCGATGCTGGCCTGCGGCATCGACCCATGCGCGCCGCGTCCGAACAGGCGAATCTGGAAACTGTCTGCGGCCGACGTGATCGCCCCCGTGCGCCCGCCGAGCGCACCAGCCGGACCCACCATCACATGTTGGCCGAGCACCACGTCCGGTTTCGGAAAGCGCTTGAAGAGTCCGTCGTCGATCATGGCCTGCGCGCCCGCCGCGGTTTCCTCGGCCGGCTGGAACACCGCCAGCAACGTGCCGCCCCAAGCATCGCGTGCCTGCGCCAGCAACGTCGTTGCGCCGACGAGCCAGGTGACGTGCATGTCATGGCCGCAGGCGTGCATGACCGGCACCGTCTTGCCATCGGGATCGGTGG
>JACZDA010130744.1_pt1 | contig 11824 bp, 7 predicted proteins | sample 8641761 | NCBI WGS metagenome assembly JACZDA01 (sample SAMN15324611, study PRJNA640507) | soil metagenome | isolation source: intercropping peanut in the first line | place: China: Luxin town, Laibin City, Guangxi Province | collected 2019-07-25 | depth 10cm m | reverse complement strand
CGCATGGTGCCTGATCGGCACCAATGGGGAAAAGGGGACGCGCTCGCGGGCGCGCGCTTCCCTAAGCGAGTACCAGCGAGCGCTTCCCAATTCCCATGCCTTGCATGGTATGTCGATCCGTCGATAGATTGATACAGCGTAATACGATTCCTCTATCGATCGAGGTCCCGGTGGACACAGTCACGATCTCGCCGAAATTCCAGGTGGTGATTCCCCGGCAAATCCGGAAACGGCTCGGTCTCGAGCCCGGCCAGCAGGTGCGCGCCCTCGCGTACGAAAACCGGATCGAGTTCATCCCCGTGCGGCCGCTCAAACGCATGCGTGGATTTCTGCGCGGGATCGATACCGCCGTGCGGCGCGAGCGCGACCGCGTGTGATCGCGCCCGCCAAGCGGACCACGCCTAACGTGGTCGATTCATCGGCCTGGCTCGCGTATTTCGCGGACGAACCCGGCGCCTCCCACTTCGCGGCTGCTATCGAGGCGGTGGATCGACTGATCGTTCCAGTCGTGTGTCTGCTCGAAGTCTTCAAGGTCGTGCTTCGGCAGCGCGGTGAAAGCGACGCGCTCCAAGCGGTTGCCCTCATGCAGCAGGGAACAGTCGTCGACCTCGACGCAGCGCTGGCGATCTCGGCGGCGTCGGCCGGCGTCGCGCACAAGCTCCCGCTGGCCGACAGTATCGTCTACGCCACCGCACAAGCGGCGGGCGCCGTCGTCTGGACGCAAGACGACGACTTCGATGGTCTTCCAAACGTCGAATACTTCGCGAGATCAGGCAGCAAATAAGCGGTGCCGGATGCGCTCGGCGGCCGGCGCGCGGGCGCAAGTCGGGGTGACGGGTCGCACCGTGGGCTTGTAACTTGCTAACGCCACTCCGACTCCAGATTCGACGCATACAATGACCTCTGCACCACTTGTCGCCAGTTCGCCCGCTGCCGCTAACCCCTTGTCCGGCCAAACGAAGAGCCCGCTGCGTGTAGGCATAGTCGGAGCTGGGCACATGGCGGTGAATCATGCGCTCGCCATAGCGAGGACGGGGACGCCCGCGCGTGTCGTCGCATTCGCGGACCCCTCGCCGATCGCACGCGGCGCTCTTGCGGCGGAGGTGCCCGGCGCAACCGGGTGCGACTCGATCGACGAGCTGCTGGCAGGTGGCGGCGTGGACGTGATCCACATCTGCACCCCGCCCGCGACGCACACGCGGTTGGCTCGAGCGGCGCTCGAGGCGGGATGCCACGTCTACGTCGAAAAGCCGTTCACGCCGACTGCGGCTGAAGCCGAGGAGTTGTTGCGGCTCGCGGCGTCACGCCACCTGCTCGTATGCGCGGGCCACCAGTTGCTCTACGAGCAGCCCGCCCGCAAAGCCGATGCGAACGCGGCGGCGCTGGGGCGGTTGATACATGTCGAGAGCTACTTCTCGTTCCGCATCGGCGGCGGCGCGCCGCTCCCGGCCGATTACATGCTCCTCGACATCCTGCCCCATCCCGTATACCTCCTGCTGCATTTTCTCGAGCGGGCATCCGCCGGACCAACGGAGTTGATGTCCGTCCAGGTCGGAGAAGCAGGGACGGTGCATGCGCTGGTGCGGCGCGGATCCGTGACCGGACACCTGATCGTCACAGTGGAGGGGCGTCCGATCGAGAGCTATCTCCGGCTCGTCGGGACTAACGGAGCGATTTACGCCGACTTCGTCAGGGGCACGGTGCAGCATCTCTTCGGCCCAGGGACTTCCGGCATCGACAAGGTCCTCGCTCCGTATCGCACCGCATCGCAACTCTTCGGCGGCACGACACGCGCTCTGGGTCGCCGGGTTTTCAAGCGGCAGCGATGGTATCCCGGGCTCGCGGAGCTGTTCGACGCTTTCTATAGCGCAATCCGCGACGGAGCGCCGTCGCCTGTGAGCCCGGAAAGTATCGTGGAGACGGTTCGCATCTGTGAGACAATCTCGCAGGCGCTAACTGCACGCGCGCCTGCAGTCGCAACGGCTCCGGCCCGTGTGGGCCGCTCGACGGTCGCGCTCACCGGCGGGACCGGGTTTCTCGGCAGGGCCGTGACCAAGAAGCTGGTAGAGCGAGGCCTCGGTGTCCGCGTGCTGGCCAGGCGACCGCCGGCTGCGTGGGAGCGATCGCCGGCGGTCGAGTACAAGGCAGTGGACCTGGGCAAAGGCGTGGACCCAGAGGCGCTCGCGGGCTCAAGTGTCCTGATCCACGCCGCAGCGGAGACATCGGGCGGCTGGGAAGAGCACCAGCGCAACTCGATCGACGCGACGGAGAAGGTGCTTCGCGCGGCGGCTGCGGCTGGGGTGCGCCAGGTGATTCACGTCAGCAGTCTGGCGGTTCTCGCGCGGCCTCGCCGCGGCTTGATCAGCGAGGCCACTGCGCTCGAACCCAATAGTCGGGGCTCCGGGCCGTACGTGTGGGGCAAGCTCGAGTCCGAGCGTCGGGCGGTTGAGTTAGGCGCATCGCTCGGCCTCAGCGTGAAGGTGGTCCGTCCGGGCGCCCTCGTGGATTATTCGGCGTTTGACCCGCCCGGTCTGCTTGGAAAGCGAGTTGGCTCCGTATTCGTGGCCGTTGGCGGACGAGGTGAACGTGTCGATGCCGTCGACATCGGATTCACCGCCGACGTGCTGGCCAGTATGGCCGAGCGGTTCGCCGAGGCACCGGATGTGGTCAACCTGATCGCACCAGACCCGCCCACGAAACGGGACCTGGTCGCGCGCCTGCGTCGCGACAACCCCGGCCTAACGGTAGTCTGGTTGCCGCGGGCGGTTCTCGTGCCGCTCTCCGGGATGGCCGTGGTACTCCAAAAGGCGCTGCGACCACGGCGACCCGCCATCAGCCTGCGCAAGGTGTTCGCTTCGCGGCGCTATGATAACGCCCGAGTCCGTGCGCTGGCGGCAAAAATGGGGAACGCCACGTCTTCATCCGCAAGCGGGCCAAGTGCCGATCGCGAACGCCCGTGACGCGGCCGAAACTTCTCGTCCTCTCGCAGACGCTGCCGTTCCCGCCCGACGGCGGAGTCAAGGTTCGCACGTACAACGTCCTGAAGCAGCTCGCGACAGCGTTCGATATCGTCGCCCTCTGCTTCTATCGTTCGAAGACGAGCAGCGACGCCGGAGCCGCCGGGCTTCGTGAGCTGGCTCGCGCTGAAGCGTTCCCGATTCCGCAGGAGCACTCCCGCCTGCGGTTGCTGCGAGACCACTTACATAGCGCCGTGAGCCGGCGCGTCTACACCGCGTTCGCCTACCGCTCGGACAAATTTCGCGCACGGCTCGTCGACCTTCTCGCGACCGAGCACTTCGACCTCGTCCACGCAGACAGCCTCGACCTGTCGGACTACTTCCCGCTCGTGCGCGAAGTGCCGCTGATCTGCGTGCACCACGATATCCAATCGGGGTTGCTGCGAAGGCGCGCCCAACAACAGCGCGCGCGGTTGAGTCGCTCGTACATCGCGTACCAAGCCGAGTTGATGAAGCGCGAGGAGCGAACCTGGTGCTCACGGGTGGATCTGAACGTGACGGTGTCGGAGGTCGACCGCGATGCACTGCACGCTGTCGCACCGAACGCACGTGTCGCTGTTGTACCAAACGGTGTAGACGTCGACTACTTTCGTGCGGAGCGCGACGATGCTGGTTCCAAGGTCGTCTTCGTCGGGGGCAGCAACTGGTTTCCGAACATCGACGCAATGCGATACTTTGGCGAAGCGATTCTCCCGCTGATTCGGGAGCGCGGTGCTTCACCGGACGTCGTGTGGGTCGGCAGCACGACCGCGCAACAGAAGGAGGTGTATCGTCGTGACTACGGGATCGACGCGACCGGCTATGTCGAAGACACGCGGCCGTATGTTCGACAGGCGGCGTGCTGCATCGCTCCGATTCGGGTTGGCGGAGGCACGCGGATCAAGATTTTGGATGCTTGGGCGATGGGGAAGGCAGTGGTGAGCACCTCGATCGGATGCGAAGGGTTGGCGGCGGTTGATGGTGACAACATCTTGGTGCGAGACGAACCGCGCGCGTTCGCAGAAGCAGTGGTTGCGGTCTTGACCGATGCATCGCTGCGTCATCGCCTCGGCCGGGCGGGCCGATCGACGGCCGAGCGAGTGTACTCGTGGGAGACGATCGGGCGCAGCATGATCGCGGAGTATCTGGCCGTCGCCGCGAGTCGGTCCGAGCGTACGATTCAGAATTCCAGACCAAGCCTTCCGTCGCTGTCTCCGTGATGTAACACCCACCATCCGCGCGGCGCCGCGCCACACGATGGACCTGCGGGACCAGCTCCAGGACACACTCCGGACCACGTACACTCTCGAGCGCGAGCTCGGCGGTGGCGGTATGTCGCGCGTGTTCGTCGCCAACGAGCTGCGTCTCAATCGTCGGGTGGTTGTCAAAGTGCTGGCGCCGGAGCTCATGCAAGGCTTGAGCGCCGATCGATTCGAGCGCGAGATCCTGCTGGCCGCGTCGCTGCAGCAGGCGAACATCGTTCCGGTCCTGAGCGCCGGCGACAGCGCGGGCGCTCCGTACTTCACGATGCCGTACGTCGAGGGGCAGAGCCTGCGGGCGCGGTTGGCGCAGGGGCCACTGCCCATCGCCGAGGCGATGTCGATCCTGCGCGACGTCGCGCGTGCGCTCGCGTATGCGCACGAGCGCGGCGTCGTGCACCGCGACATCAAGCCCGACAACGTGCTGCTGTCGCGCGGTGCCGCGATGGTCACCGATTTCGGCATCGCGAAGGCCATCGCCGCGTCGGCGACCGGTCCTCGCGGCGTGACGCTCACTCAGTTAGGCACCGCACTCGGCACCCCGGCGTACATGGCGCCGGAGCAGGCGGCGGGCGATCCGAATACCGATCATCGCGCCGACTTCTATGCGTTCGGCTGCATGGCGTACGAGCTCCTCACGGGGCATCCGCCGTTCGAGGCGAAGACGCCGCAGCGGCTGCTCGCCGCCCACATGAGCGAGACGCCGAAGCCGGTGACCGACGAGCGTCCCGACACGCCGCCGGAATTGGCGCGGCTCGTGTCGCAATGCTTGGAGAAGGAGCCCGGTGCGCGTCCGCGCTCGGCCGACGAGATCCTGGCGACGCTCGACGCGATCTCGACCGGCGATTCGTCGCGGCAGGCGGCGCTGCCCGGGATCCTCATCGGCGGACGCGTGATGGTTAGGCGCGCCCTCGCGGTGTATGCCGTGGCCTTCGTGGCCGTCGCCGTGCTGGCGAAGGCCGCGATCGTCGGCATCGGATTGCCGGACTGGGTGTTCCCGGGCTCGCTCGTCGTGATGGCGCTCGGGCTGCCGGTGATTCTGTTCACGGGCTACGCGCAATTCGTGGCGCGCCGCGCGGCGACGACGTCGCCGACGTTCACGCCGGGCGGGACGCCGAGTCCGCCGACGCACGGGACGATGGCGAACCTGGCGCTCAAGGCCAGTCCGCACCTGTCGTGGCGCCGGACCACGTTAGGCGGTGCCTACGCCGTCGGGGCATTCGTGCTGCTCGTGGGCGCGTTCATGCTGCTGCGTGCGTTAGGCATCGGGCCCGCCGGGTCGCTGCTGGCGCGCGGGACGTTCACGGCGCGCGAGCCGGTGGTCATCGCCGACTTCGCGGTGCAGCACACGGACACCGCGCTCGGCGCGGTCGCCAGCGACGCGGTGCGCGCGGCGCTGTCGCAGTCGTCCATGATCTCGCTCGTGCCGGCGCCGGCCATTGCGGCCGAGCTCCGGCGCATGGAGCGCCCGCCCAACACGCGCCTCGATCTCCCGACGGCGCGCGAAGTGGCGCAGCGCGAAGGGGTCAAGGCGGTGGTGGACGGCGAGGTGACGGGCGTCGGCACGGGTTACATCGTCTCCCTTCGGTTAGTCAGCGCCGACTCAGGGCTCGAGCTGGCGTCGTTTCGCGAATCCGGCGACGGGCCGCGCGGCCTGATCGATGCCACCGACAAGCTGGCCAGGGAGTTGCGCGGAAAAATCGGCGAGTCGCTGCGCAGCGTGCAGGCGAGTCCGCCGCTCGCGCAGGCGACTACGGCGTCGCTCGAGGCGCTTCGCCTGTTCAGCCAAGCCGAGCGCGCGAATGGAAGCGAAAACATACTCGCGGCAACTCAGTTCGCGCGCCAGGCAGTCGCGGCCGACTCGAACTTCGCATCTGCGTGGCGGTTGCTCGCGGTCACGATCGGCAATTCCAACGGGTCGCGCGATGAGCAGGATTCGGCGATCGAGCACGCCTATCGCTTGCGCGATCGCCTGCCAGATATGGAACGCCTGCAAACCGAAGCCTATTACTTTCACGAAGGTCCGCATCAGGATCGCGCGCGCGCGCTCGCTGCGTACCTCGCGCTCATCCAGCGCGGCGATTCGAGCGTGGCCCCCGTGAACGCTGGAGAAGTGCTGCGCAGCGAACGCGCATATGCGAGCGCGGAATCGCTCGACGCCATCGCGGTCAAGAAAAGCGCGCAGCCGGGCGTCGCGCTCGGCAACACGATCGAGCTGGATCTCGACCAAGGCAACGTGCAGGGCGCCGAGCGGACGCAGGCGTACTGGCGACAACGTATGCCGGAGGCGCACGGTCTTCGTCTGCACGAGCTTTCGACGCTCTATGCAGCGGGTGACACGGCGCGTCTGTCTGCGCTCGTCGACAGCTTCGTGCGGAGCGGTGATGTGGCCTATCAACAATGGGGTCATGGGACTCGCGCCGACCTGGACCTCCTCCACGGCCGCCTCGCCGATGCGGCCCGCGAGTTACGCGAGCGGGCGGCCGTGCAGCCGCGCTCTGCCGGCGATCGCCTCGGCGATGCGCTCTCCAACGCAATCATCGATGCATGGTTCCACGGTCCGTCGCCTAACGCAGTGCGCGAGGTGAATGCGGCACTGGCCGAGGTCCCCTTGACGCGGATTCCGCTCGCCGACCGGCCGTATTTCGATGCCGCGCTCGCCTATGCCGTTGCCGGCGATCCGAACAGTGCAACGGGGATTCTGGCGCAGTTTCGCCGTGATGTCCCGGACACGAGCGCGCAGCGTCTGGCGGCTCCGGCACTTCACGCAACGCTCGGCATGATCGCGCTCGCGCGCGGCGATGGAAAGGCCGCGCTCGGCGAATTCCGCCAGTCCGACGTCTGGTACGACGGCCTGCCGTCGAATGAGTGCGCGCCGTGCGTGCACTTCCTGCTCGCGCGCGCCTTCGATGCATCCGCGGAGTCCGATTCCGCGATCGCGGAATACGAGGCGTATGTTGCCACGCCGTTTTGGTCCAAGCTCTTCGGCGGCGGCGGCGCTCAGGTCGGGTTCAGCGACGCGACGCTGCTGGCCGGGATCCACAAGCGGTTAGGCGAAATGTACGAGGCGAAGGGCGACCGCGGGAAGGCGGCGTCGCACTACGCGGCGTTCATCCAGCTCTGGAAGAACGCGGACCCCGAGCTGCAGCCGCAGGTGGATGACGTGCGGCGCCGGCTGGCACGGCTCAGCGATTCCGAGGCGAAGCGACCTTGACCCATTCGCGGGTGCCCGCCTAAGACGGGCCCCCAAGTGGACGGTTCGCTGCGGCGGTCCGCTGGCGACACTCGCCGGGTCACCGTACTTTTTTGCGATCCCACTTCCGCGGGCACCCCGTCGAAGATGGAACTGCGGGACCAGCTCCAGGACACCCTGCGCGCCACGTACACGCTCGAGCGCGAGCTCGGCGGCGGCGGTATGTCGCGCGTATTTGTCGCCAACGAGCTGCGACTCAACCGCAAAGTCGTGGTGAAGGTGTTCGCACCAGAGCTGATGCAGGGCCTGAGCGCGGACCGCTTCGAGCGCGAGATATTGGTAGCTGCCTCGCTGCAGCACGCGAATATCGTTCCTGTCCTGAGTGCAGGTGACAGCGCGGGCGCGCCGTACTTCACCATGCCGTACGTGGAGGGACAAAGCCTGCGCGCGCGGCTCGCACAGGGACCGCTCTCTCTTGCGGAGGCGACGTCGATCCTGCGCGACGTGGCGCGCGCGCTCGCGTACGCGCACGATCGCGGCGTGGTGCACCGCGACATCAAGCCGGATAACGTGCTCTTGTGTCGCGACGCGGCGATGGTCACCGACTTCGGGATCGCCAAGGCTATCGCCGCGTCGGCCACCGGTCCCCGCGGCGCCACGCTCACTCAGTTAGGCACCGCGCTCGGCACCCCGGCGTACATGGCGCCGGAGCAAGCGGCGGGCGATCCGAATACCGATCACCGCGCCGACCTGTACGCATTCGGCTGCTTGGCGTACGAGCTGCTGACCGGGCATCCGCCGTTCGAAGCGAAGACGCCGCAGCGTCTGCTCGCCGCGCACATGAGCGAGACGCCGACGCCGGTGACCGACGAGCGTCCCGATACGCCGCCGGAATTGGCCAGACTCGTGTCGCAGTGCCTCGAGAAGGAGCCCGCGGCGCGTCCGGGCTCGGCGGATGACATCCTCGCGACGCTCGACGCGATCGCGACTCGCGATTCATCAGGACAGGCGGCGTTGCCGGGTATTCTCATCGGCGGCCGAACGATGGTGCGTCGGGCACTCATGGTGTACGCGGTCGCGTTCGTCGCGGTTGCGGTGTTGGCGAAGGCGGCCATCGTCGGGATCGGGTTGCCGGACTGGGTGTTCCCGGGATCGCTCATCGTGATGGCGCTCGGACTGCCGGTCATCCTGTTCACGGGCTACGCGCAGTTCGTGACGCACCGTGCGGCGACGACATCGCCGACGTTCACACCGGGTGGGACGCCGAGTCTGCCGACGCACGGGACGATGGCGAACCTGGCGCTCAAAGCGAGCCCGCATCTGTCGTGGCGCCGCACGACGTTAGGCGGCGCCTACGCGGTCGGCACGTTCGTGCTCCTCGTGGGGACGTTCATGCTGCTGCGTGCGTTAGGCATCGGGCCGGCGGGATCGCTGCTGGCACGCGGCACCTTCACGGTGCGCGAGCCGGTGATCATCGCCGACTTTGCCGTGCAGCACACCGACACCGCGCTCGGTGCCGTCGCGAGCGACGCGGTGCGCGCGGCGCTGTCGCAATCGTCGATGATTTCGCTCGTTCCCGCGCCGGAGATCGCGGCCACCCTCCGGCGCATGGAGCGCCCGCCGAGCACGCGTCTCGATCTGCCGACGGCGCGCGAAATGGCCCAGCGCGAAGGCATCAAAGCGGTGGTCGACGGACAGGTGACGGGTATCGGCACGGGCTACATCGTCACCCTTCGGTTAGTCAGCGCCGACTCGGGGCTCGAGCTCGCGTCCTTTCGAGAATCCGGCGACGGGCCGCGCGGGCTGATCGACGCGACCGACAAGCTGGCGCGGAAGCTACGCGGCAAGATCGGCGAGTCGCTGCGCAGCGTGCAGGCGAGTCCGCCGCTGGATCAGGCGACCACGTCGTCGCTCGAAGCACTGCGCCTGTTCAGTCAAGGCCAGCGCGCGATCGGATACGAAGATAATGTGGCCGCGATAACGTTCTTGCGGCAAGCCGTGGCTGCCGACTCGACGTTCGCGTACGCATGGCGGCAGCTCTCCGTGGCGATCGGCAACAACAGCGGTTCGCGCGATGAAGCCGACTCGGCGCTTGCGCACGCGTACCGATTGCGCGATCGCCTCCCAGAGATGGACCGCCTGCGAACCGAAGCATCCTACTTCGCTGTGGGTCCACATCAGGACCGCTCGCGTGCGTTCGCTGCCTACATGGCGCTGATGGCGCGCGGCGACTCGGCATCGTCCGCGGTCAACGGCGGTGAAGAGCTGCGTACCGAGCGTGCGTATGCGCCTGCGGAATCGCTCGACGCGATCGCGGTCACGCATGCGCGCGTGCCCGGAGTCGCGCTCGGCAACATCGTCGAGCTGGATCTCGATCAGGGTCATGTGCACGATGCCGAGAGTAGGGCGCAGTACTGGCGGCAACGAACGCCCGATGCGCACGGGCTTCGCATACACGAGATTTTTGTGTTGTATGCAGCGGGCGACACGCTCGCGCTGCAAGGGCTCCTCGACAGCCTCGTGCGGAGCGGCGACGAGACGTACCAAACGTATGGTCTCCTCACGCGAGGCGCCCTGAACCTGCTCCACGGTCGCCTTGCAGATGCGCAGCGCGCGCTTCGCGAGCGGTCGGCCGTCGCGCCGCCCTCGGATGGTGTTCGCCTCGGCGATGCGCTGTTCCGAGCCACCGCCGACGCCTGGTTCCATGGTCCGTCGCCTAACGGAGTACAGGCCGTGAGCGCCGCGCTGGCGAGCGTGCCCTTGACCCGAATCCCGGTGGCCGACCGTCCCTATTTCCAGGCCGCGACCGCCTATGCGCTGGCCGGCGATCCCAACAAGGCGACGGCGATTCTCGCGCAGTTTCGCCGGGACGTTCCCGACACCAGCGTGTTGCGCCTTCAGGCGCCGGGCATTCACCGGACCCTCGGCGCCATCGCGCTCGCGCGCGGCGATGCCAAGACGGCGCTCTCGGAGTTCCGTCAAAGCGACGTCTGGTACGACGGCCTCCCGTCGAGCGAGTGCGCGCCCTGCATTCACGTCGCGTTGGGGCGTGCGTTTGATGCGGCCGCGCAGTCCGATTCGGCGATCGCGGAGTACGAGGCCTATATCGCAACGCCGTTTTGGGCAAAGCTCTTCGGCGGCGACGGCCCGGCGATCCAATTTGGCGACGCGATGGTGCTGGCCGCGATCCACAAGCGGTTAGGCGAGCTGTACGAGACCAAGGGCGACCGCGGGAAGGCGACATCGCACTACGCGGCGTTCATCCAGCTCTGGAAGAACGCGGACCCCGAGTTGCAGCCGCAGCTGGATGAGGTGCGGCGCCGGCTCGCCCGGTTAGGCGATACCGAGGCGAAGCGCCCGTAGCCGATGGAATCGCGACACATTTGTCACTCACACCTCGTCGATGGCCAGCCGTAATTACGTCACGTGACGGCAAGCGCCGTCACGTCAGGTAGACGTTCATCGGCGATGCCCTTTTCCGCAGCGGAGAGGGCAGGATACAAATCTGAGATCCAAGACGAGGGAACCATGCATATCACGAACAAGACAGTGCTCATCACCGGGGCGAATCGCGGGATCGGCAAAGCGCTCGTTGAGGAAGCGCTTCGACGCGGCGCAAAGACGGTCTACGCGGCAATGCGCAGCCCGGTCGAGCATGCCGACCATCGGGTAACGCCGCTCACGCTGGACGTGACGAACGCTGCGCAAATTCAGCGTGCCGTGGAGAAGGTCGAAGCTCTCGACATCCTGATCAACAACGCCGGCGTTGATCTTCACGACGACCTGAGCAATCGTGGCGGCATCGAGCGGCACCTCGCCGTCAATCTCTTCGGTACCTACGGCGTGACCGAAGCTTTTCTGCCGTTGGTCCGTGCGTCTCGGGGGTCCATCGCCAACGTGCTGTCGTTAGCCGGGTTGGCGAGTGTCCCGTTCAGTCCAGCCTATTCGCTGTCGAAGGCTGCGGCGTTCTCAATGACGCAATCGCTGCGTGCGCTGTGTGCCGGACAGGGCGTCAGCGTTCACGCTGTTTTGCCCGGTCCTGTCGACACCGACATGACGCAAAGCCTCGACATCCCAAAGGCGACGCCGGGTTCGGTCGCGCAGGCGATCTTCGACGGTCTGGAACGAGGAGAAGAAGAGATCTTTCCCGACAACATGTCGCGCTCGATTGCGGACCTCTGGCGCAACGGTATCGAGAAGGCGCTGGAGCGTCAGTTTCGCGGCTTCACACCCGAGAACGTGCGGAAGGGCGTGGCGGCCGCAGCATGAGGCGCCTAACGCTGGGCGAATCACGTACATCACGAGAGCACTCAACGCTGCGCCGTCGACCTCGCGGGCGACGGCGTCCATGCGCCATCATCAGCGCAGCTTCGTGG
>JACZDA010053820.1_pt1 | contig 11827 bp, 7 predicted proteins | sample 8641761 | NCBI WGS metagenome assembly JACZDA01 (sample SAMN15324611, study PRJNA640507) | soil metagenome | isolation source: intercropping peanut in the first line | place: China: Luxin town, Laibin City, Guangxi Province | collected 2019-07-25 | depth 10cm m | reverse complement strand
GTCGCCCTGGAACTGCCGAATCGGCCGCAGGCGATGTGGGATCAGGCTCTCGAGCAGTACTCGCAAAATTATCCCGCAAAATTTTTTCTGTTCGATGGCGAAGGACGCCAACTGGCCGGCGCGCCCGTTTCACCGCCCGAAGATATTCAGGCCTTCATTTCACAAAATCGTCATGGACCGCCTGGACCGCCGATTCAGTTCAGGCACGTGAGAGATCCGAATATGTATTGGGTTGCCACGCATATTCCTCTGTGGAAAGAGGCCGTCCACCATCCGGTCCGCGCCAACCTGGTGTGGCAGTTCCCCTCGTTTTGGACCGAGCCTTTCTTTTTTGACTATCGGCCTTGGCTGCTGGGTTTTCTCGCCGTGGTTCTGGTCTCGCTGATCTGCTGGGTACCGCTCATCCGCGGACTGACACGATCGATTTCCGATATCATGCGTGCCACCGGACAGATCGCCGAAGGCCATTTCGAGATTGCTTTATCTACGCGTCGCAAGGATGAGCTGGGCCATCTGAGCCGCTCGATTAACCGCATGGCGGAACGCCTTGCCGGTTATGTCAACGGCCAAAAACGTTTCTTGAGCGATGTGGCTCATGAGTTGTGTTCTCCCGTTGCGCGCATGCAAATGGCGCTCGGCATTCTGGAGCAACGAGCTGGCGACGATCAAATCACCTATGTCCGCGATGTGCAGGAGGAGGCGGAACACATGTCCGGACTGATTAACGAGTTGCTCTCATTTTCAAAGTCCCAGATCGGCTCGTCCACAAAAAATCTCACGCGTGTCAATGTGCGCGATACCGTGCAAAGCGTGCTCGATCGCGAAAGCTCGGATTCGGTCGTCATCGAAACACAGCTCGACGACAATCTCGAAGTCATGGCGCAGCCCGACTTCCTGTTTCGATCGCTCGCCAACCTGGTGCGCAATGCGATTCGGTATGCGGGCCATGCCGGGCCGATTCAGGTATCCGCATTGAACCTCGGGCAAGATGTGTCGATTCGCGTCTCGGATCAAGGGCCGGGCGTACCCGATGCGGAGATTGAAGAGATCTTCAAACCTTTCTATCGCCCTGAATTCGCTCGCCAGCGGGAGACCGGCGGCGCGGGTCTCGGTCTTGCGATTGTCAAGAGCTGCATCGAAGCGTGCGGCGGCATTGTTCGCTGCCGCAACCGCTCCCCACATGGCCTCGAAGTCGAAATCCGGCTTCCGGCGCCTGCTAACTGAGCCACCGCTGTAACGTCGTCTCCGAATCCTTTCTCGAGCAAGGCGTTAGTATGGCAAAATGGCAGGTAAAGTTTACGATGTTGTTGTGATCGGTTCGGGCGCCGGGGGCGGAACTCTTTCGGCGCGTCTCGCTCACCTGGGCGCCGACGTTCTGGTGCTGGAGGGCGGTCCTAAAGTCGACACGCGTACCGATTTCAATACCCACGCATTACCTTTCCAATTTCCTTCTCGGCACATTCCGATCATGAAACCCGGCAAGCCGGGCTTCGACGGCGAGCGCAGCCGCGGCTTGGGCGGCAAGACGCAATTGTGGAACGCGGTCGCTCTCCGTTTCAGTGAGCGCGATTTCAAAGGCCGCCAGCACGACGGCGCCGGCCAGGACTGGCCATTCGGCTATTCCGAAATGGCGCCTTACTATGACCGGATCGAGCGTGAAGTCGGTGTGTGCGGCAACTACGATCATCTGGAAGATCTGCCCGATGGAATTTTTCTGCCGCCCGTGCCGCTGAAATGTACGGACCGCGCCATTCAGGATGGCGCGCGCACCCTCGGCGTTCCCGTAATTCACGTGCGCAAAGCGACGTTGAGCCGGCCCAAGGCCGCGCGGCCTGCCTGCCACTTCTGCGGTAATTGCATGTCGGGCTGCGACGTCGTCGCTAAATACAATTCGCTCGACGTCCATATGACTCCGGCGCTGAAGACAGGCAAACTTACGTTGCAATCGAACAGCATTGTCTACGAACTCACGGTATCGGAGGAGGCTCGGGTGAACGAAATTCGCTACTTTGACCGCGAAACTCGCGCTCAGAACGTGGCACGAGGCAAAGTGGTTGTGGTTGCCTGCGCCTGCGCGCAAAGCATCGCTTTATTGCTGATGTCCAAATCCAGCCGTTTCCCCGCTGGCTTGGCCAACCCGAGCGGCGAGTTGGGGAAGAACTTCGTACCTCACATCAATGCAGGTTTTGAAGCATTCCTCACGGACTTTATCGGCAAGCCCTCCACCAACGACGAAGGTTTTTTGGATCACGCCTATGTTCCCTCGTTCATGCACGCGAAAAAACGCGATTATGCACGTAGTTTCGGCGTTCAATTCAACTATCAAAACCGCCGTTCCGTGGGCTGGGCTAAAAATGTCAAAGGAATGGGCAAGTCTTATAAGGAATCAATCAAAGCGCGCTATCCCGCTTACCTGACATTCACCGGTTATCAGGAAATGTTGCCCAACAGCGATAGCTATATCGACCTTGATCCTAAGGCGACCGACGAGTATGGGTTGCCGCGCGCACGACGGCACTGGAAGCTGTCAGAAAGCGATATGCGGCTCTATAACGATATGAAGAAATGGTGTTGCGCCATTCTCGAGGCAAGTAAGGCCGAAATTGTAAATCGCGATCCGGTTCCAATGACGAACCACGAAATCGGGGGTTGCCGCATGGGAACAGATCCGAAGACCTCGGTGGTCAACGAGTACTGCCGCGCTCACGACGTACCCAATCTATATGTCGTCGATGCCAGTGTCTTCCCCAGTTCTTCGGAGAAAAATCCTACCTTGACCATCATGGCGCTCGCCACGCGTGCCGCCGACCACATCGCCAGCCAATTACGAAAAGGAGATGCGTAAATGTCCACGTATTCCAGCGATCGCCGTTCCTTATTGAAGATCTTCGGAGCCATTGGAGCCACCTGCGCTTATCCTTTCGCGAGCGACGAGTTATACGGCCAGACTACGGCGCCGCCGCCCGAAACGGCGTCGCGCTTCTTGAATAAATCTGACTTCGCCGTTATCTCTCGTCTCGCCGGTCTGATTATTCCTGAAACCGATTCGTCCGGGGCGGTGCGCGCCGGTGTGCCGGAGTATATCGACACGGTAGTCGCGCGCAATACCGACCAGCAAGCGCTCGTTGCCGATGGATTGCACTGGCTTGCCGCGAATAATTTCATGCAGCTTGACGAAGCCGCCCAATACGCGCTACTTGAGCCGTTATGCGAAAAGGCCGATTCGGGCGATCTACGTGCACGCAACGTGCAATTTTTTGCCTTCATCAAGAGCCTCACGGCCGACGGGTACTATACTTCACGAGCTGGGCTGATGGACGAGTTGGGATACAAAGGCAACACTCCGCACGCCGGCTTTCCCGAGTGCCGCGAACACTAGGCCCAAGCCGGCTCCACTCCCTGCATCTTAAAACTCTTGCATGCACACGTGTGCATCGTATACTAGTTCCAGTCGCTTTGTGAGAAGGAGTTGTCATGCTATTGAAATTGCGGTCCCGTATACTGGCAAGTTCCATGTATACTTCCCGCTCTCTTTTTATTCCGGTTTTCGCGCTTCTGGCCGCCGCCTGTCTCTACGGCCAGTTTGAATCCGGCGCCATCCTTGGAACCGTTCATGATCCAAGCGGCGCCAACGTGCCGAACGCCACTGTAACTCTGGAAAACACCAAAACCGCCGTGGTTCTCACGTCCAAGACCGATAGCAACGGCTACTACGAATTCGTGAATGTTCGCCTCGGTTCGTACCACGTGCGGGTCGAAGCCCCCGGTTTTCAAACCACTACTACGGAGACGTTCGATCTTACCGTGAATGCGCGGCAGCGCGTGGACATCGCTCTGCAAGTTGGGCAGACTTCGGAACAGGTCACGGTCACTGATACGGTGGCGCTGTTGCAAACTGACAGCAGCAGCCGCGGCCAGGTAATCAATCCGCGGCAAATCGTCGATTTGCCTTTGAATGGCCGGTCTTACGCGGATCTCACCTTACTCGTGCCCGGCGTCGCGAAATCGCCGCTTGAAAACCAAACCGACAACAGCCGCGACGCTTCCTTTAACGTCAATGGCCAGCGCAGCGAACTGAACAATTTTCTATTGGATGGCATCGACAACAACGCCTACGGCACTAGCAATCAGGGCTTTTCCAATCAGGTAATTCAACCGAATCCGGACGCTCTCACTGAGTTCAAAGTGGAGACGACGAACTATAGCGCAGAATACGGCCGCGCCACCGGCGCGGTCATTAATGCCACCATCAAGAGCGGCACCAATCAGCTACATGGCGAACTATGGGAATTTCTGCGCAACACCGATCTGAATGCTACAGGTTTCTTCAAGCCGGTGAACGGAACCAAGCCGGCCTTTAATCAAAACCAATTCGGCGCGGCCTTGGGCGGCCCAATCGTGAAGAATAAGATCTTCGTGTTCGGCGACTATGAGGGCTTCCGGCGAGTTTTCCATCCCGTCCAGTTCGCCACGCTTCCTACGGCGCTGACGAGAGGCGGAAATCTGGGCATTCCGATTAAGAATCCATACACGGGCGATGTTTATTCGAACGGCGTGATCCCGGCATCGGCCATTACGCCCTTTGCGGCAACCGTCTATTCACAACTGCCGCTCCCTAATCTGTCGGGCACGTCGAATAACTTTCAATCTGCGCCTGCCGACACGATCTATGGCGACAAGGGCGATATTCGCTACGACCAATACATGGGTGAAAAACTCAGCGCGTTTGTTCGCTATAGCCAGAACGACACGCGCATTTTCAGCCCGCCGGCCATTCCGGGTCCGTCTGGAGGAAACGCTAACGGCGACGTCTACATTCGTAACAAGCAGTTAGTGCCGGGCGTCACCTGGACGATCAGCCCCACTTCGATTCTCGAAGTTCGGGCCGGTCTCGACTACACCGAAGGCGGAAAGAATCCCATTGGGTTGGGGCTTCCCACGAGCCAGTACAATATTCCCAATTTGCCCACGAATCCTACCTTTGCCGGCGGCCTCTATTCGTTGAATTTTAGCGGCGGCCTTTCCCAACTTGGCCGCCAGAACAGCAATCCACAGTATCAATATCCGCTCGTGGTCGATCCGAAGGTGAACTACACCCGCATTCTGGGGCGTCACAGCCTCAAATTCGGCTTTGAGTACCAGTTGATCGATACCGAGGTCCAGGACTTTCATCCCAAGTATGGCGTAGACAATTACAGCGGATTTTTCAGCAGTCCCACGGGCCCGAGCGGGCTTAGCAGCGCGCAGCAGCAAGCCTACAGCATTGCGGATTTCTTGATGGGAGCTCGCAGTCATTATGAACTTAACAACTACGCCGTCGCCCATTTGCGCCAGCGAATGTACTTCGGATATCTGCAGGATGACTTTCGCGCCAACGATAAACTGACGTTCAATCTTGGCATCCGCTACGAGTTCGCCACACCGCAATGGGAGCGCGACAACAAGTTATCGAATTTCGACCCATCGACGGGCGCCATGATTTTCGCGAAAAGCGGTAGCCTCTATGACCGCGCGCTGGTGCATCCGGTCACCAATAACTGGGCGCCGCGCGTGGGACTGGCTTACCGGGTCGCGCCCAAGATGGTCATTCGCAGCGCCTATGGCATTAGCTATGTGCAGTTCAATCGCCTGGGCGGCGAAAATCTTCTCGCCTACAACGGCCCGAACGTGGTCGACGCGATTGTCGATCAGCAATTCGGCACAAACACGAAGGTCTGTACGTCGGTTAGTGACGCACCCAATGCCTGTTTCCGGCCGACGGCTCTCGGCTTCCCGAATGATTTCGCCACGCCGGCAGCATTCAACACGGCAAGTACCCAGGTCCGTTACATTCCAGCCAACAATCGCACTGGTTATGTACAGACCTGGCATTTCACAGTGGAGCGCGAGCTAGCGCACAACTTGCTTCTCGATCTCGCCTACCTCGGCAATCATTCCGTTGGTCTCATGATTCTGGCTGACGCAAACCAGGCCGCTCCGAGCACGGCCGCTGCGCCGAACCTTCCCGTCAACGCGCGCCGTCCCATTCCGAACTTCACCACCATTGAAGAGGCCTTCGCGGGCGGCTTCGGCAGTTACAACGCTCTGCAAGCCAAAGTGGAAAAACGTTACTCCAGCGGTCTGTATTTCATCAATTCGTTCACCTGGTCAAAAGCCATCGACAACGCGCCCGGTCATCTCGAGAACTACAACGGTGATAACTCACGCATCAACATTCGAGCGCCACAAACTGAACGCGGCATCTCCAGCTATGACCAGCCGTTCAACAACACGACCTCCGTGGTTTGGGACATCCCGGTCGGCAACGGCCGCCATTTCAATCTGCAAAACCGTTTTGCTGACTTTTTAATTGGAGGCTGGTCGATTAATGCAATTAATACGGCTAGCTCGGGCCTGGCTGTGAACGTAAGGTACAGCCCAAGCACGCCCGCTACGGTAAGTCCGCTGCTGAGCCCGCGGCCGAATCTCACCGGCCAACCGCTCTATACCTCGGGTGGCGATCCCAGGCAGTACTTGAATGCAGCCGCATTCGTCGTGCCCAATTTCACGCAACCGTTTGGTAATGCCGGACGCAACATCGTGCGCGGACCCTCTTTCGAGCAGCTCGATCTGGGTCTGCACAAGGATTTCCGTTTATGGTCGGAATCGAGCCGGGTCGAGTTTCGTGCCGAGGCGTTCAATCTTCTGAATAAAACGCTTTTTGACGTCAACTCCGGTTTCGGGACCAGCGTTAATTCGGGAGGTTTCGGCGTCTTTACGCAGACTTTGCCGCCGCGCCAGATTCAAATGGCGCTCAAGCTGGTCTTCTAATCCGGCTACTGCTGACTTGCCCAGGCCAATCCATCGGGATGCGGGCCGGCATCGATGCGGCGGACGATAGCAAGTGTCTTCGGATCGATCACGGCGACGTAATTGTCAGGCGTGCAGGATACGAAGACGCGCGAACCATCGGGCTGCATCTGAATGCCGGCCGCGCCTTTCCCGGTGCGGATTCGCTTAACTTCTTTGTGAGTGGCCGCGTCCAAAACGGCAACATCCGGATTATTCAGCATCGAAATGAATACGAGTTTCCCGTCCGGTGTGAACTTCAGGCGGTTTGCGGTGCGAATGTTCGCTGGCAAAGTTTCGACGACCTTCTTAGCGGCAATATCGATGATCGAGACGGTACCGTCGCCAGCGTTCGCCGTCCAAAGCTCGCGGCCGTCCGGCGAAATGTCGAAGCCCTCAGAGCCCTTGCCCACCGGAATCACGGTCGCGTTCCACTCACGGTACTCGGCGCCTCGGTCGAGAAACGTCACAGTAGCCGCTCCAATATTGGTCGTATAAACACGGTTCTGGTCTTGAGAAACCATGACCATGTGCGTTCGACTCTGTCCCGTGCCCATGATCCAATCGATCTTTTTCTCCGCCGGATCGTAGCGGCCAACCGCTTTGGCGCCCTCGGCGGCGAACCAGACTTTCCCGCCCGCAAACGCCAGGCCGTGCGGGCCGCGTAGAGGCCCCAGATCGATCGAAGGCAACGCTTTCTGCGCCACCAGATCGACTACCGCAAGCGCGTTGTATCTTCCGCCTCCGTAATTCGAGACGTAGGCGAACTTCCCATCGAACGAGGCGATCACTTCGTGAGGGTCCTCTCCTATGGGTGCTTTGGCGATCACTTTCAGATTGGACGGGGCGACGATCGCAAGCGTGTGATCGCCTTTAGACAGCACCAGCAGATTTTCCGCTGCATCCGTACTCGAGATCAAAGCGATTGCAAGAAACGCAAAGACAGTAGCTTTCATAAATTAGTTAGCTTCACAAGTGAAGTTCGAATCGTCATTTGTGTCGCCGGTTCCTTTGTATTTCGCGATTTCAGGATAAGCGCAGAGCGGGCGTGTCATCTGCGCGGGCTTGCCGGGATTATCGTCCACGAATTTTGTGGCCACGATTCCCGAGGGTGGATTGTTCTTTTCGACCCATTCTTCGAGGGCTGCGTAGAGGCCGTGCTTCGGGCCTTTGGCGGTGGTAGTGCCCAATTGCCCGAACGAGCTGGCGCCAGGTCCGCCCAGGCAATGCTGCATGCCGGGAATCATGTAGAGCCGCACGAAACTCGCGGTTTTCTCCGCGCCCATTTTTTTCGAAACGCTCCGGTAATAGTCGATGGTGTTGTAGGGCGAGATAGCCGGATCGTTCCAGCCATGGTAGAGAATCAACTTGCCGCCGCGTGCCGCAAAACGGCTAAGGTCAGAGTTCACTGAATTGAGCGCCTGCGCGGTCTTCTCATCGGCGGTTTGAACCGCGGTGTCGATGTTTGCGCGTAACGGCGACCAGGCAGGATCATCAAACACCATGTAGCGAAAATAGTTTTCGCCGAAAGCCGACATCAGGCTTTGGCCAGGGGACTGTCCAATGATCCACGGCCCCCATCCGCCTTGTCCTTGTTCAGCGCCAGGAACAGTGCCGGGAAAGATCTGCCGGCCATGCGAGTCCTTCACGCCTGCATAGAGCTTCTTGATCGCCCCAATTTGCGGCGCTGTAAGACATGTTCGAGTTTCCCGGCCTTTGCACAGTAAAACGCCGGGATCAAAGTGGCAGCGCGGCGGATCGTTAATGACGCCGTCCTTTACGCCATCGGAGGCATCGCAGGCGGCGAGCACGGCGGCGTGAATGGCCGGCAATTTCATCGATGAAAAGTACGCGGAAGGATCTGCATACAGAGCCTGTGCGCCGCCGATCGCGGCAGTCAGCAAATGTGTCCAGTAGTTGGCCGGTGCGCCCGCGAGAATACCATCGAAATCTTCCGGGAAGCGCTGAGCTTCCAGGAGCGCTTCGCGGCCGCCATCGGAGCAGCTATCGAAGTAAGAATGTTGAGCTGGTTGGCCATAGAATGCGTTGACGATAGATTTGGCGTTTGCGGTAGTCAGGTGCAGCGCGCGGTATCCGAAGTCGGCGATTTTTTCCAGGCGCCGGAATGCCCAGGTCGCGTCGGTGCTTTGCGCTTCATGACCGGTATCGGTTCCGGCGGTGGCATAGCCACGCTTCAGATTGCCGGCAAGCCCAGAATACCCAACTTCGCCTGCGAAGCCGCCATTGCCCACACCAAGGTATTTGCCGTTCCAGCCGGAAATGGGCAGCCATACTTCGAAGTAGATATCCGAATCAGCGGTAGGCGTGATGCGGCCGGCAACGCGGCAGAACGACGGAAGATTTTGGAGCGCGGCTCCGTAAGGAGGCGTAAAGGTTCCAGCGGGTGTGGCCGCGGCAAGCGTGATGGCCGTGTTGGGCAGTTTCAAATTAGCGAGACGCTCACAGGAGGCAGCGCGCGCGGCTGCAGCGACGGTTAAAAGAGAGATAGCTGTCAAGCAAAGAGAACGCCAGATCATATTAGTTGTTAGTTACCACGACCGAGGTTCGGTTGGATGTCAACGTGAGCGGCTGGCCGCCATCCAGCGTCTCTATGAGATCGAATTCGAACATTCCGGAATGATTAACTGTCATGCCAAACTCTTGAGTAGTTACGTCCGTGCGCACCACATCGGGAACGCTCGCAGCAGATGGCGGAGCCGGTTCGGCGCACACCAGACGATTGGAGGAGGTAGCAGACTGCACAATCTTTCCCGCCTGCCAAATGCGCAAGGTAGCGGACCGGCAATGGCGCGTGGAAATACTGGACGCGCCGGGACCGCGCAAAGCCAGATGAAATCCGAGAATACCCGGGCGCTGCCAATGTGAAAAAGGCAGGAGCGACACTTGAATTCCCTGAGTCGCGGGTCCCCAGAGCGGCACGGGCGGACGCTGCGCTTGACCGTTCCGGCGTGCGTCGTCTCCGATCGTGCCGGGCAGAAATCCCGAGACGTCGATTTTCACGCAGTAGTAGAGTTCGTGCTCCTTTGCCGTCAGCGGATGCGACTCACCGGGCAGAAAAATATGCATTGCGCTGGCGCGATTGCAAAATTTCGGATCGTAGGCCGTGGAAGATCCTATCAGAACGTGAGCGCTATCCCGCGGTTTCAGAACGACTGTTGTCTCAATCCGCGAGGGGAAAAGATAGTCGTTGCAGTTAGGACAAATGGGAACAGGTAGACTGCGGCCGTTGTCGTCCAGGAAAACAAGTTTGGGGACTCTGCGGAGAAAACAGGGCTCGGCAGAGACGTTACGAAATTCCAGGCCTTCTGCCCAATGGGACATTCCCACACCGGCATTGGCAACTCTCATTTCGATTTGCGCTGCGCGGCAAGGAGGGAAATTGGCGGCCGGCTGGCCGGTGGAGGGAAGGAAAAGTGCGAGCAGAAGAAACCAACGCCATGGAGAGCGTGTCAGCAAACGGTGACCCTCCCTAAAGAAATCTACACTGGCCGTCTAGACCACAACTTTCCCTGCGACTTTCGTGTCATAGCCGCCAATGCTTTCCAATTCGCGGCGAAAGCGCGCAAGGCTCAAGGTCTCTAATAATACCTGAACGGCGTGCAGGCTCAGATGCCTTCGGTGCAGCGCCAGGTCATAGCGCTCGGTGACCAGCGGGATGAAATCCAGGCCAAAAACAGATGCGGCCGCGCGTGGAGCGATGCAGCAATCCGCCTTTCCGGAGCGGACCTCCGCGGCGGCGGCAATATGTCCGGGCGCGATACTCTCGTAACCGCGCACTTTGCGGGCAGCAATTCCGGCCGCCGCAAGAGAAGAATCCAATAAAACGCGGCTGCCTGCTCCTTTTTCGCGATTCACAAGTGTGATGTTCGGACGCGCCAAGTCCTGGATGCCCCGTATGCGTTTCGGATTGCCGCGCGCGACGATCAGGCCTTGCTCCCAGATAGCCAACGAAATGACAGTCACGGAACTGCCGTGAAACAGCCTGGCAATTTGGGCGGTATTCGATTCGCCGCTAGCCGCGTCCCGCAGATGCGTGCCGGCGACGTGAACGCAGCCTTGCTTCAGAAGCGTGAGCGCTTCCGAGCTATTCCGATGCGCGAGAACGGCCTCTATTCCGGAAAATTGCAAATAGCGCGCCAGCACCGGCATAGCGGGATCGCACCCGGCAATGAGGATGCGTTTCTGAAAAGCGCTCGCATCTCCAACAACACGAGCCTTCGTTTTATTGAGTAACACCCCGTCACTCGAAGGAATGTGCCAGGGAACGGCAGTTGTGGCCGCCGCAATCGTCTTTTCATCTACTTGGCAAAGCTGCACGTGTTGGCCGGGGTAGACCGGGCCCGAGCCCGGCAACAGAATGATTCGCTCCGACTGTTCTTCCGGACGCGCCGCTTTCTCGGTGAAAGTGAAGATGTCCTCGACCGCTACACCCAGCGCGTGCGCGAGTTTGAGCGCCACCAGCGTGTTGGGAACGTATGTTCCGGCCTCGATAGCATGAATCGTTTGCCGGCTGACGCCCACTCGCCCGGCGAGTTCCGCCGCCGATAGATGGCTGCGCTGCCGAAGAGTTGCCAAATGGTTGATCGTCTTGTTTGCGTTACACTGGTCGTTTTTACGAGACATGCCGGCCATACGCTCTTTATTCATTATGCTTTCCATCGCCGTATTGGCTTGTTTCGGCCAAGCCGGCAAGGCGACACTCTCGGGCCTGGTGGAAGATCCGTCCGGATTGCCGATTTCTGGTGCACAGGTGAATGCGGAGGAGCAGTCGACCCGAGCCTCGTTTTCCTCCACCACGAATGAGAGCGGGCAATATCGGCTCTTGGGTTTACGCCCTGGCGAGTATGTCCTCACAGTGAAGCAGCCCGGGTTCAAAACCTACCGGCAATCCGGCATTATTTTGCGCATTGAAGATCGCACCACACAGAACGTCCGGCTCGAAGTGGGACAGCCGGCCCAAACGGTGGAGGTGACCGCG
>JACZDA010173254.1_pt1 | contig 11877 bp, 10 predicted proteins | sample 8641761 | NCBI WGS metagenome assembly JACZDA01 (sample SAMN15324611, study PRJNA640507) | soil metagenome | isolation source: intercropping peanut in the first line | place: China: Luxin town, Laibin City, Guangxi Province | collected 2019-07-25 | depth 10cm m | reverse complement strand
TACTATTTTGATTTGGATAAATGGCTGGAGGAGCATGAAGCTCATCCTTTGACCGGCACTGCTCATCGTACGATGCGGAATACCGAGTGGTTTCACATGCTGAACAGCGACATCATTTCCATGCCCGACAAGTGGGAGTATCCCTGGTATGCGGCATGGGATCTGGCCTTCCACACCTTAGCCCTGTCGCTCGTGGACTTCGATTTTGCCAAGGACCAGCTCCTGCTCATGCTGCGAAACCTGTACGCTCACCCGAATGGGCAGATCCCAGCCTATGAGTGGAATTTCAGCGATGTGAACCCGCCGGTGCATGCCTGGGCTACATTGTTCCTCTACAACGTTGAGAGAGAACTGGGGCGGGCTGATCTGCGCTTCCTGGAGCGTTCTTTCCAGGGCCTGATACAGAATTTTAACTGGTGGGTGAATCGCAAAGATCCCTCGGGGAAGAACGTCTTTGCCGGTGGTTTCCTTGGACTGGACAACATTGGGGTGTTTGACCGCAGCGCGCAACTGCCGACGGGTGGCCACCTCGATCAGGCCGATGGCACCGCGTGGATGGCTTTCTACTGTCAATGCATGCTGGAGATCGCCCTCATTCTCACCGATTACGACCCCATGTATGAGGATATTGCTTACCGCTTTGCAGAACACTTCATCTGGATCACGTACGCCATGGACAGGATCGGGGAGCACCATGACGAGATGTGGGACAGCCAAGACGGGTTCTTCTACGATCTGCTTCATTTTCCCACGGGCGATGCCATGCGCCTGAAGGTTCGCTCCATGGTCGGCCTGTTGCCGTTGTGCGCTTCCACCACTTTTGAGCCAGAAGGTGTTCTGGCGCGCCATCCCCGAATGCTCGAACTGATAGACCTTTTCAAGAAGCGCCATCCCGAGTTACTCGAACACATTGCTCCAGCGGATGGCAAATTCAAAGGGTACGCTGACCGGCGGCTTTTCTCGGTCTGCAACAAGGAAAAAATCGAGCGGCTCCTGGCTTACCTGCTGGACGAAAAGGAATTTTGGAGCCCTTATGGCATCCGCTCGCTTTCTCGTTACCACTTGCAGCATCCGTTTGCCTTTCATGTCGACGGTCAGGAATTCAAGGTGCAATACCTGCCGGCGGAATCGAACACGGGCATGTTCGGAGGCAATTCCAACTGGCGGGGACCGGTGTGGATGCCGGTGAATGCCTTGTTAGTTCGGGGTCTGCTCAACCTTTACCAATTCTATGGCGATGACTTCAAGGTCGAATGCCCAACCGGCTCGGGAAAATACATGACCTTGTATGAGGTGGCCCAGGAGCTTGGCCGCAGGCTCTCCAGCATCTTTCTGCGCGACCCCAGCGGCAAACGGCCTGTCTATGGCGGAACCAAGAAGTTCCAGGAGGACCCGCACTGGAAAGACTACATTTTGTTCTACGAGTACTTCCATGGCGACAATGGCGCCGGACTGGGAGCCAGCCATCAAACGGGATGGACGGGGACCATAGCTCGCGTGCTCGACCTGTTTGCGCGCGGGAGCGCGGCCGATTGGCTCAATGTGTCCAAGGGAGACCTCACAGCCCGAATGACCCGCGAGCAGGTTGCAGGAAAGGCGGGTTAGGCAGCTTGACCGTGTAAAAGTCAGGCAAGAGCGCTAAGGTCACACCATGCTGAACGTAAGTCAGGCCCGCCAAGAATTGCCCGCTAGAAGTGCGCCTCTGCTGTTTCAGGCGCGAGACGCTCCGGACTTTTCCCTGGTTCTTGGCGGACCTATTTTTCAGTTATTCCGTCGCTCCCATCTTGCGGGAGAGGGCTTGGAGTTACTGTATCGGCGGATCCTGGTCATCACACTCCTGGCATGGCTGCCATTACTCCTCTTATCTTTTGCCGGCTCGCATTTGTCGGGGAACGCAGTGGAACTGTCGTTCCCACGCGATATCGAGGCTCACGTTCGGCTGCTGGTGGCGTTACCAATACTGATCTCCGCCGAGTTGTTAGTTCATTTGCGGCTTCGCCTGGTTGTAAAAGCCTTTCTAGCGCGCCGCCTCGTCCGCGAACAGGACGTATCGAGGTTTCTCGCCGCTGTTGGCTCGGCTACCCGTCTGCGCAACTCGGTCCCGGTGGAGTTGGGTCTATTGCTGCTCGTCTTCACCTTTGGGCAGTGGCTGTGGCGAAGCCAAAGTGCCCTGGGACCTGCTACCTGGTACGGCATATCCAGCGGTGGCCAATTGCACCTCACGCCTGCCGGCCACTGGTACGCTCTTATCAGCATCCCCATCTTCCAGTTCATTCTGCTGCGCTGGTATCTGCGGTTGTTTATCTGGTTCCGTTTTTTGTGGCAGGTTTCGCGGTTCAATTTGCATATTATTCCCACTGATCCCGATCACGCGGGCGGCTTGGCCTTTTTGGGCGAGAGCGCCTACGCCTTCAGCCCGATTTTGTTTGCCCAAGGTACGTTAATCGCGGGCCTGATCGCCAATCGCGTCTTATATGCAGGCGACAATTTGTGGTCTTTCAAGATGGAAGCCATTGGAATGATCGGCTTTTTAGTCGTGGTGGTGCTGGGCCCCCTGCTGATGTTCACTCCGCAACTCGTGCGCGCGAAGCACCACGGATTGTTCGAGTACGGCTCTCTGGCCCGTAGCTATGTGGGTGCATTTGAGCAGAAATGGGTAAAGGATGGGGAGATTAACCAGGGAGAACTTTTGGGCACGGGCGACATTCAATCGCTCGCCGATCTGGCAAACAGCTATGCCGTGGTTCGAGGGATGCGGCCGGTTCCCTTCGACCTGCAAGACATAACCCGGCTTACTATTGTGGCAGCGCTGCCACTTCTGCCGCTAGGTCTCACGGTGTTTTCTCCCGAGGAATTGGTGATGCGGATCCTCAAGATACTGGTCTAGTGGCAAAGTTCAAGGACTTTGATCAACCTCGTTGGCCGATGCCACTAGCGTAACCAGACCATCTCCGCACTTCATGGGACAGGCGTCTGGCAACGCACTCGTCAACGCTTATCTTTGAGACCCCAGGCAACGGTTCACCTATTACTTTTAGCAGTTTCCGACTGCACTCGCGCCCACTACGCTAAAACCGCGCGCAACTCGTCTTGCAGTTGAGCCTTCTCAAGCCGGACGTGGAATAACGCCAAGGGAAGGCTGCGAGCATTGCCATCGTCACAAATTGTTGGCTATGGCAGATGAGGCCGCACAGACAGGCCTTGGATACCAGGTTGCACTGATTTGTGCGAGAACTAGCGAGGCATTTTGGTCATGAAACCAGGAAGCCGCAGATCAAAACTCCCAGTCTGTATTTCGCGCAGAGTTCTAGCTCTTATTTGTGCGGTGTTGCTCCTGCCAGGTGATACGGTGCTGGTCGCTGGACAAACCCAGGAGCCATCAGCGGGTGCAGCCACAAAGCTCAGCAACGACCAACTGGATTCTCTGGTCGCGCCGATTGCGCTGTATCCTGACCCGCTTTTGAGCCAGACGCTGGCGGCTTCCACCTATCCTCTGGAAATCATCCAGTTGCAGCAGTGGATGGCTAAGAACCCAGGATTGAAGGATAAAGCACTGGCGGATGCAGTGCAGAAGCAAGACTGGGATCCCAGCGTTCAAGCCATGGCCGCATTTCCTGAAGTGGTCAAGCAGTTGGCCGATAACATTAAGTGGACGGCGGATCTGGGAAACGCCGTTTTAGCGCAGCAGAGTGACGTAATGGATGCTGTCCAGCGCCTGCGCCGGAAGGCGAGTGATTCGGGCAAACTGAAATCCAGCGAACAGCAAAAAGTAGAAACCAAAGTTATAGAGAACAAGACCGTCGTCGTGGTCCAGCCGAGCAACCCGGAAGTGATTTACGTTCCCAGCTATAACCCAACAGTTGTGTGGGGCGCGCCAGTTTATGCCTACCCTCCGGTTTACTATCCACCGCCCGGGTATTACGCCGCAGGCATGGCAATTTCCTTTGGAGTTGGAATGGCGATGGGAGCGGCCTGGGGCGGTGGTTGGGGCTGGGGCTGCGGATGGGGCGGAAACAACGACATCACGGTTAACCGAAACAACAGCTTCGTAAATAATTCGAACCGGCAGAACTCCAATCGGCAAAACCTGAACCGTCCGTCAAACCAGCCCGCCCGGGGCAATAGCTGGCAACATAACCCGCAGCATCGAGGAGGCGCTCCTTATTCCGATCGTGCAACGGCCACAAAATACGGCGGCACAGCACGGGGAGATTCCCTGGCCACACGACAAGCGGGCGCGCAGCGGAACCAGGCCGGCTTCGGCGGTCCGCAACGGGGCACATTGGACCGGACTGCCAGCCGGCAGGGAGGCCCGAACCGCGGCCAGACCTCCGGTTTCGGAGGTAGCGGCGACCGCGTCGGCAATCGCAGTGTTCCAAGTTCGGTGGGATCGAGAAGTTCGAGCCCGTTCGGAGGTGCTGGGGGTGGCAGCGGAAGATCAGCCCGCGCCAGCAGCCAGCGGGGCTCATCCAGTTTTGGGGGAGGCGGCAGGCGAGGTGGCGGCCGTCGGAGGTAGGAAACTATGAGTCAGGCAGAGGTCACGATCCAGAGGACATTGCGCACACTCCTGTATGCGCTCGCTGTAATTCTGTGCTACGCGCTAACCACCGCTCCCTTGGGGGCGCAACAGCAACAGAAGACGCCGGAGCAGAGGTCGTTCGCCACGCCACAGGAAGCCGCGGACGCTCTCATCCAGGCAGCGACGGCCTATGATCTGCCCACATTGTTGGAGATTTTTGGCCCCGAGGGACGTGATTTCATCTCTTCCTCAGATCCAGTTCGCGACAAGAGCCTTGCTTTGGCATTCGTCGCGAAAGCTAAAGACAAACAGAAACTGAAATTGCAGCAAAAGGATCGTGCCATCATCCTGGTGGGTAACGACGATTGGCCATTTCCCGTTCCTCTCGCCATGAAACAGGGTAGGTGGTATTTCGATTCCAAGGCAGGCCGAAGCGAGATCCTCTTCCGGCGCATCGGCGCCAACGAATTGGACGCCATTCAGGTGTGCCGCGGATTTGTGGAAGCACAGGAAGAATACGCCGAACAGATCCATGACAATTCGGGAGTCCATCAGTACGCTCAACAAATTATCAGCACTCCCGGGAAGCAAAATGGACTCTTCTGGGAAAATCCCGATGGCACGCCAGGTGGCCCTATCAGCAGGGCTGTAGCCCGTGCCATCGAGGAGGGGTACAGCACAACTAAGAGGTCTCCGTTCCACGGTTACTACTTCAAGGTTCTCAAAGGGCAGGGACCGGCTGCGCCGATGGGCAAGCTCGACTACGTGATTCAGGGGGCGATGATCGGCGGATTCGCTCTGCTTGCGGTCCCGGCCGAATACCGCGTCACGGGTGTCAAGACCTTTCAGGTGAGCAACGACGGCATCGTTTATGAAAAGGACTTAGGTCCCGAATCCCTGAAGATCGGGCAGGCGATAGAGCTCTATAACCCTGACAAGAGCTGGCATCGCACGACCGATCAATGGCCACCAGATATGTTCCCGGCTGTTGACGACAGGTTGGCTAATGGGCAACAGCGATGGACGGAGTAATACCTGATGATTGATCTGGCAGATTACCCGTTGGCTGTTCTTCTCGTTTCTCTCGCTGTGCTTTGGCTGGCGACTCTGGGGGGCGATTTCTTGCGCAGGCGGCGGGGCCCGCTGGAGGACGGGGAGCGGTACGATCTTGGAATTATCCAAGCAGCCACCATGACGCTGCTGGCCCTCATTATCGGATTCACATTTGCCATGGCCATCAGCCGATACGATCAACGCAAAAACTGCGAGGCAGTGGAAGCGAATGCGATCGGTACCGAATATACCCGTATTGGCTTCCTGGCCGATGCTGATGCGGTGCGGATCCGTAAGCTGCTTAGAGATTACCTTGACCAGCGTGTGCTGTTCTATGCATCCCGCGACGAGCACGAACTTGCACGTGTCAACACGGATACAAATCGATTGCAAAGCGACTTATGGTCCGCTCTCGAGGCTGCCGCTCGCACTCGGCCGACCCCTCTGGTTGCGCTTACGGCTAATGGTATGAACGATGTCTTGGACTCGCAGGGTTACACTGAAGCCATCTGGCAAAATCGAGTTCCCCGCGCCGCGCAAATTCTGTTAATGATTACCGCCGCCGGGTGCAGCTTAATGATCGGCTATGGCACCCATCGGGCGAATAGAATTTTATTTCTCATTTTTCCCTTGGCGGTCTCAATTGCGTTTTTTCTTATAGCTGATATTGACAGCCCGCGCCGGGGGATGGTTCACGTGGTTCCAGAGAACCTGATTAGCGTGTCGCAATCATTACAGGCAAAGTAGACGCTCGTTGGTGTTATTTGGCGTCGCCTACCGCCGTATGCTGATTGCCCCTGCTTAGGCAGCATCGCTGCGACAACACGAGGTGCAATGATCGCAGGAAGGAGAATGGCTATGCCAAACATGAACCGGCTTCTCGGTAACAGCCTCAGCATCTTGCTGCTTTTCATCTTGGCTGCTATGGGCACAACTGTCCATGGCCAGGACCGCATGACCATTCAGGCAACGGTCATGGGGACGAGCACTCAAATGGGCAGGATTGCCAACGTCAACATCCTCATCGAGCAGCTTTCCACTCCAGACGACCAGAAAGCCCTGCTGGATGCCTTTACCCGCTCCGGCCAGAGCGGCGTTGTGTCTACCCTCGAGCGCATGAAGCCCAAGGGCCGTGTCAGATTTGCCAGCGGGGGCGTAGGCAACGATGTGAAGTACATCATCGAATTGCCCTCCGCCACCGGTCGCAGATTCCGTCTTGTTACAGATCGCAACATCGCCTTCGGTGAGCTGTACCAGGGTACGCGCTCCAGAGACTACAGCGTCGGCGCTCTCGAATTGACCATAACACCCGACGGCAAGGGATCAGGAACGGTGCTGCCGGCATGCAAAATGACGGTGAACAAGAAGACGCAGCAGATCGAAATCGAAACCTTTCAGAATCCTTGGACTCTGACTAACTTTATCGTGTCCCGGCGGTAAAGAACTGCCGGAGCGAGCCATGAACCAGGGCAACTCAGCGCGCACGATGGTGTTGGTGTTCTCTCTTCTGCTGGTGCCCGCCGCTCTAGGCCAGACCGAGCCGGCTGTCTCTTCCGGTATCCCCCAGGAACAACTGCAAAAGATCAAGCCTGGCGGCAGGGATGACGTAAGCGCCATTGGGAATCGGAACATCGGCGGGAAAGGCTTTGGGAACTGGTACTCAATTGAACGGGAAGTCGCCATGGGCAGGGAGTATGCAGCCATGGTGGAATCGAGCGCCCAGATTTTGTCAGACTCGGTAATAACCGAATACGTAAACCGTTTAGGACAAATTTTGGTGCGCAACTCCGATGCCAAGGTTCCTTTCACCATCAAAGTGATCGATTCCGGCGAGGTCAATGCCTTCGCTCTTCCAGGGGGCTTTTTCTACGTTAATTCAGGACTCGTGCTGGCGGCAGGCGAAGAAGCGGAACTGGCGGGCGTGATGGCCCACGAGATTGCGCATGTTGCCGCGCACCACGCCAGTCGCCAGAAGACCCGCGCCAATCTGGTGAATTTGGCCAGCATTCCCCTGATCTTTGTGGGCGGGGGCATCGGTTACGGCATACGCACGGCAGCCGGCTTGGGTTTGCCGATGACTTTTCTGCACTTTTCCCGTAGCTTTGAGGAGGAGGCCGACTTCCTCGGCCTGCAGTACATGTACAAAGCCGGCTACGACCCGCAGGCCTATATCACTTTCCTGGAGAAAATTCAGGCCAAGAAAACGCAGAAGGCGGGTGCACTCTCCAAGGCATTTTCCACCCACCCTCAGACGCCCGACCGGATTAAGAAGGCACAACGGGAAATCGTAGGTATCCTGCCCGCTCGTGAGCAGTACGTGATCACCACGTCAGAATTTAACGATGTCAAAAATCGCCTTGCCGCCATTGAGAATCGCCGCAACATGCCGGCTGGGGCCATAAATGAGCCCAGCTTACGCCGCGGGCAACGCGCGGACAAAAGCGGAGAAGAGGACCGCCCAATCTTGAGGCGGTGGAATTGAAGCGGGAAGTACTATGGTTTGGCTCTCTCGCGAGTGAAAGGTGATCGCAATTTTTGCTCGAGTTGCTGCACCGGCTTAGGCGCATGATGCCTGAAAATGCGGACTAAGTCGGGAGTGAACTCGCGCAAAACGTAGCTGACAGCGTCTCCTTGCATCGCGCCCAGAAAGCGGATGCCAAGTTTGCCTGCGCTACGCTCATTTTCCGGCATCCAGGCCAGACTCAATGATTCCGTGAAAGCTATGGCGAGCATGCCGGAGCTGTTGAAGACTTCTCGTCCCTCATCATTGCGGGTTACGAAAACGCGTTTCACGCCGTGCAGGCTGCGCTTGAACACTGGCCCCTGGGACATGGGAAAATAGCGTGGATCCTGATGAAAGAGCGTAGGAAACAGGAATGTACCAAAAAAGCTACGCGCTTCCGATCCTGCTGCTGCAGCTCCCAACCGCTTGCCCCACCCCTCCATACCACCACCATAGTCGCTGGGATCGCCCCAGGCCTGCGCCCACGTGGCATCGTAAGCGGCGCCCAGGAAGGTGTAGGGAGACACCATGTGGTGCAAGAAGCTGTGGAACTTCTCGTGCGGAGCAAGCGGGCTATACGCGGTCTCCACAACCCGCGCTGGCGGTGCGAGTGACGCGGAAGGCGCGTCAGGCAACGAGTTCCCGCTCCCACCGGTCTGAGCCGCCCCCATCGCTGTTAACAATGTGAACGCCAGGCTGACCCAAACTATGCTTATCCCTGGTGTTCGCATAGACGTCCTCCAGCCTCGATCAAACCGGTGAGTCCTCCTGGCCAGGGAGGTTTACGGGCTGAGCGACTCTAATTCTTCACGCTTGGAGGGTAGTTTTTCAGAAGCTTTTTCACAGCCTTTGCCAGATTTTTCTGCTGTTTTTCTGGCTTGGCCTTCGGATCAATTGTCTTGCTCACGATTCCGCGCCACACCAGGTTATGGCCCGACGAATCGTACATATCGAAGGCCAGCTGACCTTTATAGATTGTCGAGGTAGATCCATAGGTTGTGCTTGAACCCATCCCGCCGTACCAACCACGCCCCCACCCAGGCCCATACCCCCAATCCGTACTGTAGGAGTTGAACTGCTTTTCTGTGCCGATGGCGGGTTGATAGCCTATGTAAAGGTTCGCTTCCTCCCCGTCAACCTTGGCCAGGCCTTTCGTGGCTAGCTCTGCATCCACAGCATCCCGGATTTGTTTGTCAACCAGGTCGTTGACCGTGGCGGCACCTTTGATCTGTACCCATTTGTAGGTTTTGAATTTCGAGAAGTCCGTACTCTTGTCGAAGTTATAGCGGACATCTTGAGCAAAGGAGACAGCGGAACCCAGCATCAACATGACGATTGAGAGAATGCACAATCTTTTCATATCCACCCTCTATCCGGACGGCCTGCCTCGCGAACACCAAGAGCATGAAGCTCCTCGCGAAGGATCGATTCAGGCTGTCCGCGAACAGACTAGAGCGGCTGTGGGCCTTGCTCCACTGTCACAAATGCCAGCACAACTCAGCGCCGATCGGATTTCGAATCTGAGGAGGACAATTCCAAAGCGACTAATCTGTGCCAACTCCATTGGCTCTCCGTGGGGTGAAATTCGGAGCAATCGACTTCTGTTAGCCATCAAGGCTGCAGCTCTTAGCTGTCAAAATTCACAGTGTTGCCGACCGCAAGCGAGTCCGATAATTTGACTCGAGCAACGGCGGACATCGGGGTCCTTATGCGGCAACGTGCCGTCTTCGCCGATGTGGCCAGGGACGGGATATGCAGAAACGTGGGCCCCCTTCCCCACTGCCATTTCTTTCTCATCGTCGCCCGAAGGGGAGATGGACCGCGCTGCCGGCGCGGCGCTTAATGACGCCGATGCGATTAGTCCTTCGTTTCGCTATGGTTGGCGTGCTTGCGGCCTGTCTGTGGCGCGCCGCGCGCGCCCAGGATCTTGCTCCACGCGCTTATGTCATAACCCCCATTCATTCCAATGCAATCATACTGACATACGCCTTTTACAGCGGTAACCTCGATTTCGGAAATATTCCCATCACCGATGCGACGGCGCGTGCCTCGGTCCCAGTACTCAGCTATTTTCATTCCATGAATGTTTTCGGACGCACCGCCAGCGTTGTTATCTCATTGCCCTATGGGGTGGGAAATTTTCGAGGAACACTGTTGAGTACGGAAACAAATGCCTATCGCTCCGGGCTGCTGGACTCGGTGTACAGGTTCTCAGTAAACCTTAAAGGCGGGCCCTCCATGACGGTCCAGGAGTACCGTAATTGGCGGCAGAAAACCATCGTTGGAGCGAGCTTGCGTGTGGTCGCGCCCACCGGGCAATACGACTCTACGAAGCTGATCAACTGGGGAAACAACCGCTGGGGCTTTAAGCCGGAACTGGGGCTGTCGCGGCGGTGGGGACATTGGGTGGTCGATGGTTACGGAGGGGCATGGTTCTTTACTGCCAATTCGGAATTCTTTTCGAAGAATCGGTATAACCCCGGAATACTAGTGCAAACGCAAAGCCCTATTGGCGCCTTCGAAGGACACTTGAGCTATGACGTGAAGCCGCGACTTTGGGCCTCCTTTGATGGCAACTTCTGGTTTGGCGGCGCTACCAGTTTGAACGGAGTCGAAAATCCCACTTCAAAGCTGCGCAGTTCGCGTATCGGCGGCACTGCGTCGCTCCCCATAAGCAAGCATCAGTCGATCAAAGTCAGCTACAGCAAAGGCGCTTACATCAGATACGGCGGAGACTATCACAACCTGTCGGTGGGCTGGCAGTATTCCTGGCTGGGCCGCCCGAAATAACCGGCGGCTTGATGGCTATCAAACTCACCATTCTGACAGTTTAAGGCCAGGGTTGCGTCCTGTTCACTTAATAAGAAGAACTACCGGGCAGCCGGCGGAGCACTTCCCTACCCGCTTCGGCGTTTCAATCGCCGATTCGTGTCGCGACTGCAACTGGTTCATGAACATTAAGGAGGTCACCATGAAACTCAGAATCATCGCTTCAAGCCTTATTCTGATCCTGCTGGCTGGAGGTTTGGCCGGCGCCAAGGACTCGCCCGAGAAGAAGAAGGGGAAGACCCGGAAGATGGCGGCTCAGACTCTGCAGGATCTCTACAAACTCCAGCCATCGTCGCAAGCGGCCATCCAGAAGTCGGCTGGATACGCCGTTTTCAGTAACATGGGGGCCAACGTGTTACTCCTGAGCACGGCGCGTGGTGCAGGAGTCGCGGTTCACTCGAAAACAAAACAGGAAACCTTCATGAAGATGATTTCTGGCGGCGCCGGCCTGGGCATCGGAGTGAAAGATTATCGGGTAGTCTTCGTTTTCGAAACCGATAAAGCATTCTCCCGATTTCTCGATTCTGGCTGGTCCGGTTCAGGACAGGCCGATGCTGCGGCTAAGGCAGGTAAGTCGGGTGGAGCTTACTCGGGAGCGACCGAGGTTTCTCCAGGCGTGTGGGTCTATCAGATCACGAAGAATGGTCTCGCCCTCCAGGTGACCTTGCAGGGTACAAAGTACTACAAGGACGACGACCTCAACAAAACCTAGTTGCTTAGGGTTGCCAGAGAATGCGTCTGGTACAGAGTCACGGATTCACAGTTCGCGCAGCGCCACCGCGACTGGGCGCACCGCGGCCCGTATGGCCGGAAGCATTCCGCCCAGAACACCCATCACCAGGCCGAACACGACTCCCATAAGAAGAAGACTGAAGGTGATTTTGAAGGCGAATGCCAGATTGGAAAATGTCTGAAAGTTCATGGTGTTGGTGGTCAAGCCGTTCAGAGGAAGAACCGCCAGGCAGCCCACGAC
>JACZDA010121276.1_pt1 | contig 11912 bp, 10 predicted proteins | sample 8641761 | NCBI WGS metagenome assembly JACZDA01 (sample SAMN15324611, study PRJNA640507) | soil metagenome | isolation source: intercropping peanut in the first line | place: China: Luxin town, Laibin City, Guangxi Province | collected 2019-07-25 | depth 10cm m | reverse complement strand
GGCCTTCTGTGACCAGTATGCCACACATGTCCCTCTATTTATGCGCGCCTGTAATAGTTACGCATGACGTTCACCACTATGCCCAAGCACTTCAGCGATTTTTTGATCGGTGGCAGATCGAGTCCTGGGGTTTTCCTGGTCAGACAGCGGGTTTTGGTGTCTGAAGTTGCAGATGCTCTTATACTCATTTGGTCAGCATCCGATCCGAAGGAATGGGAGAATCTTATTCTCGAAATTCCCTTTTAAAAAGGCAGTTTCACTTCACTCGTTCCAGCAGCTTAGTAAGTATCAGTAACATCGATCAGATCGTCGGTCTCCTGCCATGAGGTCCGCCAATTCCTGCCCGGCATTTCTCGAAGGGAACGCCTATCCTGGATTTGAAACAAATCCGTTATAGAAGCTCAATGGAGAGGTGACCCTCTGATGCGCCGGTACGCTTCGGCCTAGCTCAACTTGGTCACAACCACTCCTCGCGGTCATGGCTCTGAAAGCTGCGCGAACCTTTCAGCAATTTACTGAGCCGCGACCGCGAGGGAGCGCAAAGGGCGTGGATGCACGCCGCCAGACAACGAAGGAACTCGCTGACTCTTCGGGGCGGCGCGCCCTGATACCGCGCCCGTTTTGCGCGTGTTCCTCAGAATCTGCAGATCCAGCATGGGATCAGCGACCTTACCGGCACCACCGGACTCGCCATCCTGGATGCCATGATCGCAGGCGAGCGCAACCCTGCCGAACTGGCCAAGCTGCGCGATCCACGCATTAAGGCCAGCCGGGAAACCATCGAGAAATCACTACTCGGCAACTGGCGGGAAGAGCACTTATTCACGCTGCAACAATCGCTGGAATTGTATCGGTCATACCTGAAGCAGATCGTTGCTGCCCGCATCAAACAGATGAGCCAAAACGTCTTCCGTGTCAATGCAGGTTCTCTTTTCGTGGCGTTTCAGCGGCTGCAACGGGCTGGATTGATTAACAGCGAATGGAAAGCGACCGAAAACAGCCGGCGAGCGAAATATCACTCTCTGACGACGCACGGCCGAAAAAGACTGAAGAGCGAGACGGAGGAATGGGGAAAGCAAGTGGGGGCGATCGCCAGAATCCTGGAGGCGTCCTCGTAACGGATCGTTATGTCTTTTCTGCGAACTCTAATGGAGGGTCTCCGATCCCTCTTTCGAAAGAAATCGGTCGAGCGTGAACTAGACGAGGAAGTGTCCGGCTATCTGGAGATGGCAGTCGGCGAAAGAGTAAAACGCGGCATGAGCCCGGAGGATGCGCGCAGAGCGGTGTTCCTCGAAATGGGAGGCCTCGATGCAACGAAGGAAATCATCCGTGCGGCGAGATGGGAGTTCCATGTGGAGACATTGTGGCAAGACATCCGCTATGGGTCGCGCCGGCTTCTGAGGCAGCCCGCGTTCACGTGTCTGGCTGTGTTGACCCTCGCGCTCGGTGTGGGCGCCACCGCCACGATTTTCGCCGTGATTTATAACGTGCTGTTGGACCCATTCCCCTACGTGGACTCGGATCGCGTGGCGGTGGTCCAGATTCAAGATGCCGCCATTACCCGTCCGGGTGGGCGCACGGCATTCCCGCTGCCCGAATTTCTCGAATATCAGGTGCAAAATCATGTCTTCGAAGAAGTCATTGGCGGTGGGCACGAGGATGTTCTCTTCACGACCGGTGGAGGTCCCGAACAGTATGACGGCGCTTTCGTCACACCGAACACGTTCCGATTTCTCGGAGTTCCAGCGTTACTAGGGCGCGGCCTTGCGCCCAATGATGCTACGCCGGGGGCGCCGCCCGTTTTCGTAATGTCTTACAAGATGTGGCGCGGCCGCTACAGTTCGGATGCAACGATCCTGGGGCGATCCTTCATCCTCAACGGCGTACCGACGACACTGGTCGGAATCATGCCTCCGCGATTCACGAAGTTTGCCGCCGATCTGTGGCGGGCGGTGGCGTTGGACCGTAGCAACCCTGAAGTCTATCGCCGGTCCTTTCGGCTCCAGGCCCGGCTTAAACCGGGCGTTACCTTCAAACAGGCTGAAGCCGACGTTGATGCGATCGCGCGCCGCCTGGCGGCGATTTATCCGAAGAACTATCCCAACAAGTTCAAGGTACAGGTCTTAAGCTGGGTGGACAGCCCGGTCGTCCAGTTCCGCACAACTCTGTACATGCTGGCAGCCGCCGTCGGCCTACTTTTGCTGATTGCGTGCAGCAATGTCGCCAACATGTTGCTCGCTAAGGCGTCCGTGCGCGAGAAGGAGATAGCTGTCCGCACGTCGCTAGGCGCCAGCCGCGGGCGAGTGATTCGCCAGCTTCTCATCGAAAGTGGGCTATTGACGCTCTGCGGAGCGGCGTTGGGTTGGCTATTCGCGGATGTCGGTATCAAAGCGCTCGTGCCTTTAATGCCGGTCACTCTACTGCCGAGCGAGGTCGTCATAAAGCTCAATGTCCCGGTCCTGCTTGCAAGTCTCCTGCTGACTGTTGTTACCGGATTGTTATTTGGGCTTTTGCCGGCCCTGAAGGCAGCGAGGCCTAACCTGGTTGAGTCGCTTAAGGCTTCGAGCAAATGGGCAAGTGGCGGAGATGGTGGCGGCCAGTTGGGAAACGCGCTCGTCGTCGTCGAGGTGGCGTTGTCATTGGTGCTGCTCGTCGGCGCCGGGCTCTTGATGGGCACGGTCATCGCTCTGCAGCGTGTGGATCTTGGTCTCAATCCGAATCACATCCTCTTCGCACGTATTCCTCTACCGCGGGGTCAATATAACACCGCCTTAGCGAAACGCCGCTTCTTCGAGACACTTCTGCACCGCTTGCAGGCACTGCCCGGTGTTGTCGCGGCGGCTGAGTCGACCGGATTGCCGATTTACGGTCTCCCGATGTACGGCAGGGTCGCGGGCGAAATCGATGTTCCGGGGCATATTCATACGGACCGGTGGGATGCGGTGTATCAGCTGTGCAGCGATGGTTACTTCTCCGTCTTGGGCCTCCGTGTCGTGGGAGGCCGAGCGCTCTCGCCTTTCGACGTAAACGACGCAAGGAAGGTCGCCGTTGTAAATCAGACGTTCGTGAACCGTTACTTCGGCTTAGAGAATCCGATTGGTCGGCAAGTCAAACTGACAATGCTGGAAGGCTTGCCGAATGGTGCAGTGGAAAAGCCCAGGTTCGAGATCGTTGGTGTGATTGCAGACGTAAAGAACCGCGGAATCCAGGAGGCGCCCATGCCGGAGGTGCTTCTTCCGTACACGGTTACGGGCGCATTCGAGCGCGTCATTCTCGTGAAAACGGCTATCGACTCTGGCGCCTTGCTCAACCTTGTCCGGCGCGAGATCTGGGCCGTCGACCACAATGTCGCTCTAACTTTCGCAGGAACCCTGACCGAATATCTGAAGATGTTTTCTTATGCGGAACCGCGGTTTAGCTTGATCATTCTCGGGATCTTTGCGGCTCTCGGCCTCGTTCTTGCTGTCATCGGCGTTTACAGCGTTATTGCGTATGTCGTGTGCCAACGAACCCACGAGATCGGGATTCGCATGGCGTTAGGCGCGAGTCGGGGCGATGTGCTCTGGATGGTTTTCCGCATGGATTTTCGACTGATCGCCTTTGGCCTTGGCGTCGGGCTTCTCGCCAGCTTTGGATTGACACGCATGATCTCCGCTCAACTCTGGGGCATTTTCGCCGCATGATCCTTCCACGTTGATCACTGTCATCGTTGTTCTGGTTATCGGGGGACTCGCGGCCTGCTACCTGCCGGCGCGAAAGGCGACGGCCGTTGATCCGATCGTCGCTCTTAGGGCTGATTAGGCGAGTTCCTTGTAGGAGTTTTGGCTCGAACCCGAGAGTTAGCGGCGCAATCCTTCAGCTCCTCAGATCGGACGAAGCGCCACGCCATATGGGCGGGGAAGATGATAATAGTTGCACTTCTGGCCGCTCTCATGACCGATGAGAGCACTCAGACGGCCTGGATGGATCAGCTTCGGGAGGCCGACCGCCTCACAGCGGAAAACAAGCTTGCGGAGGCGGAAACGGCCTATATCGCCGCGCGCAAGCAAGCGGAGAAGAGTAGTGCAGACCAACTTCCGCTGGCAATTACTCTGGAACACATGGGCCGCTACTATCAGAGTTTGGGTCGTCTCCTGGAAGCCGAACGATTTTACGTAGCGGCTTTCGGCATTGTTGAGCGAACTTTGGGCGGTGTGACTGAGATCGGCATCAAGCTTGCGCTTGACCTTTCGGCCACCTACCTTGAACTGGACAAACCCTCAAAGGCGGAGTTGGTGATCAGGCGGATTCTAAGGAAAAGTGACGAGCTTTCCGCGAGCGACCGGGCCATTATGCTGGCGGAACTCGCTTCAGTGTTGGCGTGCAAGCAAGAATTCCGTGCTGCCGAATTACTTTTTATGGAGGCCCTACCGGTTTTCGAACGTGACCCGCGTCGGGTATTCCGCGAGCGGACGATCATTACACTGAGCAACGTATCAACGATCTACATGCAGACGGGGCGCTTTGCCCAAGCGCGTATATACTCCGATCGCGCCCGGGCGCTGCTGGGAACGCTGTCCGACCCGCCAATCGTTTTGGTCTTCAAAACCACCGCAAATGCCGCTGCCGTTTCGGCGCGAACCGGTGAGGCTGATGAAACAGATTTTTTGTTTCAATCGGCAATCAAGTTTTGTGAGACCAAGCTTGGCCGCGACTACTACCTGCTGGGGCCAGTAATGAATAACTATGCTTTATTCTTGCGGAAGGCCGGGCGCCGCGCGGACGCAAAGATGATGAGCAGGCGAGCGAGAGCGCTCCTGGTTCGCTTCAACCGCGAAAATTTGACTGGGCTTACGATCGATGCAAGCGCATTTAGATAGCTGTTGGGTACAAGCATTTGCGCCCCTCAGATTCTGCAACCCGGGAACCAAACTTCTGATTCGGTGTCTTCAGGAAGACCAGGTGAATTAATCATGACGTATGTTAAGCATTGGGCGGCAATTTCGGTTGTGCTTGCTTCTCTATCCTTCTGCGTCTCAGAAGGAATTCGATCGCAAACATTGCCACAAACATCCAGCCCCGAAGGACTGCAACTCCTCCACAAAATGCAGGCAGCCCTGGGTGGGGCGGAGAAGATCGCAGCAATCTACGACTACGAGGAAACCGTGCGTGGGGAGGCCCTGGACAGCAACGGCACTCGCTTGGGCGACGTACGCAAGCGAACTCGCTGGATGCGACGCCCGAATCTGCTTCGCGTGCAGCAGATTGGCGCGCGCGGTACATACATCCTCTATTTCGACGCTAGCTCTGGGTCCGGGTGGGAAATTCTGCCGGACCTGAGCAACCCTGATCCATTCAAGACGACCGGAAAATCAACAGAACTAGCCGGCGGCGAACTCAAATTCGCCAGGAATTACCTTTGGGGCTTCCAATTGAGTATGTGGATGGCGAATCGTACACTCGGATACACGGTCACATCGCCTGCACCGAACGTCTTGCGAATCGAGCACGACGATGACACGACTGATTTCACGCTCGACCCCGACACTGGCTGCCAATCAAGACGTCTGGCGTTTCACTGGCTAACCCCGACCGCACCGTTTCCGCGGAAATGCGTTACGAAGGGTGGACTGAGATCGCAGGCGTCCGGTTCCCGACAAGACGTGCCAACTACCACAACGGCGTTAAATTAGGCGAAATTACCGAGACAGCCATCCACGTCAACGTAGGACTTGTGGCCCAGAAACTCGCCACAAAGCCTCCTGACTTTGCGCCCGATATCCCCCGCCAATAACAGACGGTCGAGCGTCCAAACCAGGCAAGTAAGTATCCCGCTGTATGTAAGACTGCAGTTACTCGTACCGGCTGCGATCATCGATCGAGTTTTAGCTCGGCCGAACTCCGGGAGAAGCGAACCTAGCCACGGAATTCTCGCAGTTTCGCATACATCTGCGACGCAGCGACGAGATGTAACCCTGTGCGAACCGTCTGGGTAAAACACGTGCCGCTTGCTCGCTGAGCTTTATCCAGCAGCGACAATACCGTACTCTACACCGGGCATTGAATACAAGTTGCCCCTCGGCTCGAAAAGATTGTTGTCTCCGATCCGCTTCCATACGGCGCCACCGCACAGCGCGGTAGACAATGGATAGCTTAAAGACTCGAAGCGAACTTGGCATGGGTTTTCGGTCGTACTACTTTGGCTTGAAAGCGGGAGTGGCCTCTTCGCTCGCGTCGTCCGTCAAACGCCGGACATCGCTGCCATCAAATCGCATGACGAAGATGTCGCCGGCGCCCTGGCCTCCTCCAACGCCGCGCGCCATCTCGTCTTTGAAGCCGCCTCGTGCGCTCGCAAATGCGATCCATTGCCCATCCGGCGACCACGCCGGATGCGCATCGTTGCCGGGAACATTGGTGAGGCGCTTCAACTCACTGCCATCGGGCCGGATTGTATAAAGCTCCCAATCCCCGTCGCGATCGCTTGCAAACACGATCAAATCGCCCTTCGGCGACCATGCTGGAAAGTTATCATTAGCTCCGCTCGAAGTGAGCGTTCTTCGGGACCCGGATGCCAAGTCAACAATCACGAGGCTCCTTCCTTTTCCCTCCGAGGCACGGTACACCAACTTGTTTGCCGTCCGGCGACCAACTCGGAAAGCCGTAATTGCCGTGCAGGCCGGCAGGTGAGCGAGCGCAGGTCCGATCCATTGGTAGCCATCGTCACCACATGCGACTCCACTCCCCTGTTCATTCCTGTGTTGTATGCGCCGAGGTCGAAAGCGCGATCCGGTCCCCAACCGGCGACCATACCGGAGCGACAGCATTCTTTGCGGGATCTTCAAAAATCGGCCGGCGATTCGTACCATCCGAGTTCATGACAACAATCGTGTTGTGGAAAATAGCCGCAAGACCGGTGTGAGCTGCCAGCCTTCGGCCATCAGGTGAATAGGTTGGAAATACGCCCGTTCTTACAAGCCGGAAATGTGGGTCCGGACTGAAGGTCGGAACCACCGACGGCCAGTCCCGTTCCATCTCGCGACAAAACACGATCCTCTTACGATCAGGCGATCAATCGATGCCGGAAAACTCACCGACGAGTTCGGGACTAGCGTAGGCAACTGTGTAATGCGAATCGGCGCCGAGCAGAGGCACTTGGGCAAAAACAGCCAGAACCGATATTGTCGCGGCCATGAGGAACTCTTGCAAGCCGGTTCGAAGCATGCTTGCCGCGCAGGCCGCGAGTGAAAAAGCCAATTTCGGCAAGTACACCCCTCCGTGCTGCTGATGGCAAATAGCAGTGCCTAAGTATATAGGAACAATCTCCGGGCCGCCAGAGCATGGCCATGCCGTGAGCGGCGCGGCGAACTCGCCGGTCACGAATGCCGGCGTGAACATTCCTGTCTCAAACCGTCCAAACTCCAAGTGCTGTGACACATCTCGGTACTTGGCCGCTATGCACGTCTAGCAGCAACTGAAACACCTTCGGCCATCGCGCCAACATAGCAAGTACGTTGCGCCGCACCGCGGCATGCCGGTCCAGGCGTAACAGCAGTGCCGCCATTGCCCGAGTCCTTTGGCCTATTGCCTCGTGTTCACGCTGATAGCGGCGCGGATCGCCTGTTCGCAACGACTGCGCAAATGCCACGGCTTGTTTGAATGACAATTCCAGGCCCTCGCCGGTAATCGCATCTACCGACCCGGAAGCGTCGCCCACCAGCGCCACCCTGCCGCGATGCACACACTGTAAGTGTCTGGATACCGTAATGGCGCCCATTTCGGTGGAAGTGGGAGCCGCCTCGGCCAGCCGCCTCTGGATCTCCGGAAATTCAGCGAGCGTTTCACCCAGCCGCGGACTTCGATCGCGGGAGATCATGGCGACACACACCTCGTCCTCAGCCAGCGGCGTCACATAGATCTGGCGCCGCGCACCCCACCAGACTTCTACATAATCGGACCATGGCGCGATTCGGTAATGTTTTCGAAACGCGAAGCGGCGGCATTCGCTTTGTATCCGATTCAGCCCCGCTTGCCGCCGGATCACCGAATTTTGTCCATCCGCGCCCACGATCAGCGGCGCTTCGATAAATTGTGCGCCGATGGAAATGCCGCCGCTGGTGAGGCGTGCCTGTTTGGCGTTCCAGATCATCATTACTCCGGTTTCCGCCGCCTTCTGCACGAGTAATCGATGCAGGTCTGTGCGGCGAATTCCGAGTCCTGGTCCGCACGAGAAGTCGGCGCCGGCTGTAGAATGCCCATCGCAGAATCGGATGCCCTTGAACAGCTTCCCGAGGCCTGCGGGTATAGTTACACCGAGGTCGTGCAAAGTCGCAACCCCGGCTGGCATGAGTCCCTCACCGCAGGCTTTGTCAATGGGGGGAGCGGCGCAATCCACTACCGTGACTCCGAATCCTTCCCGGCGCAAAGCAATAGCCGCGGCCAGCCCCGCCGGTCCGCCCCCCACAACACAAACATCGGTGCGCATGACTTTACTGCGCAAAATGGGGACTGGCTTCGAATTTTGCGGCGTCGTACGTTGGAACGCAGCAGTATGCAATTATCCCCGAAATTCGTTGCCTGTCCCCGTTTTGTCCTCCACTCAATGTTGAGTAGCCAGCGCCACGACTCTCCAGGGAGTGCGCTGAAGGCTGAGTACCAAAGCTGGATAGCTGTGCCGCGGTAACCTTGAACTCCAGCTTGATCTCGTCCTTAACATTGACTGAACCCCCGGCCGCCGTCGGAGGAGTTATGCCATAATCCCGTAATTTCAGAATCGTGGTTCCCAGAAACCACGCGCCCGCTTCTGTGGCCTCCAGGACCACCGGATGACTCTGACCATGCAGGTCCAAGTTTCCGCGTACAGCCCAGCGGTTTCCGCCGCTCTGAGTCACGGAAGTGGAGCGAAAGTGAATTTCCGGAAATCCATGCACATCCAGCACCTCAGGTCCCTCCATTGTGGATTGAACTTCGGCCCGCTCCTTCGCTGACACGTCCGAGTCGACAACGCGAAGAGCGCGAGCATCTACCCACAGTTCGACCGAGGGATTCTCCGGATAATCGATGTGCCCTCGCGCAACCCGCGTTGTAATTTCGTGATTGTGACCGAAAGCGGAAAACAGGCCCGAGCGGGAGACGTGAATTGTGATCACCGATCGCTGGCTATCGATGTCACGCCTACCAGCATACAGGCCGCTCGAAGTAAGCAGCGTTGTTACCAGCAACAGTACTGCCGAATTGGAAAGGATCGGTCTCATCTATTTAGGCTTTATTTGGGCGCTGCGTTATTTGGATCCCAATCGAAACACCACCCCGGTAGAGAGCCGGAAATTATTTACGGGCTTACCGCTGAAACCATCCGTGCGGGTATTTATATAATCCGCCTGGAAAAGCCGGAACCCGATTCGATCGTTCACGTTGATGTCAAGACCGCCGCCGACGCCCCACGCGAGTGCCATGTTGTTGCCCGGCTCAAATCCTCCCGTGCTCGGCGCGCCCGGTGCGCTTGGTGCGCCCGGCTGCCCCGGCTGAGCCGGTGCACCCGGATATCCGGGAGTTCCCGGCCCTGACGAGACTGGTGGCGGACTCGGATTCGATGGCGGTGGAGTCGGATTCGACGGTGGTGGAGTTGGGTTCGATGGCGCAGGAACGGAATATCCGGAGTAGATACCGGCGCCCCCGATCAGGATGTGCGCGAACGGAGTTACTCGCGGGTTTCCACGATACGTGAATCGCGGTCCTCCCATCAGTGTATGAAAAGTGGCGTGCCCCGCGGTAAGGCCGCTTGCCAGTGGCACGATGAGAGGTTGACTGCCCGAGAAGTGACTCGTATCTAGTTCAGCTCCTAACCAGCGATTGATGTTGAGGACGCCGTTAACGTCGATACCCTTGGTCAGGTCTGTCGAAGTATAGCCTGGAGTGGGGCCTTCTCGAAGGTACGAGTAATTAACACTAGCGTCGACTTTCGGCGTTATCTCTTGGGCCATGGCCGCTATAGAGTACAAAGAACTAACTATGGCGACAAGCCATAATTTTTGTTTCATTTACACCTCCTCGTGTATTTGCTATAGCGCCGCCTTAGTACTACCATGGGCGGCATAACTAACTTTCAGCCTCCAGAGTAAGAAAGTAATTCTGGAAACTTGTTGTCGCCATGTAAAGGTTATGTGAATGGGGAGGGACGTACTAACTTACTTTGCTATTTACTTAGTTCTCGGCCTACGCATTCGCCTCGAAGATTCACCAGTGCAACAGAGCCGCGGGCGTTAGCAAGCGGGTCGGCATCGCCTACTCATCGCCTCGTACCTTCACTAGCGCAACAGAGCCGCGCGCGTTAGCAAGCGGGTTGGTACTCGCAAACTCCCCTCCAATCGGCCATCCCATCCCTACTCGATTTCCGGTATACTGATTTCTCTGATCGAAATCTTGTAGGTTCCTGAGGTCTTCATGCTGAGGAGAGCCGTACTTCTGCTGTGTTGTCTACTCGTGTGTCTGCCCGCTTTCTCCCAGGCGATAGCCGACAAGCTTACACCCGACGAAGCCGCCGTTCTCAAGCACAGCCCCGGCGTGGTGTTGGTCATTGTCTCCTACACCGTCGTCGTCCAGATACCGGGCAGGGATTCCGGTCCTCTCGAATTCCATCCCTCCTCGATGGGCAGCGGCTTTCTCTATCGGCCAGACGGCTACCTCATCACGAATAGCCACGTCGTCGAAGACGCTAATCTCAAAGACATCCAGGCGCGCGACGACCACCTGAGGAGCATCCACTCCAACATCATCCGTTGGGTTCAGGATAAGTTGAAAAACACCGGCCGGCCGCCTCTCACGGTGGCCGAAGCCAGAGTCCTGCGGATCAGCGCCAGCGATCCGCAGATCCGCGTCTATCTCGCCAACAAAAACTATTTCCGCGGCGAAATCAAAGCCTACAGTGATCCCACCGGCATCAATGGCGGCAAAGACGTCGCCATCATTAAGGTCGATGCCAACAACCTGCCCACGGTGAAACTCGGCGACTCGAATGCCGTTCGTCCCGGCGATCCGCTCGTCGTCATCGGCTATCCCGGCGCGGTGTCTCCTTTGAGCGGCTTCGACATGATCGGCATGGAATCCGCACTCGTTCCGAGCGTCACCAACGGCCATGTGTCGGCCGTCAAAACCGACTACAAAGGCACTCCCGTGATTCAATCCGACGCTGCCATCACCCACGGCAATAGCGGCGGGCCTGGCTTCAATGCCGCCGGTGAGGTCGTCGGCATCGCCACCTACGCCACTGAGCGCGAAGTCGCCGGCTTCAACTTCTTCGTTCCCATCAATACCGCAATGGAATTTGTCCGCCAGGCCGGCGCCACTCCCGAATCTGGCGCCTTCGATACCGCCTGGAGCAACGCTCTGGATGCCTATCAAGCCGGCAAATGGGACACCGCCAAAGGCTATCTCTCCGATGCGCTCAATTTCATGCCCGGCCTCCCCGAGGCGCTTCGCCTGCAAACTGCCGCCGCGCAAAACGTTCGCTTGGAGGGCGCCGTGGCTCGCATGAGTGAGAACTTTGGCTCCATGCTTTGGCCCACGATTGGTGTGGGAGGCGTCCTGGTCGTCGGCCTTGCCCTTTTGCTGATTATGAAGTCCGGCAAAAAGCCCGCACCCGCTCCGGCTCCCGTCGCGTTTGCTCCTGTCTCTCCCTCAATGCGCACCGTCCCCGTCGATCCGATTCCTCCTCCGCCTCTCATTCCTCCCAAAGTGGCGCCCACACATTTCGGCTCCATTCATGTCACCTCTGGCGCTCTCGCCGGTAGCCGCTTTCCCGTCCCGAAAGCCGGTCTCAAGATAGGTCGCGATTCTTCGAAAAACGACGTAGTCGTACCCGACGACACCGTCTCCAAAGAGCACGCCTGGATCGTTCCGCTCGACAACGAAATCGTTCTCATCGATCGCGGCTCTTC
>JACZDA010238735.1_pt1 | contig 11987 bp, 8 predicted proteins | sample 8641761 | NCBI WGS metagenome assembly JACZDA01 (sample SAMN15324611, study PRJNA640507) | soil metagenome | isolation source: intercropping peanut in the first line | place: China: Luxin town, Laibin City, Guangxi Province | collected 2019-07-25 | depth 10cm m | reverse complement strand
CATCGGGCGGGAGTTCCGCAGCAAGTTCATGCCAGAGTTGCTGGGAGTAGCGGGTGAGGGCGAACTGCGGCTCTGAGTCATCCATGACCACGATGTGGCCCATGCCGGCCGAGGTGGCGCCTCCACCCACAAAGCCTGCTTCCGCCACGGCGGTGCGCAGGCCGGCGCGGGCGCATTCCCGCGCGCAAGCGGCGCCCACAATGCCGGCCCCAATAATAATCACATCGAAAGTTTTAGAATCAGAACTCATCGAACGCAATCAGCTCATTGCGGCCTGGTGGCCTCCGGCTTGCCTTTGCCCGCCGCGGGAGCGCTCACCTCCACCGCCGGAGCCGCGCCGGGCAGCGGCATCACGCCGTGCTCCAGCAACGCGCGGTTGAACGCGGGCACGTTCTGATTCATCAGCGAAGCGTATTCCACCTTCACTGCCGCCAGGTCCGTTTCAATGCCTTTCAGCAGCGCGTACTCCGTGTCGGTAGGAGGAAAGCCGGTTCCACCGGCAACGTCGCCGGCGCCGGGCCCGATCTCCGCATTGAGCCAGAGCAGGTTGTAATAAATCTTGTAACTCTCCACGTAATATTTATCGTCGCTGGCCGTGAGCGCCTTCGAGACCAGCTTGTACTCCACATTCTCCATCTGCTGGTTGGTGGCTTGGGCGCTTTTTAGAAGGGCAGGGTCGCCCTTTTCGGCGCGCAGCATGCCGGTGACGTCATTCAACTGCTTGCGCATCCATTCCAGGCGGTTGACCATATCGGCCACTTGGCTTACTTCGTCGCGAATGCGCAGCTGCAGCTTCACCGATGCTTCGATCTGAGCGTCGGTGGCCTCGGAGCGCGGATCGCGCACAATCTGCAGGGGCTGGGTGTAGCTGTGCCCGTCCACGGTGAGGCGAACGGTGTACTTGCCGGAGGCGGCCATGGGACCGAGCAGTTTCTTGGAGATGCCCCAGTGGGTGATGGGGCGGGAATCTTTTCCCCAGAAGCGCGGCTCCTGCCAGATGCGCGGGTTCACGTCCGGCGTGGTGCGCAAGGCTATCACCCGCGGGCCATCATAGCGCAGATCCCAGGAAACGCGGTTGAGGCCGGCCTTTCCCGTCGCCTTCAGCTCGCGAACCATGCCGCCGTCGGAATTGAGGATGGCGATCTTCACCGGATCCTTGGTTTCCCGCGGCAGGGAGTAGGTCAGGAAGGCGCGGCCCATGCGGGGAAAGCGGTAGGTCGCGCGGGAGGCGAACAACGTAACACCGGCGGATTGCTTTCGCGCCATCTCCTCCAGGGGAGAAATGTCGTCCAGGATGTAGAGGCCGCGGCCGTAAGTGGAAACCACCAGGTCATGGAAGTTGCGCTGCACCACCGCCCAGGAAACGGTGGCATGGGGCAGGCCTTTCTGCAGCTCCGTCCAATGGCCGCCTTCGTCAAGCGAATAATAAAGGCTGTTGCCGGTGCCGGCGAAGAGCAGCCCCTTTTGATTGGGATCCTCGGCCACAACGCGCACGTAGGCCAGCGGATGATGGGGCAGGCCGCCGCTGATCAGCTTCCAGGAACGCCCGAAATCCGCGGTCTTGAAGATATAAGGATCGCGGTTGTCCATGAGGTGGGCGTCCACCGAGATATAAGCCGTTCCAGGATCGAAAAACGAGGGCTGAATGCTGCTGATCGTGCCCCAGGCGGGCATGCCGGAGATGTTCTTGCTCACATTATTCCAGTGGCCGCCGCCATCGCGGGTGTACCAGAGCTGGCCGTCATTGGTGCCGGCCCAGATCAAGCCTTTGCGCACCATGGAGGGAGCAATAGCGTAGACCACCTCGCCATAGAACTGCCCCAGATTGTCGCCCACAATGCCGCCCGAGGAAACGATGCGGCTGGGATCATGGCTGGAAAGGTCGGGACTGATCACCGACCAGCTCTGGCCGCCGTTGCTGGTTTTGAAAATCACCTGGCAGCCGTAGTAGACGGTGTTGTGATCGAAGGGATCAATGGCCAGGGGCGGAGTCCAATGGCAGCGGTATTTCAGCTGCGTGGGCGGCGAATCCAGAGTGTGCAGCCAGGGGCTGACCGAGCGGGCCATTTTGGTGCGCGCGTCCCAGCGGGTGACTTCATCGCCGTAGCACGTGGCCCAGACGATGTTGGGGTCGGTCAGGTCCGGCAGGGTGAAGCCGGATTCGCAGCCGCCCATGTGGTGATCCCAGCCGGCATCGGGACTATCGCCATAACCCAGGGGGGGCGCATTGCTGGGCCCGCGCATGGTCCCATCATCCTGCATGTTGCTGTACACGTAATACGGCACCTGGTTATCCACGGCCACGTGGTACATCTGGCCGATGGGCAGGGTCGCCAGGTGGAAGCCGCGCCCGTGCACCGTGGTGATGATGAGCCCGCCGTCGTCGGTGATCACAAAGCGGTCGGCATTCTTGGGATCAATCCAGATGTCGTGGGTGTCGCCGCCCCAGGGCACGTCGCGGAAGGTGTAACCACCATCCAGCGATTGGTGGAAGGAACTGTTGGCCACCAGAATTTCATTTTCGTTGGCGGGGGAAACGGCCAGTCGGATGTAATAGCCGGCGCGGCCGATCAGAGAACGATCCCAGTTGACCACCTTCCAGTCTTTGCCGCCATCATCCGAGCGCCAGAGTGAGCCCTGGTCGGCGGTTTGAATCAAGGCGTAAACGCGGTTGGAGTCGGTGGGAGCGACGGCCACATCAATCTTGCCCACGGGCGACTTGGGCAAGCCATTTCCCTCGATGCGAGCCCAGGTGCTGCCACCGTCGCGCGAAACCCAGATGCCGCTGCCGGGACCGCCGCTGAGCTCGGCGTAGGTGTGCATTTCCGCCTGCCACATGCCGGCAAAGAGCACCAGGGAGTTTTCCGGATCCATGGACAGGCCGGAGCAGCCGGTGTTCTCATCGGCGAACAGCACGCGGTCCCAGTGCTGGCCGCCGTCGGTGGTGCGGTAGACGCCACGCTCCTGCTGCGGGCCGGTGAGCCGTCCCAGCGCACAAACGAACACGATATTGGGATTCTGCGGGTTGACCACGACACGGGCGATGCGCCCCGTCTGGTCCAAGCCCATGTGGGTCCAGGTTCGGCCGGCGTCGGTGGATTTGTAGACGCCGTTGCCTGTGACGTCGGTGTCGCGAATGGCCCACGCCTCACCCGTTCCTGCCCAAACCACGCTGGGGTCGGAAGGCGCTACCGCCAGGGCGCCGATGGCGGCCACCGGTTCCTTATCGAAAATGGGCGACCAGCGATTGCCTCCATCGGTGGACTTCCAGACGCCGCCGGAAGCAGCGCCCGCGTAATACGTGCTGGGATCGCCGGGCACACCCGCGATTGAGGCCACGCGGTTGCCCACGACCGGCCCTATGAAACGGAACCTAAACCCGTCTTTATGGTCGCGATCGCCGTCCTGGGCAAAGGCAGAGGCAGCTATAAGAAGGACCACAGAGCAACAGAGCAGGAGCTTGAAGCGAGCGATATGCATGGCCACCTCGGGAAGATACAGCATGCGCCTGGACAGCGAAGGAGGAGCTTGGCGCGCAGTTCTATATACTGTATCCAATATTCGCATGGCAAGCTTTTCTTGCCGCTACCCTACCTCCGGCAGATTCGCGTGCAGCGCCGCAGCCCCTTCCTCGTGCCTGGCTCGGCGCAGTCCGGAGCTACCCCGAACTGCCGCGCACCTTCCAGTAGACAACGTACTTGTGATCCGCGATCTGATAGAAGGGGACCAACGAAACAGGGTCGCACTGTCCGGCGGTGTGGAACGCAAGTTTCCTGCCTGGAACGGCTTCTACCCAGCCCGCCGGATTGTTCGCATGGGCGGCAATGGGCGGCAATGCCGCAGGAGTGCCACTGGGCGCCAGATCACCGTTAATCAGCTCGTCGCTCAGATCATCCCCGCCCAAGTCCCCCGCCAGCACCAGCGGGCCATACATCATGGCCTGCAGCGAGTGGTCATCGGGAATGGGCGCGATGTGCAGGCTCATGGGCAGCTCAAACTCCACCCGGTCGCCACTGTGCCAGCGCCGCTGCAGGCGGAGATAGCTGCCGGGTGCTGCGCTAACGTGCTGCGGCTTTCCGTTCACTCTCACCCTGGCGCTGCTGGTTGCCCAGTATGGCACGCGCAAATTGAGCGTCATCTCCACCGGATGATCGCTCTGCACCGTGAGCGTGGTTCCCTGCTGTTCGGGGAAACTTGTGTCCTGGGTGAGGCGCACTCCCTTCTCCGGCCAGTTCAGCTCGGAGGCGATAAAGAGATTTACGTAGACGCCGTCGTTATCGTGGAAGTAGATGGTGTCATTGAACTTGGAAAACTCCTCCGCGCCGGTTCCGGTGCAGCACCAGAAGGAATCATAGGGCGTGTTGAAGGTGCGCCAATAGCCCGGGGCCAGGGAGACGTAATACATCTTCAGCCCGCCGGCATTCTGCGTGCCCAGGCGGCTGTTGAAAAGGGTGCGCTCGTAGTAGTCCATGGCGACGGGGTCCGCGTTCCAGGAAAATACGTGGCGCGTGAGCTTCATCATGTTGTAGCCGCAGCAGCATTCCTCGGCGGAAACCCCCAGTTCCGTGGCCAGCTTGCCGGGCGCGGTACGCCAGTGCTCGTCGTTGCTGGTGCCGCCCGTGCAGTAGGCGCGCTGGGTGTTGATTTCGCGCCAGAAGTATTCGGCAATGTTGCGGTAGCGCTGTTCGCCCGTCAGTTCATACTCGCGCGCCGCCCCGATGACCTTGGGGATATTGGTATTGGCGTGCAGGCCCTTGAGTTCGTCGCGGCCCTGGGCGAGAGGATCGAAGAAGGCCTTGTGATCCCAGCGATGGCCCAGGTCAAGATACTCGGACTTGCCGGTCAGGGCGTAAAGGTTATAGAGGACCTCATTCATGCCGCCGAATTCCACCATCTGGATGCGGGCCAGTTGCTCATCGCTGATGGGTTGCATCCAGTTCCCCACCCAGCCCGCCATCTTCTGTACCGTGTCCAGCGCCTGCTCGTTGCCGCAGTGCTGGTACATATCGAGATGTCCGGCCATGATCTTGTGAATGGTGTAAAACGGCGCCCAGACTTTTTTGCCGGCGCGCAGGCGATCGAAGAATTCCGCGGGGAAGGCGCTCAGATAGCCGCCGCCATTGCTGTGCTGGCAGCGGGCAAGATCGTCCACCAGTTGGCCGGCCTTGCTCTTAAGCTCCTCGTCGCCGGTGGTGGCGTACATCAGGGCGCACGCGGAAAGATAATGGCCGCCGGTGAAGTGCCCGCGCAGTTCGACATCGGGCGCCTCCCATCCGCCGAAAGGCTGGGCGGAGGAAGGCAGGCCCGCCGTGACGCGAAACATATGCGCCAGCCGGTCATTGGGCAACAGGTGCAGGTAGGCGCGGTTATATTCCATCTGCTGCTGGAAAATGCCGGGCCGCAGGCGCACCTGCTTCATGGGAAAGGGCTGCAAGCGGGGAGCAACCTTGTCGCCGACGGGCGCTGCTGCGGTGGCGCCCTGGGAGAACGGACCTGTAATGCCGCCGAATCCGGAAGCCGTCGCCGGAAGCTTCGCCAGCGCCAGGCAGGAAGTGCCTGCCACCGCGCCCTTCAGCCAGTCACGCCGGGAAATCTTGTTGCCCATTCAGTCCTCCTCGCAGGCTTGTTACAGCAGCGGCTTGTCAATCGCCGCGCCCCAGATATCCCCCACGGTAAAACCTTCCGGGAATGGATCGGCGGGGTCGAGCACGTACTGCGCAAAGCCGGTGATCCAGGCGCTGCCGGTAAGCGCGGGCACTACCGCCCGATATTGGCCAACCTGAGTTTCGCGCAGCAGGCGGCCGGTGAAAATCGTGCCCAGAATGCCTTCATGCACAAACGGCTCACTCAGGGCGAGCTTGCCCTTGGCGTGGAGTACGGCCATGCGCGCGCAGGTGCCCGTTCCACAAGGCGAACGGTCGAGAGCGCCCGTCCAGGTGACGGGCCGGGTCCAATCCAGTAGGCCGCTGGAAACCACCACCGCATTCTTGGCCGCGGCATCCGCGCGCGTGGGCGGCGCCGTCAATTCGGCGATGCTGATGCCGCGAATGCCGGGATTTTCCGGATGCGCCACCGGCAACTGCTCGCGAGCCGCCGCCTTAATCATCTCGCCGATGCGCGCAATGTCCCCTCCTTCATCCGGCCTGAGGCGCAGCCCGAACGGCTGCGCGTCTGCGATAACGTAGAACATTCCCCCGTAAGCCACATCCACGGTCACCGTGCCCAGTTGCGGAACCTCGACTTTAGCGTCCAGGTGAGTGGCGAAGGCGGGCACGTTTTCGAAGGTGACGCTCTTCACTTTCCCATCGCTGACTTCGGCCTGCACCTGCACCAGGCCGGCGGGAGTTTCCAGCCGCAGTGTGGTCACGGGCTCCCGCGCCGTCACCATTCCCGTCTCAATCAGTGCGGTAACCACGCAGATGGTATTGGTGCCCGACATGGGCGGATATTCCACCTGCTCCATGATTACGAAGCCGGCGTCGGCCTGGGGGTCGGTGGGAGGCAGCAGCAGGTTGCAGTTGGCCGCAGGATAACCGCGCGGCTCACGCAGCATGCGCTTGCGCAGCCAGTCCGCATGCTGCTCCAGCCAGGTTTTCTTTTCGAACATGGTGCGCCCGGGGACGTCGAGCACGCCGCCGGTAATCACCCGGCCCGGCTCGCCGCAGGCGTGCAGGTCCACCGCGGTAATCATGCTGCAAAGACGCATAGCTACTTTTACTCCCCGGCCAGGCGCTGCGCGGTTTGCGGAGCCTGGCCGCGGCGCAATACGGCGTACACCGGAACCCCCAGCAAAACAATCACGAATCCCGGCCAGGTGCTCGCCGGCCGGTAGGCAAGCAGGGCCAGCAGAATGGTGGCGGCGCCCAAAATGTAAAGCGCGGGCACCACGGGATAGCCCAGCGCACGATATGGCCGCTCGGCTTGCGGGCGAACCCGCCGCAATCGGAACAACCCCAGCACGGTCAGGATATAGAACAGCAAACCCGCCGAGATGACGTAATTCAGCAGATTGCTGTACAGATTGCCGTATTGCCGCGTAGCCGGGTCATAGGTGAGCGGCAGCACTAGCAGCATCGCCCACAGTCCCTGCACCGCCAGCGACCAAGCGGGCACGCGCGCGCGGTTGAGCCGGGCGGCGGAGGGGAAAAACAGGCGCTCCGCGGCCATGGCATAGTAAACCCGGGCGCCGGTCATGATGAGCGCATTCACTGTTCCGAAGGTGGATACCATGATGGCCGCAGCCATGGCGATGGCGCCCAGTCCGGGAAAAATGACGCGCAGCATGGCAGTAGCCACCCGGTCGGCGGGGGCGTGTTGAATGGCGGCCAGCGGCAGCGTGACCAGGTAGGCCACATTGGCCAGCAGGTAGAGCGAAATCACCAGGATCGTGCCGATTACCATGGCCAGGGTCACATTGCGGCGCGCGTTCTTCACTTCCGCCGCGGCGAAGGCGATGTTGTGCCAGGAATCCGCCGCGAACAGCGACCCAGTCTGCGCAACACACAGGGCGATGAACAAGCCAAAGGCGCTGCCCGCGCTCAGGCCGGGAACAATAGCCTGAAAATCATGACGCGCCCAGGCGTGAGCAAAATTGATGTGGATCACCCCGGCGCGGCGTCCCAGCAGAATTCCCACCACGATCAGGGCAAACAGCGCTCCCGTTTTGGCGGTGGTGAACACGTTCTGCACCAGCCGTCCGTATTTCAGGCCGCGGCTGTTGGTGAGCGTCAGCAGGCCGATGATGACCAACGCCATGGCTTGCGCGCTGGAGAGCGAAACCGCGTAATGGGTGCTGAGGTGCGCCGGCGCGATCAGGTATTTATCTTCCGAGATGGCCGGCCAAATCACGCCCAGGAAGCGGGCAAAGGCCACGGAAACCGCCGCAATGGTTCCGGTCTGGATGACCGTGAACAGCGTCCAGCCGTAAAGAAAGCCCCAGAGGGGGGAGAAGGACTCGCGCAGGTAAATGTACATTCCGCCGGCGCGCGGCATCATGCCAGCCAGTTCGCCGTAGGAGAGAGCCCCGGCGATGGTGAGCACCCCGGCAATGGCCCAGGCTACGAGCAGCCAGCCGGCGCTGCCAATGAGCCGCGACATATCCGCGGACACAATAAAAATGCCGGAGCCAATCATGACTCCGACCACCACCATGGTGGAGTCGAACAGGCCTAGACCGCGTGTAAACTGAGGCGAGTCGGGAGCGTTGCCGGTAGCGGAAGAGAGCGCGGTGTCAGGTTGCACGAAAGAACCTTGAGAGTTGGGAAGCGGCGAGAAGTGCGCCGCGCTTGACGCATCGTATATTGTATCCATACAATATGCCACTAAAATTTATGGCCTCCCAGCGCCCCTCTTCTCCTTCCGCACTCACTCGCCGACAGTTTGGCAAGCAAGCGGTTTCCGCCGGCTTGGCCGCGGCCCTGGCGGGAACCCCAGTTGCTGGCCAAGAGAACGCTTCCACGGATCGCGAAAACGAAACAGACCGCGAAATTGCAGCGCGCTACCAGCAGATTCTCCGCCGTTATGGCAGCCGCTTGTCGGAAGCGCAGCGCCAGCGCATAAAAAAAATTCTCGCTTACAATGAGAAACTGCTTGCGCCCATTCGTGCGTTTCCATTAGAGAACGGACAGCCCGCCGCCACGGTATTGAAGTTTTACGAAGAGGTGGATACGCGCGTCGCGAGCACGGCTCGCCAGACTTCCAAAAAGGGAGCGGAAGAATAATCCTTGCTGAGCGACGACATACTCTACCTTTCTGTGCGCCAGTTGGGGGAGCGCATGCGGCGGCGCGAGCTTTCGCCGGTGGCGCTGGCCGAGAGCTACTTGGAGCGCAGCCACCGCCTGGGCCCGCGCTACAACGCGTACGTAACCATCACCGATGAGCTGGCGTTGCGCCAGGCGCACGCCGCCGAGCGCGAAATCGCCGCCGGAAAATACCGCGGACCGCTGCATGGCATTCCCTACGCAGCCAAGGATCTGGTCGCCGTCGCCGGCTATCCCACCACCTGGGGCGCCCGCCCTTACGCCAAACAGGTATTCGACTACAACGCCACCGTCATTGAGCGGCTCAACCGCGCCGGCGCGGTGCTGATCGGCAAAGCAGCCATGATCGAGCTGGCCGGAGGTCTGGGCTACGAATCGGCCAACGCCGCCCTCACCGGGCCCTGCAAGAATCCCTGGAATCCACAATACTGGACCTGCGGCTCCTCTGCTGGATCAGGAGCGATTGTGGCCGCCGCCATGGCGCCCTGGGCGCTGGGGTCGGATACTCGCGGCTCCATCATATGTCCTTCGGCCTGGTGCGGCATCGCCGGCATGCGCCCCAGTTTTGGACGCGTCAGCCGCCACGGCGCCATGGCCATCGCCTACACCATGGATAAGCTGGGCCCCATGGCGCGCACCGCCGATGATTGCGGCTTGATTCTTTCCGTCATCGCGGGGCACGACCCCAACGATCACGATTCCCTGCCCGCGCATCTGGCGGCATTCCCCTATTCGGCGGCCGCGACGAGTGGACCTCTGCGAGTTGGCCGCCTCACCAATGTCTGGAACAAAATGGATGCCGGCCTGGAGCAGTCGGTAGACGACGCGCTGAAGGTGATGGAGCGCGCGGGAGCCAAAATCTCCGATGTGCAGGTCCCCGACGGCCCCTACGAGGAAGCGGCGGAGCTGACCATTCTGATGGAAGCCGCTTCCGCTTTTCAGGAGCTGATTCACTCCGGCCGCTGCGCCCAGCTTGATGATCCGCTGGGGCGCATCAATGGCTATGCCAGCGAGCAATTCACCGCTTCCGAGTATCTGCAGGTGCAGCGCGTGCGGCTTGAACTGCAGCGCCGGGTTGACAGGCTGTTCGACAGCTTCGATGTGCTGGCCACGGCCGGCGAGTCCAGCGCCGCCTCGCCCCTTAAGGCTCCTCCCGACGATGGCACCGAGGAACCGCTGGAACGGCGCGCGCCTGACGGCCTCTCCAGCTTGTGTGGTCTGCCCGCGATTACCGTTCCTTGCGGTTTCAGCCGCGACAAGCTTCCCTTTGGCATCCAGTTCATCGGCCGCGCGCTGCACGACCAGGCGGCGATCGCCGCCGCTCATCGTTTCCAATCGCACACGGAGTGGCACCTGCGCCGGCCTCCCCTGCAGTCCGCGCCGGCATAGTTTTCGGTTTCAGGAGTAAAACGAGCATGGAGTTGCAAAAAGTGCGGGGGATTGATTCCCACACCGGCGGGGAGCCTACTCGTCTGGTGTTCAGCGGAGGGCCGGATCTGGGACAAGGGCCCTTGTCGGAGCGCCTGCGGCGTTTCCGGCAGGAACACGATGATTTTCGTTCCGCCGTTGTCAACGAACCGCGCGGGTCCGACGTGGTGGTCGGCGGCCTCTTATGCGAACCCGTGGACCGCTCTTGCGCCGCCGGCGTCATCTACTTCAACAACGTCGGTTACCTGGGCATGTGCGGCCACGGCACTATTGGCCTGCTGGTCACCCTCGCCCACATGGGGAAAATCAAGCCCGGCCAGCACCGCATTGAGACGCCGGTCGGAACCGTCACTGCTGTTTTGCATGAGGACGGCCAGGTCACCGTGAACAACGTCGCCAGTTACCGACTGGCCGCGGATGTGGCGGTGGAGGTTCCGGGCTACGGCCGCGTTCGGGGTGATGTGGCCTGGGGCGGCAACTGGTTTTTTCTGGTCCGCGAACATGGCCTGGACCTGACGCTCAACAATATTGAGGCGCTTACCGAATTCACCTGGGCGATACGACAGGCGCTGCCGGCGGCAGGAATCACCGGTAAGGATGGCGCGGAGATCGATCACATCGAACTCTATGCTCCCTCCGCGCTGCCAGGGATCAACAGCAAAAATTTCGTGCTTTGTCCCGGCAAAGCGTATGACCGTTCCCCTTGTGGCACTGGGACCTGCGCCAAGATGGCTTGTCTTTATGCCGAGGGCAAGTTGCGCGAAGGCCAGGTTTGGAAGCAGGAGAGCATCGTGGGCAGCATTTTCGAAGGAACCATCCGGGTGGCCGAGGGGCAGGTTTTCCCCAGCATCAAAGGCTCCGCCTTCGTCAACGCGGAGGCACAGCTGATTCTCGACCCGCGCGATCCCTTCTGCATGGGAATTCGCGCTTAGTTGGGCTGCCGCTGGGGGCGCAAATGGGCGTCCCGAGCGCGACTCGAGGGATACAATATGCGGCCCCCCGTGATATATTCATCTCGCAACCGCGCTCGCTTTGATATCACTGCCCTATGGCTTCCGAGCCCAGTTCCAGTCTCGCCATTCCTCGCCAGTCGCTGACCTCTGCCGTGGCCGAGAAGCTCCGCGACCAGATCATCCGCGGCGAGATTCCTGAAGGCGCGCAGCTGCGCCAGGATGCTATTGCCAACCAGTATCAGGTCAGCCGCATTCCCGTGCGCGAAGCCCTGCGCCAGTTGGACGCCGAAGGCTTAATCACCATCGTTCCCAATCGCGGCGCCGTCGTGCCTTCCCTTTCCGGCCAGGACGTGGAGGAATTGTTCACCATCCGCGCCTTGCTCGAACCCGAGGTGCTGAAAGTTTCCATCCCCGAGCTCACCGCCGAGGATCTGGAAAACGCGGAAGCCATCCTGCGCAACTACGCCAATGAACTGCGCCGCGAGGAGCATGTTTCCGCCTGGGGGCGTATGAACTGGGACTTTCACTCCGTCCTGTATTCCCGCGCCAATCGCCCCCACATGATGACCATCATCCGCAACGTCAACGCCAACGGCGAGCGCTATACCCGCCTGCAGCTCTACCTCACCCATGGCATACAACGGGCCAATAGCGAACACCACGAGATTCTCGAACTTTGCCGCAAGCGCGAAGTGGAGAGCGCCTGCTCTTTCCTGCGCGAGCACATCCTGCACGCCGGACAATCGCTGAAGCAGGTGCTCGAACAGCAGCGCACTGCGGCCGCCGCATCCACCCACAACCGCAAGCGCAGCAACAGCCTCTCCTCCTGAAAGTGCTTTTGTGCGCT
>JACZDA010041883.1_pt1 | contig 11993 bp, 8 predicted proteins | sample 8641761 | NCBI WGS metagenome assembly JACZDA01 (sample SAMN15324611, study PRJNA640507) | soil metagenome | isolation source: intercropping peanut in the first line | place: China: Luxin town, Laibin City, Guangxi Province | collected 2019-07-25 | depth 10cm m | reverse complement strand
TGCTTCGTCCCTGGGGATCCGTGAAAACTCGCGCCACCGGCCGGTCAATCTGCAGGGAGTTGAAGTACCACTGCCGATGCAGCAGCGAGGTGACATGCACTCCCACAACAATTCGCTTCACCGTCAGTAGCGGCGGCGTCGGATAAGGGGGCGCCCCGTACACAACCACGTTATAGAGGTCGAGGGTGGGACTGACGCCGGAGAAATGCAGGCTGAAATTTCCCACCTTTACCTGCGTGCCCAGAGAAGCGGTCACCTTCTTCTCCGCCGCACTCAGAATGTAGCGGTGCACCGCAGTGCTCTTGAGAACAACCACCACTCCCACCACCACCAGGACGATCACGACCAGCACACCAATGCCCGCCCAGCGCAGTACTCGACGCCAGCCATGATGACGTGGCGGCTGTGGCGGCGGATAGGAGGGTGGCCCTTGGCTGCGATCCGGAGGAAGCGGTGGTACGGGAACGGCGCTCAAAATGCTTGTCCTATGGTGATGAAATATTGAGTAGCGTTAATCCCCGGCAGCGGATTCAGATTGTGACCCACGTCAATGCGGATTGGCCCCACCGGAGTTACATAGCGCAATCCGATACCGACGCTGTTGCTGTAATTGGCGCCGAAATTGTGGAAACCGATCTTCTGGTACACATTCCCGCCGTCGTAAAACGGAACCACGCCCAGGTTCTTGTGCACCAGGGGCAGGTCGTAATTGATTGGAATTCGAGACTCGGAATTAAGTATGAACAGTTGGTCCCGGCCGGTTGGGACCGTTATGAAGGCGCAGGTGGAAGCGACCCCGGGAGTGCCGCAAGCCGGAATGGTTTGCTGCGGCCCCGCCCCGTTCAGGGGAAAGCCCCGCAAGGTGCTGCCGCCGCCGGAGAAGAGTTTTTCGCTCAGCGGCACATGGCTGTTGCCAAATGGCTGCTCCAGACCGATGCGGATGCTGTTGGCCCAGATCACGCCGTGGTAGATGCTCTTGTAATAGGCGGTTTGCAGCATCAGCCGTGCAAAGCTGAAATTAGACCCCAGCGCGCTCGGATTGAAGCCCAATTCAAAGGTCTCGTAAATCCCTTTGTGAGCATCGAGGGAATTGTCGCGCGTGTCGCGCACGAAGCTGGCCGACAACATCGAGAGCCGCACATGGCGGTCGGATGGCGGCACCAAGCCGGGAATGAGCAGGCGCGTCAGCCCCGTTTCGCTGAAGTTATAGCGCAGGAACAGGTTGTCGGTCTGGTCGGGGTTCAAAGGACGCTGAAACTGCAGACCGGTGTTGGCCTGCCGCGAAGTGAAAATAGGATTTTCGCTGTTATGTTCTCCCCCCAGTGAGACCGAAGCCTTCCACTTGCTCCAGCGGAAGTCAGGGTCGATATAACTGATGGTGCCCTGCTGGTCCAGGCGCCCGGCCAGGCCGGAAAAGGTGAACGTTTCTCCCTTGCCCCGCATATCATTGCGCGTGTATTCGAACGAGCCGCGCGGTCCCCAAAACGTTTTTTGGCTGGTCTTGAACTTGGAAGGCAGACCCACCGGGGGCAGTCCCGGTAAGGCCACTGTCCCGCTGGGAACGCTGCCGCCGCGATTGATCACTTCAAAGCCAAACCCATACGTGATCACATTGCGCTTGGCCTCGTGCACCTTGATTAATACGTCTTCATCGTGCTGGGTGGTAATGCGCCGCCGGGGATCGATCTCGGCCCAATCATAGACTCCGGAGGTGTAGAGTTCCGTCTCCGACCTCAGCATGTCGTCCTCGCGCAGAGGCTTGGATCGCTGCAGGCTGGCGGTGGCGCGGTCAACCAGTTCCTCATCACTGTGCCGCCGCCCCAGGGTCACAATTTTTGATGTGCTTACCTGGGGCCCTTCGTAGATCTGGTATGTCACCATCAACTGGTGTGGCCGTTTGGGTTCGGTCGCCACTGTCTCCTTGAAGGTGGCGGTCAGAAATCCCAGGTTCAAATACCTCGCCAGAATGTGGTTGCGGTCCTGATTCACATTCCGCTGGGAATAAGGCCGCCCGGGTGCCAGCAGCAAACCATGGGGCGCAAGTTTTGCCAGCGGCACCGCGCTGTTACCCTCAACCCTCAGCGCTTCCACGATGTCCTGCGGACCTTCGTCCACCTGGAACGCTATCACCACGTTTCCGTTGCTGTGGGTGGAAACGCGTGGCGTTACCGTCACGCTGCTGAAGCCCGCAGCCTTGTAGATGTTCTCCAGGTTGGTCACGCTGTCCCGAACCAGCTTGCGGCTGTACTTCCCGTGCTCAAACCAGAACCATCCCGCCTTCTGGACCTTCAGGTTCGGCATCAGCCTGGCATCGGAGATGTGCCGGTTTCCGGCAATGGTCACAGCTCCCACCCGGTGCCGCGGACCTTTTGTGATCTGGTACAGGATGGTTTCCCCGTTGGGCTGCTCTTGCACGCTGCTCGCGACCTGAACATTGAAGTAACCCTTTGCCTGCAGATAGGAAACCAAGTTGCGGCGTCCTTCTTGAATCAGTTCCGGATCCACACCAATCTGGTCGTAAACCGGCAGCAGCTTGTTCCTGTCCCACCTCCAGATGTGCGCACCCTGAATTTTGACGTGAACGAGCGGCCCTACCTGGACGTTGAACGCGATATCTGCGCGATTTGTCGCCGCGTGGTAGTTGGCTCCGATCAGCTGCACTTTGGCGGCCAGATGACCCTGTCCATTGAGCGCGTTTTCAATGTAGCGGCTCGCATTCTGCAAGGTCTTCATTTTGTAGGTCTTGCCAGGGCGAATTGCGGAACCTCGCAGGCGCGCCAGGATGGAGTGCACCTTACCACGAAGAAAAGCCGATTCCCGTGGCGTAGTTCCCTCAATGATCACACGGCCAAATTTGGCCCGCCGGCCGAGGTTAACGTGGAAAATCACATCGCTGATGCCGAATTGCGCATGGCTCTCCAGCGTCGGTTCCACCGTGGACTGAAAGTACCCGCTCCGCCGCAGAAACCTGTGTAGATTGTTCTGCGCCTTCTGCACATCCACTGGGGTGTACACGCCGCGAGGAGGGTAACTCGTCACCTGCAACAGGCGAGCGTAGGTGAAATGTCCCAAGGCGCCGGGAAATTCGTAGATGCCAAAGTAAATAGCCGGCTGCAACACCAGCAACACCCGTATCCCGCCTGGCTCGGGACGTACCTGGAGCTGCACATTTTCGAATTTGCCGGTAGCCTTCAGCGCGGCAATGCTTTGCTTCACCTTGGACATGGAGAACGGCTGTTTCGCCTTTTGCGCCAGAAGTGGCTCAAACGGCGCCGGATCCAGATCCGGCCTGCCCGCCAGTTCCACAGAGAGCACGTTCTGCCCTTCATAGGACGGCAGTACCTCCTCAGTGAAGCGGGAGGTCTTCGGGGGCTCGCCAGGACCGCGCGGATTCTGCGCGTGCGAAGACGCCAGCAGCACCGATGCGATGCAGGCGGCGATCAGCCATGCGTACAGCAGCACGAAAACACTGGGTGTCCACGCGCGCGAAGACCGCAATTCGCTCTTGTTTACAGACGGTCCTTCCTGCTGCATCCAGAGTGTAGGCAAGCCAGTTCACCTGAGCGGAGATGACGCAAGAAGCTCTCAAAGGCGCCGAGCTACTGGAGTGAGATGAACAGCGCGAGGCAAGTGTTTGTCCGAAGCGGGCCCGAAGCTCGCTTGCGTGATCACTTTCCCGAGCGATCCCAGGGACAGCAACTCTGCCCGTGGTATCCGGAAATCCCTAATCCCCCGACTCGGCATCGGAATACCAATAACCTGCTTTGCTGTACCCCCTTGCCGGTTGTAAAGAGGTGGACTATGGCAGTCCACCTCTTTCTGCTTTGTGAAGATCGCGTCAATTTTGGGCGGGAATGTTGCAAGGGTCTGTGGACGTCCTGAAGGCCGGCTTCTTATAAAACCTGGCTCAGGCGAGCGCGGTCAGCAGGATGGGCTCATTCCGCGTAATCACAATCGTGTGCTCGTAGTGAGCCGACAAGGCCCGGTCGGATGTGATCACTGTCCAGCCATCGGAGCACACAACAGACCGGTCGAACCCGGCGGTGATGATGGGTTCGATGGTGATCACCATGCCTTCACTCAGCACCGTCGGATCGGAACGGTCCTCGAAGTTGGGCACCTGCGGGGCTTCATGGATCTTTCGTCCCACCCCGTGGCCACACCATTGCCGCAGGACCTCAAAACCGCAGGCGTGCGCTTCCTTCTCAACCGCGCGCCCGATTGCCGACACCTTGTTCCCTGCCCGCGCCTCTTCCCGCCCGCGCTGGAATGCGCTGCGCGCGCACTCGGCCAAACGGCGCGCCGTCGGACTGGCTGGAGGAACGGCCACGGTGATGGCCGCGTCGGCTACATACCCATCCTTCTGCGCGGTTAGATCGAGTTTGACGAGGTCCCCTGCCTTTACTTTGCTCTCCGACCTCGGGATGCCATGCACCACTTCCGAGTTCAAGCTGATGCAACTGGCGCCAGGAAAGCCATAAACCAGCGCCGGGGAAGCGGCCGCGCCCCAGCGTGCCAGTTCATCCGCTGCTATAGTGTCCAGTTCCGCTGTGCTCACCCCGGGCCGCACCGCGCGCCCCATCGCCTCCAGGGTAAGCGCCACAATTGTTCCAATGGCCTGCAAGCCGGCCAGGTCGTCGGGTGATTCAATTGACATAACGCCGCAATTCTACACGCCTTAAGTTCCCCTGTCGGAAGTGACATTGTGCCGCCGCCCGTTCTGTGGCACATTTTGAGTAGTTCGAGGGGCGGGAGGTCCTATGAAAGCCGTCCGCATGGCGGTTCCGGCAGCCGCGGCCTTACTATCCGCGGCGCTTGCCATTCCAGTCCTGGCACAGAGCACTCAGCAACCTGATTCCGACCAATCCTGGCGGACGACCATGAACATGCAGGATGAGGCGGGAAACGCGAATCCTACACGCGTCACCCAGTCCCACCAGGTGGAGGATGGGAAGACCGTTGACGTCCAGACCCTGGAAACCAAGGACATCAACGGTGAAACCCATCTTTACGGCCAGACCGAGACCGAAACCGTGAAGGTGAACGCAACCACCACGCGCACCACTACCCGGCACTACGTCACCGGTCCCGACGGCAACAAAGTAGTGAACAGCGTCACGGTGGAGGAAAAACGCGAGTTGCCGGATGGCGGCGAAAACCTGGTGCGCACCGACTCCACTCCCGACGTCAACGGCGCCCTGCAGATCACGCGGCGCGAAACCCAGCAAAGTTCCCAGACCGCTCCCGGGGTCCGCACCACCAACAGCACTTTGTTCCTGCCCAGCCCTAATGGCGGCCTTGCCCCTAGCGTCCAGACGCACGAAGTCCAGAAGGAAGTGCAGCCAGGCACGACCGAGTACACCAAGTCGGTTTCACTTCAGGACGGCAGCGGCAAGTGGCAGGTGAATGAAGTCCGGCAGGGCACGATCGAGAAGTCGGGCGATACTGAAACCAGGCAGGAGAGCGTTTCCCGCGTCAACGCCGAAGGAAAGATGGCGCCCGCCGAAAAAACCATAAGCAAGGAGACCAGCAGCGGCGGTGAACAGCACAAGCAAGTACAAAAATTCTCCACCAACATGGACGGCGTCACTGCCTATCCTGACGGGAAGATGCACCTTGATCGCGAAGTCACAACCGTGACCCGCGGCACTCCCGGCGGCCAGCAGGTCACAACCGAAACCGTGGACCAGCGCAGTCAGGCATCGCCCGAGGGCCCCCTGCGCCCCAGCCAACGCACCATTGACATCACCAGTTCCGGCTTGCAAGGCGTCACACAACAGACCGTAACCATCGAATCAGCCAATCCCGATGGCGGCATGGACACCGTTTGGGTGGATACGAAAGCGACGACCGGCGCCGCTCCGGTAACGGTGGACACTTCCAAGCCGGCAGCGCCAAAATCGGCTGCGCCGCCTCCGCAATAGTTCTCTGCTGCCGGCCATTGTTGCCCTATCCGTGCCGCCTGTAGTAGATGTACTGCGTGCCCGAACCTGAGTCCTCCGCGGCGCAGCAGCGGCTGCGCTACAAGCAACTTGCCGCCGAACATGCTGTCACCTTCATCGAACCCGGCATGGTCATCGGCCTGGGGACCGGTTCCACGGCCATTTTCGCCACCCGCCGCCTCGCCGCTCTGCTTCGCCGCGGCGCCCTGCGCGAAGTTCTAGGTTTTGCAACCTCGCGCACCACTTGGGAAGAGGCTCGGCGCCTGGGAATTCCGCTGATTTCTGATGACATGCCCCGCGCAATCGATCTCACCATTGACGGTGCCGATGAGGTTGACCCCCAGCTCAACCACATTAAGGGAGGCGGCGGGGCACTGCTGCGGGAAAAGATCGTGGCCCAGGCCAGCCGCCGCGTCATTATTACCGTGGATGACAGCAAACTCTCTCCCCGTCTGGGCACGCTTCATACCGTTCCGGTGGAGGCGCTGAACTTCGGCTGGCGCAGCCAATTACGTTTTTTGGAGTCCCTGTCGGCGCGGGTCGAGGTACGGAGCAATTCCGATGGATCGCAGTTCGCCACCGACTCCGGCAACATGATTCTCGACTGCGATTTCGGGCCCATCGCCGACCCTGCGGAGTTGGCCGCTAAATTAGCGGCGCGGGCTGGAATCGTTGAGCACGGCCTATTCCTGGGATTGGCGACGGATGTGATTGTGGCCGGCGCTGCCGGCCTCCAGCACCGCAGCAGATTAGCCGATCCCATCTCGCCGCGGTAGCGCAATCCGGCCCCGGAGCCGGGCGCAACAAAAACTGGATGCATTTCGCCGTGCGACAGGTCACAGCCGGCATCATGCATCGGTCACCAATCGGGCGGAACCGCACTGGCGCGAAATAAGATCGTAAAGCAGGTTCCGCTGCTTCCACGATGCGTGCGCGTGCGGACGTGTACTAATCCCAGGTGTTTCTCCATGATTCCTTTAACCACCCACAGGCCCAGCCCGGTGCCTTTCTCGCCCTTGGTAGTGAAAAATGGCTCAAAAATATTCTTGCGGTAATGCCGGGGAATACCAGGGCCATTGTCAGAAATGCTGACCCGCACCGCCGGATGCGCCTGCGCCCCTTCCCACTGCAGCGCGGGCGAGATGTGGACCCCCAGTTGGCCGCCATCTGCGGCCAGCACTTCCAGCGCGTTTGTGACCAGGTTGCTGAACACCTGCCGGAATTCGCCGGGGTAGCCCATCACGTCGCCCCTGGTGCGGTAATGCTTATGTACCGTGATGTGGCGGGTGCGAATGGTTTGAGCATACAGCTCAAGCACGTTATCCATCAGTTCCGCCAGGGAGATCCGAATCAGCGTGGCCGATTCGCGGTGCATGCCGAGGATCTGCTTGCTGATATGCACCACCCGCCCGAGCTCTTCCTGTGCCAGCCGCAGATAACCGCGGTTGTGCTCATCCATTGCCGGGCTCTGCGCCAGCAGGTACATCAAGTTCACCAGCGAGGAAAGCGGGTTGTTGATCTCGTGGGCCAAAGCAGCCGCCATGCGCCCGGCTTCGATCAGCTTCTCGTTACGGCGAAGCAGTTCCTCACTGCGCTTGCGCCTGCTGACATCCTCCAGGATCATCATCAGGCTGCTCGCCCCTCCCCGCACACCTGTAACCGGTGCCGCGGAAATGGTGACATTGATGCAGGCTCCACCTTTATCCTGGGCAATTGCCTCAAAACCTACAGAGCTGCGGCGCTCTCGCCACAACTGCTGCCACCACTCATCAAATTTGAATGTATATTCCGGCGCAATAATGGGCAGAGTCCGGCCCAGGATTTCGTCTTGTGCCCATCCGAACATCTGCTCGGCGGCATTGTTCCAGGCGCTGACCCGCTGCTCCTCATCGAAGGCCACGATAGGCAAAGGAGAAGCTTGCACCAGCGCCTCCAGTACCTGGTTCTTTTCCCGCAACGCTGCGAGCGCGGCACGCAGATCCTGACGAACGTTGCCCGCCTCATCCGGCGAGCTGAGTTCTTCTCCAGTAGTTCCCCGGATGCGCAACATGGCGCGTACCGTGGCCAGCAATTCGTCCGATGAAACTGGCTGGGCCAAATAGCCATCCGCGGTTTCCAGCGCGCGCAGCCGCGAGTCTGCATCCACAAAGCTGGCGGAGGCGTGCAGCACCAGCGTGTGCCGGGTAGCAGGCTCATTTTTGATACGGCGAGCCACCTCATATCCCGACATATCGGGAAGCTTCAGGTCCAGAACAATCAGATCTGGCCGGCGCTCTCCGGCAGCACTGAGCGCCTGCTCGCCCGTGCCCGCCTCCAAGGTCTCGATTCCGGCTCGCCGCAAGGTGCGGCAGAAGGAATAACGGATGGCATCGTTATCATCCACAACCAGCACCAGCGGCGGCCGCGCCGCGGAGATTGACAGCACACTCACCGCTGCACCTCTGCATGCGTCAGCCCTGCCCGCTCCAGCGCTCGCTGCACGGTGATGAGAGCAGCCTCAGACGAGGAGTTTTCCTTGGAGATGATGGCCGTACACTTCTCCATCAACTCATCTCGCTCGCTTTCATTCAAAGGCTTGGAAGTATTGATGATGACTGGTATCCAGCGCGTGGCGGGATCCGCCTTTAATCGGTGCAGCGCCTCGTATCCGCTCATGCCGGGCATCAGCAAGTCCAGAAAAATCGCTCGCGGCTGCTCTTGCCGGGCGCGGGTGATTCCCTCCGCACTACTGCTTGCCTCCAGAACATCATAGGCCCCGCTGTTGAGCAGGCTTTTAAGCACATAACGCGAAATTTCGTCATCATCAATCACCAGGACTCTGGGTCTGTGCCCGGGACGAGTAAGCGCTTCCAGCGTGTTCAGCAGCCACTCCCGTTCCAGCGGCTTGAGGCAAAATTCGTCCGCCCCCAGCGCCTCGGCCTTGGACCGGTTCTCGACCACGGTGGCCACGATGACGGGAATATCCCTGGTGGCGGGGTTTGCTTTCAGGCCACTGAGCAGGGTCCAGCTGCTTTCGTCCTGCAGCAGAATATCCATCACGATGGCTGCCGGGCGGAACGAGTTCAGGGCGCGACGGGCAGCGGCCAGCGTGGTGGCGGACGCCACCTGAAATCGGGTGTTGCGGAGGAAGTTCTGGTAAATCTGCAGCGTCTCCCGGTTGTCCTCCACTATTAACAGCGGTTCGCAGTTGCGGTCCGGCACAAAGTCGGCTTCGCTGATCAGCGTGGCCTCTTGCGGACCGCCGTAGACAACCGGGAACGCGGCATAAAAGGTGGACCCGATGCCGGGTTGGCTCTCCACCCAGATGCGCCCGCCTAACAACGCGGCCAGCTTGCGGGAAAGCGGCAAACCCAGCCCGGTGCCACGCACCCGCCGCTGCAGCGGATTATCTACCTGCACCCATTCCTCAAAGATGCGCTCCTGGTCTCCCAGCGCGATTCCCAACCCCGTGTCCTCCACGGCAAAGACCACCGTCTCGGCATCCTGCATGCGGGCGGATACGGAAACCTGGCCACGCTCCGTGTACTTAAGCGCATTGGAAATAAAGTTGCGCAGCACCTGTGAAAGCTTAGATTCATCCGTGCGCAGCATGGGCAGCCCCACCGGATCCTCAAACACCAGGTTTACTGAGTTGCCTGCCAGCAGTGGGCGCAGCATGCCGCGCAAGGCGCTGAACAGCACCGGCACCTCGAACTCGCGGCAGTGCACCTGGATCTTTCCCGCCTCCACCTTGGCCAGGTCAAGCAGGTCGTTGACCAGTTCAGAGAGGTCCTGCGCCGACTTACGGATAAACCCAAGCTGCTTTTCCTGCTCCGTCGTCAGCTCGCCATCGGTGCGGTCCAGCAGCATGCGCGACAGGCTGAGGATGGCGTTCAGCGGAGTGCGGAACTCGTGGCTCATGTTGGAAATAAAACGTGTCTTCACGTCGCTGGCCCGTTGCAGGTAATCGGCCCGGTCTTCCAGTTCGGCGTAGAGCGCCACTACTCCTCGATTGGTGTCCTCCAGTTCGCGGTTAAGCTGCGCCAGCTCGGTCTGGCGGGCGCGCAACTCCTCCATGGTGCGCAGCAATTCCCGGTTCTGCTGCTGACTCTCCTCCAGCGGCGTTTCCGGTGGCCGTTGCAGCAGTTCGTCCGCCAGCCCCGCCAGCCTGGACGCGCTCAGCAACGCCGCCTTGGGAGGAAGATCCTTGCCCATCACCACGCGCGTCCCGCTGCCCGCCTGCGATTCCACCGCAAAGTGGTCCATCAGCCGCCGCGCTCCCACTATGCCCAGCCCCATTCCCGTGGTCGAGGTGTAGCGCCCTTCCAGGATTTCCTCCAGGTTACCGATCCCCGGGCCGCGGTCCGCGACGGCGATGAAAAATATCTGGGGCGTGGTTCCATCCACACTGAAGGTGACGCTGCCCCCGCCGGCGTAGCGGAAGGCGTTGCGCGCGATTTCCGAGACGGCGGGGCTCAGGCGCGTCTGCTCCGCCGGGCTGGAACCCAGCAGCGCGGCGATCTGCCGCGTGCGCTGCCGGCTCAGCACCACGTCATGTTCGAAGCGCAGCTCCAGCGTGAGAATCGGTTTTTTCATAATCACTGCTCAGGCGGCCGCTTCCCGCGCCACGAGCACCGTAACGTCGTCCCGCCCGCGGCAGAAGTCGCGGTACAGCACGCCGGCGATCAGGCTGGGATCGCGCGCCAGCAATCCCGGGTAGCGCTCCAGGTCCCAGTGCGAGCCCAGTCCGTCGGAATGCATTACCAGCGTGGCATAGTCCGGCCAGGGATAAGAAAACTCCTGCAACTTCCGCATCTCGTGCCCCACCGTTCCGTTATGAGAAACCATGTGCCGCACGCCGTCGCTGGAGATGACCGCGGCCGAGATATTGCCCACGCCGGCGTAGCGCACCAGTTTCCGGCCGAAGTCAATTTCCGCCACCGCCAGGGCGGCGCCGCGGGTGCCGCGCTGGGCGCCATGCGCCCGCTCCACGACGGCCGCCGGAGCCAGTTCGGCGTGGCGCTCGAACGTCCGCCGCGCCTCGTGCGCCGCCTGATTGGCATCGAAGCCATGGCCCAGCCCATCGGCCAGCAGAAAGGTCGCCCGTTCAGACTGGTTCTCCGCCGCGTACGCGTCGCCGCAGACTTGTTCCCCGGATTTCGCCACCGAGACGCCGCCGTATTCCAACCGGCGCTGTGACTGCATTCCCCGCCATAGGCGACAAAGAAGGGCAGTGCCCACGCCGGGCGCGGAATACACCTCGAAGACTGAAGACAGCCGCTTCATCGCTCCCAGCCCGTTTCCGGGCGTGCTGCCGCTGGAAACTCCGTCGCGCATGCTGCGCGCCAGGTCGGCGATGCCCGGGCCCTTGTCCAAGGCCAGCAACTCCACTCCGCGCTGCTCATGATAGCGGCAGGCTTGCAGCAGAATTTCGCCGCCCTGAGCATGGCGTACCAGGTTGGTGGCGGCTACTGCAGCACCAATGGCCAGTTTTCCCTGCTCGGTGGCGTCCAGCCCCATCCCCCGGGCCAACTCCGTGGCCGCCCGCCGCGCCTCGCCGATCTGGGTGGCTTCCTCAACCGGAATGCGCAGGGTGGAATCAGTGGTTACTTCCACTTCGTCACCTCCACGCGCGTGCCCTGGCCTACCTGGGAGCGAATGCTGAAGTCGTTCACCAGGCGGCGCGCGCCTCCCAGGCCCAGGCCCAGGCCGTTGCCTGTGGTGTAGCCGTCTTTGAGCGCCAGTTCGATATCGGGTATGCCCGGCCCCTGGTCCTGGAAAACCAGGCGCAGACCGCGACGCGGCCCGTCATTGTGCGCTTCCAGCCGTACTGTGCCGCCCTTGCCATAGTCCAGGGTGTTGCGCGCCAGTTCACTGGCCGCGGTCACCACCTTGGTCTGGTCCACCAGCCCGAAGCCCAGCTCGGCAGCCCACGCGCGCACCTGCTGCCGCACCCGCACAATATCGGCGGAGGAGCCAACCTCCATAACTTCATGCTTGAGCAGGGTCATGGAGACGTCCCTTCCAGTGCCCGTTGGGCGATGCTCGCAGCAGTTCCATGCCCTTCTCCAC
>JACZDA010017409.1_pt1 | contig 12012 bp, 10 predicted proteins | sample 8641761 | NCBI WGS metagenome assembly JACZDA01 (sample SAMN15324611, study PRJNA640507) | soil metagenome | isolation source: intercropping peanut in the first line | place: China: Luxin town, Laibin City, Guangxi Province | collected 2019-07-25 | depth 10cm m | reverse complement strand
TGATCGAATTTCCGAAACGGAGCGTTTTGTGTGTTGCGGCACAACCGAATTCTTACAATCCGCTCGCCCTGAGCGGGAACGCTGAGGCAATAATGCGCTGCCGCTTTGGTTCCGATATTCGCCGGATTCACCGCCTCCTGCCGCCCATTCACGATCGCCTCGTGGAATGCGTCTTTGTAATATCTGTTTCCGCTCGCATAGCCATAGAGTCGTTCGGTGTTCGTTTCGTTTTCGGTGAAAAGCAATCGAGCGCCGCTATCCGCGTAAAGCGTGTATTCGTCCGCAAGTTGGATCTCGCCGGCCGTCTGCGATCGGAGCTGAGGCCGATGCGAATCGCCGTTCCACGCCCAGGTATTTCTAAACCAGACTTGCGGGAGAACGTGAATGTCCGCATCTTCCGGTCCGCGATTGCAGACCGTGATCTGCATCAGGATATCTTCAGGCGTTGCCTTCGCATATTCGACGAAGACGTCGAAATAGCGATCGTCGTGGAATGCATCCGTATCCAGCAGCTCGAATTCGGGTTGGCTCTTATCACGCCGGCGATTCTCCTCTACAAGCCAGGCATACGGAAATGCCCGCTGCGGATATTTGTAGAGCATCTTCAGATAAGAATGCGTGGGCGTGGCATCCAGGTAATAGTAGATCTCCTTCACGTCTTCACCGTGATTGCCCTCGCCGTTCGTCAATCCGAAGAAACGTTCCTTTAGAATCGGGTCGCGGCCGTTCCAGAGCGCTAGCGAAAGGCATGTCCGCTGCTGCTCGTCGCTGATGCCCGCAATGCCGTCCTCACCCCAGCGGTAAACGCGGCTGCGCGCATGGTCGTGCGGAAAGTAGTTCCAGGCCGTGCCGTTTTCGCTATAGTCCTCGCGCACCGTACCCCATTGCCGTTCGCTCAAGTATGGGCCCCAAAGCCGCCATTTCGCGGCTCCGGAAACCATTTCTTCGATTCGCTTTGCTTCTTTCATGGTTGGCCTTCTCAAGCTTGCGTAGCCGCAAGCGTGGCGTTCTCTTCTTCTTCGGTGTCGCTGACCCGGAGGCGCTGTTTCAAGTGGTCACCCACTCGAAGAGCGTTGGCCATTACGGTCAATGCCGGATTGACAGCGCCGGAGGAAACAAAAAAGCTGGCGTCCACGACATACAAATTGTCAAGATCGTGCGCTTTGCAATTTGTATCGAGCGCCGATGTCTTCGGATCTCGTCCAAAGCGGACCGTGCCGTTCTGGTGGGCGACCCCAGCAAGCGGAATTCTTTGTCCGGCGTAAAGATTACGAGCAAAGAGGCCCGGATGGTAGTCTCCGTGAGCGCCCATGATCCTGTGCAGTTGCCCAATCAGGTGCCGGTGCGCCTGTTCATTGTTCGGCGTATACGATAGAACAATGTTGCCGTCGCGATCCAGCGTGACGCGGTTCTCCGGATCCGGCAGGTCTTCCGAAGTGAGCCAAAAATCCAGCGAATGTGCGGCCATCAAATCGAGCGTGAATCCGGGAGTGAGCGGTGGAGCGCCGCCTTTCAGAGTGTCGCTGTCCAATTTGCCGACAAATGAAATGTGACCCGCCGGATACGGCCAATCAGGCGAGCCGAAATAAAAGTCATTCACCGACAGGGTCTTCTGAAAAATGGTTGGATTCGGCGTCTTCGAGATAGCCATCTGTACCGAGTTCACGTGCCCCATATAGTGCCGGCCCACCACATCCGAGCTGTTTGCGAGGCCGTTCGGATGCTTTGCATTCGAAGAACGCAGAAGAAGCGCGGCGGAATTGATCGCACCGCACGAGAGAACCACGATATCCGCGCGATATTCCTCTCTTGAGCCGTTTCGCTTCACGATCACTTTCGATACCTGGCGGCCGGAAGCGTTCGTTTCCAACCGCTCGACCAAGGCATTGGTCAACAGCCGGACGTTCGGGTATTTCAACGCCGGATCCACCGCCAGCACCTGCGCGTCGGACTTGGCGTGCAGCAGGCACGGAAACCCGTCGCACGTGTTGCAGCGAATGCACGGGCTGGTGCGTGGATGCTCTTCATCGAGCATCACGCCAAGCGGTGTATGAAACGGCCGCAACCCTGCAGCCGCAAAGTGATCGCTGAGATCCTGGATGCGCGGTTCATGGCTTACCGGTGGATATGGATAAGGCGAGCCGGCGGGCGGCTCGCTCGGATCCTCGCCGCGCGCGCCGTGAACGTGATACAAGCGCTCCGCTTCGGTGTAGTACGGTTCTAAGTCGCGATACGAAATAGGCCAAGCAGGTGAGATGCCATCGTGATGCCGAACCTCTCCGAAATCGCGTTCGCGCAGCCGGAAAAGCGCGGCTCCGTAGAATTTTGTGTTTCCGCCAACGTAGTAGTTCGTGTGGGGATGCAGATCCTTGCCGTCGCGATCCTTCCAATGCTCTTTTGTTTGATAGCGGCCTTCCAGATTGACTAGTCTGGGATTCCAATTTTCTTTTTCCCGCGGAACGTAGTCGCCTCGTTCAAGGATGAGGATCTTTTTGCCCGTAGGCGCTAGGCGAAGAGCTAAGGTCCCGCCGCCAGCCCCACTGCCCACGATGATTACATCAAAGCTGTTTCCATCCACCATAAGATTCCTTTGGAGCACATCTTCTAAATGCAGAGGAATGCCGGTTTATTCCATGTGAAAGCATGGCCGCGGGAATAATTTGGCTGGCTGGCGGATTTGGGTGACGGAGATGGATATCAATCCAAAGGAGAGAATATGAAGATTTCGAATAAGTCGCTGTTACTGACCGCGGCTGTCACCGGCTTGCTCGGCGGAGCCGCCAGGCTGGAGGCCGTCCCGCTAGCGGCAACCTCGCACGGTGCGCCGAATCTGGCAGCAAACAAAGTAAGCGCCGGAAAAATTTCTGTTGCCAAGGCCTCTTTCGACCAGGGCGACAAGCATTCTTGTAAAGGCAAGAACGATTGCAAAGGCCAGGGCGGATGCAAATCGGGCGACAACGGCTGCAAAGGCAAGAATTCCTGCAAAGGACATGGCGGTTGTGCGACCGACGGTTCTAAGCCCCCGCAAGCGGCCGCGTAGCCGCAGCCCGCGCGTGCTCGAGGCCGGGCTCCCCAGCCCGGCCTCTTTTTCAGATCCAGATGGAAGGAGATCGATTGTTGTGAATTCTCAAAGGTTATTTCAGTGGGCTGCCGGCGCTTACGAGCAGTTAGTAAAATCCGCTTCTTCGGTCCAGTCCACATTCCTATTCGCCGTTCGTTTGTACTGGGGATGGCAATTCGCTCAGACCGGCTGGGGCAAGCTGCAGCACTTGTCGAAAGTGACAGAGTTCTTCGCCAGCCTGGGTATTCCGGAGCCTGCTGTCAACGCCTTCGCCGTCTCCTGGATGGAGCTTTTGGGCGGTATCTTCCTGGCGATAGGATTCGGATCGCGCTTCTTCGGACTGATGCTTGCGTTCGATATGCTCGTCGCGTATCTCACCGCCGGCCGGGAAGCGCTGTTGTCCATCTTTTCCGATCCCGGCAAGTTTTATGCCGACGATGCTTATACGTTCCTGTTTGCATCGGTCATGATTCTGATTTTCGGTCCGGGCTCTTTCTCGTTGGACCGCCTGATCCGAGGCCGCGTGCCGGTTCAGGCCAGCGGGCGACTTCCTTCCAGGGTCGCTCTGGAACACAGTTAGTGGATGCCGCGGCATGCGAATCCGATTGCTGGCGGAGGAGAAAACTGTGGTCATTCATCAGGAGCGGGAGCGGCCAAAATCGTGGCGCGAGCATCGGCGCCACGCGCCCGGCTGGCTCGCTCCTTTGTATGCGGTCGATTGGCTATGTGCCTGGATGGCGCATTTGCTCAGCCGATGGGTGTTCCTCGAAGTGTTGGAATATCTCGGCACATTTTCGATTTTGATCGCTGTGATCTTTTACTTCGCTGAATCCGGTGACCGCATCAAACAGAAACACTACCAAGCTTGGCAGGTCATCAACACCGCGCAGAGCCGCGGTGGAAGCGGCGGCCGGATCGAAGCTCTCGAAGAGCTAAACGCCGATCGCGTTCCGCTTGTCGGCGTAGATTTGAGCGATGCGTTTCTGCAGGGAATCGTATTGAACAAGGCAGAGCTTCCCCGTGGCAATTTCAGCTCGGCGGATCTTCGCGGAAGCTCGCTGCAATCGGCCAATCTCACGCAGGTTTCGTTCGATAACGCGAATCTGCGGGGCGCGAGTCTCCGGAACTCGAACCTCACGTTCGCCGGCCTTCAGGATGCGGATCTTTTCGGCGCTGATCTCTCCGGAACCAATCTAGAAGGGGCGCACCTGGATCGTGCCGATCTCCGATGCGCCGACTTCAAGGGCGCGAAGTGGCAGAGAATCGCATCTATGCGGGCTGCCAATCTGTTCGGGGCAAAGAATTTGCCGACCGGCTTCACGGACTGGGCGCGCGCTCATGGCGCGGTCATGGTCGATGCGGGCGATCAGTGGGACCCGGCGCCCTAGGCGGGAACCTCTACTTTCGCCGCCGTTCCATGCATCTTTAAGCAGGTGTATGTCGTCGCGGCGCCCGGGTTTGTCGGCGTACCGGTAATCGAAGTGTGGCGTTCCGATTTGATAGCGATCGTATCGAAAGCCTGCTTCGCTTCGCCGTTCTTATGAACAACCGGCGGCAGCACTAATGTGAACAACAGCGTTCGTAGATCGGGCACGATGTTCAACGTGACGGTGTACATCTTCCCCAGCGCGCTGGTTTCCACGGTGACTTGTTCGCCCGAGAATGTGAACGTTCCCTCGACGCCGCGGTATTCGAGGGTCGGCGCTTTGGCAACAGATCCTTTCACGAGCGGACCATGAGTTTGCAAATTTAGCGTCACGTGCGTTTTCTTCTCGTGATCGCTGAGTTGGAATTGATTGTCACCGGACGAAGCCGTAAGCTTCGGCGCCGGTGTGGTGCTGGTTGCTGACATAATCCCAGCTCGAAGCAAGTCGCAAGCCAATCCGTTTTTGTTGATGCGTCAATCAAAACGCGCGCGTCGCGTTATCCATTCGATTCAATTTAAGAACCGCGACCGTCAGGGAGCGATAGCAGTCAGCCCACTTTCTCAGCGATGGATTTCGCCTGCACGAATTGCAGCAAATAATCCGGGCCGCCGGCTTTGGAGTCAGTGCCCGACATATTAAAGCCGCCGAACGGATGCGCGCCGACCATGGCGCCGGTGCACTTTCGATTGATATACAGGTTGCCCACAAAGAACTGCTGCCGGGCTTTTTCCGCATTAGCCTGATTGGTAGTGAAAACGGCCCCAGTCAAGCCATATTCGGAATCGTTCGCCATCCGCAATGCGTGGTCGAAATCAGTAGCCTTGGCGACAGCCAGCACCGGCCCGAAAATCTCTTCCTGAAATACGCGCGCTTTGGGATCGACATCGGCAAGAATCGTCGGTTGAATAAAATATCCGTCGCCGGAGCCCGGTTTGCCCCCTGTAAGTAAGCGGCCTTCCTGTTTGCCCGTTTCAATGTAGCCGAGAATCGAATCGCGCGCCCGCTCGTTAATCACCGGCCCCATGTAGTTACCCGGATCGTCGGACGGGCCCAGACTTAGCGCCTCGGTTTTGCTTTTCAGTTTCGCCAGAAATTCGTCATAGACCGCCTCGTGGACAATGGCGCGCGAGCATGCCGAGCACTTCTGCCCTTGATATCCAAATGCCGAGTACAGCACGCCCAGAACGGCTTGGTCGAGATCCGTTTCCCGATCGACGATGATCGCATCCTTGCCGCCCATCTCCGCAACCACGCGTTTGATCCAGAGTTGTCCCTTCGGAGTCTTAGCGGCGAGTTCATTGATATGCAGGCCGACATCGCGTGAGCCAGTGAAGGAAACGAATCGTGTTTTGGGATGCGAGACGAGCACATCGCCAATAGCGGCGCCGCTTCCCGTCAGCAGCGAAAAGCTGCGCGCTGGAAATCCAGCGGTGAGCAGCACTTCGGCAAACTTCGCCGCAATGGTCGGGGTATCGCTCGAAGGCTTGATCACCACCGCATTTCCGGTAACCAGCGCCGCAGTCGCCATACCGGTCAAAATGGCTAGCGGAAAATTCCAGGGCGGGATGATAACGCCCACGCCGAGCGGCAGGTAAACCATTTCATCGCGCTCGCCGGAAAGCTGCACTAGCGGCTCCGGATTCGCGAGCTTCAACGCCTGTCGCGCATAGTAACCGCAGAAATCGATCGCTTCGGAAACATCGGCATCGGCTTCGACCCACGTCTTACCGGCTTCGACGACTAACCATGCATCGAACTCCAGTTTGCGCTCCTTCAGAAGAGCTGCCGTGCGCAGCAATAAATCGGCCCTTTGCTTGAAGGACGTCTGGCTCCAGTCCGGGAAATACGCGTGCGCGGCCTCTACCGCGTCGCGCGCATCCTGCGCCGTGCTTTTCTGGTGGATGCCGACTACTTCCGAAGGCCGTGAGGGATTGAGCGATTCCAGTTTGACCGCCGATTTGCGGCGCTCGCCAGCGATCAGGAGGTCATATTCGCGGCCCAATTCGGACCGCACGTTCGCGAGCGCGGCGCGCATCGCATCCGCGTTCTCTTTCCGGCTGAAATCCGTATACGCTTCGTTGACGAATGCGGTCATGCGCGCCGCCGCACTCACTAGAAGCGCTCTTCGAAACTCTTCTCGGCTACGCGGCGCCCGCGCTCGAACATCTCGGAAGCTTCTTGAGCGATTTCACGGCCACGCTCAAACAGCTCGCGCCCTTTTTCAACGGCGTCTTGAGTGGCGTTAAAGAAGTTCTTGCGACCCCGCGCCGCCTGCTTCGCGAGCTTGCGCCGCGTTGCTTTGCCCGAGCCGGGAGCCAACAGGATCGCCGCCGTCACCCCAACAACCGTTCCAAACAAGAACCACCCCAGGCTGCTGCCGATATTGTTTTCGCTCTCCATCCATCCCTCGCTTAACGAAATGTTTCCACTTCCACTTTATCCCCATCCGTCCAGAACGTGATTAAACCGCGTTGATCGGTTCGAAAAACCCCAATGTGGTGGTCTGCCAGCCTTGCCAGAACGCTTGGGTGCGGATGATGGAACTGATTCAGATAGCCGTCTGAAATTAGAGCAAATTCGGGTGCGACTTTTTCCAGGAATTCCTCGCTTGACGAGGTCTTGCTGCCGTGATGCCCCACCTTAAGCAATGTCACCGGCCGCAATTCGTTGCTTGCAAGCAAATCATCCTCAATCGACCGCTCCGCGTCGCCGGTAAGCAGAATGCTGCGGCGCCCGTAATGGATTTCGAGCACGAGCGAATCGTCGTTGGCGGCGCTTTCGCCCATTACATAGTCCTTGGATGGGGCGAGCACACGGATTTGGGCGCCCCCAATCGAGAAGGGAGCCGAGGTCCGATTCAACGCGACAATCGGCACGCCGTCTGCCGCCGCCGTGCGCTGAATCGCCGCCCACGCGGATGTCTGCGGCTCTACGCCAATCCACAGTTTGCGCGGGCGAAAATTATTCAGAATTGCGGCAAGTCCGCCCATATGATCGGAGTGGCCGTGCGTCAGCACTGCGTAGTCCAGCCGCTGAATACGCCGGCTCCATAAGTACGGAGACACCACATCTTCGCCGATATCGAGCCGCGGTTTGCGCTTCATGCGCTCGAATCCCGGAAAGCCGCCCGCGTCCACAAGCATCGTTTCTCCATCCGGAAACACGACCAGCAGACTGTCGCCCTGGCTGACATCGATCGCCGTCAATTCCAGTTGCGCGGGCCGCACCAGCGGCTTCCAGGGCTGCCAGCAAACGATTGCAAACAAGGCCAGTGAAAAGCCGAGCGCGGGTGTGACCCAGCGTTTATAACGAATGGCTACGGCCAACACTACAAGCGATGCGGCAAACGCTACCGAGAGAGCGAGCGGTATCGCGCCTTGCCGCCACGCCGGCTCGAAATGGACATGCCATGCCGCCACTCCCGCCGCCCACCCAAGCAGTAGCTTGGTCAACCATGCCAGCGCATGCCAGCCGGTAACAATCGAGAGGAATCCGAGCGGAACCACTAGCGACAGCAGCGGAATGACGATGATGTTCGCCGATAGTCCCGTGATCGATAGCCGGTGAAAGTAGCTGACCATCGGCAGCGCCAACCCGAATTGCACGCATGCGGAAACGATCACCGCTTCTAAAACGAACGTCGCCACCCGCGTGCCGGTCGAAACGATGTATTGGGCATACCGTACCGGCAGGCCTGTCCAGCTTCGAATCGTCTCCGCCAGCAGCCGCAGTTCCACGCGCCATTGCGCCGCCTTGGGCTCCACTTGCGGGTCATAATGGATCTGATCGAAACGCTTCACGGCCGCGCGTAGCGGTTCCGTGACGCGCTCCATGACAGGAACTGCGAATACGGCAATTGCCGCCGCCGCCAGAAACGATAGCTGAAAGCTCGGGTCGAATAACTGATCCGGGTCCAACAGCAGATAGAACATTGCGATCCCGGCGAGCACATTCAAAATCCGCGTTCGTCGAAAGAAATAACTGGCGATCAGAAAAAGCGTAAATCCACCGGCGGCCCGAACCACCGGCGAGCTAAAGCCAGTGATGAAGGCATAAAGCCAGCTGGTCAAGGTCGCTGCACCCAATGATGGAATGCGCCGCAGCCGCAGCAGGCGCAACACCAGCAACACAGTGAATGCCAGCACCGACACATGCTGGCCCGAGATCACCAGGGCGTGATACGTACCCGTCACCCGAAAATCGCTGGTCCAGCGCCGTTCCATGCCGCCGGTTTCTCCCAACAATGTGGCCGCCAGGAGAGCGGCGGTTTGCGGATCGTCCGGGTAGAGTTGCGTCAGACGATCAAGCGCAAGCGTCCGGATGTCATACAGCGCAGCCACCAGGCGCGACCCGCAGCGTTCGCCGGTCACGGTGATCGACGCCGGATCCGCCACCGAGCCGGTCCAATAGATATGTTGCGCGGCTAGATAGCCGGCGTAGTCGAACGCGTCCGGGTTTTGGAAATTGCGCGGAGCGCGAACCTTCGCCGCCACTTCCACTCGCTGCCCGTATTGCAGCGGAAATTTTTCGCTCGACTTCAGGTTCGCCGTCAGTCGAATCTCGGCCTTGGGGGCCAGCCGCAGGGTAAATTGCTCGCGGTCCGGCGAAAATACCGGCGGGTTCACTACGCACCCGCTGAGCATCACCGTTTCGCCGTCACTGGCGGTCAATTTGGGAGTCCGCGTGGGCCGGTGGACAATCTGCGCGGTCATGCCTGCGAGAGCGAGGCTGGCGCTTGCCACGGCTAACCGCATCCTCCGATGGTCGCTAAAGAAGCTCGCAAGCAGGCAAGCGACAATCGCAAGCCCGGCGGGAACAATCAAATCGCCAAGCTGCAAAAATATAAAGTGCGCCAGCAAAATGCCCCCGGCGAGAGCGGTAACCGGTAACAGCAGTGGCTCTCGGTGCACACCGATCTAGTGCGAGGCCTCCCTCAATGGTCTCGGCGGCACTTTTCGCCTTGACAGCGTTTTAGGAGGTACCTCATACTAAAGAAACTTCATAAATTTTTTACCTGCACTTTTATTGACGCGGATTTCTCCTCCAACCCACTAACTTGGCTGATCGGTTTTGCCGATCAGCCAATTTTTTTCTAGGATCTATCCTTAGTACTTTCGTTCCAGAATGGAAAAAGTACCAAAACTATCCAAACTATGTAAAAATGTCCTGGTACTACCACTACCGACATGGTATTACGTAACTACACCATATTTCTTCCATAGCTTTTACGCAGTCCCGGCCTGCGCCCACCGAAAAAGCGACTCTGGGACTGAAGGAGCGGAAGCATGTCCGCTCGGTCCTGAAAAACGGCATTCGCCGGCTTGTAATTCGTTGATTCCTAAATGATTCCTTTCGATAGGAACACCGATGCCCCGTCGCGGGCCAACGTTCCTAGGCTGCCCTGGTACGGGATTCGAACCAAGTCTAATCATGAACGTGTTGCCGCCGTTGTCTTGCAAAACAAAGGATACGAGCAGTATCTGCCGGTCTATCGCCGCCGGCAGCGCTGGTCCGATCGCATTGTCGAAACAGACCGTCCACTGTTCCCCGGCTACGTCTTCTGCCGGTTCGACGCCCGGAAACGATTCCCCATCGTCAGCACCCCCGGCGTTGTCTCCGTGGTTGGATTCGGCAATGAGCCGGCGCCTATCTCCGACTCGGAAATCGATGCAGTGCGGGCTGTTTTGCGATCCGGCCTCGCCGCCGAGCCTTGCCCGTTTTTGCGTGAAGGCCAGCGTATCCGCGTCCGGCGCGGCTCACTGGAAGGGTTGGAAGGCATTCTCCTGAAAAAAAAGAGCGACTGGAGAATCGTGGTCTCCGTGGCCATGCTGCAGCGCTCGGTCGCGGTCGAAATCGACCGTGAATGGATCACCATAATTTAATTCACTTACATACCCTCCGGTCATGATTGAATCCAGAAGCAGGATGATCAGTTTCCGTCTTACTGCGGAAGAATATGAAAAGTTCCGGGATCTGTGCTTTACGCACGGTGTCGGAAGCATCTCCGAAATGGCTCGAGCCGCTATCAATTTGCTGCTCCAGCAACCGGCGCGCGCACCGCAGGAGACGCTCGAATATCGCGTCACCGAGTTGGAAGGTCGCCTCCACATGCTGGCGCTCGAACTGAAAAAGCCCAACCAGAATGGACAGTCCCCCGCCCACGCACCGCAGTTTGCCGCCTGCGCCGTGCCCACTCGTTAACAGGCGCGCCGTCATGTCTGCCCGAACAGTTCTGCTCATCACCGCTTTGGTTGCAGCCGCGCCGGTCTGCATCGGCCAAACATCCGGCCATCTGGAAGCGGCGCCGGCGCCGGCGGAAGTTCCCGCGCCGCCTGCTGTCAATTCCTCGAGCGCTCCGGCGAGTTACATTCTCGGTCCGGACGATCAGATCACGGTCTTCGTTCCCGATATCGAAGAAATCAGCAACAAGCCGATGCGCATCGATATGCGCGGCGATCTGAACCTGCCGCTCGCCGGACGTCTGCACACTGCTGGCCTAAGCGCCTCTCAGCTCGAAACGGCAATAGCGACCCGGCTGCGCAAGTATCTCAAGGATCCCGAGGTGATCGTCACCGTAACTGACTTCCGCAGCCAGCCGGTATCGGTCTTAGGCGCCGTTACAACGCCCGGCGTTCATCAGTTGCAAGGCCGCAAAACTCTCTTCGAAATTCTCTCCATGGCCGGCGGGCTTCGATCGGATGCCGGCAATACCATCCGAATCACTCGCAGTCTGGCGTGGGGAGACATCCCTCTTGCTGACGCCAAACGCGATTCCACCGGCCAGTTCAGCGTCGCCTCCATTAGTTCGAAGAGCGTTCTCAACGCAACCGATCCGGCCGAGAACATCGTCATCAAGCCGCACGACGTGATTTCCGTCTCGAAAGCGGACCTGGTCTATTGCGTGGGCTCGGTCAACAAGCCGGGCGGCTTTATCCTCGGCGAAAACGAATCGCTTTCCGCGCTGCAAGTGCTTTCGCTCGCCGAGGGATTAAACAAAACCGCGGCGCCCGAAAAGGCCAAGATCATGCGCATGGTGGCAGGCCGCGCCAACCGGATGGAAATCTCGCTAGACCTGAAACATCTCATGGCCGGAAAAGCTCCTGACCTGCCGCTGAAATCCGGCGACATCCTGTTCATCCCCAACAGCGCCGCCCGGAGCATCGCTGCGAGAACGGCCGAAGCGGCGGTGCAGGTGGCAACCGGCGTCGCGATTTACGCGCGGTATTAAAACCCATGCAATATCCGAATCGATCGCCGGAACCAGATAATGGGCGTAGCCAATACGGTGAAATTCAGCCGATTCCCTATGGGCGCGAGAGCGCCGAGGAGTTTGAACCCCCCGGTCTGATCCAATACTGGCGCATTCTTCGCCGCCACCAGGGAACCTGGATCGTCTTTGCTTTTGCCGGCGCACTGCTCGGTCTATTAATCGCCCTCCCTCAGACCCCCCTGTATCGTGCGCGCACCTCCGTCGAGATCCTTGAGATGGACGACAACTTCCTGTATTTCAAGCAGGTGAGCCCG
>JACZDA010030407.1_pt1 | contig 12013 bp, 9 predicted proteins | sample 8641761 | NCBI WGS metagenome assembly JACZDA01 (sample SAMN15324611, study PRJNA640507) | soil metagenome | isolation source: intercropping peanut in the first line | place: China: Luxin town, Laibin City, Guangxi Province | collected 2019-07-25 | depth 10cm m | reverse complement strand
GCGGCGCGCTTGATACCGCGCCCGTTTTGCGCGTGTTCCTCAAGAGCGCGGCAGTGGAATGCCCCGCCCCAGACGCAGAGTGAGCGGCGCATGCTGTGCACAGGAGACGCTGGGAAGAGCCGCAGGCCGGAGAGAGCCGGCGGCAATCAGCAGGATAGGCAGCACGCGCGGTAGGCAGGGTTAGCGTGTATGATAATGCGGAACAAATGCACCGGGCGCTGCGTACGGTGAGAGAGAGGTCAAGATGAAAGTGCCTCATTTGCCAATTGTGATAATGGCGGCCGGAGCGTTTCTGCTCGCGGCCTGTAATGTTGATTTTGATGACCGGAATACGGGGCCGATGCGGGACGAGCCGATTGCCATCGGCGGGGACCATGTAGAGCGCGCCAACGTAGAGCTGGATATGGGCGCGGGCGAGTTAAGGCTGCGCGGCGGAGCCGCAAAGATCCTGGAAGGGCGCTTCGAATATAACGTGGAAGGCGCCAAGCCGCTGGTGAAGAGCTCGATCAACGGCACGCACGCCACGATAACTATAAAGGAGCCCGAGCATTTGCGGCTCGGCGGAAATCGGCGCTATGTCTGGGACTTGCAACTCAACGACAATCAGTTACTCGATCTGGCGCTGAATTGCGGGGCCGGAGAAGCGAAGCTTAATTTAGGATCTCTGTCTCTGCGTCATATTGAAGTACATATGGGCGCCGGGCAAGTGAATCTGGATTTGCGCGGCAAGCCTTCGCGCGACTACGACGTGAAGATCTCGGGCGGCGTTGGGCAGGCGAATGTGCAGTTACCCCGGGATGTTGGTATTTGGGCGGAGGCGCATGGTGGCATCGGCAGCATTAACGTGACCGGCCTGGACAAGCGGGGCGATCATTGGGAAAACGATCTCTACGATAAGGCTAAAGTCAATGTGCGCGTAGAGGTCAGTGGCGGCATTGGCGAGATCCGGATTACGAGCTAGATTAAGAAGCGATCGGCTCCACCAACTGCTCCACATTCACCGAATAGATTGCCGGTTTCCCCTCGCGATCGCTCTGGAAATAGACTCGGCGCGCATCGGGTGAGAACACCGGGCAGACTTGGGCCGGCTGGCTCGCGCCGTGTTCGCAGAGCGTCATTTCAGCATGGCCGGAACGCAGCAACAGCATGACATCAGGCTGCGCTTTGCTGCGGCTCGCGCCTACGAAGACGGAGCCGTCGCCATTCGGAGAGAAGGCGGCGAATTGACTTGTGACAGTGACCAGAGTTTCGGCGCCGCCCGAGACCGGGGCTTCGTGGATTTCCGATAAGAGTGCGGCGCCACGCGGCACGTCGCGGAGAAAAATAATGGACTGGCCGTCGGGAGCCCAGTAGGGATTCGAAATACGGCCGCCGGCAAGGAGCACCGGGGACTTCCCGGCGGAAGCGAACCAGAATTCACGTGTATCGGCGGCCTGGCGGCGCATGAACAGACATCCCGCCGCAGAGCCGGGCTGCGCGAGGCATTCGTCCGAGACGTCTTCGGCGAGCGTGGTTGCCGCAGTGCCGTCCAGGTGTTGGAGCCTGCCGCCGCATATTACAAACACACCGGAACCAGCTGCACACGGGCTGAAGGCAGTAACGTTATCAACGAGCGTCTGTGACTTCGTCTTGCCCAGCTCCGCTTCCTTCAATTCGCCGCTATCGACGAAGTACACAGATCGTTCGTGCGGCGCAAGGCAGAGCGAAAGAGGCGAGAGGTTGGATGTGACGGCGATCTGGCGCAGCTGGCCGTTGCGCAAGTCCACTCGGAATGGAGCAAATTTGCCGGTGCGATTGGAGGAAAAAATCAGAAAGCGCTCTTTTATCGACACGAAGCGATTCGATGGCGCGGGCAGAAGGCTGGAGCTAGCGACGCTGGTAAGGCGCACGACGAGAGTTTCGGTGTCCGGATCGGCAAAGCGGACAAATTCTCCAACGCTGGGGAGCGGCCTAGCTCGCGATTTCGGTTTGGCCGAACGGCCCTTAGTGGTTTGTGCCGCCAGCGAAGCAGGCAGCAGGACCAGCATGGCGCGCCGGGTAATGCGCGTGCTCACACTTCCAGCTTAAACTGCGTGCATAGTAACTAAACCTACGCTGGCCGAGCAATCATCATCAAGCTCGTCACTTCACATGCGCTTCACGCAGTCCAGCCTCGGGAGATTCGATGCTCCGGGCAAGAGCCTCCGCGGCCCATCCTGTTGCGGCGGCCGAAATCCATTGGTCGTGTTCGAAAGGAAAGCCGCTCTGGAAATACGGTTGGAATCCAGCCGCGCGGCTCCGAACGTACCAGGAGCCGTCAGGATACTGGGTGCTCCGGAGATATTGAACGCCGCGGCGATGCGCCAAGCCGGCGGCGCTCAGGAACCCGCTCTCACGCAGAGCATGCAGGGCCACACCGGTGGAATGCGCGTCGCTGCCGAGATTTGGGTTGCCTGCCCATCCGCCATCGCTCCGCTGTTGGGCGAGCAGCGAATCTGCCACTTTCTTAACTGCATCTTTCCCGACGCCGGCCGCGGAAAGAGCAAGCAGTTGCAGGGCATGTTCATACGTGTTGTGCGGGGTTGCTTTTTGTAGCCAGACAGACGCCCGTGTGACGCGCTCCCGGAATTCGGCTGCTCGGGCCGGGATGCCGTAGCGCTGCAGAGCCAGCACAGCCTCTGCTGTCCACACGATGTTGCTTGCGCCCGTGGGGGCGCGGACCGCGCCGACGTATCGCTGCCAGTGCCCGTCGGTATAGTGTCCTGGCACCACGCTGACCACCGCGGCGTCGGTCACTATGTCAGGGTTGTACCCAGAAGCCCAAAGGCCTGCCAAATGATTGGACTGGATGCTGGCGGACTCGGCCACTCCCTGAAGTTGTAGTTCCTGCGCCGAACCCAGGCTGGACTTCATCACGTTCACGCGTTCGCGCGACACCGCCTCGTCCAGCCGTATGCCTGCCGCACGCGCTGCTCGGACAGCGAACGCGGTCGCGTCCTGATGATGACACCCCACACATCCGCTCTGTTTGAAGAATTCGGCGCTGGAACGCTGCAGGAGCGCGATGCTCTGCTCGACCGCCTTCGCGGCATCCCGCGTCGTACTCCGGTCAGGCGCGGGAGGAGCTTGATAGGGTAAACCCTCCGACGCGCCGGCCCTTTGCAGCGCCGCGATCACCGGACGGCTGCCGAATTTCCTGGCCCAATCGAGCGCCGTCTCTCCCCGCACACTGCGCGCGTTCACATCCGCACCCGATTGCAGAAGAAGCCTCACAACAGCGGGATCCTGGTTCTCCGATGCGACCGCGAGCATCAAAGGTGACATCCCTTGAATATCCTGTGCGTTCACGTTTGCGCCCGCGTCTATGAAAGCCCGGATGAGTTCCGGCGATCCCGTGGGAGCGGCCCACATGAGCGGAGTCTGCTTGCTTATGCCCATGTCCAGGGTGGAGCCACCGATCACCCTCGTCAGGTTTTTCAACGCTGTATTGGGGTTCGCGCCCTTCGCCAGTAGCAAACGGACCGCCTCCACGTTGTCGGACACAGCGGCGTGGTACAGCGGCGTTTCTCCCACGCGCGGTGAAACGCAATTCACGTTAGCGCCGTTTTCAATGAGCAGCCGCATGATTTCGACGTCTCCGGACTGAGCGGCTGCGATCAGCGTCGTATCGCCAGGAGTCTTCACGTCCGCGCCCGTTTTGAGCAGCAGACGGACCAGATCGGCGTTGCCGTTTCGTTTGGCAGCCACCATTAGGGCTGTTCGTCCTTGCTGCGTACGGACGTTTATGTTGGCGCCGTGCTCGATCAGCATTCGAGATTTGACGGCATCACCGCCGGCCCAAATAAGTGCTGTCGCATGAAAAGTGTTTTGCGCGTTCACGTCGGCGCCCGATTCGAGGAGCAGTTTCATCTGCCTGGCGTTGCCGAACGCTGCGGCGTACATCAGGGGGGTCGCGCCGCGTGAATCTTTCGCGTTCACGTCTTGACTCTCCACCAGGGCTCTCAGATCTCCGGCATTGTCGTTGCGAATCGCCTGGTAAAAGCGGTCGCTCACCGATGTTTGTGCCGGACAGATTGCAGGCCTCATGCACCAGATTGCGGTGACGGCTATTGACAGGAAAGTTCTCATCCTTTAAATCCCTCCTACTGGGATTAGCGGAAGAAACGAGCGGCGGGCATCAAAAACGGCAGAGGCTGATCAGCGGGGCTGAAGCTGGCCGGCCAACCAGGCCCGGGCCGCCTTCCAATCCCTTTGGACCGTAATGGTGGACACCTGAAGCACCTCTGCCACCTGGTCTTCTTCCAGCCCGGCGAAGAATCGCAACTCCACTACCTGCGCAGCCCTAGCGTCCAAAGCAGCAAGTTTCGATAGCGCCTTGTCCAGGGCGAGCATTTCCTCATTCAGGGGCACAGGGATCCAGCCATCCACCGCCGAGAGGCTGACGCGCTGCTGTTCGCCGCCGCGTTTCTCCGCCAATCCGGCCCGTGCATGGTCGATGAGGATCCGCCGCATCGTTTGGGCCGCGACAGCGAAAAAGTGCCCGCGGTCGTTATAGTCGATACTCTGATTTCCGAAGAGGCGAAGGCACAGCTCGTTCACCAGGGCGTTAGGCTCCAGCGTATGATCGCCGCGTTCGTGCTGTAGCATGCGCGCCGCAATCTCCTGCAATTGCGAGTGCATGACGCCGAACACCTGATCGCGCGCATGCTGGTCGCCCTCCCGCCAGCGCGCGAGCAAAACCGTAATCTGCTCTGGGGGCGGCGTCATGATACGCGGACCGAGAAGCATCCGCTATTATAAGTGCTGCTCCTTCAGCCTTCAAACCACAGCACGCTCTGGGGGCGGAGTCAGCGAGGTGATTGCGATGAACCAGCCGCAATCGTTCGGCATACTGGGTTGGGACCAATTTCGCAAGATCCGCGAGGTTTTCGAGTCCGCCATCGAACTTGCGCCCGCCGAGCGCGCGCGCTTTATCGATCAGTCGTGTGGCGGCGATCCGCACCTGATCGCTGAAGTTCAACGAATGCTCTCTGGCAACGCAGAAGGTAACGCGCTGTTGGATGGGCGCGTGACACACCGCTTCCAGGATGGCGCAATTTTCGCGGGACACTTACGCGTGGGAGCCATGTTGGGCCGCGGGGGAATGGGGGAGGTTTATCGTGCGCACGACGTCCACCTCCATCGCGATGTTGCGCTCAAGATGCTGCCGGCGGCATTCGCCCTCGACCGGGACAGAGTGGCGCGATTCAAGCGCGAAGCGCAAGTGCTGGCTTCGCTCAATCACCCGAATATCGCCGGCATCCATGGTTTGGAAGAATCGGGCGGTGTACATGCACTAGTGCTCGAGTTGGTGGAAGGTCCCACGCTGGCCGATCACCTCGCGCGGGGACCCATTCCAATGGAGGAGGCTTTGTCCATTGCGCGACAAATCGCGCTGGCGCTCCAGGCCGCTCACGAGCAGGGGATCATTCATCGCGATCTCAAGCCGGCCAATATAAAGGCGCCGGATGAAGGCCCGGTGAAGGTGCTCGATTTTGGACTTGCAAAACTGAACGACGAGCCAAGCGCGACGGATTCTTCGAGCGCATCGGCGATGTTATCCGCCAACGCGTCATCCCCGGCAATGAGCGCCGACGGATCGATTCTTGGCACGGCCGCGTACATGTCACCCGAACAGGCACGTGGCAAGACCGTGGACAAACGAACTGACATCTGGGCGTTCGGGTGCGTGCTGTTCGAAATGCTCACCGGGACGCGCGCCTTTTCGGGGACTGATGTCAAGGATACGCTCGGGAGCGTTTTGCAAGGCTTGCCCAACTTCGAGAAACTGCCGTCCTCAGTCCCGCCCGCGATACGGATACTGTTGCAGCGGTGCCTGGAGCAGGATCGAACCCGGCGCGTCGCGGATGCAGCCACATTGGGCTACGTGTTTAATCAGGCGGCATCGCTGGCTCCGCCTGTTGCTCTGCGCGAGCGGATTCCGCGATGGCTGCTCGCCGCTGTGATGATGGCAGGCGTCCTCGGATGCGTCCTGCTCTGGAGCCGCTGGCCTTCACCGCCGCGGCCGGCTGTTGCGCGGTTTGCGCTCTCGAAGTTTGAGGATCAGTTGATGATCATGGCGCGCCCTCATATTGCGGTGTCACCGGATGGTTCGCGTCTGGTTTACTACAGCAATGGCCGGGCGTTCCTCCGTGACCTTAGTGAAGCGGACGCGCGGCCTCTCCTCTCCCCTGGGACTTTCGTCGGCCAAACGGCATTCTCGCCCGATGGCCGCTCGCTGGCCGCGTGGTTCGGCGAGTATGGCGGCATTAAGCGCATGGAAGTTAGCGGCGGCGCCCCTGTCGCCGTCTGCCACGCGGACGATGTGTTCGGGATGACGTGGGACCGGAGCGGGATCATGATTGGACAGGGCCCCAAGGGGATTATCCGCTGCCCTGTCGATGGCCGCGGGACCCCGCAACAACTCGCAACTGTGGAAGCCGGCGAGGAAGCCGATGGTCCTCAGATCCTGCCCGGTGGAAACACTCTGTTATTTACGATCGCTAAGACCGCCGATGGACTGTCTCGGTGGGATACGGCTCGGGTTGTCGTTCAATCTCTCGAGTCGGGTGAGCGGAAGACGGTTGTCGAGGGAGGAAGCACGGCTCAATATATTCCAACCGGTCATCTGTTGTATGCCCGAGGCGGCATCATATTCGCTGTTCCCTTCGATGTGAGCCGTGGTCAAGTGAGCGGCCAAGCCGTAGCTGTGGTCGAGGGTGTGAGACGAACGGCCGGGGGTGTAACGGGCGGAGCTCAGTTCGCGGTCTCGAACACGGGCCACCTATTCTATATTCCAGGGCCTGTGACGGCATGGTCTTCGGAGCGTACGATCGTGTTGGCCGATCGCGCGGGAATGCTAACGCGATTGGCAATCCCTCCAGGTCCATACATGTATACGCGGGTCTCGCGCGACGGCGCCCGGCTCGCCGTCGGAACAGATAACGGGAAAGAGGCGGCCGTGTGGATCTGCCGGCTACGGGAACAGACAGCCCTGCAACGGCTCACGATCGAAGGGAGAAACCGGTTTCCGATCTGGTCGCCTGACGGAACGCGGGTTGCCTTTCAATCTGATCGTGGCGGCGAGCAGGCGATTTATGTCCAGCGAGTGGATGGAACTGGCCGGGCGGAGCGGCTGGCTGGAGCGCGAGATGGCGAGTCCTTTACTCCGGATTCATGGTCGCCCGATGGACGTTCGATTCTGCTCTCGGTAGAGAAGGGCTCGGAGTTTTCGCTTTGGATGCTGTCTGTGCAGGATGGCAGGCTGCGGCCGCTGGGTGTGACATCGCAGCGGACGATCGGCGCGACATTCTCACCGGACGGCCGCTGGATCGCATACTCACTTTCTGGTGGGAAGGATCGCACGTTGATGTCGCCGGATCGAGGAGTATTCGTGCAGCCGTTTCCGGCCACGGGCGCGATTTACCAAGCCCCGAAAGTGCTGATCGATTTCCATCCCGTATGGGCGCCGGATGGAAGGGAGTTGATGTATGTCCCCGCTGCTGCCTCAGGTCAGTTAGCGACGGTCCGAGTGACCGCTCATGACGGGCTAACCTTTGGCGCGCCTGTTACATCACCGTTCAGGATTACCGCGAATCATTTGATCACACAGACAAGGGCATACGACGTGCTGCCGGATGGCAGGTTCGTAGGCTTGATCGACGCGTCGGAGCCGGACGGATCTCTGGCAAATGGGACGTCTGAGATTCGCGTTGTCCTCAACTGGTTCGAAGAATTGAAGGCGCGGGTTCAGCCGGGGCAGCCTTAGTCGCTGCCTTAAAGGCCGAGATCGTTGTGGGTAGTTTTGCCTGTGGAGGCGACTTCGGTCTTGGGGACGCTCGTGCGGAGGTAACGATACGGATTTACGGCTGTACCCGCAACCCGAACTTCGTAGTGAACGTGGGGACCGGTTGTGTGGCCGGTGGTACCAGTCAAAGCAATGATCTCGTTACGGCGCACTTCTTCGCCCGGCACAACGAGAAGTTGGGAAAGATGCGCGTAACAGGTCTCCAGCCCATTACCGTGATCGACGATCACGAGCTTGCCGTAGCCGCCCCGCCAACCGGCGGACTCGACGACGCCATCGGCGGTCACATGCACGGGCGTGCCCGAAGGCACCGCGATATCGATGCCGGTGTGGAAGGCGCCTTCACCGGAAAACGGGTCCGAACGCCGGCCGAAGGAGCTGCGAAGCAAGCCGACTACAGGCCAGAGATTCGGCAGCGAGTGCGATTGCCACTGATGCGCATAGTTGTGAAAAATGCGGGAGAAGCTCGCGGCTTTGAGGAAATTGTATTCTTCAATGGACTCTTGGGTATTCCAGGCGGTGACGTTATCGTCGTCCATAGGCGCGAGGTCGGGAGAAGCCGGCGGACTGATGCCGTATGCCACCGATACTTCCGAGGCCAGCGTTTCAAGAGAAGCCATCTGCTGGGTGTGCTGCCGGGAAACCTGCTGAAGCTTTTGGTAGCGCCCGCGAAGGCGATCGAAGTCCGCGCGGAGCTGGTTGTAATTCGAGACTTTCCAGAACATCCGGACATAGCTCGAACAGGCGCCGAATACGATGGCGGCCAGGAGGAGGCAAGCGCCCAGAATATAGGCGAGCGCTTTATAGCTGACCTGAATCCGCTTGACGCGGCCACTGTTAGAGTGCGCTAGTTCGAGAACGAAGTACTGGTTATGCATTAATTCAAAATCAGCAATTTCAATTCAGCAATTCCAAGTTGGGTTTCTCACTCATTTAAGTAGTCGCCACCAAGGTCCTCTACTCCCCCAGGATTACTCTGATTCTGAACGAATTTTCAGGCTATCCCTTACTCTTCCGTCCTGTCAACCCAATTTTCCGTGAAGCAATTCACAAATGGAAGCCTTTACACCTCTTTACACGGATACGGGTAACGTGAGGATACTACCACACAGTCTAGACTGGCGGGTCGATTTTTAAGACCTCTCTGAAAGGGAGACGGAAACAGATGAAAAGTATTTCCAGACTGATTTTGGCGGGTTCAGTGGCGCTGGTGGCGCTCTGGGCGGCCGATGTAAGCGGGAAATGGACGGCGGAGATGCAGGGCCGGGGTGGCAACACCATGACGGTGAACATGAACTTGAAAGCCGACGGCGCGAAGCTGACGGGAACGGTGAGCGGGCGAAACGGCGACACCGAAATCAGCGACGGCAAGGTGGACGGAGACAATGTGTCGTTTAGTGTTGTCCGGGAATTTAACGGCAATCAGCTCAAGCAGAATTACAAAGGCACAATGGAAGGCGACACGATTCATTTCACGGTGACGACGGAAGGCGGCAACGGCGGCGGACGGGAGCGGAAGTTCGACGCGCATCGGGCAACTACGTAAGGGTTCAGCGGTACGCAGGAGGAGCAGCGACGCGCTGTTTAAATGACCGGTGCTCCTTTCTTGAGTAAACGAACTGCGGTCACGGTAGAATGCCCTTCAAACGGGAGGAATCCGTGTGCCGCAGAAAACTTGTTTTGTCGTAATGGGCTTCGGCAAGAAGACGGACTATGCCACGGGCCGTGTTCTCGATCTGGACAAGTCGTACGCCTACATCATTAAACCCGCGGCGGAAGAAGCGGGCCTGGTTTGCAAACGCGCCGATGAGATCGTACATTCGGGCACCATCGACGTGCCGATGTATGAGCAGTTGCTGACCGCCGACGTGGTGATCGCGGATGTCTCCACCTCGAATCCGAACGCATTCTATGAGTTGGGCGTACGGCATGCGCTGCGGCCGTATACGACCATCACCATGGCGGAAGACAAGATGGTGTTCCCGTTCGACATCAGCCATATCGCGATCCAGAAGTATCACCATCTGGGAGAAGACATCGGCTACGGTGAAGCGGTGCGCATGAAAGGCGTGCTGAAATCGGCGATCCTCACGATTTTGGATAATCCGAAGAACGACAGCCCGGTCTACACGTTCTTCACGGATCTCGAGCCGCCGATGCGCAAGGTGATCGCGCAGGCAGTGGCCCGCGCGGCTCCGGCGGCGGCATTCACCGGACCGGCGGCTCCGGCGAGCGCGAGTGACGGTTCCACGCAGACCGTGAGCGAACTGCTCAAACAGGCCGATGCAGCCATCGGCGCGAGTGATTTCCTTACGGCAAAGTCATTGTTGAAAGTGGTGCGAGGCATCGCGCCGAAAGACCCATTCATTGCACAAAAACTGGCGTTAGCCACGTATAAAAGCGGGATTCCTACGCCGATCGCGGCGCTCCAGGAGGCGGCCGGCATCCTCTCCGAACTCAAGCCGGAAACTTCCACCGATACTGAAACACTCGGTTTGTGGGGCGCGGTGCACAAGCGCGTCTGGGATTTAACGGGACAGCGGCCTAACCTGGATGGAGCCATTTTCGGCTACGAAAAAGGTTTTTCGTTAAAAAACGACTACTGGAACGGGATCAACCTGGCGTTTCTATACAACGTCCGCGCGGCCAATTCAACCGGCCGCGAGGCGATTGCCGATCAGGTGCTTGCTGAACGAACGCGACGACAGGTTCTGGCCATTTGCGAGGCGGCGCTCAACGGCAATGCCGCGGGCGGCGCGCCACACGAAAGATATTGGCTGTTTGCCACGATGGCGGAAGCTTGGCTTGGTTTGGGGGACAAGCAGAAATCGGATGCTTATTTGGCCCAAGCAGCGGCAATCAATCCGCCGCCCGCCTCCTGGATGATCGATTCCACCCGAGAGCAGTTGGAAAGGCTGAGCCGAGCAATTGGAACTGCTGAGCAGGCCTCTCGTCTAGACCAGCCGGGCTACGTCAAGTGATCGTCCACGATCCTGGCGGCCACGTCAGTGGCGTCGACGTGGTAAGCGCCTTCGGCGTACTGACGTTTCAGAGTAGCGATGCGGGCCTCGCGCTCGGGGTCCGGCTCGACGACGGAACCGGATTGTTGCCGATCAAGCGCTCCGGCTGGGCGCCCCACTGCCGCAGCGGCAGTCCGCAACGTTTCCATAAATTCACCCGAAGGCTTTTCGTCCTTTTGCATTACTCCTTCACTTTAGCCGATTTAGCTCCACTTAGTTCGGTCGGAATAAGGTGCGCTAACAAGATTCAGTTTGATAACGAAATCGGTTGGCAGGCACATTATTACCTGAAGTTTGCCTTGAGAAGTGACGAACAAATTATAGAGGCCAACGCCCGCGATTCGCGTTACTCAAACTTTGCAATGACCGCTCAAGATCTAGCGACCCGAGACACGCAGCCGCTGTCGCCGCAGGTGAGGGAGCAGCTCATCCTCGAGCATCTGCCACAAGTAAAATTGATCGCCCGGCGGATCCATGAGCGCTTACCGGTGTCGGTCAGCCTGGACGACCTTATTTCCACGGGAGTTCTTGGGCTAATAGCCGCCATCGACCGGTACGACGCCAGTCACGACGTTAAGCTAAAAACCTATGCGGAATACAAAATTCGCGGAGCTATACTCGATAGCTTGCGTGGTCTGGATTGGGCGCCCAGACAGCAGCGTAAGCGGTCCAAGCAGATCGAAGCGGCCATTGCCGCTCTCGAACAGGAGCACCAGCGCACCCCTACCGAGGAAGAGATCGCGGCCTACTTAGGACTCTCCGTCTCCGAGTATCAGGACTGGCTGACCGAGATCCGCGGCCTTACACTAGGCAGCCTGGAAAACGCCGGCACAGAAGAAGACGGTTGCGATCTGCTCCGCTATCTCGCCGATACAGACGATCAGTGGCCCTCGCAGATTGTCGAACGAGCAGCGCTCGAACGCTTGCTAGCGGAGGCGATTGAAAAAATGCCGCAGCTCGAACGCACCGTTTTGAGCCTCTATTACTACGAGGAAATGACGCTACGCGAAATCGCTAAGATTGTCGAGTTGCATGAATCGCGCATCTCGCAGTTGAAGTCGCAGGCGATTCTGCGCCTGCGCTCCTACATGCAGAAGCGCTGGCCGCAAGAGAGAAGCTGACTATTCCCGATTTTCGGGCAGAGGAGCTGACTATTCCCGATTTTCGG
>JACZDA010143814.1_pt1 | contig 12040 bp, 11 predicted proteins | sample 8641761 | NCBI WGS metagenome assembly JACZDA01 (sample SAMN15324611, study PRJNA640507) | soil metagenome | isolation source: intercropping peanut in the first line | place: China: Luxin town, Laibin City, Guangxi Province | collected 2019-07-25 | depth 10cm m | reverse complement strand
GGGTGATTTGTGACACCTTTTGCCTACTGACGGTGCCACTTTTTGCCTGTTTGACCAACTTGTGCGTGAAAGCATAGATTGGCCGCGCTTCGAAAGGATAGTTTGGCCATCCGTGTGCACAAACCCTTGAGGTTGCTTGTCCTTGTGGCGTCGTGTCGCGGTAATTCGCGTACGTGGCCTCGGGGGCCGCGTGCGCCAACGCGTACTCTAGATAGATTATCCCCTCAGGTTCGAGCCTGGCCTGTCCATCTGGAACAGCGCCCGGGTCCGCGCCCTGCGACCTCACGGCCGATCTCCAACCCCGGCCGCACGTTCGGAGGTTGCATAGTGTCGAGGCACGTCCAGTACCTCCAGCTTGGCTGGCAACGATAGCGCCCTCTGGTCGGGAGTCCGCGAATCGGGGGCTGCCTCCCGACTACGCTGGGTGGCCTCCCGGCGTCTCCACGGTACCCCAAATTACGCGCTGCAACGTTCTTGCTGCGCTGCAGCTTGACACATATCTGATACGTCATACATATTGCGTATATGGCTGCGCATGCTTTGTGTGAATGTGCCTCTCACGGAAGCTCAAGATGCCGACAACCCATGATTTTCACGCTGTTATGACGTGGTCCGGCATCCATCCATCCGGGGGTGATTGGTCGCGCCTCACGGGTCTTCGCCACTGGATGCCGACAGCGTACTTCCACGTGCGTGGATGGCGCGCCCTTTTTTCCATTGTGACGCCCTCGTGGCCTCATTCGATCTTTCGCTCCTGCGAAGGCGCATCGCTTGACGCCGAAACCGGAAACGCGTGCAACCGGTGGCGTGCGCATCGCGGCGCACGCCGCATCGTAGGTACCAAGACGTTTTTCCCGATCCCACCATGGGGAGTGCGATATGGAAGCTAAGACGGTTCAGGAACCTGCAGTCGCAGTTGCCGATAGCTCACGCAGTCAGATGGAACGCCGCCTGACGTGGTCTGCGTTCGTCATCCTGCTGATCCTCGCGTTGTCTTACGCGGTAAATGCCGCCGACAGAAATGTCTTCCCTGTCCTGCTTGGAGGGATCCGGAAAGATTTCGGATTTTCGCTCGAAGCCGCGGGTCTTTTGTCCACCGTTTTTACTCTAGGCCTTGGGCTAGGTGGAATTCCGGCAGGCAGGCTGATGGATCGGATGTCCCGGAAGACAGTCATGTTGATTGGCATCTTCGTCTACTCCGCCTTTACGTTGCTGACGCCGCTGGCGTTTGGCTACGGGGACATGATGGCCTACCGGGTGTTCTCCGGTGTTGGCGAGGCGATGCAGAATGCAGCGCTCTTCACGGCAGTGGGTGCCTACTTCTATGCCACGCGGTCGACCGCGCTGGGCATCCTCAATATCTCGTATGGATTTGGTGGAACGATCGGCCCCTACCTTGGGGCAGTGTTGGCGACTCGGTCGGGACATTGGCAGTTGCCGTTCTATATCTATGCAATTGTCGGATTTGTCTTTTGCGCCATCATCTTGTTCGGAATCAGCAAGCGGTATACCGAAGCGGAGGATCGAAAGCAGAATGATCGCCTGAAGGATGGGGGAACAGCAGACAGTGGACTGGCTGAACTGCCATCGACCTTGCTGAACAGGAACACCGCACTCATATGTGCGTCCATCTCGATTGCCGGCTTCTGTTTGTACAGCTATCTCGGCCTTTATCCGACATACCTGCAGACCCAGTTGGGGTTCAGTGTCGACCAGGCCGGATTTGCGGCGTCGATGTTCGGGCTTGGATCGCTTGTGGCCAGCGTGCCCGCGGGGTGGCTCGGAGACAAGCTCGGCAATCGCACCATGAGCCAGGTATCGTTTATTGGAGTGCCCATAGTCGCAATCCTCATGTTTTTCGTCGCGAAGACGCCGTCCTCCCAGTCCACACTGTCATTCCTTGAGGGCGCGTTCGGAAGCGGCACCATCTACGTCAACCTTTACGCCTACGTGCAGAGGTCCCTGTCGTCGGGGCACATCGGTCGTGCGTCAGGGGCATTCGTGACGTACTTCTTCCTGCCATCCACGGTGGCCGGATATTTCTTTGGATACATGGTCCACCATGGCAGTTGGGGCATGGCGGCGGTCGCCCAACTCGTAATCCTCCCGCTCGTCGGATTGGCCGTGGTCTCGTTGGTTCGAATCCCACGCCGCCGCGCGGACGGGACCGTCACATTCAGTTGACATGCCCCATTGCGTAGGCAGATCGCGTCGACGGGATCGATCCGGGCACACGTCGTGCGTCGGGCACGGCGGCGGCCGTGCGGCGGGGCGCGGCCTCCGGCGACCAACGGACCTGGAAGCGCGGTGTGTGGGTCACGACAGTAATGAGGTTACGCCATGAGTGCTAATTCACAACCAGACAGCAACCCAATCCGGCTTGCTGCAGTTCAAGCGGCATCCGTCTTTCTCGATCGTGACGCGTCACTGGAAAAGGCGTACGCGATCATCAAGGAGGCGGCTGACCATGGCGCCAACATCATCGCTTTCCCAGAGGGATTCATTCCGGGTCATCCGGTGTGGTTTCATTTCCGTCCAGCGTCCGATCGGGACTCTTTGGTGCTTGCGGCGCGGTTGTCGGAAAATGCGCTCGAGCTTGGAGGACCGGAAATCGCGAGGCTGTGCAGCATGGCAGCCCAGTTCTCCGTGTTTCTCGTGATGGGCTGCTGCGAAAGGGTACCCGCACGCCCTGGGACCTTGTACAACACGCTTGTCTTCATCAGTCCGGACGGCAACGTCGTAGGACGCCACCGGAAGCTGATACCCACGCTCGGGGAACAAATCGTGCACGCTGCGGGCGATGCAATCGGCTTGCGGACTTATGAGTTTCGCTCCGATGGCCATGTGTCGGGCCTGATGTGCGGAGAAAACTCGAATGCGCTGGCCACGTTTGCGCTGGATGCACAGGCTGCAAACATTCACGTTGCGGCGTGGCCTCCGTTCTTCCAGATGGGCGCGGACCTGCCCGACATCATTCGCATGGTGTCTCGCGGCTTGGCCTATCAGATGAAGGCCTTTGTCATCAATTCAGCGGGCGCAGTCAGTGAGGAAATGTGTCGCGACCTTCCGATAACGGCCGGGCAACGGGAGTTCATGCGCACCAAGTCCGGCGGTGCGTGCGTAATCGGCCCCTGGGGCCAGGTCTTGACGGAAGATTTGGGCCAGGGCGAGGGCATCGCGTATGCGGATGCGTCGCTGAAGGACATAACCGTTCCGAAGATCGTCCACGATTTCGGCGGAAGGTACAACCGCTTCGATTTGTTGCGCTTGGATATGTCCCGGGGTTCGTATGGGCCCGTTCTGGTGAGCGGGCAGAGTATGAGCGCTGACCGCGAAGCGGCGGATGATGTCAGCTATGAAACTTCATTTGCGATCGGCTTACAAGGCGACGACGAAGAGGGCGCACAAGCGCGCCTGGTACTCGGTCACGAGTAGGGCAGACATCGAACGGAATGTAGCAGTACCAATCCGATGGAAGGCCGTCCGGAGGTTCGGTCCTTGTACGGGTGTGTAGCCGAGCTCCGTGCAGTCGACGTTCGCGGCCGCGTCAACATCGTGGAAACCCGCCGCCGGGCATCGGGAGACGCGCGCGTCGTGGTGCCTATGGAGGGCGCGGGACCGTGCAATCCCCAACAGTAGCAGCAAGGAGAAAAGATGAGTGACGCACAGTACGTGAAGGCAGGCGACGGTCGAACCGTTGCGATCGTTATCCGCCATGACTTCGATGCATTCGAGAAGTTTCCACCCAAGTTCGACACGGACGCCGAGAAGCAATGGCTGAAGGACCACTACAGCGTCAGAAGCCCCGAGCTGGAGCGGAAGACAAAGGCGCATATTACGGACGACGGTTTACCGCTACAGATCACCGTTCTGAATCGACCCAGTGGCGCTGTGGTCAAGCCGCACTACCACACCAACGAAGGGCCTGCGAACTCCGAAACGCGTCATCAGGTCATGCTTTGCATGAGCGGGCGGGTGAAGGTTGGGGTATTCGCGAAGGAGGGCCGGCATCTCGAGGACGTGGTAATGGAGGCCGGTGATTTTGTGCTGCTGTACGAGGGGCATTCGTTTGAAACCCTTGTCGATGGCACACGACTCGTTGAGATTAAGCAGGGCCCCATGCCCGCCGACCACTTGTCGGACAACGTCGCGATTGATGGCTGACGGATGACACGGCCCCTGTTTGATTCGTGAGGTTCACGGGCTGGCTCGGTTGGTCCGAGCCGGCACCATGCATGGGGCCGCTAGGGCGGCGGCCGTCTTCGCACTGTACGCTTGCATCGCGAAGGTGAATTCCAGCGTCCTTGTTGCCCACGAACTCGGACATGCCACGGTCCAGGCAAACGGTCTCGCCGTCCCGGCCGATATCGTCAGCAAGGCGCCGTGACGTCTACTTTTGAGGGCTGCCGTGATGCGGACGCATACGATTGCACCCCCTTGAGGATCCGCGAGCCTGTCGCGCTCCGGATCGCAAGGCGGGCTCGACCACAAGCGAGCCGCGTCGGACCGCATTGCGCGCACGGCCCCGGGGGAACGAGCGCAACTTTTGAGCTGCACCCGTGTCCAGTAAACTGGGGGTTGTACGACATACAAGGTACGGCGGTTCTATGCATGCTTACGATGAAGTGGCGAACTCCCTGAGTAGTCAGACAGATATCGCCTACAAACAAATCTACAGGTTGTTGATCCGGTCGCGCCCCGGTGACGGCGCAGTCTGGTACGAACGAGCGCTCAGCGATCAGCTTGCGATGGGGCGGACGCCAGTCCGGGAGGCGCTGAAGCGGTTGCAAACCGAGGGTTTGCTCGTGCCGGCTTCGGTACGCGGCGGACTCGTTGCGGCGCGTGTGCCCAGCGAAGAAGTGGCGGGCATCTATCAGGTACGTGCTGCCCTGGAGTCGGTCGCGGCAGAGCTGGCGGCTGGACGTGCGCGCCGTGCCGAGCTCTCTGCGGCCCAACTGGGCGAGCTGGCGCACCGCGCAGAACTCGTGCGGCAGCGCATGGAAAGTGGCGACAGCGATGGGGCCACTGAGGCCAATAGCGCATTCCATCGCTTCATCGCCCAGCTTGCCGCGAATCCGTATTTGGAACGACCGCTTGGGCAGCTCTGGAGCCGAATCACGCTTTCGGCACTGAGCAACCTGGTTGTCGACCCGGAATGGGCCACCGCCGTAAACGCGGATCACGCCGAACTCGTTCGCTATATATCGTCTGGCGATGCCGCGGCTGCTGCGGAAGTTGCGCGGGTGCATATCCGTCGGGCAGCCGACATTTATACCGCGCACAGCAATCGGGAGCGTGGGGGCGATAAGGGCCGTAGTGATGCCGCTGTGGGACAGCCGCGTCGATCCGAGTAACTGCGGCAACGGTTAGCCTGTACATGCGATAGGTTCATTGCCGGATGGGTGGGACGGACCGTGGCCCACCGGAATGCTTACGGGTGCAAAGCCTTGTTCCCGGAGGCGACGCGAAACTCCATGGTGGAACCGAGACGGTTATTTGCACCCGATTATTGAGTAGAGACTGTCTTGGCGTTGAGTACCGCCAATGATGCTGCAAGCGGCATCGCCAGTGGTGCGGCGGAATCGTTGCCCTGCAGCGTGACTGCTTCTCGTGGATTTTGCCGAGGCAGTTGGCGGACCGTCTCGTTCGTGCACCGACGAAGTGTCGAATCTGCCCGGGCGGCGCGATAGGTCACTCGAGGTGCGGCCACAGGCGCGCCACTCGGATGACTCGGCGATGAGCCGTTGAGCAGCGGCAGCGCGCACGGCGATGCGCGCCCTTCCCTGCTGTTCGTTGTCCTTCCGTACATCGGGCACGGCACATTACGTCTACTCCACTGCCACGCAGGCCCTATTGGGTGACACCGGTTGCACTGCATCGTGGTAATGCAATGGTCACACGCCCCGTCTTGCTCTACTTGAAGAAGAGAATGCCAGCCAGAGCAATTCCAAGAAGAGAAATGGAATAGCGCAATGTGTCCCCATTCAATTTCTTCGCCAACTTCCCACCCACAAGGCCACCCAGCGTCGAAGACGGCAACAGAACGAGCGCGTACATCCAATTTACCTGGCTTGAAAAGAGATACAAACTCGCACCAGCGAGAATTATTACCAATGACAATCCATTTTTCAGCCCATTGGTGCGTTGAAAATCGTCGTTCAACGATATGCCCAGCGCTGCGAGCAGTAGGACGCCCACGCCGGCGCTGAAGTAGGACCCGTAGATCGACCCCACAAGGGTGCTTCCAACCGCGAGTTTGTTAACCCGAACGTTGCTGCCGAGGCCGTGCAGTCGGCCCAACGTGGCCCATTTGCATAGCCACGGTTGTCCGAACAGCAGCAGTGAGGAAAAGAGCACCAGATAGGGGACCGCCAACTGGAAGCCGCGGGTGGGCGTGAGAAGAAGAACCACGGCGCCGATGATTCCCCCGATCGCGGCGGCCGCGCAGAGGATGGGTAGCCGCTTCCGCTGGGCCGCCAACTCCGACCGGTAGGCGACGGCACCGCCGACATATCCCGGGATAAGACCCACCAAGGACGTCACGTTGGCCGCTATCGGTGGGGCGCCGCACGCCAGGAGCGCAGGGTACGCGATGAGCGTGCCACCACCGGCAACGGAATTGATCGCACCAGCGAGGAAGCCGGCTGACGACAACACGAACCCGATCAGCCACCAGCTCACATGAACCCCCGGGTCAGATCCATGTACATAGTAGTTGCAATACACATGATACACCAGATATATTTCAGGCAATGCCGACGCGTCGATACCCAGCGTTACGTGTTTGCTCGGTCACTTGGCCACTTGGGCCGCTGCAGCTGCGAGTGGAACGTCTGGAGGTGTTGGTCGGAGCGAGTGACGCAAGGCTGCGGCGTAGGGGTGACCGCCGGACGCAGGTCAACGGCTCGGCGACAGTACGGGGCGATCCACAGCCGATGTGTCGCACGCATCAGGCCCAAAGTTCGTGCGGACCTGATCACTCGGGTATCACGTCGCCCACCGGCCCGGCAGCGGCAGTCTTGGTGTATGCCCAAGTCGAGCGGCCACTGGGTCGCAGGGAATGGCGGGATCGGCTTTGGAGACTTCACGTCTCCGAGAATCTGTTGCTCTTGGAAAGGCGCACTCCCCTGCTCGGGATAGCCCTGTTGACCAGCTGCGGCACCTCCATGAGACGTCGGGCACCTACACGGGCCGCCAATTCCGTTCGGAAAGTCGTCGCCAACAACAGCCGCAGCGCCGTTTTCGGACGCGGCCGTTGCCGAAGCGCACATCGATCGCTACGGCGGGGCAATGAGCAGAACGCTGTCCACAGTGCCAGCACCCGGAGGGCGACAACACGCGTCCCCAATCTGCCGATGGCACAGCCGATGCCGCCTGTCGTGCGCCGCTCGTCGCGTGCGGCGCTTACGGCCGTGTATGGGGCTACATATCTGGCGTTCTTGCGTTTTCCGACTGAATCGTGCGCGGAGAAGCTTTATGCGACTGACTACGTTTCCCTATAAAGACGCGACGACTGCAGCAGTGGTGTTCGATGATGAAACTGTTGGCTTGGTTCGCACGCTGCGCGAGAGGGTCAACGCTCTCGACATCGGTGACCTCATTCGGCGTCCTCTCGGAGCACAGGAGTTGGAGGAGCTGCGCCGCACGGCGACAACGCAGCCGGGAGTTCATCCTCTGCCGCCGTTGCTGCCGCCGAAAAACATCATCTGCGTGGGTAAGAATTACGCCCAGCACGCAATCGAGGGTGCGCGCGCAGAAGGGCTCAAGGACGCAACGCTCCCGAAGGAGCCCATCTGGTTTACGAAACCCCGCACCTGCTTGATTGGCGATCACCAGCAGATCGTGGCGCCGCCCGGCTATGGAGACACCCTGGACTACGAAGGCGAGCTCGCCGTCGTCATAGGGCAAAGGGCGCGGCGTCTTGCGAAAGACAACGCGCTACAGGCTGTATTTGGCTACACGATCTTCAATGACATCACTGCGCGCGCCGTTCAGCAGGGACGCAAGCAGTGGTTCAAGGGGAAGAGCGCCGATACGTTCGGCCCAATCGGCCCCTGGATTGTCACCGCCGATGAGATCGGCGATCCGCAGTCCCTGCACGTGACCACTCGCGTCAATGGTGAGTTGCGGCAGGACGCAGACACCAAAGACATGATCTTCCCGGTAGTGGACCTTCTGGTCGACCTGACGCAGAGCATCACGCTCGAACCGGGCGACATCATCTCCACGGGCACACCCGCCGGCGTGGCATGGGGTATGGACAAGCCGCGCTACCTGCAGCCCGGCGACCGTGTTGTCGTGGAAGTCAGCGGGATTGGTCAGCTTGAGAACAGTGTGGCACCGGCTATGTAAACAGGTACTGGCACCGGCATTTGCTCAACCAAACTCGGAGGGGATGGGTATGATCCGCAAGATTTTTGATCGGCGCACTACGCGATCCAGTCGAGGGAGGCGCTTGCCGCGCGCGCTGGCCGCCTTGTCCATTGTTGTTGCGACAGCCTCTGCGAGTGCCCAAGCGCAAACCTACGCATCATTCGACGATTGGGTCGCGCAAACGAAGGTCAGCGGTGAATTCAGAAGTGGCCTATTCACCGTCGATTGGCAACACATCAGGCCGTTCCAGCGCACGTTCTCGATCGGTGGATGGGTGGATCTGCAATCCGCGCCGGTCAACGGGTTCAGCCTGAATGTCAGCATGGCGACGGCGCAGGGCCTGGGTCTCAACCCGTCGAACCCTCGCGAGGCGCTACCTGAAGTGCCAAGTGCCAACGTCACGACGCTGATGCAAGCGTACCTCGAGTACGCGAATCACGGCTTGGTACTACGAGCGGGCAACCAGTTGATCGACACGCCGTTCGCAAATGCCTCTGACTTCCGCATGATTCCGGCCACTTTCCAGGGAATAAGCGCCGTCTGGAACGATGTTATCCCGGGTCTGAAATTATCAGGTTACAGGATGTATCGATTCAAGCCTTGGTGGGCAAGTGGCTACGGCCGCTCCGATACCGGCACGAGTCCCTTCAACGCCGGCCAGGTACCGGAAGTCGACAGCAGCGGGTTCCTCGCCTTCGGTGCCGATTACACCGCGTCCGGCTTGAAGTTGACCGCTTGGTACTATGACTTCTACTCGCGGCTGCGGTTGACCTATGGCGAAGCAAATTATCGCATTCCGGTGCAGACGCAGCTGCTCAAGGCCGTGATGCTTGGTGTGCAGGGTGTTCGCGAAACCAATGCCGGCGGACAGGTCTTGCCATATCAGCAGGTGAGCTCGAATTTGTACGGTGCCCAGATTGGCTTCGCTTTGCCGCACAATACGATTTTCGTGAGCTACGTCGACGTGCCCAGGAACGACGGCCACTTCCGGGCTGGGGGTTTTGTGAATCCCTATCTGCAAGGCAACTACAACTCCAGCCCAATCTTTACCGACATCTTCGGAATGACGATTGGCAGTATGTTTGGAGTGCCAGGACGAGGTGTATCCATCAAGGACGTCATCAAGATCGATCACCTGACCCTTATTCCTGCCTATACCAACTATCACCTCATGGAGCAGGGAGTAGGTCCAGCCGGCCAGTTGATCAATGGCCCAGGCAAGATCAATGGCTTCATGCTGCTTGCAATGTACCAACTCACGCCGCATTGGAAGTTGCAGTACAGCGGCGCTTATAAGCAGAGCAAGTCGGCAGTTGGCCGGATCTCACCAAACTTCCTGCAGATCGTATACAAATTCGATAAAGCCGATTGACACATGCCGGTCCGTAGCGGTGCTCGGGCGAGTCGCTCCGCACCGCTGCAATACGGAATGATGCATCGAAAGTCAATTTGGCCGACCAGGGCCGGGTTACGGTAACGGAGACTTCGATGGAGAATTTAACTATCGGCGTATTCGGTGCGACGGCACCGATGCTCGTTGGGCGGGCGCTGCGCTTCTTCGAGCAGGAGGGTGTTTCGGTGACCTGGGATCGGGTCAGGTCGTCCACGCAGCAGTTTCTTGACCTCGCCTCCGGAAAATACGACCTGCTCGAGACGGCGTTCGACAACGTCATCTTCTATGCGCTTTCGGCGGCCAACGCCGCGCAAAGGAAACTGCCGGTCAAGGCGTTTGCGTCGCTTGACGGCGGCATGGACCTCGGTGTCAGCACTCGCAGGGGCATCTCAGGTTTTGAGGACTTGCGTGGCGGTTCCGTATCGGTCGATGCACCGCATACCGGTTACGCATTCGTGCTTTACGAACTGCTTGAGCAGAACGGACTCGCACGTACGCGCGACTACAACGTTGTGGAGCATGGGGCGATTGCGAAGCGCTACGATCAGCTGCTGCAAGGACACGCGGATGCCACGCTGCTGAATTACGGCTACGAGACGCTGGCCGCGCGGCAGGGATGCGGGCGGCTGGCACGATCCCGCGATCACTTGTTTCCGTATCTGGGTTCGGTGCTCGCTGCGCTCGACCACGTGATCGACGGGCACGCCGCGGCACTGCAACGCTTCCTGACTGCGTATCGACGTGCCTTGGACTACGTGGCGAATCCGGCGCACTCTGCCGATGTGATCGCCCGGATCAGTCAGGGGCGCGGTATCAGCGAGGCCGACGCCGAAGTGGTGCTGCGGAGCGAGCTGAGCGACGTCGGCCTGTCGCGGGACGTCGACCACATCGATCCCGCGGCCGCAAGCACGGTCATCCGGCTGCGGGTGAAGAACGGCGGTCTTGACCTGCCGGCGGGCGAGACTCGGGCCGCCGGTCTGGTGGACCGGCTGACAACGCGGCTGGGCTGAAGGAGCTGGCGTGGTGTGTGCCCCACACTTGCGGACTTCCCCGACACGCGCGCTGGCGGCGTCGTCGCGATCACGCCGGTGGCCGCGGCCTGCGCCGGCGTGCGTGCGGCGGCCTCCACGGCCATGCGTGAAGCCACAAGTTTGCCGAGAGGAGGCGAAGTGATCGTTCCGGTGGATCACGCTCCAACCGAGAACCGCCCGAATGCGGCGGATGCCGGGCAGTATGCAATCGGGGGGCAACTCACCGTGAATCGCCTGGGTTTCGGGGCGCGACGGATCACGGGCGAGGGCGCGTGGGGCCCTCCGGATGATGCCGACGAGTGCCGGGCGGTGCTGCGGGCGCTGCCCGGGCTCGGCATCGACATCGTGGACACAGCGGACTCGTATGGCCCCGAGATTTCCGAGGACCTGATCGCGGAGGCGTTGTTCCCCTACGAAAACGTCCTCGTCACCACCAAGAACGGGCAGGTGCGGCCGGATCCGGAGTCGTGGGTGCCGGTAGGCAGGCCCGAATTCATCATGCAGCAGATCCGCATGAGCATGCGGCGGCTGCGGGTGGACCACTTCGATCTGTGGTTCCTGCACCGGATCGACCGGTCGCTGCCGCGGGACAATCAATTCGCGTTCGTCGAGTCGCTGCAGCGCGACGGGCTGGTGCGTTACATCGGTCTGAGCGAGGTAGACGTCGACGATATCGAGGCCGCGTCCGCGCACTTCCAGGTCGGTGTGGTGCAGAACCAGTACCACCTGAACCTGCGCAAGTATGACCGCGTCATCGACTACTGCGCCGAGCACGACATTGCGTTCATGCCATGGACTCCGCTGGGTGGGGGAGCGCTTGCCGGCTCGACTTCGCCGCTGGCGGGTCTTGCGCGGGAGTTGCGCGCGACCCCGGCCCAGTTGGCCATCGCGTGGTTGTTGCACCGCAGTCCGACGATGATCGTGGCGCCCGGCACATCCAAGAGGAGCCATCTCGAGGAGTTTGTGCGCGCCGCATCGTTGCGCCTGGATGCTTACGCGTTCAAAGAAATCGAAAAGTTCGCGACAAGCGGTTGAGTTGATCGGCGACTGAGGTCAGGGGAGCATGGGCTGATGCGGTGTTCCGGAGGAACGAATGCAGTCTCCTGTCCACGGCGGTGATGACGTTCGGTGTCCCGGTCGCGAGTCTTGGTATAGCCGTCGACCGACGCAACTGAGAAATCCGAGGAGTAGACATGGTGGCAGAACAAACCGATGGCTCTGAGCAGGTGCAATACGGGCTTTT
>JACZDA010165318.1_pt1 | contig 12094 bp, 8 predicted proteins | sample 8641761 | NCBI WGS metagenome assembly JACZDA01 (sample SAMN15324611, study PRJNA640507) | soil metagenome | isolation source: intercropping peanut in the first line | place: China: Luxin town, Laibin City, Guangxi Province | collected 2019-07-25 | depth 10cm m | reverse complement strand
GCCATCTCGCGCCAGCCGCCGTTTCTCGCAACCGAAGCACGTGCCTGCCCGCGTCAGTGCGCGAGCGCCCTCCGTTACGGTCCCGTTGGTTCGTTGCAGCCCGACGTGTGCGTCGGCGCTGCCGTGGGATTCGAATCCCACCACATCCGGGTGGCAAAATTGTCCGGCCCACCCATCTGTGTCAGTGCCGCGTTCACGTTGGCCGCGTTCACCGAGTATTCGGTCTGCGAGTACTCGAAGCGCCGCGGGATGAAGTTCACGATTGCGTTAGGCCCGGCGTGCAGCGTGACGGGCACGCACGTCCGGCGCCACTCGGCCCATGCCTGCGTCCCATCGCCAAAGAGTGCGATGTACTTCTGGGTCGCGATCTCGTTGAGGCCGGCCGGGATCCCCGGGGTGTAGGCTACACCAGGCTGCCCCTCGAACGCTGCGATCGCGACCGCGTTCGTGACGCCCCAGCGGTCCATCGATGCCTGGATACCCGCGTAATAATCCGCCGCCGCCTCGGCCGGTGAGAGACCACCCAGGCTGCGCGCTGCCGCCTCTGCCTTGATGAACATCACCTCGGCGAAGGTCATGATGTACGTCGGCAGGTGCAGGCCCGAACCGTCGCCGAACGTGCCGTACGACGTGGCGCCCGGATAGAAGATCACGCCGGGCCGCGACGCGACGTTGAACCACGTGCCGGCGGTGTCGGCGTTGAGTCCGTTAGGCATTCCGCCGTAGCCGTTCGGATAGAAGGTGGAGTCGAGCACCGGCTGGGCGTAGACCGGCACGCGCGGGTCGTTGAACGGCACCATTTGGTTCATGAGCGTCTTCGACATCCGGTGGTCGTCGCGGGTCTTGAAGTTGTCGGCCCACGGGTTGTCGTACACGCCATCGCCCGGCCACGGCATCTTCGCATCGTCGTCGTTGCTGGCGAACACGCCGGCCGGATCGCTGAAGGCGGCCGCGAGTTGGGTGCTCGCGGTACCGGGATCGACGTTGACGATGCGCAGCGCGAGCCGAGCGCGGAGCGAGTTCGCGAACCTCGCCCACTTGGTCAAGTCGCCCGCGTAAATCGGGTCCGCGCCGCCGAGTCCGGCGGAGTCGGTCGACTCCATCGCGGTCGCCGCATCGGCCAGACGCGAGAAGAAGGACGTGTAGATGTCCTGCTGCTTGTCGTACACCGGCGTCAGCGTGCCGCCGGTCGAGTCCGCGCCTAACGCTTGGGAGTACGGAATATCTCCCCAGAGGTCGGTGAGGTTCTCGAACACCCAGATCTGCAGCACCGTAGCGGGTCCCCAGATGGCCGGGTTCCCCTGGGACTGCCCCTTCTGGATGACCTTGCGCAGGTCCTGCAATTCCTGGAAGTACGCGTCGTCGAAGTACCCGGTGGTACTCGGCCCTTGCAGGCGGCTGTACCGGTCTTCGTCCGGATACTGCACTTCGGCGACGTGTTGGACCACGAACTCTGTGGCTCGCAGGTCCCGTCCGTTCCCGACCCAGTGCGCGGCGGTTTGCGCCGCGTACGTGAACACCGCACCGGCCGGTGCGTCGGTCGGGTTGTTCGGGTCGCTGTTGAGTGCGGTGATATGGCTGTTGTCGCATGCCATCGCGGCAAGTACGACAACGCCGCCAGCCACCGCCGAAAAGATCCGCTTCATGTTCGCTCTCTCCATTGGTGGCGGTTACGGCGTGACCTGCAACTGGATACCGAACGACTTCGGATTCGCCAGCGAGGCGAATTCGACGCCTTGGAAGTTCCCCGTCTGCGTGGAGAATTCCGGATCGATGTTCGGCACCTTCGTGCTCGTCCACAGGTTACGGCCGAAGAGCGCGATCTGGACTTGCGACGCGTGCATCATGCTGGTGAGGTTAGGCGGCACATCGAGCGCCAGGCGCACCTCGCGGAGCTTGAGGTAGCTGTCTTTGTAAATGAACGGCTCGTGAATCGGGAACAGGCTCTGGTAGTATTCCTCGGACGTCACGATCGTCGTGTTCGGCTGTCCGGTGACATCGTCGATACCCTTGATGACGAGGCCCGGGTTGTTCCAGTCCTTCTCGCGGCCGTTGATCGTGGACGCGAGCACACCCGTGTACTGGCCGAAGAAGTTGGTGACGCTGAAGATCGACCCGCCCTCGTGGATGTCGATGAGGCCGGACAGCGTGAGGCGCTTGTAGCGGAACTCGTTGTTCCAGCCACCCGTCCAGTCGGGCTGCACGGTGCCTAACACGGCTTGCGGACCGAGCTGCGGCAGACCGTTGTGGAGGAGCAGCTCATGCGTGGTCGGGTCGCGCAGCAGCGTGTACCCGTACAGCGCGCCGTAGGGCTGTCCTTTGCGGGCCTCCTCCGTCAGGTACCACGAGCCGCCGAGCACGATCGTCTGCACGTCGTTGGTGAGCGCGTCGACCCTGCTGTTGTTCTTGTTGAACGTGAAGGTGGTGTTCCACTCGAAGTCGCCGCTGAATGCCTTCACCGGCGTCACGTTCAGGGATGCCTCGAAGCCCTTGTTGGTGATCTTGCCGGCGTTGATCCACTTTGTGGAGTAGCCCGAGGTCGGCGACACCTGCACCGGGATGATCTGATTCGTCGTAGCGCGAGTGTAGTACGACGCGTCAACGTTGGCGCGGTCGCCGAAAAGCCCGAGTTCGAACCCGACTTCGTTGGCGCGCGTGATTTCCGGCTTGAGGTCCGCGTTGGCCAACGCGTCGTCGAGCGTGTACAAGGGCTGCCCGGCGAACTTGGTAGACTGGCCATCGAACGTCGTGAGCAGGGAGTACGCGGGCGCCGTGTTGCCCACCTTGGCGATCGAACCGCGCAGCTTGAGGTAATTGATGACGTTCGACTTGAGCGATGGAATAGCGTCCGTCAGGATCAGCGACGTGTTGACCGAAGGATAGAAATACGAATTCTTCCCTTTAGGCAGCGTCGACGACCAGTCGTTGCGCGCCGTTCCCTCGACGGTCCACCAGTTGTCCCAGGTGAGCGACGCGGAGCCGAATACGCTGTTCGTCTGGTCCTTCTCGTCGTACTGCCTGAGGGTCGGCGCGATTGCCGCGTTGCTGATGTTGTAGATGTTCGGGACCGAGATGCCCTGTGTGGACTGCTGGTTGCGATGGTAGTTCGCCTGGTGCTCGCCCACCGCCGCCAGGGCGTTCAACTGCAGCTTGCTCGTAAGAGCCCGCGTGGCGTTGAGCAGGCCCTCCGTGGTGTAGTCCGTCTGGCTCTCGTTGTAAAAGTCGAACGCCCCTGCATACGCGAGATCCGCGAGGCCCGCGCCCGCCCAGCTCACGTTGCCCGATGCGACATCCTGCTGCGATTGCGTATTGAAGATGTCGCCGCCGGCGCGACCCGTCGCGCTCAGCCAGTCGTTGATGTGGTAGGTGGCCGACACGGATCCGATGTACTGGTTCCGCGTATCAGACTCCGGATTCATGTACTGCAGGAAGAACGGATTGCTGTGGTAGTTGCTGTTCCAATTGTATCGGTTGCCGAACTGGTTGTAGTCCATGTAGTGCGCGCGCAGCGCATTCATGTCCACCTGGCGACCGAACCAGACATCGAGTCCCTCGAGGATGCCGGCGTTGTAGCCGACGCCCGCGCGATTCAAACCGTTGTTGCGGAGGAACTGGAGACTCGCGGTGGTGGTGAGCTTATCGCCGATCTTGAGATTGCCGGCGAGAGAGCTCGTCCACTTGTGGAAGAAGTTGTTCGGAACGATACCGCTCTGATTTTGCACGCCGACCGCCATGCGGGCGTTTGACTTGTCGCTCCCACCTTCGACCGCGAGGTTCGCCTCGAACGTGCCGCCCGTATTGAAGAACGAGGAGACGTTGTCCGGGTGTGCGATCCACGGCTGCTGCGCACCGGTGAACTGGTCGACGAGGCGGCCATCCAGGCGCGGACCGAAGCTCTGGTCGTTACCGTCCTGAATGCCGTCGCCTAACCCGTCGACGTAGCTGAACGTACCGCCGGCGCCCTGCCCATACAGGTTCTGGAAGGTGGGCAGGATGCCGACCTTATCGAACGAGTAGCTGGTGGTGAGGTGCGTCTGAATCTTGCCGTCGCTGTTCGAGCCGTGTTTCGTCGTAATGATGACGGCGCCGTTCGCGGCCCTGGATCCGTAGAGGGCAGCTGCGTTAGGCCCTTTGAGCACTGTGATCGACGCGATGTCGTCCGCGTTGATGTCGCTGATGGTGCTGCCGTAGTCCCAGCCGCCGTTCGCGTCGGAGCCGCGGTCGCGCGTCGGGATCGGCACGCCATCGATGACATAGAGCGGCTCGTTGCTCCCCGTGATCGACGCCGACCCGCGGATGCGGATGGCGACGGAGCCGCCCTGGGTGCCGGGGGACGTGACGTCGACGCCGGCGACCTTCGCGCCGAGCTGCTCGACAAAGTTGTTGTTGGGCGACTTGGTGAGCTCCTCGTTGCTCACGGCCTGGGCCGAAGTACCGAGCTGGCTCTTCTGGACTTGCTGGCCTTCGGCGACGGTGATCACGCCCTGCAATTGGACGGGCGCGGCCTCCAGCGCGAAGTCTACCGTGTTGGTGCCTTGCGTCAGCTTCACGGCCTGCGAACGCTCGCGATAACCGAGCAGCCGAGCGGTGATGGTGACGCTCTGACCTGCCTCGCCGTTCGGCAGGACAATGCGGTAGGCACCGTCGTTCCCGGCGATGCCGCCGAGTTTCGTGTTGACGATGTAGACGGCGGCGTTGGGCAACGGGGCTCCGCCCTCGCCAGTCACGTGGCCCACAACGACGTCTTGGGCCGCGAGGACGGTTGGCACGAGCGCGAGCGCCGTTGCTGCGATCAATGCATGACGAAATCGAGCGTCCATGCTGCCTCCTGTTTCCAAGTCGCTCGGGGGATGTGGTGACCACACCGGCGGTGATGTCGACGCAGGGTCGACGACGCCAGTGGCACGTTAGGCGGGGCGGAGACCGCCCGGCACGAGGAGAAATGATGGAGGCGGAAGCGCGTGCAGGTCAGCACGCGCTAATGATGATTCACAGGAACTTGACGATGCCTTGACAAACACAAAGGCGAGCTCGGCCGCATCCACCGACGGGAGCGTGTGCGAGCGGCGGGAATGTGAGGGGCTATGTCAGGAATATGTTACGAACAAATGCGAGGTCTTTCGTCGCCCGAACGCCGTGTAGCAATATGCGCCGGATTCAGACCTCTGGCCGTGCGAAATAGCGCCGCCAGAAACCGACCACATGATACGAGAAGTTGGGCCAGCAAAGAAATGCGAGGAGGATGATACCACCGATGATCCGTACAGCCACAAACCTGTGCCCCTGCAGCAACGCTGCCGCAAATCCTGCGAGCACGGCTGACCAGCGGACCGTGCGCATCGTCCGATCCAGATCGTAGTCGAGCTCGTACGTTCGCCGTTGGGCCCAGAAGACGAACCAAATCCCCGCCACGCTGGACGACAGGCCGCTCGCGTTGGAAAGGATGTCCGCCATCGAAAACTGCCGTTGCCTAACGACCGAGCATCAGGCGAACCGTTTGACCGGGGCTGACCGTGAACGGAAGGACCCCACTTCGCGACCCGAGCGTCGGCACGCCAATGAGCGCCAGTCGCGCGCCCGGATACACGAGCTCCGGCGGAACCTGGATGCGCTTCGATTCGAGCGCACCGATCTTGCCGACGTCCAACCGCCGGTTGCCGTCGGTGATGTACAGCTGATAGGCATCCGGCAGCCTGTTCTGGAGGAACACGAACGCCGGCGCTCCCTGGTCCTGCGGTTGCTCAGACGGCGCATGATGGGTACACCCTGCGAGGCCCGCCGAGCACGCGGTCAATACGGCGATGCCGACTACAAGCGTGAACCGCTTCATCGACCATCCTCCGAATAGAGACGCAGCCGTAACGCCACGAATCTTTTCCGCTCGGCCCGTTAGGTCAAGGCGCGCGCGGGTGCATTACAGACGCGCGACGGGTACATTCCGATAGCAGCACGGCGGCCGACCTGAACGTCGCGCCTCCGCCGGTCCAAGCCCTACCCTCCCGAGCATGACTAACGATCGACGCATGGCGCCCGGCGCGCCGGGTATCGAGCCACGCTGGACGTCGAGCGCCAAATCCGGCGTCGGCACGTCGCCCACCGGCTCGAGCCACGTCTGGTTCACGCTCAGCCACGGCATCTTCAACGAGATCTACTTCCCCGACGTCGACATGCCCTGCACGCGCGACATGGGCATGATCGTCACCGACGGCGAAGAGTTCTTCTCCGAAGAAAAGCGGCACACGTCGCACGAGATCGCGCACATCGCGCCCGGCGCGCCTGGGTTTCGCCTGCGCAACACATGCGAGAGCGGACGCTACCGCCTCGACAAGCACGTCGTGTCATCCTTGCGGCACGACGCAGTCCTCCAGCAGACCAAGTTCGTTCCGCTGCACGGCGCGCTCACCGACTATCACCTGTACGTGCTGCTCTCCCCGCACCTTGGCTGCCAGGGCACGGAGAACATCGCGTGGCTGGACGACTACAAGGGCGTGCCCATGCTCTTCGCGCGGCGCGCCGATTACGCGCTCGCGCTCGCGTGCAACGCGCCGTGGCTCGCGCGCAGCGTCGGCTTCGTGGGCGTCTCCGACGGGTGGCAGGACCTCGACGCGCACAAGACACTCACGTGGCAGTACGACGTCGCCGACTCCGGCAACGTCGCGCTCACCGGCGAGATCGACATCAACGCCTGCGACGGCGAGTTCCTGCTTGCGTTAGGCTTCGGCCGCGACGCGGCCAAGGCCGCCTTCGCCGCGCGCTCGGCGCTGTACCATGGATACGAGCGAACCCAGGCGGCGTACGTCCACGGGTGGCAGCAGTGGCAGCACGCGCTCCCGATCAACAAGGCGGGGATGCCGGGCGATCCGAAGGTGCGCGGCGTGAGTGCCGCCGCGCTGCGCGTGCACGAATCCAAGCGATTCGCGTCGGCGATCATCGCGAGCATGTCGATCCCCTGGGGCTTCGCCAAGGGCGACAACGACCTCGGCGGCTACCATCTCATCTGGCCGCGCGATCTCGTCGAAGCGGCAGGCGGACTGCTCGCCGCCGGCGCGACCTCCGACGCGCACCGCGTGCTCAACTATCTCGCGGCGACGCAGGAGAGCGACGGCCACTGGGCGCAGAACATGTGGCTCGATGGCGTGCCGTACTGGAACGGCGTGCAGCTGGACGAAGCGGCGTTCCCGATCCTGCTCGTCGATCTCCTCCAGCGCGAGGACGAGATGTCCCTCGCCGACCTGGAGCGCGTGTGGCCAGTCGTTAGGCGCGCGGCGGCGTTCATCGCGCGCTGCGGCCCCGGCACGCCGCAGGACCGCTGGGAGGAGAACGCAGGCCTCTCGCCGTTCACGCTCGCCGTCGAGATCGCGGCCCTGCTCTCGGCCGCGCAGCTGGCGGAGCAGCACGGCGAGATGGATGTCGCGCGCTACCTGCGCGAGACCGCGGACGGGTGGAACGACGACATCGAACGTTGGACGTACGCCACCGACACGGGCCTCGCGCGCAAGTTAGGCATCGAGGGCTACTACGTGCGCATCGCGCCGATCGCCATCGAGACGGCCGCGTCGCCCAAGGAAGGCTTCGTCCCGATCAAGATGAACCTGCCCGACATCGACGCCGAGTCGAGCATGGTGGTGAGCCCGGACGCGCTGGCGTTGGTCCGGTTCGGCCTGCGAGCCGCGAACGATCCGCGCATCGTGAACACCATACGCGCCATCGACGCCGTGCTCAAGCGGGATCTGCCGTACGGTCCGGGTTGGCGGCGCTACAACGGCGATCGCTACGGCGAGTACGACGACGGATCTCCGTACAATGGCGGCGGCGTGGGACGCTGCTGGCCGCTGCTCACCGGCGAGCGCGCGCACTACGAGCTCGCCGCGGGCCGCCCCGAGCGCGCGATCGATCTCCTGCGCATCATGGAAAAATCCACGAGCAGCACGGGGATGATTCCCGAGCAGACGTGGGACGCACCGGACATCCCCGATCTCGAGCTCTTCAATGGACGCCCCGCGGGCTCGGCCATGCCGCTCGTGTGGGCGCACGCGGAGCACATCAAGCTCTGCCGCTCGATCGCGGATGGTCGTGTGTTCGACACGCCATCGTATACGGCGCAGCGCTACGTGCTGCAGCGCACGACGTCGGCGTACGCGGCGTGGCGATTCAACCTCAAGCGCCGGCGCATGCCGCAGGGCAAAACGCTGCGCATCGAGGTGCTCGCTCCCGCCACCGTGCACTGGAGCGCCGACGGCTGGAAGACCGCGACGGACACACCCACGCAAGCCACAGGACTCGGCGTGTTCATCGCCGATTTGCCAACCACGCGACTCGGCAGCGGCGACAGCGTCGTGTTCACGCTGTTCTGGTCGGCGGACCAACGATGGGAGGGTGTCGACTACACCGTCGTGGTAGAGTGACTGGCGCGATTGATGCTGCTGGCACGCCAGACGTTGTCGATCGCGTCGCGCGTTATCCGATTCGTCGATGATGCACGCATCGACGATTTGATAGCGCACCAGCGCAGCGAACAGATGGAGTCGGCGATATGGCATTCACGAAGGGCCAACTGGAGCACTTTCGCGCGCGACTGCTCGAGGAGCGCGAGCGCGTGACGCGCGATCTCGCGCGTTATCACGCCAAGACGGAGCGATCACTGCGCGACGAGTCCGGCGAGCTGTCCTCGGCGCCGGTCCACCTGGCGGATCTCGGCACCGATACCGAAGACCAGGAGCTGGACGCGTCTAACGCAGCGCGGCAGTCGCTGGAGTTGGAAGAGATCGATGCGGCGTTAGACCGCCTCTATCACAGACCCGAGGAATACGGCCGCTGCGAGAAGACGGGCGAGCCGATTTCGTATGAGCGGTTGGACTTGATCCCGTGGGCCAGGACCTGTTAGAGCGGACACGGAAATACAATGCCGGATAAAGTCCGGCAAAGTCCGGCTTTGTCCAGCCGTTTCCGACGTAGCATTGTCCGACTTATAGGAGCACGCTTCCGCTGCCCTCGGAGCCAACGACGATCTCTGACGCTAGGCCGAGGAACAATCCCGTGTCGACCACGCCGGGGCGCGCGCGCAGCGCGCGGTGTACGGCGTCCGGGTCCTCGATGCCGTTCGGAAACCGCGCGTCGATGAGGTAGTGGCCCTCGTCGGTCACGAACGGGTGCTCTCCGCCTAACCGAAGCACGGGCTCTGCGCCTAACGCGCGGAGCGCGTCGATGTGTCCCCGCCAGCCGAACGTCACCACCTCGACCGGGAGCGGATAACGCGCGCCAAGGTGCGGCACGAGCTTGCGCGCATCGACCACGAGGATCCATCGCGCGCTGCGCGTGGCGACGATCTTTTCGCGCAAGAGCGCGCCGCCGCCGCCTTTGAGTACGCGGCCGGCCGGATCGATCTCGTCCGCGCCATCGATGGTGACATCCACGTTGGGATGCTGCTCGAGCGTGGTGAGGGGCACGCCGCACTCGAGCGCAAGGCGATGCGATGCGTTCGATGTCGGGATGCCGACGATGTCGCGCAGCGCACCGGCGGCGATGCGGCGCCCGATCTCTTCGATCGCGAACGCCGCGGTGCTCCCGGTGCCTAACCCGACGACCATGCCCGGCTGCACGGCGTCGACCGCGCGCACCGCCGCGTCGCGCTTGGCGGCGGCGCGCGGATCCATCACGGCTCGCGCCACGCTGCCCCGTCGCGGGCGATCAGCGTGTCGGCGGCCCGCGGTCCCCAGGTGCCCGACGTGTAGTTCGGCAGCTTGATGGGATTCGGGTTCTTCCACCCCTCGATAATCGGGTCGATGATCCGCCACGACGCCTCGACCTCGTCCCACCGCGCGAACAGCGTGGCATCGCCTAACATGCAGTCGAGCAGCAGCGTTTCGTACGCCGGGTGTGTGGTCGTGCCGTATGCGTCCTCGTAGTTGAACACCATGCGCACGGGCGCCATCTGCACGTCCACGCCCGGCACCTTGACCTCGAACCGCAGGGAAATGCCTTCGTCGGGCTGGATGCGCATCACGAGCACGTTGCGCTCGATCGACTGCCCTTCGGGCGTGCGGAACAGCGAGTGCGGCGGCTCCTTGAACTGCACCGCGATTTCCGTCGCGTGCTTGGCGAGACGCTTGCCGGACCGCAGAAAGAACGGCACACCGTGCCACCGCCAGTTGTCCACCGTGAACCGGATCGCCGCATACGTCGGCACGCGTGACTCATTCCCCACGCCGGGCTCATCGCGATACGCAGTCACGTGCTCGCCGTCCACTTCGCCCGCATCGTACTGGCCGATCACGGACATGTCGTCCGCGTCCTCGGGCGCCACGGGATGAATCGCGCCGAGGACCTTGGCCTTCTCGCCGCGGACGGCGTCGGCGTCGAATGCGTTAGGCGGCTCCATCGCGGTGAGCGTGAGCAGCTGCATCAGGTGGTTCTGGAACATGTCGCGGATCACGCCCGATTCCTCGTAGTACGAGGCTCGGTGCTCCACACCAACGGTTTCAGCCGCGGTGATCTGCACATGATGCACGAAGTTCCGATTCCACACCGGCTCGAAGATCGAATTGGCGAACCGCAGCACCAAGATGTTCTGGACGGTTTCTTTTCCGAGATAGTGGTCGATGCGGTAGATCTGTTGCTCGGAAAAGAGCGACAGCAGCAGCTTGTCGAGAGAGCGCGCGCTGTCGAGGTCGCGTCCAAATGGTTTCTCGATCACGATGCGCGCCCACTTCTTGTCGTCGCGCACGGTGCGCGGCACGAGACCGCTTTCCGATACGCGCTTGGCGGCATCGGGGTACAAGCTCGGCGGAATCGCCAGATAGATCAGGCGGCCTGCCTCGCTGTCGTCCGCACCCTCGAATTCGGACACGCGCTGCGTGACCGATTTGTACGTGTCGGCCGACTTGAGATCGCCGCGCACGAACCGCAGCATGCCGAGGAATTTGTCGAGCGCCGGGCCGTCGGTGAGCTTGATCTCATCGGAGTGCTTGAGCGCATCGCCCATGGCGGCGCGATACGAGTCGTCTGTGTAATTGTCTCGCCCAACGCCGATGATGATCGACTCCGGATCGAGCAGACCGTCGCACGCCAGGTGTGCAAGAGCGGGCATGAGCTTCCGTCGCGTGAGATCGCCACCGGCGCCCAGGATGACCATCGCGCACCGCGCGGCCTTCCGAATCGACGGCTCGGCGACGTGCGCCTGCGCGAGCGTGGCTGGTGCTACAAATGGCGTGCTCACGTGGTGTGCACCGCGTGTCCGCCGAACTCGTGGCGTAAGGCGGCGATCACTTTGGCGCCGAACGACTCCGATTGCCGCGAGCGCAGGCGCGTGAGGAGCGAGAGCGTGATGACAGGCGCGGGCACGTCGAGGTCGATCGCCTCCTGCACGGTCCAGCGGCCTTCGCCGGAATCATCCACGTACCCGCGCAGATCCTTGAGCGACGCGTCGCGCGCGAACGCCGATTCGGCGAGCTCGTTGATCCATGAGCGGACGACGCTGCCGTGGTTCCACACCGCGGCCACCTGATGCAAGTCGATGTCGAATTCCTTGGAGGCGTGCAGGATCTCGAAGCCTTCGGCGAACGCCTGCAGCATGCCGTACTCGATGCCGTTGTGGACCATCTTCACGTAATGTCCGCTGCCCGTTGGGCCGACATGCGCGTAGCCGTCCGGCGGCGCGAGCGCCGTGAAAATGGGCTCGCAGACCGAGACCGCCTTGTCGTCGCCTCCGACCATGAGGCAGTAGCCGTTCTCGAGGCCCCATACGCCGCCGCTCGTGCCCGAGTCGACGAACGCGATGCCTTTCTCGCCGAGCTCGGCGCCGCGGCGAACCGTATCGTGAAAGTTCGAGTTGCCGCCGTCGATGATGATGTCGCCCTTGCCGAGGTGCGGGAGGAGTTGGGCGATGGTGTCGTCGACGGGTTTGCCGGCGGGCACCATGATCCAGACGACGCGCGGCGCCGACAGCTTGGCGCACACGTCGGCGAGCGACGTGGCGGCGATCGCGCCTAACCCGGCCAGCTCCTTCACCGCGTCGGCGCTGCGGTCGAACGCCACGACTTCGTGTTTGGCGCCGAGCAGCCGCCGCGTCATGTTGCCGCCCATGCGGCCGAGTCCG
>JACZDA010072283.1_pt1 | contig 12110 bp, 8 predicted proteins | sample 8641761 | NCBI WGS metagenome assembly JACZDA01 (sample SAMN15324611, study PRJNA640507) | soil metagenome | isolation source: intercropping peanut in the first line | place: China: Luxin town, Laibin City, Guangxi Province | collected 2019-07-25 | depth 10cm m | reverse complement strand
GCCCGATGAGCCACACCCGCTATGACACCGCACGCGTGCGGCTCCAGCGCAGCGAGCTCGCCGTGCCCGGCTCGCGACCCGAGTTGTTCGAGAAAGCGGCCGCGGGTTCCGCGGACTACGTCTTTCTCGATCTCGAGGATGCCGTCGCGCCGCCGGACAAGGACCACGCACGGGACAACGTGATTGCCGGCCTCCTGGGGATCGACTGGCAGGAGCAGGGGAAGACCGTCTCCGTTCGCATCAACGGCATCGACACGCACTACATGTATCGCGACCTCATCGACGTGGTGGAGCGCGCGGGCCACCGCATCGATACGATCCTCGTGCCGAAAGTGGGCGTGCCCGCCGACGTCTACCTGGTGGACGCGCTGCTCACACAGATCGAGCACGCGGTGCGCATCCCGCGGCGGATCGGCATCGAGGTGCTCATCGAGACTGCGTTAGGCATGTCGAACGTCGAGGCCATCGCGGCGTCGAGCCCGCGCCTCGAGGCGATGCACTTCGGAGTCGCCGACTACGCCGCGAGCGTGCGGGCGCGCACGACGAGCATCGGCGGCCTCACGCCCGACTATCCGGGCGACCAGTGGCACTACGGCATCTCGCGCATGGTGGTCGCGTGCCGCGCCCGTGGAGTGCGCGCCATCGACGGCCCGTTCGGCGACTTCACGGATGCCGACGGGTACGCCGCCGCCGCGCGCCGTGCGGCTGCGTTAGGCTGCGAGGGCAAGTGGGCCATCCATCCGACGCAGATCGACATGGCCAACGCGATCTTCACGCCGTCGGACGCCGAAGTGGGCCGAGCGCGCCGGATCCTCGAGGCGATCGTCGAGGCCGAGGCGCAGGGACGCGGTGCCGCCCAACTGGACGGCAAGATGATCGATGCCGCATCGGCACGCATGGCGCAGAACATCGTCGCGATGGTCGAATCGCTCGGAAGCCATCGAGTGCGGGCTGGGATGCCGGGCTGATGTCCGCCGCGTCCGTTCCTCACTGCAGGCCGGGCGCTCCACTCAATTCATTCACTGCGATGACACCATGGACATTCACGAATATCAGGCCAAGGAGCTCCTCGCGAACTTCGGCGTTCCCGTGCCGCGCGGCGGCGTCGCGTACACGGCGGAGCAGGCCATGTTTCGCGCCGAGGAAATTGGAGGGTCGCGGTGGGTGGTGAAGGCGCAGATTCATTCGGGCGCGCGCGGCCGGGCGGGCGGCGTGAAGGTGTGCGAGAGCGAGCACGAGGTGCGCGTGGCCGCCGGCGAGTTGTTAGGCAAGCGGCTGGTCACCCACCAGACGGGACCGGCCGGCAAGGTGGTGCATCGATTGTACGTCGAGGAAGCGGTGAGCATCGCGCGCGAGATCTATCTGGGGCTCGTGCTCGATCGACGTGAGGAGCGCGTGTGCGTGGTCGCCGCGCCGGAAGGCGGTGTCGAGATCGAGGAGATCGCGCGCGATCGGCCGGAGACCATCATGCGCGAGGTGATCGAGCCGGCGGTCGGCATGCAGCCCTTTCAGGCGCGCGAGCTCGCCTTCGGACTCGGCGTTCGCCCATCCGAGGTGAACCAGGCCGTGAAGGGGATCATCGGCGCCTACAAGGCGTTCCGGGACCTGGATGCGACCATGGTCGAGATCAACCCGCTCGCCGTCACCGAGTCCGGGAAAGTGCTGGCGCTGGACGCCAAGATGACCTTCGACGACAACGCGCTGTTCCGCCGGCCTAACGTGAGCGAGTTGCGCGACTACGCCGAAGAGGACCCGCGCGACGCGGAAGCATCGAAGCACGGGCTGAGCTACATCGCGCTCGATGGCGCGATCGGCTGCATCGTGAACGGCGCGGGTCTGGCGATGGCGACCATGGACATGATCAAACACGCGGGCGGCGAGCCGGCCAACTTTCTCGACATCGGCGGCGGCGCGTCGCCGGAACGCGTGGCGGCGGCCTTTCGGCTCGTGCTGTCCGATCCGCGCGTGCGGGTGGTGCTGGTGAACATCTTCGCCGGTATCAACCGGTGCGATTGGGTCGCGCAGGGTATCGTTCAGGCGGCCGGGTCGGTGAACGTACAGGTTCCGGTCGTGACGCGACTGGCCGGCACCAACGTGGAGGAGGGGCGCCGCATTCTGCGCGAGAGCGGTCTGCCCATCGTGGCGGCGGGCGATCTGGCGGACGCGGCGCGCCAGGCGGTGCTCGCGCTGGAGCGCGGCCGCGGCGCCTCGCCTAACGGAGCAACCAGGGGAGCAGCCCGATGAGCATCCTCATTGATGAAACCACGCCCGTCATCTTCCAGGGATTCACGGGCGACAAGGCGACGTTCCACGCGCGCGAAGCGCTCGCGTACGGCACGCGCCTCGTCGGCGGGGTCACCCCTGGCAAGGGCGGCACGCGGCACCTGGGCCTCCCGGTGTTCGACACCGTGAAGGCCGCCGTCCGCGCCACCGGCGCGACCGCGAGCGGGATCTTTGTGCCGGCGCCGTTCTGCGCCGACGCGATCATGGAAGCGGCCGACGCCGGCGTCAGACTCATCGTCTGCATCACCGACGGCATCCCGGCGCAGGACATGATCCGCGTCAAACGCTACATGCGGCGATACCCGCGCGAGCGCAAACCCGTGCTGATCGGGCCTAACTGTGCCGGCGTTATCAGCGCCGGTCGGGCCATGATCGGCATCATGCCCGGACACATCTACACGCGGGGCCGGATCGGCATCGTATCGCGGTCGGGTACGTTAGGCTACGAAGCCGCGTCGCAGATGCAGGCCCTCGGACTCGGCGTCACCACCAGCGTCGGCATCGGCGGCGATCCGATCAACGGCAGCTCGTTCGTCGACATCCTCGCGTTGTTCGAGGAGGACGATGCGACCGACGCCGTGATGATGATCGGCGAGATCGGCGGCCCGCAGGAAGCCGAGGCGTCGCTGTTCGTGCGTGACAACATGTCGAAGCCGGTGGTCGGCTACGTGGCCGGCCTCACGGCGCCCGCCGGGCGGCGCATGGGACATGCCGGCGCGATCATCAGCGCGTTCGGCGACAGCGCGGCCGAGAAAGCGGAAATCATGCGCGCGTCCGGGCTCGTGGTGGCGCCGAGTCCGGCTGAGTTAGGCGCGGCGATGGCGCTCGCGCTCACGCGGCATGGCCCAGCGGCCATGGCGGTGCACGCATGAGCAGCCGCCCAACGGTGGTGGTCACGCGCCGGCTGCCGTCTCCGGTCGAGGAGCGGCTGCGCTCGCTGTTCGACGCGCGGCTCAACACCGCCGACGCGCCGCTCGACGACGCGGCGCTCGCGGACGCCATGCGCGATGCCGACGCGCTCCTCCCCACGGTGACCGACCGCATCACGGCCGGCCTGTTGGACACGCCGGGACGGCGCGTGCGCATCGTGTCCAACTTCGGCGTCGGGTTCAACAACATCGATGTGGCCGCTGCCCGAGCGAACGGTGTGGTCGTGACGAACACGCCCGACGTCCTCACCGACGACACCGCGGACCTCGCGATCACGCTCCTGCTCATGGTGGCGCGGCGCACGGGCGAAGGCGAGCGACTCGTGCGCGCCGGCGAGTGGACCGGATGGCGCCCGACGCAGATGTTAGGCACGCGTGTGACCGGCAAGACGCTCGGCCTCATCGGCTTCGGGCGCATCGGACGCGCGGTGGCGGCCCGCGCGATCGGCGGCTTTCGCATGCGCGTGATATGGCACGACCCGTTTCCCCCCGCCGAAGTCTCTCCGTTAGGCGCGGAGCAACGGCCGTCCATCGAGGATGTGCTGCGCGAGAGCGACTTCGTGTCGCTCCATTGCCCGGCCACGCCCGAGACGAAGCACTTGATGAACGCCGAACGGTTGGCCGCGATGCGGCCGGGCGCGTTCCTCATCAACACCGCGCGCGGCGACGTGGTGGATGAGGCGGCGCTCATCCACGCGCTGCGCGAGCGAACCATCGCCGGCGCGGGACTGGATGTGTTCGAGCACGAGCCGTCGGTATCGCGCGAGCTGCTCGGCATGGACAACGTCGTGGTCCTCCCGCACCTCGGCAGCGCCACCGAGGAGACGCGCGTGGCGATGGGCAACCGCGCCGTGGACAACCTCGCCGCATTTTTCGACGGCAGCGCGCTGCGCGACCGGGTGGCCTGATGACGGCGCCGGCGCGTCCGTTTGTCGTGCAACCGGCGGCCGTGCCCGCCGGCGCCACGGCGATGGAGCTGCCCAAGGCCGCGTCCGACGCCGAGGCGCTGCTCGTGGGCCTGCTGATGGATGTGGTTGGCGCGCGTGCACCCGATGCGGCGTCCGCGCTCGGCGGGGCGCGCATCGGTCGCGACGGAACGCCGGCGGGCATCGGCCGCTCGCTCCAAGCGTTAGGCATGTGGGCCCAGCTCGTGAGCATCGCCGAACTGCACGATGCGATGCGTGCACGCCGGCGGGTCGAGCTCGAGGACGGCGAGACGCGCGTGGCCGGTACCTTCGCCCCCGTGTTCGACCGGTGGCGCGAAGCCGGCGTGCACGCGGCCGATGTCCGCGATCTGCTGGCGTCGCTGCACGTGACGCCGACCATCACGGCGCATCCCACGGAAGCGAAGCGCGTGACGGTGCTTGAAAAGCACCGCACGATCTATCGCGCGCTGGTCGAGCTCGATGCCGGAGTGTGGACGCCCGCCGAGCGCGCGCGGCGCATCGACGCGCTGCGCGACGAGATCGACCTGCTGTGGATGACCGGCGAGTTGCGCCTCGAGCGACCGACGGTCGCGCACGAAGTGGCCTGGGGCATCCACTTCTTCGACGATACGCTCTTCGACGCCGTGGGCGCTGTACACGATGCGCTGGCACAGGCGGCAGCGGTCGCGTTCCCTGAGGCGCCGATGGAGATCCCGGTCGTGCTGGACTTCGGGTCGTGGATCGGCGGCGACCGCGATGGCAACCCGAACGTCACACCCGCGGTCACGCGGCAGTCGGTGCGCGAATATCGGAGCGCGTGCCTGCGCCGCTATCGCGCGCGCCTCAGCGACCTCGTCAAGCGGCTCAGCATCGCCGAGCGGAGCGTCACGATACCGGCGTGGTTCCGCGCTGCGTTAGGCGAAGCCGAATCGCTGGCGGGCGATGCAGGCGTTGCAGCCACTCGGAATCCGGGCGAGGTCTTTCGCCAGTGGGTGGCGTGCATGCTGGCCCGCCTCGCGGCATCGGCCGGCGAATCCTCGTCTGCGCCGCGGTACGACACCGCGGACGAATTGATCGCCGACCTGCGCCAGCTCGAGCGCGCGCTCGCCGAAGCGCGCTGCGGCCGCATCGCGTCAGCCCTCGTTGCTCCAGTGCGTCGTGAAGTCGAAACCTTCCGATTCTCGCTCGTGCGGCTCGACGTGCGCGACCACGCGCAGCGCCTACGCTCGGCCGCCGAAGCGCTGCGCGAGCGCATGGCGAGCGGCATCGCACCCATCGCCGGCGACGACACCGCCTGGCTGCGGGCCGCCCTCGCGAAGCCTCGCCCGAAGGAGCGCACTCAGTTAGGCGAGGACGGACCCGATGCCGCCCAGGTCTTCCGCGAAATCCGCGCGTCGCGCACCGACGTGGATCGCCGCGCCTTCGGCAGCTACGTGATCAGCGGCACCGAGGGCGCGCGCGACGTGCTCGCCGCGTACCTGCTCGCCAAGGACGCCGGCCTCTTCGTGGACGACGCCGGCGTCGAAAGCTGCACGATCCCGATCGTCCCACTGTTCGAGACCATCGAGGACCTCCGCCGCGCGCCCGTTGTCTTGAACGAGCTGCTCGGCGTGCCGGTCGTCAAACGCAGCATTCGGGCGTTAGGCGGCGTGCAGGAAGTGATGATCGGCTACTCGGACTCCAACAAAGATGGCGGCTTCCTCACGTCCAACTGGGAGCTCTACAAGGCGCAGACCCGTCTCTCGCGCGTGGCGGCCGAGCACGGTGTCGGCCTCTCGTTCTTCCACGGACGCGGCGGGTCGGTGAGCCGCGGCGGCGCGCCCACCCACCGCGCCATCGCGGCCCAGCCGCCCGGCACCATCCACGGGCGTCTGCGCCTAACGGAACAGGGCGAGGTGGTGTCGTTCAAGTACGCGTACGGCGACGCGGCGGCGTACCAGCTCGAGCTGCTCGCGTCGAGCGTCATGGAGTACTCGCTGCCGGGAGCGCCGGCTGCGCGCGTCCCCGGCGCCGATGAGGCCATGGAAGCGCTGTCCGGCGCCGCACATGCCGCGTATCGTACGCTCGTCCACCACCCGCACTTCCTCGAGTACTTCGGCTCGGCCACGCCGGTCGACGAGCTCGGCCTCCTCAACCTCGGCTCGCGTCCCGCGCGCCGGTCCGAGACGCGCGAGCTGGGCGATCTGCGCGCGATTCCGTGGGTGTTCGCGTGGACGCAAAGTCGGCACTTGATCCCGGGCTGGTACGGTGTGGGCAGCGCGCTCGAGGCGTTCCTCTCCATCCGTGGACCGCGCGGCGAGGCGCTCCTTCGCCGGATGTTCTCGGAGTCGCCCGTGTTCCGCCTCGTCATCGACGAAACGGAGAAGACGCTCCTCCAGGTGGATCTGGACGTCGCCGCCGCCTACGCGGCGCTCATGCCTAACGAAAGCGCGCGCGCGGCGGTCGTCGATCTCATCCGGGCCGAGTACCACCGCACGGCGGAGACGGTGCTCCGTCTCACCGGCGAGGCCGAGCTCGCGGAACGGTTCCCGCAGTTCCGCGGCCGCTTCGCACGGCGTGTGCCGCTCCTCGACCGCGCGCACGACCAGCAGATCGGCCTCCTGCGGCGCGTGCGCGGGGCCGGCGACAGGGGCCGGTGGCTCCCCAGCCTGCTCCTGTCCATCAACTGCATAGCGGCCTGCTTCGGTACCGTGGGCTGACCCCTCGCCAGAGGGGTCGCGGGGCCTCTTTTCGCCTTGAAACTTCAGTTGCCGAGTGCGATTCATTTGGTAAGTAGGTGAATCGCTACCGCCTTTCCCTTCAATGCATTCGGGGGACTATGCGAGGCAACGGCAATGCCGAGCTCGGCTATTCGCGGCTGACCCAACCTCTGGTGCGCGACAACGGGTCGCTCCGTCCCGCCACGTGGGACGAAGCACTCGACCGCGCCGCCCAAGGGTTCCGTCGCAACATCGCCGAGCACGGGCCTAACGCACTGGGCATCTTCAGCTGCTCCAAGTCGACCAACGAGATGAACTACTTGGCGCAGAAGCTGGCCCGGGTGGCGTTCGGCACGCACAACGTCGATAGCTGTAATCGGACCTGACACGCTCCGAGCGTCGTCGGTCTGGCGACGATCTTTGGAGCGGGCGGGGGCACGAGCTCGTACAGGGAGGTCGAAGAGACCGATGTGATCTTCCTGTGGGGAGCGAATGCCCGCGAAAACCATCCGATTTTCTTCCATCACGTCCTCAAGGGCATTCACAACGGGACGCGGTTATATGTCGTCGACCCGAGACGCACCTCGTCGGCGCAGTGGGCCGACGTGTGGCTCGGGTTGAACGTCGGCAGCGACATCGCGCTGGCGAATGCGATGGCGCGCGAGATCATCCACGCGGGTCTGGCCAACACCGCGTTCATCGAGCATTCGACGACGGACTTCGAGGCGTATCGCGCGCTCGTCGAGCCGTACACGCTCGAGCTCGCGCAACGGATCACCGGCGTGCCCGCGGACGTGATTCGCGAAGCGGCCCACACGTACGCCCGCGCCGACCGCGCCATCATTTGCTGGACCCTCGGCATCACCGAGCACCACAATGCGACGGACAACGTCCTGGCGCTGATCAACCTCGCACTCGTCACCGGACACGTCGGACGCTATGGCTCGGGCCTCAATCCGTTGCGCGGACAGAACAACGTCCAGGGCGGCGGCGACATGGGCGCCATTCCCAACAAGTTCGTCGGGTTCCAGGATGTTCTCGATCCGGAGGCACGCGGGCGCTTCGAGCGCGCCTGGAACGTGACGCTGCAGCCTAACTACGGCTGGACGGTCACCGAGATGCTGCAGGCGATGGATCGCGGCGAGCTCACATCGCTGTACTGTATCGGCGAGAACCCCGCGCAGTCCGAAGCCGACCAGCACCACGCCGAAAAACTACTACGCGATCTCGACCACCTCGTCGTGCAGGACATCTTCCTCACCAAAACCGCCGAGTTGGCCGCCGTCGTGCTTCCGGCCACCGCGAGCTGGTGCGAAGCCGAGGGCACGGTGACGAACAGCGAGCGCCGCGTGCAGCGCGTGCGCAAGGCGCTGGAGCCGCCCGGCGACGCGCGCGACGAGCTGTGGATCATTTCCGAGATCGCGCGCCGGTTGGACCACGACTGGGGCTCGCCTAACGCAGAGCAGGTGTGGGACGAAGTACGCGCCATGGCACCCGAGATGTTTGCCGGCATGACGTATCGGCGCCTCGAGGCGTTGGACGGGATCCAGTGGCCGTGCCCTGACGAGCAGGATCCGGGCGCGCAGTTCCTGCACGCGCGGCTCTGGGCCGACCCGGTCGGGTTGCCCAAGGCCGCGTTCTCGCTCACGGAGTACGATCCGCCCGTCGAAATGCCGGACGACGAGTATCCGTTCACGCTCACGACGGGCCGCCGGCTCGATTCCTACAATACCGGTGTGCAGACCGCCGGCTACTCATCACCGCTCCGCCGAGGCGAGACGCTCGACATTGCCCCCGAGGACGCACATCGCCTCGACGTGCGCGACGGGGACCTCGTGCGGATCACGTCTCGTCGCGGTAGCATCGTGGCTCCGGCGCGCATCGATACATCGTTGCGCGCCGGTCTCGTTTTCATGACGTTCCATTTCCAGGATCACGTGCGCGTCAATCTGCTCACGATCGACGCCACCGATCCGCGTTCGGGCACAGCGGAATTCAAGGCGTGCGCGGTGAAGGTCGAACCGGTGCGCGCGCCGGATGATGCTCCGGCCCGTGCGCTCCACCGCCACTCGGATCCTGTGTTAGGCGACTGATGGACCTGAAACTGCTCGACGTCGGACCCACCGACGAAGAACGCGAGGCGATCGACGCACGACTCGGTCCGCCGGCATCCGGGTGGGACGGCGGCGAGCGCGTCGCACAGCGCGACGCGCACGTGGCGTTCGGCGGACACGCCGCCCGCGCACGCCGGAACGAGCTGCTCCCTGCGCTGCACGCCGTGCAGTCGCGCGTCGGCTGGATCAGCGAAGGCGCCCTCACCTACATCTGCGCGCGGCTCGACGTGCCCCCGGCCGAGGCTTGGGGCGTGGCGACGTATTACGCGCTGCTCGCGACGACGCCGCGTCCCAAGCGCGTGCTCCACGTGTGCGACGACATCTGCTGCCGCACGCGCGGCGCGCGCGCGGTGCTCGAGACGCTCGAGGCCGCACACGGTACGCCGCACCCCAGTGCGTTAGGCAATGGACACGTCGAGCTCTCGGACGACGATGTCGTGTGGCTCCCGAGCCCGTGCCTCGGCATGTGCGACGAAGCACCCGCGGCCTTGCTCACGGTGGCCGGGCAGGAGCCCATCGAACGTCTGGTCGGTGGCCTAACGATAGACCGGGCGCTGGCGATGCTCGAGGGCCGTGACGACGCCCGGAATGTGGAGCGGATGCCGCTGCCGCAGCGCGGACAGGCCGGCCTCCGCCTGCTCAAGCGCGTCGGCGTGGTGGATCCCACGAGCCTCGACGCGTACCGCGCATCGGACGGCTATCAGGGCTTGCGCAGCGCGTTCGAGCTCGGCCGCGAAGGCGTGATTCGGGAAGTGCTCGACTCGAAGCTGTTAGGCCGCGGCGGCGCCGCGTTCCCCGCGGGACGCAAATGGGACGCCGTGGCGCGCCAACCCGAGCGGCCGCACTATCTCATCTGCAACGCCGACGAATCGGAACCGGGCACGTTCAAGGATCGCGTACTCATGGAAGGCGATCCGTTCGCGGTGGTGGAAGCGATGACCATCGCCGCGTACGCCACGGGCTGCGAGCAGGGCTTCGTTTACATTCGCGGCGAGTATCCGTTGGCCATCGAGCGCGTGCAGAACGCGATCGATGAAGCACGCGCGCGCGGATTCCTCGGCGAGCAGATTCTGGGACAGCCGTTCCGGTTCGACATCGAGGTGCGCAAGGGCGCCGGTGCGTACATCTGCGGCGAGGAAACCGCGGTCTTCAATTCGATCGAAGGCTTCCGCGGCGAGCCCCGCAACAAGCCGCCGTTCCCGGTACAGGCGGGGCTGTTCGGCAAGCCCACGGTGATCAACAACGTCGAGACGCTGGCCAACGTCCCGTTCATCATGCTCGAGGGCGGACCGGCGTTCGCGAAAATCGGCACCGAGCAATCGACCGGCTCCAAGCTGTTCTGCCTCTGCGGCGCGGTGGTGCAACCGGGCGTGTACGAAGTGACGTTCGGCGCCACGCTGCGCGACCTGATCACGCTGGCGGGCGGCGTGACGCCCGGCCACACCGCGCAGTGCATTCTGTTAGGCGGCGCCGCCGGCCTCTTCATCCGACCCGACGAGCTGGACATGCCGCTCACGTTCGAGGGCGCGCGCGCCGCGAAGGCCACGCTGGGCTCGGGCGTCATCATGGTGTTCGACGAAACCGCCGACATGGGCGACGTGCTGCGCCGCGTGGCCGCGTTCTTCCGCGACGAGTCGTGCGGCCAGTGCGTGCCGTGCCGCGTGGGCACCGTGAGGCAGGAAGAAGCGCTGCACCGGCTGGCGGTCAACAAGCCGCGCGGCAGCGTGGCCGACGAGCTCGCGCTGCTCGACGAGATCGGTCTCGCCATGAAAGACGCCTCGATCTGCGGACTCGGCCAGACGGCGTACAGCGCGGTGGAGTCGGCGGTCAAACGCTGCGGCATCTTCGACGGACGGAAGGCGCGATGAGTCATTTCGTGGAGATCACGCGGCCCAAGCGGACCGTCGAGCTCACCATCGATGGGCAGAAGGTGCGCGTGCCCGAGGGCACGACCATCCTCGATGCGTGCAAGACGTTAGGCACCGACATCCCGACGCTCTGCTACCTCGACACCCTGCACCCCGTGAACGTGTGCCGCGTGTGCGTGGTCGAAGTGCAGAACTCGCGCGTGCTCGTGCCGGCGTGCTCGCGCAAGGTCGAGCCCGACATGGTGGTGTCGACCGACAGCGAGCGCGTGCGCCATAGCCGGAAGATGGTGCTCGAGTTTCTGGCGTCATCGGTCGATCTGTCGACCACACCGGACGTGGACGGCTGGCTGGAATCGTACGAGTGCAAGCCCGACCGATACGGCCCGCCGGCGCCGGACGCGGCCGCCGGCGAGCGCGACGCGATGCCGGCCGGCCACCACGAGCCGCCTAACGCAGAGTACGCGGCCACCGTGGGCCAACCGGTGAAGGTGGACAACGACCTCTACGTGCGCGACTACGGCAAGTGCATCCTGTGCTACAAGTGCGTCGAGGGGTGCGGCACCGACTATCAGAATACCTTCGCGATCGCGGTCGCCGGGCGCGGGTTCGATGCGCGGATCTCCACCGAGTTCGCGGTCGAGCTGCCGAAGTCGGCGTGCGTGTACTGCGGCAACTGCATTGCCGTGTGCCCAACGGGCGCGCTGATGTTCAAGAGCGAGTTCGACCGCCGCGAGGCGGGCACGTGGGACGAATCGAAGCAGACGCAAGTGAGCACGATCTGTCCGTACTGCGGCGTCGGTTGCACGCTCGAGCTGCACGTGCAGGACAACGAGATCGTGCGGGTCACGTCGCCGCTCGATCACGACATCACCCGCGGCAACCTGTGCATCAAGGGACGGTTCGGGTGGCGCTTCGTGCAGAATCGAGGACCGCGACCGATGGGCGCGGGCGGCGGCAACGGCCAGGGAGGCGGCTCGGCATCGCGCGCCGGCGATGGGCACCGCACCGGCGGCAACGGAGCCGGGGATGGCCACGGTTAGGCAGCGCCGGGCGCGCGGGTTGGCGCCGTGAGCGACCAGCCGCCTCCGGCCCTCAGGCCGGACCACCCGCTGTTCGGGCTCGGCTACAGCCGGCCCGTCCGCGACCGCGCCTTCGAGCGACTCGATGGCGCGGTCGTTTCGTCAGGCGACGCACCGGTGGCCGAGGAGGTGCCGGTGGCATTCGTGTACAACCAGCGGGCGCACGTGGTGATGATGGCAACGCCCGACGATTTCGAGGACTTCGCGGTCGG
>JACZDA010158614.1_pt1 | contig 12185 bp, 16 predicted proteins | sample 8641761 | NCBI WGS metagenome assembly JACZDA01 (sample SAMN15324611, study PRJNA640507) | soil metagenome | isolation source: intercropping peanut in the first line | place: China: Luxin town, Laibin City, Guangxi Province | collected 2019-07-25 | depth 10cm m | reverse complement strand
CCGCGTCGGCGACGGTGACGCCGCCCGCGGCGCAGCCGTCACCGGTCCCGCTCCCGCCGCCGCTCTTACGCGTCACCGCGCCGCCGAACGCCGCGGTGATGGTGGATGGGAGAGCGGTTGGACACGGGAACTGGAGCAGCACCCGGTTCGCGGCCGGGGACCATCGCGTGGCGGCCGTCGTGCATTCGATCGCCGGGTGTGCGTGGGCGACGGACAGCGCGGTGGCGCGCGTGCCGGATCACGGCGAAGTGAAGGTCAAGCTCGCGCCGCATCCGTGCGGGACGGTGGCGGTGGATGCGGAGCCTAACGGAGCGCGGTGGGAGCTCTCGTCACTCGACGGAACGAGCGTGGCGAACGGCGATATTCCGCAAGCGACGCCGGCGGTGGTGCCGAGCGGGCCGTACGTGCTGCGGGTGTCGAAGAGCTACTGCGCGGATTATCGGGCGCGGATTGCGGTGCCGGTGGACGGGACGCACAAGGAGCGCGTCAGGCTCATCTGCGGGCAGTGATGACTCCACATCCGACTAACCTAGTTGTGTCCTAACGCGCGCCTCGCGTCGCGGAGAGCTCGAAGCGTTCGGCTCTTGCGCCCGCGGGCGCGTTCAGACGTGCCTGGCAAGTTGAATCACCTGGAGCCCTGGGATGGATCGCACCCCGCGGTCGTTTGTCACGAGCGTCCCGCACCCTTCCCGCATTGCAGCCGCGACCTGTAGCGCATCGGGTGTGCGCAAACTATAAGCAGCTCGGAGTTGCGCTGCGGCGCGCAACTGAGCACGATCGATGTCGACGAAGGTGAGGCCGCGGCTGTTGACGAGGAGTGCTTCGTATCGCGCGCCTAACGCCTGGTCGCCGGCGCGGTACGGCACCACGAGCACCTCGAGGAGCGTCACCGCCGAGGTGACCAGTCGGCGGCGACCGGCGTCGGCCTCGGCAAACAATGGCCGGACGGCAGGCAGAAAGCGCGGATGCTCCTCGAAGAGATAGATGAAGAGGGCGGTGTCGACGGCAACAGGGCCGGCGCCGATCGCATCAATCAGCGCCACGACCGCCGCTCGGCCCGGACGTGCTTCACGGCGTCGATGCGATGCCAGACGTCCTTGCCCAGCCCCTGGAGCTCGAGGATCGACGTCGGATCGGGTGCGGCGAGCGCGTCCTCGAGAATGCGGGCGACTTCCTGCGCGACCGACCGGCGCTCGCGCCGGGCGCGCTGCTTGAGCCGGCGGTACAGCACATCGGGAAGGTTTTTCACATTTAAAGTAGCCATTTCTACTTCCTCCAAATTTCCTCCAATTTGCCACCTGCCGGTACGGCGCCGCAAGTTGGCGTCTCGGTCGATGCGGTCGCCAAGCGCGTCGGATGCTCGCTGCGCCTATATAACAGCTGTGTCTTCCATGAGTGGCCTTGGTTTGGCAAGCTCAGCTATATAATAGTAGTTCGGTGTTTCATCGGCTACCTGTCGCGACGCCGTTCCGCTTTACGCAGAGCTGGCGGCGTCTGGCCAGCCCGGCAATCCACGCATACGGCGGCTGCCCCAACATCGACAGCCATCCGCCGAAACCAGGACCCATGAAGATGCTGCGGACACAGAATGCGCTGACACCGCACACACACACCGCCCGTGCCGGGCTCGAACCGGACGCCGCAGGTGTCGCAGTCCACGGTCCAGATCGATTTGTGAAAGATGCGCAGGCCAAGCATCGGGACGTCGGTTGATCAGCGTGAAGGCCAGGCATTCCTGCCGTCGCGAATCGCGACGGCGCCACCGCGAAAGATAGCGCTCGAGATAGCGCGATGGGCTCGAATCGGCCCGCGCACGCCGCAAGAGATGCCTAACTCTGCGTCCCCGACTGCACCGCGCCGCACTCGCGGCAGTGCTCGGCCCCCGCGTTCCGCAGCGGCTTGCCGCACCGCACGCACGGCGGCCCATGCTGCGACACCACGTGATGCCACACGAGATTCGGGTCGGACTCCGCCACACCGGTGAACATCTCGTACCCCACCGAGAGATGCCGCAGCTTCCGTTGGGCAGCCGTCGCGTCCGCTCGCAGCGGCAGCGGTGCCGGCAACCCGCGCTCGACCCGCTCGCGCTCGATCACCGCCATCCGGCTCGCCTCGTCGGCGCCCGACCGATGCGCCTCGACCAGCACCGCCCATTCGTCATCATCCAGCATCGGGACGTCGCGACGACACCGCCAACACCAGAGCGTTTTCACGGAACGTGGTCTCGGAAAGGAGGGACCTGCGCTGCGGGATCCGACGCGAACGGGCGCCTCGCCCGTCCCCTGCTAACGCGTCACCGGCGCGACCGCAACCGCCGGGTGCCACCCGCACCGTCCACGGCGCTCCACCGGAAGCAGCCCATCAGGTGATCGTTCACCAGCCCCACGGCCTGCATGAACGCGTAGCAAATCGTACTGCCCACGAAATTGAATCCGCGTTTTCGCAAGCCCACACTCAAGGCATCGGACATCTCGGTCCGCGGCGGTACCTCGCCCTGCTTCCGCCATCGCCCAACGATCGGCGCACCACCTACGACGCCCCACACATACGCGTCGAAACTGCCGGCTTCGTCTTGAACCGCCAACATCGCCCGCGCGTTGCGCACCGCACTCTCGATTTTGAGGCGGTTGCGCACGAGACCCGGGTCGGCGAGCAGCCGCCGCATCCGCGCTGCCGTGAATCGCGCCACCCGCTCGGGCTCGAACCCGTCGAACGCCTCACGATAGCGGTCCCGCTTCCGCAAGATGGTCTCCCAGCTCAGGCCCGCCTGCGCGCCCTCGAGCACGAGGAACTCGAGCAGCGTCCGGTCGTCGTGCACCGGCACGCCCCACTCGGCGTCGTGATACGCGATGCCTAACGGCGTCGTCGCCCACGCGCACCGCGCCGGCGCCGTCATGGTGCGTCGTTGCGGGGCTGTGCGCGCATCGCGCGCCAGGCGCCGCGGACCAGGACGCCGCCCACGAGCACGGCACCGGCGGCAATGAGCGCCGTGACCCGGCGGCGCGCATACTCATCGCCCGATCCGAGCTGCGCGACCAGGATGCAGATCCCGGCCACGACGAGGACCATGCCTAACGCACCACCGAACACGCGCAGGGCGTGCGCGGTGGGATGCGGGTCGCCGCGGCTCGGATCAGCGGGCATGGCGCGAAACCGTCATCGGGTCGACACGACGCCGATCAGCGCGCCGAGCGCGGCGCCGATCCAGAAGATACCCTGCTTGAACCACGGAACGGCCGGCCGTTCGATGAGGGCCACGTGGTCGGTCGTCACACGCGTGGTCTGCCCAGTGATCATGGCCGTCGCCTTGCCGCTGTCCACGCGCACCACCTCGAAGCGTGCCACCATCGCATCGTGATCGCCCGGGTCGACGGCAATGCCGCGCGCGCCGCGCTTCACCCATTTCGCACTGTCGGTGGGAATCGTGATCGTGCTGTCCGTGGAGTTCAGGATCTCGAAGCGGTAGGCGCCGCGCTGCGCGGCCGCCCGGCCGGAGCCTAACGCCACACACAGCGCCGCACAGACGAGCGCTTTCCACCAAAGGCTAGAGGCCGAAGAAATTCTTCACCAGCCGCGTGATGTCGTTGTACATGACGATGACGAAGAGCAGCGCGATCACGGCCAGCCCGAACCGCATGAGGTACTCGCGCGTGCGAAGACTGAGCGCGCTGCCCTTCACCGCTTCCGCCACGTTCACGAGAATCTGTCCGCCGTCGAGAATCGGCACCGGCAGCAGGTTGAACACCGCGAGGTTCACGCTAATGATCGCGATGAGCCGAAGAACCGTCGCCCAACCGGCCTGCGCTGCAACATAACTCGCGTGTCCGATTTCCACCGGCCCGCTCAGCGTGCGCACCGACAGCGTGCCGTTGAGCAGCCGGCGCAGCGCCGAGACCACCGAACCCGCGACACCCCACGTCTGCTGCCACCCGACGTCGAGCGCTTGCCCGACGGAAATCGGCAGCCGATCGATGTCCGACCGCTGATACGCGCCGATGATTCCCGTCGGGGGACCGCCATCCTCGGCGGGCACCGAGTCGGGCCTAACGGTGATGGTGTGCGCAGTACCACGGCGAATCACCGACAGCTCGATCTTCTTTCCGGGCGATTGCTGCACGCGCGACGTCATCTCGTACCACGTGTGCACGGTATCGCCGGCCACGGTGACCACGCTGTCGCCGGCTTCGATACCCGCGCGCGCGGCGGGCATGCCGCCCACGACCTTCCCGATCACCGGCGCGAGGTACGGCACGATGGCGCCAGCCACCGAGTCCCGCGTCGCCGTGTTAGGCGCGCCGACCGGAATCGTGACCGTACCGCGATTCGTCGTCACGGTCATCGTCGGGCCCGCCGCCGAGTCGAACCGGCCGTCCACATCGTTCCAGGACGACACGGTGCGCCCGTCGACCGCGCGAATCGTGTCGCCGCTGTGCAGTTGGCCGAGCGACGGCGCCGAGGCCACGGCGCGCACGTCGCCGATGACGCGCGTCCGCAGGAGTGGAATGCCCTCGCTGTACGCCATCGCGCAATAGATCGCGAACGCCAGCAGCATGTTCATCGTCACGCCGGCAAGCATGATCACGAGTCGCGCGGCCAGCGACTTCGACTCGAACAGCCGGTTCTCGGGTATCGGCTTTGGCCCGAACGGCGCCATCCCTTCCGGATCGTACCACCGCGGCAACGCCTCGCCCTCGGTCGGATTCTCCGGTGCCGGCTGTTCGGTGCCGCCCTCGAGAATCGCCATCGACGAATCGTCCCGCGACGCCATGCGGACGTAGCCGCCGAGTGGAATCGACGCGAGCACGTACTCGGTTTCGCCCCACTTGCGGCTCCAGATCGCCGGGCCGAAGCCGATCGAGAATCGCGGCGCGTACACGCCCGTGGCCTTCGCGGCCAGGAAGTGCCCGAGCTCGTGGACGAAGATCACGACCCCAAAGACGAGGATGATCGCGAGCCAGGGCAGCACGCCGCTCAGCACTGGAACATCTCCCTCACGTGGGTACGCGCGGCGACGTCGGCCGCCACGAGCGCGTCGCGGGTATCGCCGGACGCGTCGCCTAACGCATCGAGCGCCGACGCGATCCCGCGCGGGAGGTCGCCGAACGCGATGCGCCCGTCGAGAAACAGCGCGACGGCCTGCTCGTTGGCCGCGTTGAACACCGCCGGCGCGGCGCCGCCGCGGCGTCCAGCGGCCAGGCCCAACTTGAGCGCCGGGAAGTCGTCGGTGCGCACGCGCTCGAACGTGAGCGGCGACAGCTCGACCGGATCGAACGGCGGCACGCCGGTGTCCGTTAGGCGCTCGGGATGCGTGAGCGCGTACAGCACCGGCAGCTCCATGCTCGGCACGCCGACCTGTGCGAGCACGCTGCCATCGACGAATTCGACGAACGAGTGCACGACGCTCTGGGGATGCACGACCACCTCGATCTGATCGTACGACAAGCCGAACAGGAAGTGTGCCTCGATCACCTCGAGCGCCTTGTTGGCCAACGTGGCGCTGTCGATCGTGATCTTGCGGCCCATCCGCCAGGTGGGATGCTGCAACGCATCGGCCACCGTGGCCCGCGCCACGCGCTCACCCGGCCAGGCCCGGAACGGACCGCCCGACGCGGTGATGATCAGACGCCGAACATCGGTGGCCCGTCGACCCGCGATGCACTGTAAGATCGCGCTATGCTCGCTGTCCACGGGCACGATCTCACCACCGCCCCTCTGGCACGCTTCACTCACTAACGAGCCGGCCATGACGAGGGTTTCTTTGTTCGCCAGCGCGACGCGCTTGCCGGCCTGTACCGCCGCGAGCGTCGCATCCAGACCTGCCGCGCCGACCACCGCATTGATCACGATGTGGACGTCGCTCCGCTGCGCGGCGGTCACCAAACAATCGGCGCCGCACGCCCACGTGCTCTGCGGGTCGACGCCGTTGCACACCACGCCGACGAATGTCGGCGCGAACATCTCCGCCTGCTCGCGCAGCAGCGCCGCATTGCGGAACGCCGTGAGCGCGCGCACACGGAACCGGTCGGGATGTCGCTGCAGCACGCGCAGCGCAGTCGTCCCGATCGACCCGGTCGACCCCAGAATGGCGACGCCGCGCGGCTCGGTGCTCATCGGAAGGCCGGCAGCAGCACGTGCGGGAACGTGAACGCGAGATACGCCACGGGAAGCGCGAAGAGCAGCCCGTCGATGCGGTCCAACACGCCGCCGTGGCCGGGGATCAGGTGCGAGCTGTCCTTCCGCCCCGCCTCGCGCTTGATCAGCGACTCGGCCAAGTCGCCTAACTGGACGGCGACGCTTACGCCCACGCCTAACGCAATGGCGATGGCCGGACGGATCGCGAGGAGCACGTGCGGCGACGGCAGCACCCACGTCGCATAGCACCAGCTGGCCGCGGCGCACACGACCAGCGCGCCCACCGCGCCTTCCACCGTTTTTCCGGGACTCACCGACGGCATCAGCTTGTGCCGCCCCACGGATCGCCCCACGAAGAACCCCGCGGTGTCCGAGATCCACGTCAGCACGAGCGGATAGACGAGCAACGCCGATCCGGCCGCACGCCCCACGGCGTAGTTGTGATAGCGGAGCCCGAACGCGAAGCTCAGGAACCCCGCCCCGTACAGAATGCCGAACACGGTGACGGCCGCGGCGCCAATCGGGCGACCGCCCGGGCCGCGCGCAAAGATCGCGAGCGCGAACACCGCCGCGATGATCACCGCGCCTAACGTGAACACCGGCGGGTTGAAATGGCCGATCTGGTAGCCGAACACACCGATCGGCAGCACGAACGCGAGCGGAACACCGACCACCTCCATCGGTTCGTACGACCCGGCGCGCGCCAACTGAAAGTATTCGGCCGTCGCGAGCGCCCCCGCCACCGCGAGCAGCGCTGCCAACGCGAACCCGCCCGCCCAGATGATCGCGACCACCACCGGAATGGCGACGACCGCGAACACCACGCGCGCCGTCAGGTTCGAGACCGCCACGATGACCTCTGCGCTCCCGTCTGCACCTCGATGGCGAATGAGACTGTCATATCCCGAATGTCGGAGCAGCGGTGGCGGGTCCGTTCGACAAACGCGTCAAACGACAACTGCATCAAAGGATAACAAAAGTGAAACCAGGGATAACGAAAGTGATCGTTCTGCGCGCGGGGACAGCGCGGTAGCACGTCGGGAACAAGGACGCGTTTTCAACAACACACAGATGATTTTCTATTCACGAGGCACACACTATCCCCCGCGCAGAACGATCACTTTCGTTATCCCTGGTTTCACTTTTGTTATCCTTTAATGCAGTTGTCGTTGAGCCCCAACGCCGGGAGATCGTGAGGAGACTGCGCTCGCTCGACGACCCCCTATGCATCCTCTGCGCTTCCTCTCAGGCGGAGACGCGACCGAACCGCCGGTCCCGGTTCTGGTAGGCCATGATCGCCTCGTACAGATGCCGCCGCGAAAAATCCGGCCACAAGACGGGCGACATGTACAGCTCCGTGTACGCGCACTGCCACAGCAGGAAGTTCGAGATCCGCTGCTCGCCCGACGTGCGGATGAGCAGATCGGGATCGGGACAATCGCTGGTGTACAAGCGGCTGCGCAGCGCTTCTTCGTCCACAGCCTCGAGATCCAGACGGCCGTCGCGCACGTCGCGCGCAATGAGCTTGGCCGCGCGCACGAGCTCGGCGCGGCTGCCGTACGAGATGAACAGGTTGAGCGTGAGCCGCGTGTTGTCCGCGGTCATCGCCACCAGTTGCTCGGCCGCGCTCGCGGCACTCGGCGTGAGGCGAGAGAGATCGCCTAACACTCGGACGCGGACGCCCTGTGCGTCGAGCTCCGCCGCTTCGCGCGCGATGTACTCCTGCAGGAGCGACATGAGTGCCTTGATCTCGGTGGCCGGCCGCTGCCAGTTCTCCTGCGAGAACGCGAACAGCGAGAGGACCTCGACACCGGCTTCCAGCGAGGCTTCGACGACGGCCCGCACCGACATCATGCCCGACCTGTGGCCTAACGGACGCGGCAGGTTGCGCTCGCGCGCCCACCGCCCGTTGCCGTCCATGATGATCGCCACGTGGCGCGGCACCTGGCCGTTCACGCGAATCTGCGCCAGCAGGTCGGCCGCTTTCATGTCACGAGACCCGCGCGTCCATCGATCGCACCGCCGTCAGACCTCCATGATCTCGGCTTCTTTCACCTTGAGCAGGTCCTCGAGCTTGGCCATGTGATCGTCGTGCAGCTTCTGTAGATCCTTGTCCGCGTGCTTCTTGTCGTCCTCGGACACCTTGTCGAGCTTTTTCGTCAGCTCGCGAGAGTGCGTCCGCGCGTGGCGGATGGCGATGCGCCCTTCCTCGGCGAGCTTGTGCACTACCTTCACCAGCTCCTTGCGCCGCTCCTCGTTGAGCGCCGGCAGCGGTACGCGAATCACACCGCTCTGCGAGGCCGGATTGAGGCCGAGGTCGGAATCGCGGATGGCCTTCTCGATGGCCGACGTTAGGCCTTTGTCCCACGGCGTCACGGTGAGCAGACGCGCCTCCGGCGCCGATACGTTCGCGACCTGCGCGATCGGCATCTGTTGGCCGTACGCGTCCACGCGCACGGTGTCGAGCAGCGACACACTCGCTTTGCCGCTGCGGATGGACGCGAATTCACGCTTCGAGTTCTCGAGCGCCTTGTCCATGCTTGCACGTGTGTCCTTCAGAATTTGCGCAATGGAGCTCATTGAACAATCGTCCCGACGCGCGCGCCGCAGATGGCGTCGGCCACGGCGCCCCGTCGTTGAATGTTGAGCACGATGAGCGGCAAGCTGTTCTCCGCGCACAGCGTGATCGCGGTTTGGTCCATCACGGCGAGGTTCTGCACGATGACGTCGCGATAACTCAAGCGCTCGTACAACGTCGCGCTGCGATCCTTCTTCGGATCGGCCGTGTAGATACCATCCACGCTCGTCGCCTTGATGATGACGTCAGCCTTCATCTGAATGGCGCGCAGCGCCGCGGCGGTGTCCGTGGAAAAATACGGGTTGCCCGTGCCGCCCGCAAAGATCACGGTGCGTCCCTTCTCGAAGTGGCGCAGTGCGCGCCGCCGGATGTACGGCTCGGCAACTTCTTCCATGCGGATCGCCGTCATCACGCGCGTCACCACACCTTTCTTCTCGAGCGTGTCCTGCATCGCGAGCGCGTTGATGACGGTGCCGAGCATGCCCATGTAGTCGGCGGCGACGCGATCCATCCCCATCTTCGAGAGCTGCGAACCGCGCACGATGTTGCCGCCGCCGATTACCAAGCCGACGTTCACGCCCATCTCGACGACAGTCTTTACTTCGTCGGCCAATCGGTCGAGCACATCGAAATCGAATCCGATGCCGCGCTCTCCGGCGAGGGCCTCACCGGAGAGCTTGAGCAGTATCTTCGAGTAGCAGGGTGCCGCGGTGGTCACCGCGGGCTACTCCTGTCCCATTTGGAAGCGCGCGAAGCGCCGCACCACGATGTTCTCACCCATCTTCGCCGACACCTCCTTCACGAGATCGCCGATCGTCTTCTTCGGATCGCGGATCCACTCCTGCGAGAGGAGCACCACCTGCTTATAGTACGCCTCGACCTTGCCATCAACGATCTTCCCGATCAAGTGCTCGGGCTTGCCGCTCTCGCGCACCTGCTGCTCGTAGATGCGGCGCTCCTTCTCGATCGCGTCGGCCGGCACACCGCTCTTGTCGACCGAGACCGGGGCGGCGCTCGCGATGTGTAAGGCGAGCTCCTTCACGAGCTCCTTGAACTCCGGATTGCGCGCGACGAAGTCGGTCTCGCAGTTCACTTCCACGAGCACGCCGACCTTGCCGTTGTGGTGGATGTAGCTGCCGACCTGTCCTTCGGACGCGGCGCGACCGGAACGCTTCTCGGCTTTCGCGATGCCCTTGGCGCGCAAGAATTCGGCGGCCTTGTCCATGTTGCCGCCGCTTTCCTCGAGCGCCTTCTTGCAATCCATCATGCCGGCGCCGGTCCGCTGGCGCAGCTCCTGGACATCCTTGGCAGTGAACGACGTCGTGGTCATGAGTCTGTTCCTTCGAGCAAGTTGATTCGCTGTCACGAATACGCCGCCGGCACCGGGCCGGCGGCGTATGAATTCTATCAGGCTGTCTATCGACAGCGTTGGCCGAGTGGCCGGCTCGTCACTCGGATTGATCCTCGGCGCTTTCGCCGGAGTCGTCCGATGCTTCTGTGGACTCGCCCGACGCTTCCTCGCCACCCGTCTTGAGTCGCGCGGCGATGGCTTCCGGCTTTGCCCGGCGGCGACGCGTGCGGCGACGACGACGGCGCTCGCCTTCATCGGCGGGCTCAGAGCCGCGATCGCTGCTGTACGTGGTCATGCCGCCTTCGGCCTCTTCTTCCACCTCTTGACGTTTAGGCGCTTCGCGCCTGGCCTCGGCGATGGAGTCGGCGACGGCGTGCGTGATGAGCTCCACCGAGCGAATCGCGTCGTCGTTGCCGGCGATCGGCACCGAAATGAGGTCCGGGTCGGCGTTGGTGTCGACGATCGCAATGAGCGGAATGCCGAGCTTGTTCGCTTCGGTGACGGCGATGCGCTCTTTCTTGGAGTCGATCACGAAGATGAGGCCCGGCAGGCGGATCATGTTCTTGATGCCCGCGAGGTACTTGTTGAGCTTGTCGCGCTCACGGGCCATCATGAGCTGCTCTTTCTTCGTGTAGTCCTGGAACGCGCCGCCTTCCTCGCTGCCGGCTTCCAGGTCCTTGAGGCGCCGGATCTGGCGCTTCACGGTTTGGAAGTTCGTGAGGAGTCCGCCTAACCAGCGCTCGGTGACGTACATCGCCCCGCAGCGCTCGGCTTCGCTCTGCACGATGGCCTTGAGCTGGCGCTTGGTGCAGACGAACAGGACGTTGTCGCCGCGCATGATGACGTCGCGGGCGAGCTTTTGCGCGAGCTCGAGCTGGCGCAGCGTCTTCTGCAGGTCGATGATGTGAATCCCGTTCCGCTCGGCGAAGATGAAACGGCGCATCTTCGGATTCCAGCGGCGGGTTTGGTGTCCGAAGTGGACACCGGCTTCGAGGAGCTGCTCGAGATTCGGTTGTGTCATTCCCTTGTCCTGGTTGGTTGTGTCCACCGCGTCCGTCGTTGCCAGTGCACCACCGGGAAAACCCGGCACCAGTGCCCGACTCGGGGCGCGTGAGAGATACCGGCCGCCCATCCGGGCAGCCGGCTGCCTAACGAACTACCGCTTGCTGAACTGGAACCGCTTTCTCGCCTTCGGACGGCCCGGCTTCTTGCGCTCCACGGCGCGCGCGTCGCGCGTGAGGAGTCCCAAGTCGCGGAGCTTCCGACGGTGTGCTTCATCCACTTTCACGAGCGCGCGGGCAACGGCCAGGCGCAGCGCACCGGCCTGTCCGCTCTGTCCGCCGCCCTGCAACGTGGCCTTCACATCGAAGCGGCCTAAGGTATCGGTCGCGGTGAAGGCCTGCTGAATCGACGACACGAGGGTCGCGCGGGGAAAGTAGTCGCCCAACGTGCGACCGTTGACGTCCCACTTCCCCGATCCCGGCTGCACGTACACTCGGCAGACGCTTTCCTTGCGGCGTCCAATGGTGTGAATGGTGCCGTCCGCCATCACTCGGTCTCGCTCTTGAGGTTGAGCACGACCGGCTGTTGGGCGGCGTGCGGGTGTTGGGCATCGGGATACACGCGCAGCTTGAGGCGCAGCTTCTGGCGGCCCAACGCTGATTTAGGCAGCATGCCGAACACGGCTTTCTCGACGACGCGCTCGGGGTGCTTGGCGAGCATAGAGGCGAACGGTGTGTAGCGTTCGTGGCCCATGTAGCCGGTGTGCCGGAAGTAGCGCTTCTGTTCTGCCTTGCGGCCGGTGACGCGCACTTTGGACGCGTTGATCACGATGACGTGATCGCCGGTGTCCATGTGCGGCGTGAACATCGGCTTGTGCTTGCCGCGGATGATTTTCGCGACTTCGGACGCCAAGCGTCCGAGCACGAGTCCGTCGGCATCGACGACAAACCAGCGGTGTTCGATGTCGGACGGAGTAGCGGAGTACGTTTTCATGCGTATCGGAATTGGGTGCGCCGGTCTAGGAAACACAGACTCGTAAGCTACGCAAGGACTTAGGGGAAGTCAACGGAGGGAATAGGGAAGCGCTCGCTCCGCTCGCTTGGGGAAGCGCTCCGCGTGGGG
>JACZDA010115070.1_pt1 | contig 12214 bp, 11 predicted proteins | sample 8641761 | NCBI WGS metagenome assembly JACZDA01 (sample SAMN15324611, study PRJNA640507) | soil metagenome | isolation source: intercropping peanut in the first line | place: China: Luxin town, Laibin City, Guangxi Province | collected 2019-07-25 | depth 10cm m | reverse complement strand
CCAGTTTCATACCCCTTTGGAGCGTGCCCCGGCGCGGTCCCCTGCTGAAGGCTAGCTACTTTTCGGCGCAAAATTTGCGGGCTAAATCACGCAGAATGAGCAGGGGCAGAGATAGCCTGGTGTCGAAATAAACATTTTTGGGCATAAATGTATTGACAAGCGGCTCGGCAAAGGATGTAGCATCCTTACGGATGACTCGTAAAAGCCAGCCGCGATCCGCAACGAAATCCGGCAAGCTACTTGCCACTCTCCCGCCTCTCGACGCCGTCCTGCGTGGCTCGCTCCTCGAGCGCCACACCTTTCATCCCTCTGCGGTCTCCTGTTCCATCTGTGCCAGCGGGAAAGGTCACCGTCAGTGGGTCCTCAACGTGAACTACCCTGGCGCCAAGAACCGCCAAATCACTCTCCATCCCGCCCAAGTTCCTCAAGTCCGCGAACAATTGGAGAACCTCGACCGCGTGCGGCAGATTCTGGAACAGGTCTGCGAAATCAACCAGCAACTGCTGCGCGAAGATCGCGCCCAACGCAGGAACCGGGAACATGATTGAAACTCGCCGAGCGCAGACAACTTTCGCCGACGGTCTGATCGCTGAAGAGGTTTCGGATCTGTGGGAGCCCTGGATGCGGCATAGCGACGCAGTTCTGGAAGATGAGCAACTGGTCGAGATCGTGCGTCAGGCTCTGTCCAAGCGCTGCAAGAAAAGCAAAACCCGCGGACGGAAAGGCACCCCAGCCGAGGTTGTGCTGCGATTGCTGGCGCTCAAGCACATGTTCAACTGGAGCTACGACGAGTTGCATCGAGAGGTACGTGCCAACTTGGTCTATCGGGAGTTTACGCGCATTGGCGGCGGGAAAGTTCCGGACGACAAGACGATGGGACGAATCGAGCGGCTGCTGGGGCCGGACCCAGTGGAGAAGTTGCATCAGCGGTTGGTGGCTATTGCGCTGGCGAGGAAAATCGTTGCGGGCCGCAAGCTACGAGTGGATACCACGGTAGTGGAGGCCAACATTCACTATCCGACCGATAGCAGTCTGATGGGGGATGGGGTGCGTGTATTGACACGGCTGATGAAGAGGATTACCGAGATAGCGGGCGCGGTAGGGACGAAGTTGCGCGACAGAACGCGGAGCGTGAAATTGCGGGTGGCGGAGATTGCGCGTGCCAGCCGGAGCAAGAGCGAGCAGGGGCGGAAGAGAATGAAGGGCTTCTATGAAAAGCTGCTGACCGCAACAGCAGCCGTGGTGGGGCAGGCCCAGCGATTCGCCAAGGATATTGCGGAAGGAGTGAAGCGTTCTTCCGATGTGATGCGGCAAGCCGCTTTGGAAGGAATGAAGAAGGAACTGGAGACCATGGCGCCACGCCTCAAGCAGGTGATCCGACAAACACGGGCGCGCGTGCTACATGGCAACACGCACGCGGAGGGAAAGCTGGTTAGCATCTTCGAGCCCACGACAGAGGTCATCCGCCGGGGCAAGGCCAAGCAGCCGACCGAGTTCGGCAAGATGATCAAAGTGCAGGAGGCGGAAGCCCAGATCGTCATCAGCTATGAGGTGTACGAGAAACGGCCGAGCGACTCTGAGTTACTTGTGCCGGCTATCGAGGTACATAGTGAACGCCTGGGCCGCGTTCCGCACCTTGTGGTGGGAGATGCGGGCTTTTACTCCGCGCGCGGGGAGAAGGCGGCCCACGACATGGGAGTCAATCGCGTTTCGGTACCCAATCGCTCGACCAAGAGCGAGGAGCGAAGGAAGCTGCAGAAGACGCGCTGGTTCAAGCAAGGCCAGAAGTGGAGAACCGGATGCGAAGGCAGAATTAGTGTTCTCAAGCGGCGCCATGGATTAAATCGCTGCCGCTACAAAGGCGACGGCGGCATGAAAATTTGGGTAGGCCTGGGAACAATCTGCGACAACCTCATCACCATGGGCCATTGCCTCGGCAAAACCTCAGACTGCTAAGGATCAAAGAAGAACGCGATCCACTCCGCCACTACGCCCACTGAAGCAATCGCTTTCAGGGGGCGTTTTCTCTCTCGGCGTAACTTGGACCCAGGAACGGTTTACGGGAAAAACGAATTTTGCGCCGGAAAGTAGCTAACCCGCTTCATACGGCTTGTACCGGCCGCTCAATAGCGCCTGATGCGTACGCTCGATATCCGCCGGACGAACGTAGAAAAATGCTCCGGTCAATTCGCGCCGGAACAACAGGCCGCCCACATAGGAATCCGGTTCTACAAAATAGTCAATGCCCGCAGCGGTAAGCAGCGATTCAACCTTGATAGCTTCACGCAGTTTCTTAGCGATATACGTGAGATCCAGTTGAGCACCGTCAAAAAATTCGGCTTCCTGGCGCATGATCAACTCTTCGGAATGGTGAGGCTGAGCGATCCGGTGGTGCCAGGCTGGCCGCCGCCCACGCTTGCCACCGCGCCTTGGAGTCCGGCGCTAGACAAGACGAAGCGAACTCTTTTGCTCTGGCCGGCCGCCAGGTGCGTTCGGATGAATCCCTTTAGCTCGGGCCTTAAGCCGCCCGCGGCGACATAGAGTTGCGCCACTTCATCGCCGGCGCGCCGCGAATCGTTTTTGATGCGAGCGGTAATTTCCATTTATCCGTTTGGCAGCGCATTCGATCGCATATCCGAGTAATGAAAAGTGGAGTAACTCAGACCATATCCAAATGGATACAGCGCCTGACCTGTGAAGTAACGATAAGTACGGCCTTTCATCGCATAGTCATCGAAGGCAGGCAATTGACCTACCGATTCATAGAACGTCACAGGCAGGCGGCCGGCGGGGTTGTTGTCTCCGGAAAGCGTGCGCGCAATGGCAGTGCCGCCTTCCTGTCCGCTGTACCACGCTTCCAGAATGGCCGCGGCGCGTTGTTTCGCTGTGCTCACAGCAAGAGCGCTCCCGTTTAGCAAAACTACAATCACCGGCTTACCCGTATCGAGCACCGCTTCCAGAAGTTTTTCTTGCGGCTCCGGCAAGTCGATGGCAGTGCGGTCGCCATGCGAAAAGCCGGGGATCTGGATCGGCGATTCCTCGCCTTCGAGCCGCGAGTTAAGACCCACGCAAACAATCGCAACATCGGAATTTCTTACCGTGTTCACGGCCTCGCTCAGCAGTGCTTCAGCGGGAGGCGTCCAGACCAGTTCCACGCCGCCGCCCCCATCGCGCTGCGTATATTCGGCGCGAATGTGATAAGTCGTTCCTGCTTCGAGATGCACTTTAGCGCTTGCTGCGCGATGGCCGCCGGCGGCCTTCCGGGTCTCATCAATCAACTTCCTGTTATCCAGGAACAAGCGCCAGGTATTGGCGCCGGGGCAGCTATCGCATTCCTGGCGGGCCAAGCCAAGCTGGTAGTCGCCTGTGACCCGCGGTTCAAGCGCCGCTTCCCAGCGCACTGCGAAGGTAGGATCGGGAAGAACTTTGATCACCGCCGGATCTTGCATGGCCCAAACGAAATAGCCTCGCGGCTCTGCCCGAGAGAGCGCCGGCTTTCCCGTGAAGTTGTCGTTCTGGTAGTAGTCGGCATGCACGCTTGTTGGAATGAGCGCCAACGAAGACTGGGCATACACGCTGCCCAGCGCCCATTGCACTTTGGCGCGCGTGCCAAACTTATTTTTAATTCCCTCTAACGGCGTGACGAGATGACGGGGCGTTCCATAGTAATTGCCGAGCAGGACGTCCGGGTCGTCTGACGCAGGCCCGATCACCGCGACTTTCTTCGGCACGTGGGCCAGCGGTAACACATGACGGTCGTTCTTCAAAAGGACGATCGACTCTTCGGCAGCTTCGAGGGCGAGCTGCTGGTGCGCAGTGGAGGCGACCTGGTCCATGCCTAACCGCGAGAACGGAACACGTTCGGGTGGATCGAACATGCCGAGCCGGAATCGCGCCGTGAACAGGCGCTTAACCGAACGATCGATTTCATCTTCGCGAATGTAGCCCTTATGTACCGCATCGACGAGCGTGTTGTATTCGCGGCCGCAGGTGAGATCGGTGCCGGCGCGTACGGCTTTTGCCGCCGCTTCCGCCATGGAGCCTGCATAGTGATGGCCGCGGTAAATGTCGCTAATGGCGCCGCAATCGCTTACTACGTAACCGGTAAATTTCCACTTGTTGCGCAGCGTGTCGGCGAGGAGAAAATCGCTCGCGCAAGCCGGCGCGCCGTCGAGGCGATTGTAGGCGCACATGACCGAATACGCTCCGCCTTTGGTGAGCGTGGCATGAAAAGCGGATAAATAGGTATCGTTTAAGTCTTGCTCGCTGACGCGAGCGTCAAAGTGATGCCGCGATTCCTCCGGTCCGCTATGCACGGCGAAATGTTTCGAAGTCGCAATGGCCTTGAAATAGTACGGATCGTTTCCCTGCATGCCGTGGATAAAAGCGAGCGCCATCTGCGCTGTCAGATAAGGATCCTCTCCATACGTCTCCTGGCCGCGGCCCCAGCGTGGATCCCGAAAAATATTGATGTTGGGCGACCAGAAAGTAAGCCCGTAATAGCGCCGGTGGTTGTCGTGACGCAACGCGTCGTTGTATTTTGCGCGTGCCTCGGTCGAGATGACATCAGCGATGCGATGTTCGAGGTCCGTATCCCAAGTCGCCGCGAGTCCGATTGCCTGCGGAAAGACCGTCGCAAGGCCGGCGCGCGCGACGCCATGCAGCGCTTCGTTCCACCAATCGTAAGCGGGAATTTGCAGACGCGGAATAGCGGGTGCGCTGTTCTGCATCTGGCTGACCTTCTCTTCGAGCGTCATGCGCAAGACGAGCTCGGCGGCACGCTGCTCGGGTGTTTGCGAGACGGAGCCGGTTTGCGCCCATCCGAGAACCCCGAGCGCCAGCGGTAGAAACAACGCGCCACGTTTTTTCATTTACAACTATGGTAATGAAGCGCAGGCTTGCGGGCCTTCCAGAATAGCTGATGGCTAAATGCTAACGGCTGAAAGCTACTTAGGAAGCGCTCGGGCATACTGGAAGGCAGTGTTCGACGAGATCGCAACAAAGATAGCCGCCCGGATTCAGGAGCGCGTGGCGGCCAAATTTAAATCTAAAGTAAAAGTTTCAATTGAGCAGCCTAAACAGAACTCCTTTGGAGAGCTGGCGATTCCGATCGCTTTTCAATTGGCGCGTGAGCTGAAGCGTCCGCCGCGGCAAATCGCCCAAGAATTGGCCGGCGAAATCGAGCACATGCCGGAAGTTGCCTCGCTCGAGATTGCAGGGAATGGCTACATCAATATCCGCCTGGCGCGCGGCGCTTATGCGGAATCCATTTTGCGCGCAGACGGGGCAAAGAACGCCGGCTCGGCGCGCGCGGAAAAAATCATTGTCGAGCATACGAACATCAACCCGAACAAAGCCGCGCACATCGGGCACCTGCGCAACGCGATCTTGGGCGACACCTTCGTACGCATGCTGCGCCGGAGAGGCAACCTGGTGGAAGTCCAGAACTATATCGACAATACGGGCGTGCAGGTGGCGGATGTGGTCGCCGGTTTCCATCATTTGGAAAAGTACAGCCCAGCGCAGGTGCGTGCATCGATTGCCGACAACAGCAAGCGATTCGATTACTTGTGCTGGGATCTGTATGCGCGCGTGTCCGCCTATTATCAGGACAACCCGGAAGCGCTCGAATGGCGCGGCGAGACGTTGCATGCAATCGAGGCGGGGAAGGGCGAGCTGGCGGAACTCGGGCATCTGATCGCGGACGCCATTGTGCAGGCGCACTTGAAAACGATGGCCCGGCTTGGGATTCACTATGATCTGCTGCCGCGAGAGAGTGAAATCCTGCATCTGCAATTCTGGGCCGCGGCGTTCGAGTTGCTGAAACAACGAGGCGCGATTTATTTCGAGGAGCAGGGAAAAAATAAAGGCTGCTGGGTGATGCCAGCCAGCGCGTTTCGCGAGTCAGCCGCCGCAGGCGCCGAAGCGGCCGAAGACAGCAAAGTGATCGTGCGCTCCAACGGGACCGTAACGTATGTCGGAAAAGACATTGCTTATCAGCTATGGAAGTTCGGTCTGCTCGGAAAAGATTTCTTTTATCGAATCTGGTCGCGCGAGGACGACGGACACCTGGTTTGGGTGACAAGCGACAAGCTGGACAGTGAGCGGCCGCCCGCTTTCGGTCACGCATCACGGGTATTCAATGTAATCGATTCGCGGCAGTCCTACTTGCAAGATGTCGTAGTCGCCGGGCTACGGGCGCTTCATTTCCCGGAACAAGCCGAGGCGTCTGTGCATTTTTCCTACGAAATGGTCGCCCTGACGCCGCGTACTTGCGTCGAGCTTGGCATTCCGATTCCGGAAGAAGATAAAACGCGCAGCTATGTCGAAGTCTCCGGACGCAAAGGGTTGGGAGTCAAGGCCGACGATCTGATCGACAAGCTGATTGCGACAGCGCTTGCGGAAGTGGAGCATCGCCATCCGGAAGCTCCGCCGGAGGAGCAGCGTACCGTAGCCGAGCAGATCGCCGTCGGCGCGTTGCGCTATTTTATGTTGAAATTTACGCGCAATTCCGTGATTGCGTTCGATCTGCATGAAGCGCTCAGCTTCGAAGGTGAAACCGGGCCTTATGTGCAGTACACAGCCGTGCGAGCCGGAAATATCCTGCGTAAATTTGAGGAGCGTGGAGGAACGCTGCCGGTTTTTCGCGACGTTTTGAATGCGCAGGCGCTCGAGCGCGGATTTCAGACGGAGGACATCTGGCAGTTGCTGCTGGCGGGCTCGAAAGCGGACAGCGCGATCGAGCGCGCTATCGGGGCAGGTGAACCGGCACATGTCGCCAAATACGCGTTTCAGCTTGCGCAGAGTTTCAACAATTTCTATCACGAACACTCGGTCATCGCCGAGCAGGATCCGGAGCGCCGTACGATACTTCTTTGGCTCACCGCATATGTGCGCCAGCAATTGCTGTCGATTCTGAACGTGCTCGGAATCGAGCAGCCTCCCTACATGTGAGGAATAAAATAAAGACAGATGGCGACAACGAATACGTTCGGCGCAGCGGCGGAATTGCGCGTGAACGATGCAACGTATCAAATATTCCGGCTGGATGCGCTTGAGAAAACAGCGGCCGGAGTGAAATTATCCCGCCTTCCCTATTCCATAAAGATTCTTCTTGAGAATTTGCTGCGGTTTGAAGATGGCCGCACTGTGAAGCCTAGTGACATAGAATACGTTGCCAAGTGGGATCCAAAAACTGCGGCCCAGGAGATTCAATTTCGCCCGGCCCGTATTTTGCTGCAGGATTTTACCGGTGTACCTTGCGTGGTCGATTTGGCCGCCATGCGCGATGCGCTGAAGAAAGCGGGCGCTAAACCGGAACTGGCGAATCCGTTAATACCGGCCGATCTGGTAATTGACCATTCAGTGCAAGTGGACGTTTTCGGCTCTCGTAATGCTTTTCATGAAAACGCGCTGCTCGAGTTCAGCCGCAATCAGGAGCGCTATGCGTTTTTGCGCTGGGGTCAAAAAGCATTCAGTAACTTCCGTGTGGTGCCTCCCGACACCGGCATCGTGCATCAGGTAAACCTCGAATACCTCGCCAGCGTCGTTTTTAGTGATAAACATAACGACATATTGCGTGCTTATCCCGACACTTTGATGGGGACCGATTCGCACACGACCATGATCAACGGTTTGGGCGTTGTGGGGTGGGGCGTCGGCGGAATCGAGGCCGAGGCCTGCATGCTGGGCCAGCCGATTTCCATGCTGCTGCCGCAAGTGGTCGGTTTCAAATTGAGCGGTAAGCTGCCGGAAGGTGCAACCGCAACCGACTTAGTACTTACCGTCACACAAATGCTGCGTAAGAAGGGCGTGGTGGGTAAGTTCGTCGAATTTTTTGGTCCTGGAGTAAGCGCTCTTTCACTGGCGGACCGGGCCACTATCAGCAACATGGCGCCGGAATATGGTGCGACCGTCGGCTTTTTCCCCGTCGATGCGGTGACGCTCGATTATCTCCGCTTGACGAACCGCACTCCGGAATTGACGAACCTGGTAGAGGCCTATACAAGGGAACAAGGTCTGTTCCTGACCGTCGATTCCCCCGACCCTGCTTATTCGGACACACTCTCGCTCGATCTGTCCAAAGTCGTGCCGTCTTTGGCAGGACCGAAGCGCCCGCAAGACCGCATCGACTTGCCGGATGTGAAACAGAACTTCCTTACCGCACTCGGCGGACCCTTGAAGAAGGGAACCCTTCGAGTGAATGGCCATAAGGAGGAACTCCATGACGGCGCCGTGGTGATTGCAGCCATCACGAGTTGCACCAACACATCGAATCCATCTGTGATGATTGCGGCTGGCCTGCTTGCCAAAAAGGCCGTGGAAAAAGGCCTTTCCGCGAAACCCTGGGTGAAGACGTCGTTGGCTCCAGGATCGAAAGTAGTTCTCGATTATTTGACCGACGCGGGTCTGATGCCCTACCTCGAAAAGCTGAACTTCCACCTGGTTGGCTATGGCTGCACCACTTGCATAGGCAACAGCGGTCCGCTGCCGGAGAACGTTGCGGCGGCTGTTGCGGACGGAAAATTGAATGTGGCGGCGGTATTGAGCGGGAATCGTAATTTCGAAGGTCGTGTCAACGCGCTGGTTCGCTCGAACTATTTAGCTTCTCCTCCGCTTGTCGTTGCTTACTCGATCGCCGGTACTGTGGACGTGGATCTGACGAAAGATCCTCTCGGAAAGGATCGCGACGGCAAAGATGTCTATCTCGCCGATATCTGGCCAGTGCCGGAAGAAGTGGACGCCGTTGTCACGACATCGGCCCGGACCGAGTTTTTCCGCAAACAGTATTCGGAAGTGTTTGCGGGCGACCAGAGTTGGAATTCCCTGAAAGTGCCGGGCGGCGATTTATTTGAATGGACCGCCGATTCCACTTACATCAAGCAGCCGCCCTATTTTGACAAGTTAGTCGATCCTCTGACATTCGTTCAGGATTTTGCCGGCATGCGAGCATTGGCAGTCCTGGGCGACTCGGTGACCACCGATCATATTTCTCCGGCCGGATCGATACCCAGAGATAGTCCGGCCGGCAAATATTTGATCGGTCTGGGTGTGAAGCCCGCCGATTTTAATAGTTATGGCGCGCGGCGCGGGAATCATGAAGTGATGGTGCGCGGAACATTCGCCAATATCCGGTTGAGGAACCAATTGGTGCCGGGAATAGAAGGCGGCTGGACCCGCCACCTGCCCGACGGCGAAAAGATGTTCATTTTCGACGCGGCGGAAAAATACCGCGCCGAAGGAGTGCCGCTGCTGATTCTGGCGGGCAAAGAATACGGATCTGGATCTTCCCGCGATTGGGCCGCCAAGGGTACGTTGCTGCTCGGCATCCGTGCTGTCATTGCGGAGAGCTTCGAGCGTATCCATCGGTCGAACCTGGTGCAGATGGGTGTGTTGCCGCTTCAATTTATGGATGGGCAAAATCGTGAATCGCTCGGCTTGACGGGAGAAGAACGGTTTCGCCTCACGGGCGTTCGCCAAGCGCTCGCCTCGCCTTCCGACTACGTTCGCGTGATTGCCACGCAACCGGATGGCAAAGAAATCGAATTCTCGGTAAAGGCCCGCATCGATACGCCGCAAGAGGCCGAATACTATCGCAGCGGCGGCATCCTGCCCTTTGTCTACCGCCAAATTCTGGCGTCCTCAACCGCTTCTTAACCCGGCGCTAGCGATTGATGAAAAAGCGGGCGCCTTTGCTGGTTGCAGCGGGCATCATCTCACGCGGTAAGCGGATACTCGTTGGACAGCGGCGCAAGGGCGGGCGCCATTCGCTGAAATGGGAATTCCCCGGCGGAAAAGTGGAACCGGGTGAGAGCCCGCGGCAGGCGCTGGTTCGCGAGCTGGCCGAAGAACTACGGATCGAAGCGAAAGTAGGCGCCGAGCTCGCTCGCTATGAGCACGAATATGCGACCGGCAGCCGTGTTCATTTGCTGTTCTTCCTGGTAAAGGAGTTTCGCGGCGAGCCGGATGCGCAGGTCTTCGAACAGATTAGCTGGGTCGATTTAAGGGAGTTGGAGTCATTGGATTTTTTGGCGGGAGATCTAGACTTCGTAAAACGGCTCGGGCGGGGCGATTTCGCCGGCGAACTAGGATTTTGATTTGATCGGAAACGCTTTCTTAGTCCAGATCAAATGGCCGGTTCGGAGGTTTGCCGCTCTTGTCTTCTTTGGCTTGCTTCAGCAGTTCTTCAAATTTCTTTTCCCGGACCTTTTCCGCGCCCAAATGCGATGTAAAGCTTTTCTCGAAGATGTCGTTGCGGCGCGCTGCCTCGCCTTTGAGATTTTGGACGGCCGCATGCAAATCCTCTATTGGCGCCTTTCTCTCCGGCTCGCGATGATGAATCACGGCCTGGGTTTCCGCATCGATCCGTAATGTCGCGCCGCAGCACGGGCACTGGACGTCAAAAAGCGCCATATCGGAATCGTAGCGCACATGCGTACTGCTATCCTCTAACCTGTGAAACCGCCCCTGCCTCGTTGGTGGCCTGGGAGCCCGTGGCGCACGCACTCATGCGTGCCGCGTCGAGACTCGTCTCGACGCTTGGTGTCACTTCCATTCAATCCGCCCTGCCGCAGGCCGTGCTGACTACCGCGAATGGATTGGCTGTTTGAGTGGCTGTCCCAGTACGGTTACGTAGGCCTGTTCGCGGGATTGCTGTTTGGCATCCTCGGCCTGCCGATTCCCGACGAAACCCTGCTGGTTTTCTGTGGCTATCTTATCTATCGCGGGCGGCTCGATTTCACCACCACCTTCCTGGCTGGCTTCGCGGGCAGCCTGTGCGGTATCACGCTCAGTTTTTACCTGGGCCGGAGTCTTGGCCGCGCGGTCGTGCACCGCTACGGCAAATACATCCGGCTGACGCCCGCGCATCTGGAGCGAGTGGACCGCTGGTTCGAGCGCATCGGCGCCTGGTCGCTTAGCATCGGCTACTTTATACCCGGAATCCGTCATTTCACGGCGCTGGTCGCGGGTATGGGCCACATGCGCTACTTCACATTTGCGCTATTCGCTTATTCGGGAGCGGCCGTTTGGGTGGCGTTGTTCCTGACGCTCGGGTACGTATTCGGCGACCGTTGGGAAAATACTTCCGCGCTGGTGCATCGCTATACCCTGATCGCCACCGCTGTAGGGGCCGTCGTCCTGGCGATCGTCTGGCTGTACCGCCGCCGCTTGCGGCGCGGGCAGTAGGCCGCGGGCAGTAGGCTATGATAGTAGGGTTGCATTCCAGCACGGTTGTACGAGCGCGCTCGCGCTGCATCCCTGGAACCGTACACCAATAATTAGGATTTTAAGGCTGAATCTATGTACGCTGTGATTGAAACGGGCGGTAAGCAGTATCGCGTAATTCCTGGACAGACAATTGATGTGGACACGCTCGCCGGAGAGGTCGGGTCGGCGGTAGAGTTCGACCGGGTGCTTGCCGTTTCAAACGATGCCAACGAACTGCTGCTGGGCGATGCGGTGAAGTCGGCGCGGGTACGTGGCAAGATTTCGGCCCACGGACGCGGCGATAAAGTCATCGTCTTCAAGTTCAAGCGAAAGAAGCAATACAAGCGCACCATCGGTCACCGCCAGAACTATACGCGCGTGGCGGTGGAGGAGATTTTGGCCTAGAGCCGCGAAGGGTTTACCAAGAGGATTTGCATGGCACATAAGAAAGGTTTAGGCAGTTCTAAGAACGGTCGCGATTCGAATTCGCAGCGTCTGGGCATCAAGGCTTTTTCCGGAGAATTCGTCACCGGAGGATCGATCATCGTCCGGCAGCGGGGAACCCGTTACAAGCCGGGCAAGAACGTCGGGCTTGGAAAGGACGATACGCTATTTGCCACGGTGCCTGGAACGGTCGAGTTCCGCGATCGCGGAAGACTCGGTAAATTCGTCACCATCGTCGCAGCCCAAGACTAGGCAAACGCTGATACGGAGCCAGGAGCGTAAGCGACTTTGAATGCGCTAAAAAGCTTGCGGTGTTTTCAACAGCTTACAGAGCCGCGACCAGAGGGAGCGGTCGTAAATATTCAATGTGACGAAGTTGGTCTGCATCGGCAGTTCGGTCGCGCGATAAGCATTAAGCGATTTCTGCAAGCAGGTACTAGTTTGCCCGCATTGAGGCGCCGGCGGCGTCTCTTATTTCGTGTTCATTGATGAAGTACTAGTTTCGCTGAAGGCCGGCGACGGCGGGAACGGCTGCATGGCCTTACGGCGCGAGAAGTTTGTG
>JACZDA010060590.1_pt1 | contig 12229 bp, 13 predicted proteins | sample 8641761 | NCBI WGS metagenome assembly JACZDA01 (sample SAMN15324611, study PRJNA640507) | soil metagenome | isolation source: intercropping peanut in the first line | place: China: Luxin town, Laibin City, Guangxi Province | collected 2019-07-25 | depth 10cm m | reverse complement strand
TTCATAAATTCTGGGGATTGGAGGGTGTGGCATTTGTCAACGTCCTGATCCTTGGGGTTTTCGCCGTACTACTTTACAAGCTGGCGCTACGAGTCTCAGGAAATGAGCTGGCCTCTTTCTTTGTCACGACGATAGGCGTCTGCGCTTCGAGTGTCCATTGGCTGGCACGTCCTCACTTACTATTGTGGCTTTTCTTCCTAGTGTTCCTACATCTGATTCGCGACCTGCAGGAAGGCCGGCGTCTACCCCTCTATCTCATGCCGATTGTTGCCGCGATATGGGCCAATGTTCATCCTTCGTTCTTGCTGAGTTTATTACTCCTGCTGCTTACGGCATCGGAGGAAGCCCTGCAGTTATTTATCGATGGCGGCACTTGGGCTGCCATTTATAAGAAATGCCGGCCGTTCCTGTGGGCAATGGCAAGCTGCTTGTTGGCTACGTTGCTAAATCCGTACTCCTGGCGCTTGCACTGGCATATTGTGACAGTCCTAGATTCGGGAATAGTAAACGGTATTCAGGAATATCAGTCGGTCAACTTCCACAATCCTCCCGGCGGCTTTTTCGAGTGCATACTACTGCTCGCCTCGGCAGCTGTATTCTGGCGCTTTCAAACCAGGACAGCGGACTCAACGATCTCTGTCCTCTTCTGGGCGCATCTGGCTCTGGTATCAGTCCGAAATGTACCGCTTTTCGTGATGGTTGCGGCCCCGATTATCGCAAAGATGTTGAATCACCTAACGGCTACTACGATTTCTCGCTTGAGGCCGGTTTACGGGATTGTATCTCAAATATCGCAAGACCTCCGGTTCTTTGAGAGGCAAAGACATATCCAAATGCTTTCCGCGCTCGGTGCACTTGTGTTAGCAGGGTTATTCGCTTTTGGCGCACCTGGGTTTGAGGGACAATTTAACCCTTACGCTTTCCCTGCTCCGGCAATACCGGTTGTTGCAGCCTCGAACGCTCACCGCATCTTTGCGAATGATCAATGGGGTGGATATCTGATCTACCGCTTATACCCAGCGAAGAGAGTATTCATAGACGGCCGCGCCGATATCTTTGGCAGCGAGGTATCAAAAGTGGCGGGCGGCATCTACAACACCCGATATGACTGGAAGCGCCAGCTAGATCGATTTTCGGTCGATATGGTCATCATAAAGCCGGACGCGCCATTGGCGTCCGCGCTCAAAGTGTCGCCTGATTGGGAGATACTTTTCGACGATGGGAAGGCAATAGTATTTCAGGCGAAGCTGTCGAGGATGCAGGAACCTGATCTTCGAACAGATCGACGCTCCTAGTGATCGGGCGTTTGAGAACGAAGTTTGCATTTGTAATTGAAGACACGAATTTAGGAAAGGAGAAGCGCATGATCAACACAATGTTCCACGCATTCTGCAAAGAAGAAGACGGACAGGACATGGTCGAATACGCCTTACTACTGGCGTTCGTCGCATTGGCAGCCGTTGGCCTGCTGAGTGGCGTCAAAGCCTCGATCAGTTCCCTCTGGACAAATGCCAGCACTAGCTTAAGCGACGCAGCAGCTGCTTCCTAACAAGGCCATTGCGCCGATGGGAGGAGAACGCACGCATTATGTTGGCGTTGCTCCTCCCATCCTAGTGATTTAATATTCGTCCCTCGATCGGATAGCCGCATGGCGGCCGATTCTGGGATTTAGTCGTCCAACTCCAAACTAAGTGAATTGAAATGAATCGACGCCTTATTTCCGTCTTATTTTTCGCCCTCGTCGTAGCCGGTGGAACCAGCTATTTCTTATACCGCCTGATCTTAGTGCGCGTACAGTCGCAAGGACACACCGTGGCGGCAAACAAACTCGTGGTTGCCAAGCATGATCTGCAAGTCGGAACGTTGGTGGACGATTCAGACGTTGAAGAAGCTTCTTGGGGCGGACCCCTTCCGGAAGACGCAGTCAAGACGATCGCCGATGCCACTGGCCGCGGCGTAGTTGCCACGATCTACCAGGGCGAACCAATTCTGGTACATCGCTTGGCTGCGAAGGGTGCCGGAGGGGGACTCGCGGCCACCATTCCTGTAGGCATGCGCGCGGTTGCTCTGCGTGTGAATGAAGTCGTGGGACTCGCTGGATTTGTGCTGCCCGGTATGCGCGTCGATGTGCTCATGGCCGGCGACTCTCCCGGCAAGGAGCAAGTGCGCACCGGAACGCAGTGCCGAACCATTCTCCAGAACATCGAAGTGCTCTCGGCCGGCCAGAAGATCGAAAAGACCGCCGATGGGAAACCCGAATCGGCGCAGGTCGTCAACCTCCTGGTCAGCCCCGACCAGGCCGAAATTTTGAATTTGGCGAGCAGCGAAACGAAAGTGCAACTCGTTTTGAGAAATCCGCTCGATACCAAGTCCGAAGTAACTAAGGGCACTTCCATCGCCGAACTATTCGGCGTTCCCATTGTGCCTGCCGTCGCGCAATCGGCCGCGCGTCCGGCGCCGCGTTTGGTGAGAACGGTCATCGAGGTACCGGTGCAACGCCGCACTTCCGTCGTTGAGGTCTTTCACGGCGCAAAACGGACAGAAGAGACCTTTGATCTGCCACAAGGAAAGAAATAATGAATACGCTTCTCCGAGGCCTTTTGATCCCAGTATTCCTGCTCGCTCAGCCGGAACTGCGTCTATCGCCCGCACGCGCTGCCAGCGCGTTTCAGGAATCGACAAACAACCCGACCGTTGCTGTCCCGGTCAACGCCTCGACGGTAGTGGACCATCCGGCCGGTATCCGGCGCATCTCGATAGCCAATGGCGACATTGCCGACGCGGTTGCCGTGAGTTCCACGGAAATCGTCGTTAACGGCAAGCTGCCGGGAGATACCAGCCTCATTCTCTGGGACCAGCAAGGCGCCCGATTGATGTTCAACATACATGTGACGGCGAACACCTCCAAGCTGGATGCGGTTCGCGCGGAGCTGCTCAAGGAAGCAGGCCCGAACGTCTCGATTAATGTCCAGGAAGGCGTTGTCTTTCTGAATGGAACTACCACCGATGCGGTGGCCGCCGACCGAGCGTTTGGCATTGCCACGACTCTCGGTAAAGTCGTCAACCTGCTCCGCGTTGAGACGCCGAAGGCCGACGCTCAAATCCTTCTGAAAGTCCGGTTCGCCGACGTGGACCGTTCCGCTTCGACGCAGTTTGGCGTGAACCTGGTTGGAATAAATCCGAAAGGCATCGGCTCTTCTACAACCGGACAATTCGGACTGCCTCCGACACTCACGCCGAACCAGAACGGAACCACGACATTAAACATCAACAGCTTGTTAAACATTTTTTATTACCGGCCCGACATAAACCTGGGTGCGATTCTACAGGACTTGGCTTCCCGTAATCTATTGCAGATATTGGCGGAACCCAATCTCCTTACGACAAGCGGCAAAGCGGCTAGTTTTCTCGCCGGAGGTGAATTTCCATTTCCGACTCTGCAAGGCGGCGGCGCGGGAGTGGGACAAATCACCATTCAGTTTAAAGAATTCGGTATTCGGTTGAATTTTATCCCGACTATTACGCCTCGAGGCACCATCAAACTGATGGTCAACCCGGAGGTCAGCTCTCTGGATTACGCCAATGCGCTAACTATCAACGGCTTTACAATCCCCGGCTTGTCCTCTCGCAAGGTACAGACTGAAATCGAGCTGGAAAGCGGCCAAAGTTTTGTTATTGCAGGGCTTCTTAATAACCAGGTAACCGAACAACTGTCCAGAATGCCTGGCTTTGCCGATATCCCACTTTTGGGCAAATTGTTTCAGTCGCGATCGATAAACAAGAACAACACGGAGTTAATGGTCGTGGTGACGCCCGAGTTAGTGCGTCCGCTGGCGGCGGATGCGAAAGCCCCCGAGATCAGCGCCCCAGTTCCCTTCCTGAAGGATGCACCTATGGTGCCGCCAAGCCATCCAGGACCGGCAGTCACGGGTCCAGCGCCCATGATCTGGAAGCGCGATTCGCTGCCCATAGAGGAACTCCACATTCCCGCCGGCGGAAGCGATGCTCAGCCACCGACCGCTGCTCCGGCAGCTATGCCCGGTCTAAGCTCATCGTCTTTCAAATCGAATAGATAAGTGTGAAATTGTCATGAGTTCCGTAAAAGTATTACTCAGCATCAAGGATGAGAATCTAGCCCGTAAAGCCGTAGACGCTTTGCGCGAATCATCGACTAACGTCTCTTTCGAGCAGCACGACTCGGATTGGACCAGTCTGTTGGAGCGGCTTGTCAAAGTAAAGCCGGACGCCCTTCTGCTGGATGTGGGCGCGGCGCCCACCGATTTGGCGGTCGCGATCCGGCAGATTAAGCTGCAGGCGCCGCGCACGAAAATCGTCGCTATCCACTCTGTCGATGACCCTAAGATCATCCTGGCGGCGATGCGTGCCGGCGCAAATGAATTTCTGCATCCGCCGTTCGACGAGAGCCTGGCGGCCGCGCTCGATCGCATTTTGAATTCATCCGATGTCGACGTGGTGCCTTCAAGCCGCGGCAAAATCATCGGCTTTCTATCGGCCAAGGGCGGCTGCGGAGCCACCACTCTCGCTTGCCATATCGCCTGGGAGTTGCAAAACCAAACTCGTAAGAACGTGCTGCTCGCCGACCTCGATCTGACTTCCGGTCTGGTCGGGTTCCTGATGAAGACGCCCAGTTCGTATTCCATCCTGGACGCCATCAAGAATTTGTCTCGCCTCGATGACAGTCTATGGAAAGCGCTGATCGTCGAACATCGGCCGAGTCTTTCCGTCATTCCGGCGCCTGCCACTTATACGCGCTGGGATCATCCGGAAGAATCACAGCTCACCCAGGCACTGCAGTTCATGCGCACCCAGCACGATTGGATCATTCTGGACCTGGGCCGGAGCATGAATTCGATCGCGGCGGCCGTTTTGGAAGAGATTGACCAGCTATTCCTGGTATCCACCCTCGAAGTAGTGGCGCTCCACGGCCTTAAGTCCATCGTCCACGGTTTATTTGACCAAGGTGAAAAGCTGCAGCTTGTGCTGAACCGCACTCCCAAAATGATGGACATCAGCACTCAAGAACTGGAAAAGATCCTGGGGCGCTCGCTCTATGCCGCACTGCCGAACGACTATATGGGCCTGTACCAGTCATATTCGAGCGGCAATCTTCTGAACTCGAACACCCGCCTGGCCCAGCATTTCGGCATGCTCGCCGCTAAGATTGCCGGCGTTCCGCCGATGAAGAGCAAGAAAAAGTTCGCATTTTTTGGATAGGAGAAGCGCGTGCTCGCAAGTGAGACATTACGCGGCGAAAAAACGCCGGAGGCGCTGCGCCCGATCGGAGCGCACGATATATCGGCCCTCAGCCGGCAGGAGATGAAGTTTGCGGTACACCGCAAACTGCTCGATCGAATTAACCTCGAAGCGGTCTACGCCATGCCGGGAGATCGCGTCCGGCAGGAGATTCGGCCGTCGGTAGCTAAGCTCATAAATGAGGAAAAAACGCCGCTCAGCGCACAGGAAAAAGACCTGCTTATCGAGGAGGTTCTCGATGAAGTTTTCGGGTTGGGGCCGCTCGAGCCGCTATTGCGCGACCGCGCCGTCTCCGACATCCTGGTCACGACTCCGCGCCTGATCTATGTAGAACGCGGCGGCAAGCTGGAGAGGACCAACATCGAATTCAAAGACGACGCCCACCTGATGCGCATCATAGAGCGTGTCGTCTCGCGGGTAGGCCGCCGCATCGATGAATCGTCGCCGATGGTCGACGCGCGGCTTCCGGACGGTTCTCGCGTCAATGCCGTGATTCCTCCTTTGGCGGTCGACGGGCCGCTTCTCTCGATTCGCCGTTTCGGCGGCGATCCGCTGCAGCCCGCCGATCTGTTGCGCAATCTGTCTCTCACCGAGGGCATGCTCGAGTTGGTCAAAGCCTGTGTGAAGGCGCGGCTGAACATCATCATTTCGGGTGGAACCGGCGCCGGAAAGACTACTTTTCTCAACATGCTTTCGGGCTTCATCCCATCGAACGAGCGCATTGTCACGATCGAGGACGCGGCCGAACTTCAGTTGCGCCAGACCCACGTCGCGCGCCTGGAAACCCGCCCCGCCAATATTGAAGGCAAAGGCGCGATTCTGCAACGGCACCTGCTCATCAACGCCCTGCGTATGCGTCCGGATCGCATCATCCTTGGCGAGTGCCGCGGCGAGGAAGCGCTTGACATGATGCAGGCCATGAACACCGGCCACGACGGCTCTCTCACTACCGTTCACGCCAACAGTCCGCGCGACGCAATCAGCCGAATGGAGGTCATGATCGGCATGGCCAGCTCGAATCTCAACATCCGTTCGATCCGGCAGCAAGTGGCATCGGCAATCGACTTGTTCGTACAGATTTCCCGTCTCAGCGATGGGACGAGAAAGGTCACCTTCATCACCGAATGCCTCGGAATGGAAGGCGATCTGGTCACCACACAGGATATTTTTTCGTTTGAAAGAGTCGGCCTTACTAACGAAGGCCGCGTGCGCGGGCGCTTCAAACCGACCGGAGTCCGCCCTAAATTCAGCGAAAGACTGAAGGCCGCCGGAATCGAACTACCCAGCCACGTATTTCAGAACGTCGTGGAAGTCGGATAGCGCGCAATTCGGAGTCTCCATGACGATTTTCATCGTTCTCTTCGTCGCAGTCTTCGGCACCATCCTGCTGTGCGTAGCCGCCGCATCCTCCTATTTTAAAAAGAAGCAAAAACGCCAGATCCGTTCGATGCTGCGCAAAGCGGAAGCAGGCCCGAGCGAACCGCGCGTGACCACCACGCTCCTACGCCCGGCCAATGTAGAAGACGGCCTCTCCAAGCTTCTAAAGAAGTTTCATTTCATGGAGCGGCTCGAACTGACGATCGAGCAATCGGGAATGCAATTAACGGCCAGCAGATTGCTGGCTCTTTGCGCTTTATCCTTTGCTGCAACGCTCCTGCTGGGTCTGAAGATTCGTCTTCTTTCGACCGAATGGACGGCCCTTCTATTGGCGATCGCCGCTGCCTTCCTTCCACTGCTGGTAGTGATCCGGAAGCGCGCCAAGAATATCGGCGCTTTCGAAAAACAATTTCCGGAAGCGCTGGATTTTCTTGCGCGTTCCATGCGCGCCGGTCACGGCTTTTCGATTGCTCTTGAAATGCTCGCAGCCGATTCACCCGATCCGCTGGCAACCGCTTTCCGGCGTGTCTCGAACGATCTGCAACTGGGCTCTTCGCTCGAAGTAGCGCTCGGTAAGCTCTTATCGCTCATTCCCTTGGTGGACGTGCGCTTTTTCGTCTCCTCGGTTCTTTTGCAGCAGGAGATAGGCGGCAATTTGGGTGAAATCTTGAGCAAACTGGCCTCGATCATCCGAGAGCGCTTCCGGCTGAAGGGCCAGGTCAAAGCCGCCAGCGCGCACGGCCGCATTACGGGGCTGGTGTTGGTTTTGATGCCCGCTGCTGTGACCGCACTCATGATGATCAGCTCACCGCAATATCTCACCGATCTTGCCGCCGACAAGACCGGAAGAATGATGATTTACGGCGCGGCTATCGGTCAGGTTCTCGGTTACTTCGCGATTAAAAAGATCACCAATATCAAGGTCTAGCAATGCTTACCGTTCTTCCATTCGCGCTTTTTCTACTCATCGTCGGCTTGGTCGGCTGGTTTGGCTATCGCTACTACGTCAAACCGGCGCGTCTGATCGATCAATTGACCCCTTCTTCCGATCCGGTCTCCCCGGCGTTCAAAGAGCGGGAAAAGAAACGCGAGTTTTCTTTTGCGCGGCTGCTCGAGCCAATCGGCAAGCTGCTCCCGGTCTCACCGCAAGCCGCCCGCATTCTGCAAAAGGATTTCGTGGCTGCCGGAATTCGAAGCAGTTCCGCCATCTCGGTTTTTTACGGCGCCAAGATCGTGCTCACATTGGTATTCCTCGCGCTGGCGCTGGCTGCCCGCAATCATATCGATAGCCCGGTGAGCCGTTTGATGTATCCGATTGCCGGCGCTGGAATCGGGTTCTATCTGCCGTCCTTCTTCCTTGGGCGGCTGATTAAACGGCGCTTTATCAACATTCGCCTATCGCTGCCGGACGTACTCGACCTTATGGTGATTTGTACCGAAGCCGGCTGTGGACTCGATCAAGCATTGGTAAACGTCAGCCGAGAGCTAAAGAACGTGCATCCGCCTATTAGCGAAGAACTGGCTTTCGTCAATATGGAAATCATGGCCGGCAAAAGCCGCGCCGAGGCGATGCGCAACTTAGCCAAGCGAGTTCCCGAGGATGAGGTCAAGAAATTGATGGCCATCTTGATCCAGACCGATCGCTTTGGAACCAGTGTCTCCGAGGCGCTGCGAACGCAATCGGACTACCTTAGAATCCGGCGCCGCCAGGATGCCGAGGAGAAGGCCGGTAAAGTGGGCGTCAAGCTGGTTTTCCCAATCTTTTTCTTCTGCTTGCCTGCCCTGCTGGTGGTGACAGCCGGTTCCGGAATTCTAACGCTCCTCCACAGTCTCAGTTCGATTACCGCTAATCACTAAGGAAAGCTACCCATTCGGTCGAAATAGCTTATATGGGCGTTTGCCCGGTTTAAGAAAAGGAGAAAGAAATGAACGACATCGTAGTGCAAGGGCTTATGTGGGTCGCCGCGGGCGGCTGCCTGGTGTTCTATTTGAAACGGCGCCGCAATCGCCGGATGAGCTCCTAGGACCCTTACCCTGATATGGCTGAAGTGGACGAACTTCAGCGGCAGCTCCTCGCATTCCAAAATCATGACGGCGGTTGGCCGTTTGCCAAAGGAAGTTCGTGGACGGAGCCTACGGCGCTGGCGCTCCTGGCGCTCCGTCTTCACGATCATTCTTCCGGCGCCTGCCAAGCTGCTGCGCGTTGGCTCGAGCAGCGCCAAAATGCCGATGGCGGCTGGCGGCCCAACGATACCGTGCCTACCAGCACCTGGGTCACAAGCCTGGCGATTCTCGCGCTTCCCAATAAAGGGGCGAAAGCGGGCGATTGGCTTACCAGCCACGTCTACAAGAAAACCGGCGGCTCTTGCTGGTTCCCCGGTACGGCTAGCTGGGTAACTCCGACGGCTACCGCAATCCTCGCGCTATCCCGTCTTGATAGTGCGCGCTTTGCCACTTCGATCGAGCAAAGTCGTCAATTCCTGTTAAACCGGCGCTGCCGCGACGGAGGCTGGAATCATGGCGGAAGCAGCTTTCGTAGCGAGAACGCCGTATCCTATCCCGAAACAACCGGCCTTGCTCTGCTCGCCCTGGCCGGAGTTCCCTCGGAACACCTTACAACGGCGCTTCGATTGACCGACGAGTTCCTGAAAAATCCCGGCTCGATAGAAGGCCTTTCCTGGCTTCAGATGGGTCTTGCCGCCAGAGGCAGAAAAGTCGAAGATTGCGAGTCGCGTTTCCGCCCCCGCAACATTCGCGATGTCTCTCTTCGCTTACTCGCCCTGGCTGCATTGGACGGAAGAACGCTATGAACCGGCGCTATTTCTTTTTGGGAGCGCTGGGTCTCGCGGCCGGCTGCTCGCGCCGCATCGGCACGCGCACGGCGCAAGTATCCATCGTTCGCGCCTGGTCCTACTCCGTCGATCTGGCCGATATCGTGCAGCGCATCCTCATCGAACATCACGTAGCAGTCAGCGGTAAGAATATCCTACTGAAACCGAATATGGTCGAATTCGACGCACACGCTCCAATCAATACCAATCCGGTGTTTGTAGCCGCCGTAGCGGAGGCCTTCCATTCGCTGGGGGCGAAGAGCGTCCGCGTCGCGGAGGGACCCGGACACCGCCGCGCCACTCTCGACATGGCCGAAGCTGCCGGATTCTTTTCCGCCATTCCCAAATTCGAGGACAGCTTCACGGACCTGAACCTCGACGACGTCACGAGGGTCATGCTCCAGCACCCCTTTTCGAAGCTAACCGAGCTCTATCTTCCAAACACCGCGTTCGCCTGCGATTTGCTGGTCACGTTGCCCAAAATGAAGACGCACCACTGGGCCGGCGCTACGCTTTCCATGAAAAATTTGTTCGGGCTGGTTCCGGGAAACGTCTACGGCTGGCCGAAGAATCCCCTGCATTGGGCGGGCATCGACGAATGCATTGCCGACCTCCACTACTTGTTCCCGCGGCAATTCTGCCTCGTTGATGGGATCGACGCCATGGAAGGCAACGGTCCGATCCTGGGGACGCGCAAGCGCGTGGGAGTGGTCGTGGGGGGCGCGCATCCTCCGGCCGTGGACGCAACCTGCTGCCGCATCATGCAGATCGACCCACGAAAAATCCGCTATCTGCGGATGGTCGCCAAGCGGTCTTCCTGGAATTTGGAGGGTACGCAACAACTGGGCGAAAGCGTCGATTCGGTCGCTACGCGTTTCGCCTTACATCCCGACTTGGCCGGTCTTCATCTCGGGTAGATAAACGCGCTTAGATAAACATCTCCTCGTCGGAGGTCGCGTGATCCACAGTGGGACGGCCACCGCGGCTGAGATGCGAGAGAGCGGTGCGAAGGCCGCTCAGAATGCCGTGCACCTCGCGCACCGGCCGCAATACGCCACGCTGCACGATACTAACGGTTTCCTGCACGCGCGTCATCGTATCGTCGAGTACCATTTCCGCGCGCTCCATCTGCACGCGAGCGCGGGTACTCGCATCGCTCAGCAGCTCATCGACTTTGACGAGCTGCTGCTTAGTGACGTCCAGGATCGCGACGCTGGTTGCACCGATGCGCGTAATGTGGGTTTCGATGCGGTCGACGGAGCGCTTCGAAACCGCTACGATGTCTTCGATCTGCGGCCACATGGCCATTGTTTTTTGGCGGATTTCGCGCGCAATCAACAACAGCCCTAGCAAAGCGACCGCCTGGCCAAGCAAGGCGAGCGCCGCCAGCGCGACGAAAACGACAAGAAGCGTGTTTTGGTCCATTCGGAGCGCTACAAGTTGTCCGTTACGGGGCTACCCGAGGCTGTGGCTGCCTTGGCGTCACCTACCGCTTCGCGATAAGCCTGCTTACCCGCTTCGACGGCTGCGCTCAAGGTCTCCCGCTGCCGGGCTACACTCGAACGGCCCTTCTCGTAAAGATCCGTGGCGGACTGCTTAAACTCGTCTGCCCGCTGGCGTACATATTCGCTGCCGTCCTGCGCACGGGTGCGCAAGTAGTCGGCGCCTTCGCCGGCGCGATCGGCCAAAAGCTGGCGGGTCTCTTCACCGGACCGGGGGGCCCACAACATTCCAGCCGCCACGCCGATCCCCAAACCTAACAGGAAATAACCGAAACCGCTCTTTTCCTCCATAAGGAACCTCCTTCTGATTGTCCAACACTGTGCAATTGCAGTCTACCTCTTTAAGAGGCGTGGTACAGTACAAACGTTTCGCCGGATGGGTATCCGCAACAATCCTAAGCTTGATGAAAAGTCGCTGTGGGAGTATGCGTTGCGGGTACTTTCGCAGCGTGCGCACTCGGCCGGCGAAATCCGGCAAAAGCTGCTGAAGCGCGCCCAATCCGCGGCGGATCTGGAGGCGGTGCTCGCCAAGCTGCGCGAGTACGAAATGGTCGACGACCGCCGGTTTTCGGAGGCTTTTGCTGCAGCCCGGCTGCAAAACGACGGCTTTGGCCGGTATCGCGTATTGAACGACCTGAGACGAAAGAGAGTCTCGGCGGCCGTTGCAGAGGGCGCCGTAAATCGGGCGTTCACCGGCACCGACGAACAGCAACTTATCGAACGGTATTTAACGCGAAAGTACCGGAATGTCGATCTCACGCAGTTCCTCAAAGAAGAGAAAAACCTGGCCTCGGCCTATCGCCGGCTGCGTACGGCAGGTTTCAGCAGCGGGAGCGCGGTGGCCGTTCTGAAGCGCTACAGCCAGCGTGTGGAGGACTTCAGCGAGCCACCTGAGGACTAGAACTTAACCTGCGGCGTTTTCTTTTCTTCTTCCGAGGTTTTGAAATAAGCGTCGTCGCGCCTGAAGCCGAAAATCGAGGCAGCGATATTTTTCGGGAACAGCTCCACGTCGGTGTTGTATTTCTTAATGGCCTCATTGTAATCGCGCCGAGACACCGCGATCCGATTCTCCGTTCCTGCTAGTTCATCCTGCAGGCGTAAGAAGTTCTCGTTGGACTTGAGCTGCGGATAATTCTCCTGCAAAACCAGCAAACGGCCGAGCGCGCCGCTGAGTTGATTGTTGGCATTGATTTCGTCGCTCTTGCTGCGCGCGCCCAGCAGCGCCGCGCGTGCGTTTGCTACTTC
>JACZDA010069519.1_pt1 | contig 12230 bp, 8 predicted proteins | sample 8641761 | NCBI WGS metagenome assembly JACZDA01 (sample SAMN15324611, study PRJNA640507) | soil metagenome | isolation source: intercropping peanut in the first line | place: China: Luxin town, Laibin City, Guangxi Province | collected 2019-07-25 | depth 10cm m | reverse complement strand
TTACACGGAAGGGAGCCGGACGTGTCCCGTTTTCAGCGAATATTCTGCGGGCTGTTCTTGTTTCCGCTGTCTTTGATTTCCCAGGAAATCCACTCCCATCCTCCGCCTGAAAAACTCGGCGCCGTATCGTTTCCAATCTCCTGCGCGCCGGGTGAGCAGAACGAAATCAACCGGGCTGTCGGCTTACTGCACTCCTTCGCCTATGCCGCAGCCGACACCGCTTTCCGCAGCGTGGCAAAACGCGACCCGCATTGTGCGATGGCGCATTGGGGAATCGCCATGGCGCAGTTCCATCAGCTTTGGGATCCGCCGCTGTCGGCGTCCGCCGCCCCCGTCGGCGAACTGGAAATCCAACGAGCCCAGACTCTCGGCGCTAGGTTGGACCGCGAGCGTAGATTCATAGATGCGCTGGCGCTTATTTATCAACGCGACTCCACCATCCCGTATGCTACGCGGATATCTCGATACGAGCACGCCATGTGTGATTCGCCCGCGCAAGAGCGGAACGACACGGAAACAGTGGTGTTCTGCGCTCTCGCGCTTCTCTCCAATGCATCTCCGTTTGATAAATCGCACGTCAGGCAGAAAAGGGCTGCCGCATTACTCGAGCCGCTTTCTTTGAAATACCCGCAGCATCCAGGAATAACGCACTACCTGATCCATGCTTACGATAATGCGGAACTCGCGCCCAAGGGATTGGCCGCGGCAAGAATGTATGCGAAGATTGCGCCTTCCGCTCCGCATGCTTTACACATGCCGTCGCATATCTTCACGCGCCTCGGCTTGTGGCCCGATTCCATCGCCTCCAATCTTGCGGCGCGAAAAGCCGCGCACGAGCAAGGCGATACAGGAGAAGAATTGCATGCGATGGACTATCTCGTCTACGCATATCTGCAAGGCGGCCGTGATTCGGAAGCGGCTCAGGTACTGCAGCAACTGCACGAAATGCAAAAGCTCAATGGTGCAGATTTCAAGATCGGCTACGCTGCAACTGCTATACCCGTTCGTTATGCCGTGGAACGAAATCAATGGGACGAGGCTGCAAGCATCCGAGCCCCCAGCGGATCTCCGCCGCACGTTACCGCAATTGCTGTCTGGGCTCGGGGTCTCGGACTTGCTCGGACCGGGCGTATTGCTGAGGCTCGCGCCGAAACTGCCACGTTGCGGATGCTGGAGGAACAACTCCGCAACTCCGGCAATCGCTATTGGGCCGCCCAGATTAGCATCCTGAACGGTGAGTTGATGGCCTGGACCGCCGAAGCAGCCAACCAACATGACGAAGCGCTCGCCCTGATGAGCCGAGCCGCAGACGAGGAGGACGCCATGGAAAAGCTTCCCGTAACGCCGGGCCCGATTCTTCCGGCACGCGAACAGCTCGGTTACCTATTACTGGTGCAGCGTCAGCCATGTCGGGCGCACAAAGAATTTGAAACCTCACTGCTTTTGGCTCCGCGACGCCATCGAGCTTTGGCAGGCGCTTCGCATGCCGCTGAACTCTGCGGCCAAAGTAGAAAAGCTCCGGCCGCGCTTCCTTAAGTTGTCGGCTGGCTACGAGGGCGGCCCGGTTCGAGCTAAGAGCGCTTTGAATCGAGCGTCGCTACGTAGCTCATCGAACCGAGGATCCACGCCCAGAAATGCAGCCCGGGGACAGCGCTCCTCGACTGCTTGGGACAGTAATGCAAGCGCTTGGTCCCTGTCAGCAATGCCTAACTCTGCCAGCGCCAGATCATAAGACGATACATATCTGTGTTTAGCGGCGCTTCGAAGCTCGCTCAAAGCTTTTTGCGCCTCATTCCTCTGGCCGGTGACGCCGTAGGCGTGCGCCAAAGAGGCCAGGTAAACAGGGCTGCCGCCGGACAGCCTCACCGCCTTCTCCAGTTCCAGGATGGCTTCCGGATACCTGTGCTTCTGCTCGAGTGCATGCCCCAGTACCCAATGCACGGGCACAAAGTCAGGATCCATCTGCATCGCATTTCCGTACTGCTCTATCGCGCGGTCGTATTGCCGGGCAAAGAAGTATCGCGACCCCACCCAGGTATTAATAATGTTGGACAGTGGATCCAGTTCCCGAGCGTGTTCCGATTCCGCAATCGCTTCGGCATGCCGCCCGGCAAGTGATAAAAACTCGGCATACCAGTGGTGACCGTTTGCATAGTTCGGATTCAAGTTGATTGCCGGGCGGAATTCTCGTTCAGCATTAGCCCAGTCGCGATCGTAGTAAAAGGTGACGAACGCCAATGTCGTATGTGTCTCTGCAAGTGAGTCATCCAGAGCCAGTGCCTTCATTACTGCAGCTTTAGCATGCGGAAAAGTCTGGCTTGGCGACATATAGGCATACCAACCGAGGGGCACCCAGCAGTCCGCAAGACCGTCATAGGCGAGCGCGTATTTGGGATCTTTTTCAATCGCCTGCTGGAAATACCCAATGGCTCTCTTCAGATCCGTTTCGGTCCTCTTGTTCCAGAAGAATCTCCCCTTGGTATAGCTCAGGTAAGCTTCCGGGTCCGTAGTGTGCCGCCGCGCAAAGTGCGCGCGCTCCGGTCTGGTCAAGGTTACCCGAATTTCATCGGCAATTCGTTGCGCGACTTCACTCTGCAACGTAAGTATGTCTTCCAGCCGCCGATCGTAAGTGGCGCCCCATAGCCGTCGTTCGTTGGCTGCCTGCACCAGTTCCACCGTGATGCGAACCCGGTTACCAGACCGCAGGACCGATCCCTCGACTACCGCATCCACCTTCATCTGCCGCGCAATTGCGGGAAGAGGCTCGCTGCTTTTCCGGTAATACATGGATGAGGTTCTCGAGAGGACCCGCAGAGCGCTGATGCCCTCCAGATCTTCTCGAAGCAAGTCGGCCATGCCCTCAACGAAATACTCTTGTTCGGGATCTTCGGATAAATTCGCTAGTGGCAGTACCGCCAAAGATCGGATCGGACCATAACTCGTCTGAGTCCGCAGATGCTCGTGCCAGCTGGCCAGTACACCTGCTATCGCCGCGACCAGCACAAGCATGGCCATCATGATTGGCCACACAAGAATGTTGCGCCGGCGTGTCGCCTGTTTGCTCTCGGTCTCAGGCGCACTGGCATCAATCTGGGTTGCCGCCGTGGGTGCCGCCTCATGGACCTGTTCCCTGACAGGAGCGATGAAGCGGTATCCGGTACGAGCAAGAGTCTCGATAAATCGCGGCGAATCGGCTGAGTCGCCCAAAGCCTGGCGGAGCCTCTTGACCGCCGCATTCATGCTGTGCTCGTAATCTACATAGGTGCCTGCCGGCCAGAGCCGTTTCTGCAGATCCTCACGAGTGATCACTTCGCCGGGGCGCTCCAGGAGCATACGGAGAATGCTGATCGGCTGTCCTCCGAGCTTGATCCGTAGACCATGCTTCCGCAACTCTCCGGCATCAGCATGGAATTCGAACGGCCCAAACGAAAAAACTCGGTCAGATGCGCTCGACTCCGGCCTGCCAATGGCGGTCGACATTTCAGTTGAGGTATGATTCTACACCAATTTGAGCCCTGTCACCTCGCGCTGAAAACGTAGCTTATTCAGCGAGATGCGATGTCACCTAGCTTTCGCCTGTCTTGCCATTGCAGTTACTCGCCTAAAACCGGCAGCCTATTCGCACGCGCTTACGCCCTCAACAACAAGCGCGCAACACAGGAAAGGAAGAACCAAAGATGATCACGATCAAAACGAAGAAACCACCGGCCACCGGAGTCCCTCTACGCCTTTTTGTCGCAACATCGGCACTGGTATTGGCAGGCGCCGGGTTGTTGGCAGCTAACGAAGTTACCGAATGGAACCACATCATGCTGGAAGCCACACTTAAGGCGACTCCAACCGTCCCGGCGACTCCGGCGCCCGTTTCGACACGGAGTACAGCCATAGTGCAGGCGGCGGTTTTCGACGCGGTGAACGGCATCGATCCGCAATACATGCCAATCTTTGTTCGACATTTGGGTCCTCGCCATGCCTCCAAACGGGCCGCGGCCGTGCAAGCTGCCTATGCCATTTTGATTCGCCTCTATCCCACACAGTCCGACATACTCGATGAGCAGCGCTCGGCGTCGTTAAACGAAATCGATCGTGCTTGGGGCGCGGACTCTAAGGAATCGATTGAAAAAGGAATTAAATGGGGCCAGACAGTCGCCGACGAGATCTGGGCCTGGCGCAGCAAGGATGGCTTCGCGGATGTGCCGCCGCCGTTTACGGGCGGAATTGCTCCCGGCCAATGGCGGCCCACTCCGCCCAGCAACGCTCCGGGACTTGCGCCGCAACTCGCCCACGTGACTCCTTGGGTCATCCAATCACCCGTTCAGTTCCGGCCATCCGCGCCGCCTGCGTTGGACAGCTTCGAATATGCAACAGACTTCAACGAGACAAAGCTCATGGGAAGCGGCTCTAGCGCTACCCGTACACAGGATCAAACCGAGTTTGCGCTCTTCTGGCAAGCCGGAAATCCGCCAGACTTTTGGGATCCCGTCGCGATTTCGCTTGCAGAGAAGCATCAATTCAGCTTGCTGCGGACCGCCCGGCTGCTCGCGCAAGTAAATCTCGCCATGTCCGATGCCATGATCGGCTGTTGGGATGCGAAATACACTTATTCATTTTGGCGGCCGATTACAGCAATCAGGATGGCAGATGCAGATAACAATCCCGACACGATTGCCGATCCAAATTGGACGCCGCTCATCCCTACGCCGCCCTTCCCGGAATACCCATCGGCACATTCCTGCGCCAGCGGTGCAGCCGTCGCAGTGCTTTCCCATTATTTCGGAGAGGACATTCCGATCACGATCACCAACGATGCACTGCCTGGCCAGACTCGGAACTACTGGAGTTTCTCTGCGGCTCTCGACGAGATCGTGGATGCGCGCGTGTTCGGTGGCATCCATTTTCGAAATTCCTGCAAAGTCGGGCAGGAGCTCGGTGGCAACGTTGCCGCGTATGTAGTAAAACACTCTTTGCAACGAATCGATGGCCGTCATTGGCGCGAACGAGAGTGATCGGCTGGCAGGAAACTCTCTTGTTGGGGGGCTTCGGCTTTACACCAAGCCCGCGCCGAAGCTCGTATGCGGCATCCCCAGCCGGAAGCGCAAACGATCGTACTCGATCAGTGGAGCAAAAACCTCGGGCTCCTGAAATGGCCAAACCGCTACGCGCGGCGCATTCGATCCGGAGCGCTCGAGAATCCCGTTGACCGCCCGGCGCGCCGCTTCATTCGCGCCTTCCATCGTTGCCAAATCGGTATAGGTCTTCACATAATCGGACGCCAGGAAAAAATTTGGAATCTCAGTCACGGCATCCGGCCGGTACGCTAAAGATCCGGAGGTATTGATCAGCAGCGGCTCGAGATTGGTCACTGCCGTCGGGTTGGGGAACTGAACATCCGGATCGAGAAACCACGTGATGATATTGTCGTCGCGCGCGATTTCCCTTCCGCCAATGTTCAAGTGAACCTTTACCTGCGCCCAGACTTCATTCTTGATTTCTTCCGCCGTGCATTTGTTTGCCGGCTTGCCGTAGAGGATTCCGGGCTGCTCCCATTCGGAAATATCGAGCGAAAGAATCCCGCCGAGGCTGCCGTCTCCATAATTGCCGATGGGCGCCTGCCGCCAGAATTGCCGCTGTGATATGGACGTCAGGGCCCAAGGGGAATCCGCATAGATGGTGTGGCCGAATTCCTGGGGTATGTCCTGTTTCAGGAAAAACTGGATGCCGTTCATCCAAGCCACGCGAAGCTTATTCAAATTGGCAATCGATGGCGCGGCGGTCTTCAGCTCATCCGTTACTAAGCCGGCCATCACTTCCACAGGCATGGCCGCGATGTAGTAATCCGCCACAATATCCCGCGGTTCGCCGTTTACCTCGATCGTCACTGCCGTCACGCCCGCCGTACTGGCGCGAATTCGCGTGACCGCAGCCCCGCTCACAAAGGTAACGCCGCGCTGGCGTAAATAATTGAGCCAGGGATCGAGCCAGACTTCGTTTGTCGGACCGGCCAGCAGGCGATCGAATCCGCCCCAGCTCAGGATCCCGAATAGAAGCTGCAGCAGGATATAACCGACGGTGCGCGTGCTGCTTTCTTTCGCACGCATAGCAACCAACGACCGTGTGAGTCCTTGTGCGAGCAACGTCTGATACTCACTCGAACGCGCCTGAGCGCCGATGAAGTCCCACCACGAGATTGTTTCGTACTCGGCAAGCCGCCGCTCCGGGCAACTGGTCAGCAGCGTAAGCAGCCGGTCTGCAAAATACAAAACTTCCGGCTCGGGCACCCCGATGCCGCTAAAGACGGTCCGCAGCGCAACCATCCAATCGTCGATATTCTGCGGCTTGCGCCCCGCAAGCACAATCCCTGGCTTCGCCGCGCGCAGCACATCGATTCTCGTCGCATGGACCAGATTGTTGAAGACACTTACGTTGCCCGGAAATGGAATGCGCTCCATGGTATCCGGAACGTGTTTATAGAACGCCGGGAAGAAACGAAAACCATGCTCACCGGGTAAATCTTTACGCCCGCTGACGCCCGTGTGGGGAACGGGAATGCTGCGAGCTTTTCCGCCGAAGACGGCGTTTTTCTCGTAGACGGTCACGTTAAAGCCGCGTTCCATGAGTTCGTGCGCGGCGCTCAGGCCCGCGACTCCGCCGCCTAAAACGGCCACCTGGTTTGGCATGATTCATTACTTTAATGCATGATTGGGTACGATTTGAACAGTGCGAGTCGAATACGCGAGCCAGCGGAAAATACGGGAACGCAATAAGGTCGCTTACCGTTTCGCGCATTGGCCGATTTGGATCTGGGTCTTTTTCATTGCGCCCGGACCATTGACGTTCGAGCTGTTTGCCCACGGTGGCAGTGCGCGCACCTTGCGCTGGCTGTTGCTGGTGGTCGCCGGCACCGGCATCGCAGGTCTTTTCGGGCAGCTTCCCGGCGTGGAGCCGCGGCCGTATATCTTGCGGTTTTCCGAGGACAAGCCGAATCCGCTGTATCGCCGCATTTGCTACACCTTCGCCTGGAACGCCCTGCTGAATTTCGCCGCCTTGAATCTCGCGGGCGTTTTGATCGCGGCCATTACCGGGCGCTGGTATTTGAAGCAGATTTATCATTATGGATACCTGCCGGCATTTCTGATCGTGATGGCTTTAGGCTTCGCGGGTTTGCTGCCGAGAGTGAAATCTTCTACTAAAGGCGAAGGAACGGAACGCCGCTACTTCTACGGCGCGGTCTGGGCCGTGACCACCGCGCAAACTCTTCTGTTAGTTCTATGGAAGACCCTGCCGCGCGGTCATGGCGGCGATGTACTTAAGCTGCTGATCTTTCTCGTCTCTTTGATTGCGATTGCCACCGTGGCTACGTTCGGACTGTTACCAAGGACTCGTCCGATCCTGCCCGGCGAAATGATCGTGGCTGATTAAGCCGATGAGATGTCTTCTCGTCCTTCTTACGATTTCTCTATCTATGTTTAGTGCTGCAGTAGATCGCGCGGGATTGGAGCGGATGGCCGCACAGTTCGCACCAGCCCCATTGCGCGTGGACACGAACCGGCTCAGTCCGGGCGATCGCCAGGCGTTGGTGAAACTCATTGAGGCCGGCCATGTAATAGACGATATTTTTCTGGAGCAGCTTTGGAGCGGCAACAAAGCGCTCGAGAAAAAACTCATGACGGATCGTTCGCCGCTCGGCCAGGCGCGCCTGGAGTTATTCCAGCTCTATAAAGGACCCTGGTCGGATTTAGATAATCATCGCGCCTTTCTGCCGGATGTGCCGGAACGCAAGCCGCTCGGGGCCAATTTCTATCCGGAAGATATGACTCGCGAAGAGTTCGAGCGTTGGGCGCCGGAAAGCGCAAAGGGATTTTTCAGTGTCATTCGCCGGGACCCAAAGACCCGCAAACTCGCAGTGGTTCCTTACAGCCACGTCTATCGGCCCGATCTCGAGCGCGCGGCGAAGTTGCTGCGCGAAGCCGCGGCATTAACGGACAATGCTTCACTCAAGCATTTCCTCGAAACCCGCGCGACCGCCTTTTTAGACGACGATTATTACGCAAGCGATATCGCCTGGATGGATTTGGATGCGCCCATCGATATCACCATTGGCCCGTACGAAACGTACAACGACGAGCTTTTTGGTTACAAAGCTTCTTTCGAAGCCTACGTTTGCCTGAAAGACGAAGCCGAAACCGCTAAACTCGACAATTTCACGCGGCATCTCCAGGAAGTCGAAAACAATCTGCCCATCGATGCCGTATATCGCAATCCGAAGCTCGCCGCCAGCATGCCGATTCGTGTCGTGAACGAGTTAATGTCCGCAGGCGACGGCAATCACGGCGTGCAGACCGCCGCCTACAATCTTCCAAACGACGAGCGCGTGATTCTCAAAAAGGGCAGCAAGAAAGTGATGCTCAAGAATGTGCAACACGCCAAATTCGACGGCACGCTGACCCCGATCTCGCGCGTTGTCCTGCCCACTGCAGCGCAGCCGAATCTCAGCTTCGATTGGTTCTTTACGCACATTCTGGCCCATGAAATCAGCCACGGTATAGGCCCCCATGAAATCGCTCTTAATGGCAAGAAAACATCTGTGCGGCTGGCGCTGAAAGATTTGTACAGCACCATCGAAGAAGCCAAGGCGGACGCGACCGGGCTCTTCATGGTGCAATTTTTCTTCGACAACGGAATTCTAAAGGGCGGGGAAGCCAATGAGAGAAAACTCTACGACACGTTTCTCGCTTCCTCTTTCCGAACCCTGCGCTTCGGTATCCACGAAGCGCACGGGCGCGGCATGGCGGTGCAGTTCAACTTTTTAACGGACCACGGCGCGTTTGTCGAGCGTCCCGATGGCACATTCGAAGTGAACTACGCCAAGGTGAAAGGCGCGGTGCGCGATCTGACGCATCTCTTGCTGACCATCGAAGCGCAGGGAGACTATGCCGCTGCCAAAAAACTCTTAGATCAATTCGGCGTTCTGCGGCCGTCCATGAAAGCGGTGCTGGAAAAGCTGAAAGATATTCCCGTCGACATTCGTCCGATCTTCATTACCGCGGATGAACTTACGCGCAATCGCCAATAGGCTGAATGCCGGCGTTTATGAACTTACTGAGGGCCTGTTTCTCCGGCTGCTCGGACTGACATATCTGTGCGCCTTCGGGTCGCTCTGGCCGCAGATCCTCGGCCTCAGCGGCTCTCAAGGCGTCGCGCCGGCCGTGAACCTGATGACGGCCATGCGCGCGCAGCTTGGCGCGCGCGCCTACTTTTACACGCCATCGCTGTTGTGGCTGAACTCAAGCGACCATGCGTTGTCGCTTATATGCGGAGCCGGCTGCATCTGCGGCATGTTCCTCCTGGCAGGCTTGTTCTCGCGCTGGATGGCGGCAGCCTGCTTCGTGCTGTATCTGTCGATCGTGACCGTCGGGCCGCCGTTCACCTCGTTTCAATGGGATGCCCTGCTTTTGGAAGCGGGTTTTCTGGCGCTGTTTGCGGGCGCTCCTTGGCTGGTCTGGACGTATCGGCTCCTGCTGTTCCGTCTGATGTTCGAGTCGGGACTTGTCAAGCTGACCTCGGGCGATCCGAACTGGCGGAATTTGCACGCCCTGCGTTTTCACTTCATGACGCAGCCGCTCCCCAACCCGATCGCTTATTACATGTACCGCGCGCCCAACTGGCTACTGGACGCGCTTACTGCCGTCACTCTCGCGACTGAGCTCGTGGCGCCATTTTTACTGTTCTTCCCGCGCAAATGGCGGATCGGAGGTGTCGCGGCTTTGATGTTTTTGCAAGTCTGCATTCTTCTGACCGGCAATTATGCATTCTTCAATTTGCTGGCGCTTGCTCTGTGCCTCTGGGGGCTTGACGATGAGACGTTTGCGCCGCTCGGGCGCCTCTTGCGGCGGCGGTTTCCGTCGAGCAACGTTCCCAAATGGAAGCCCGTACTGCGCGGCATGAACGCTGCACTCGCCGTAATGGCCTTCTTCGGAATATTAGAGCTGCTTGGGCGCGCGCCCGCTTTCCTCCAGCCGTTCGAAATCGTAAACGGCTACGGGCTCTTTGCCGTGATGACCACTAGCCGCCCCGAAATCGTCCTGGAAGGCTCGGAAGATCAAGTGAACTGGAAGGAATACTCCTTCCGCTATAAGCCTGGGAATTTGCATCGCGGCCTGCCGCTCGTCGCTCCTTATCAGCCGCGGCTCGATTGGCAAATGTGGTTTGCCGCTCTCGGCAGGTACGAAGGCAATTCATGGGTAGGAAGCTTGATGTATCGTTTGCTTCGCGGCGATGCCGCCGTTACGGAGCTTCTGAATCCGCCACCCTTCCCCAAGCCGCCGCGCTACATGCGTGCGCTCCTCTATGAGTACGATTTCACGACACCGGCCGAGCGTGCCCGCAGCGGCGCTGTCTGGCAGCGTCGCTTACTCGGTACCTGGTTCGGCCCAGTAGCCCTCAAACAATAACTAAAAATCTCCGAGTCGCCGCTTCTGCTCCCCCGACGCAGAAAAATTCTCCGGATCCAGCCAACGCTCCAACGCCTCTTTGCGCCTCGGCCACTCGCTATCTAACATCGAGAACCAGGCCGTATCGCGGTTTCTGCCCTTTACAATCTGATGCTGGCGGAAAATGCCCTCGAACGTAAATCCCAGCCGCAAAGCCGCCCGCCGCGACGCTTCATTCAGCGCATTGCATTTCCATTCATAACGACGGTAGCCGAGATCCTCAAACGCATGCCGGGCCATCAGATACATCGCTTCCGTCGCGCCGCGAGTTCGCTGCAGCGCCGGTGTGTAGAGAATGCTGCCAACTTCGATCACCCGATGTCTCGTATCGATTCTCATATACGAAGCGCGGCCGGCCGCGCGTAGCGTAGCGCGGCCCACGATTGCAAAATAGAGCGGGTCCTCGGATGCCGCCATCCCATCCAGTGCTCTGTCAAAATCATCACGCCGCGGAAACGGACCATCCGTCACATATCGCCACAGAGCATCGTTCTGCTCGCCTTTCGTTGCTTCCCATAACGCTTCGCCATGCAGCCGAGGATCAAGCGGCGCGAGCGTTACATAGCGTCCTTCCAGAACGGTTCGTTCCGGACGTTTGGCGGGCGCCGCGTCTACCGGGAAATCACTCCGCATCGCCCAGAACCATTTGTGCCCAACGTTCGCGAATATCTTCTTTCCAGCTTCCTGAAATCGGCGCTTCCATCACGCGCGCATATAATTCCTGGTCGGTGGTCTCCCGCTTGAAAACCCGGACCACATCCGCGACCGCCACCCGCGTAGGATGCTCTGTCACCAGTTCCACCTCGTCGCCGCTTCCTAATTCGCCTTCCTGAACGATCGCGAAATAGATCCCCGAGCGCCCGCTTTTCCAAAAACGCTTGATCATGTCGGCGCGCTCGAAACGCAGTGCGAGCTTGAAACACGGCATGCGCGGCTGCGTGACCCGCAAAATCGCGCTGCCGATCCGAAATTGATCCCCAATGTGCACTTGTTCTTCTGTAAGGCCGGTGGTGGTCAGGTTCTCTCCAAACTTGCCGAAAGGCAGATCGGTATCGGGAAGCTGCTGTGCCCAGTAAGGATAATGTTCCAAGGAGTAGGCATAAACGGCTTTGTTCGGTCCGCCGTGTACGGAGAGGTCCGCCTGGCGATCACCCTCAAGGTTGTGTCGGCGCACTGCCACGCGCCCCTCTACCTGTGATTTGAAAATGCTGGTGAGCACGATGCCGCGCGGCGTCTCCACCTGCCGCGGCATCCCGACATTCACCGAAACAACCCGCATGCTCATGCTATTTCGCGCCATTCCCGCTCAGATCGAGCGCTGGCAGCGCCGCGGACGGGAACGGCACGCCGAGAAAATGCGCCAGTGTCGGTGCAATACTGCGCATGTCGATCTGGCCGAGATTCAAGCCGTGCCGGATCCCCGGACCCGCAATAAAAAATGACGCGAGCAGATCCGGATTATCGGGCGAATAGCCATGTGTCCCCCGAGGCGACATCTCCGTCACTAGCGGTTTTCGAATCGCGGCGGAAATCGCAAAGTTCGATTTCATATCCAACCAGAAGGCCGCGCGCGTCGAGCCGCCGAGTTTAGCGATCGCTGGCTCATCGAGTACTGCCGCAATTCCGTTGGCCGGATCGGCGGGCAGGCGCGCCAGCAGATCCGCCGTTTGCTGGCGCACCGCCTGAGCGGCGGGATTCTGCAGCATGATTGCCGCCGACCCGCCGTCATTCCACGGAATC
>JACZDA010042752.1_pt1 | contig 12355 bp, 6 predicted proteins | sample 8641761 | NCBI WGS metagenome assembly JACZDA01 (sample SAMN15324611, study PRJNA640507) | soil metagenome | isolation source: intercropping peanut in the first line | place: China: Luxin town, Laibin City, Guangxi Province | collected 2019-07-25 | depth 10cm m | reverse complement strand
TGATAAAGCATCTGCACATCAACGGCTATCGCCGCAAGAAACCGCTTGTGTACGGGGGTCGGCCGGGATTCATGTAAAAAACAGCCTGATCTGTCCCAAACCCTTGTAACGACTACGAAAATTTACGACCGCTACCCAAGAATCTTCCGGGTGAAGTCGATTGGCTGGATCTCGCGGTCAAGATCGAGCGTGTAATCGCCAAACCGGTTGATGTGCGACGTGCGGTACGGTGACAGCCCCGCGAGCACTTCCGGGCTGAACTCATGCCCTTCCTCGCGTAGCCCCGCGAGTACCCGCGTCATGTTCTCGACGGTGTGCAGGATGATCATGTTGGCAACGAGCTGGTTGTAGCGCACGATCTTGCGCTGCTCGTGGAGAATGTTTTCCGCGATGATGCCCTCGCCGCCGAAGAACACCCACTTGATGAACCCGTTGAATTCCTCGCTCTTGTTCGTGGCTGCGTGAATCGTCTTGCGCACTTCAACGTCGTCGATGTAGCGCAGCAGAAACAGTGTGCGGATGACCTTGCCAAGCTCGCGAAAGGCCCAGTACAGCTTATTCTTGCGGCTGTAGGTCCCCAGCCGGCGCAAGATCGTCGACGCCGTGATCTTGCCGAGCTTGATGGACACGGCGACGCGCAGCATGTCGCGGAGGTGGACCCCGATCAGGTCCCAGTCGATGGCGTCGCCGAACAGCGCCTGGATATTCTCGTATGTGCACCCCGCCTCCGGGCGCGAGAACGCGAGATCCTTGATGTTCCGGATCCTCGGCATGAGCTGAATGCCGAGCAAGTACGCGAGTGCGAATACGGGATAGCTTTGCGCCTGGGTGTCACCATGCACCGTGTCTGGCCGAATATCGGACTGGTTGGCCATGAGCCCGTCGAAAATGTAGACCGCTTCGTGGACGCCACACGGGATGAAGCGGCTGAACAGCGCAATGTATTTGTCGGACACGTGGTAGTAGCCGATCCCGCCGTAGCCGCCGTAACGGATGTGGTACTCGGACAGGACGTTCTGCTCGTACATGCTCCACTTGGTGCCATCGACCGACGCGCTCTTGCCGCTGCCCCAGTAGCCCGGCAACTCGTACTTGTTGAAGGTGTTGATGACCTCGACGGTCGCCTTGTCGAGCGTGTCCTCGGTGACGTATTTGAGATTCAGCCAGGCAACTTGGCGGCGACTGAATCCCTTGATCGAGCGCGCGGTCTGGGTTGGACCCAGGTTGCATCCGTAGCAGAACAGCGTCGCGATGACCCGCTGCTGCAACTCGTCAACGCGAGCACTGGTGCCTGCAATTGGCCGGAAATGCCGATGCATCTGCAACCAATGGGACGTCTCCACCAGCACGTCCACGATGCTGACCACTGGCATGCGCTCGGTGATCAGCGCATCGGTAGCCACGACCTCGCGGGAGACCTCCGGGCGCTGAAGCTTTCTCAGGATCAGCCGTCCATCCACGATGCTCGCGTGCATGTTTTTCGGAAAGCGCCCATCCACCTCGGTCGCGACCCGGCCGAGTTCTTCGCGCAACCCCGCTACGAACGTCGCTGGGTCGGCCGGAATGCCGGAAACCTCGCTATAGGCCGCGAGTTCCTGGTCGAAAGTGGCTTCGTCCACCAGCTGTTCGCGGTAGTCGTCGTAGCGCTCGCCTTGTGGGATATACAGGTCTCCGGATTTCAGTTCGTCCTTCACCTGGACGAGTACGGCCAGCTCGAAATACTTGCGGTGGATTTCACCCTCCTTGGCAACGGAGTGCTTGGGCAGTACGTGCTTGCGCCAAATAGCTGGCATCCACGCGAGGTCGGTTTCGACGTTGATCCCGATGCTGGTAGCGTCGACCCATTCGCGGCGCTGATTGCGCAAGGACAGCACTGCGGCAATCAAGCGCATCATGGTGTCGTCGGTGCTCGATGCTCGCAATACCATGATCTCAAGGCAATTCAGCAGCAGCGGGCGCGCACTTCCGTACGGTGCAAGCAGGAATGGCAGATAGTTGCGTCCTGCGTACGCCATGTGTTCCTCGCATGCCGCGAGCAGCACGGCGACGTCGTCGCCGAGCGTGCCGCCGATCGCGTCGATGCGTTGGGTATCGGTCCCGTCAAGCTGGTACGCTTCCAAGATGTCCTTGAGCTGGCCGATCAAGAGGTCCGCCTGCTTGGCGTGCTCGATCTGATGCGCCAGCAGTTTTTCCTGGGCCTTGTTTTCCAGGCGCTGGATCAGTCGGATAAAAAGATCGGCCGCGTCATCCAAGGTCTTGCTGTATTGCGAGCGGATGAAGATCGCGGCCAGCGCGTAGCGCTTGGCGGGCTTCAGTTCCGCCAGTTCGCTTGCGTCGAGCGCTCGCGCCAGGGTTCGGAAAAACTTGAGTTTCGGCACCGGCACGTCGACCGGCGGCAGTTCCTTGGCCAGCTCGCGCAAACGCTGAATGTGCAGCAGATACGAGCGCACCTCCTTGTTGGTCGGGCGGCGCGGCTCCCGCTTCAGCGTTTGCCACCTGCTGAAATGGCTGCCCTCCGGCGTCACGAGGAGCTCATCGATTCGGCGCCGCACGTCCGCTGACAGCGCCGCGGCAATGCGTTCGAAATGCGCCGCGTGAACCTTTTCTCGCGCTTCGATCGCGATGCGCTCAAGCGTTGCGAACGCTGGCAGCTCGTAACGGTGGTGGACCAATTCCTCCAACATCACGTTCACGATGTCAGGATCGATGTGCTTGGTTTCGGCTGCACTTTCGGCAATGGTGGCGAGCCACGCGCGGCCGTCCTCGCCCAAAACGCGGATGTCAAGGTACTCCCGGAGTTTCCTGATGTGCTCCCGCTTGGCGCCGGAGGTGTCGTAGGCCGCGAGTTTTTCAGCGGCGGGCGTACGCCCGAAACCGGTCGCGCGCGCAATATGCTGAACGACGCGGGCGGGTATGTCCGCGAGCAGCACAAAATAGCCGAGCCGCTGGCACACCTTCAGGTGTAGCAGGACCGCCAGCCGGGTGGTAGGTGCCCGGGCGACATTCGCTACCCAAGCACGCTCAGCGTCCGTCGGTGTGTAGATTTCACGGAGTTCCTGGGCAGTCGGGTCGGGTTTGAAACGGGGATAGGCGGTTTCGTGGATAGTGGCCATGTGTTGAGCGTACCGCCACCTGCCGCGTCAGTCCCAGCGGCGGTCTCCAGCCTCGTCGCGGAACGTCGCTTCCAGCGCGCACTGGTGGTTGTCGGCGATCCGGTGCATGGTATCCAGCAGCATGGCGATGGTCTCTTCCAACGCTGCTTGGTCGTCGGCTGCAACCGTCAGCCGGTAACGCGTACCATCGTGATCTACGCGTTGCGCGCCGTGTGGTGCCAGACAGACTTCCTCAATCATTCGGTGCGCCTTTCTGAACCCTCGATCTCGGGAGGAGAACGGTGTCAGGACGATTTGAGCATCGAGCGTCACTTCGAGTCCAGGCGGGGCTGCGGGCCCCTGCAGTTGCAAAGCAGGTGCCGCGATGGGCGTCGATGGCAGGCTCCGTTCGATCCGCTGTTGCGCGAATGGATCGCCGCCGTCGATGTAGCGCATGGCGGATTTCACGTCCCGCCAGCCGACATACTCCATTAGGGCCTTGACGTCCCAGCCGTTGGCGTTGGCCCAGCCGGCGAAGCCGCGCCGGAGCGAGTGGCTGCTGTAACCGTCTGCGTCGGCAACGCCGGCAGCGCGGACTACACGCCGTAGCAGCGGGATGAGGCTGTTGGGGTGAAGGCTGCGTTTGGAAATATGCCCCCACGCATCGATCCGCCGGAACAGGGGGCCCGTTTTGAAGCCCGCCGCCGTGAGCCACGCGGTCGTCGCGTGTACGGGGCACCAACGCGATAGCGTTGGCACCTTATAGGTCGTGCCGAGGTTTTGGCGGTCGCCCTTCGTCCGTGGCAGGAAGCAAGTCAGGCCTTGCCCGGGAACGAGCTGCAGGTGTTCGACTTCCAACCGAAGCAGCTCGTCGCCGCGGAATCCGCGCCAGAATCCCAGCAGCACCAATGCGCGATCGCGCAGATGGCGGAGCTTCGCGCCGTTATCACCACGTGCGTCGGCAGCCGCAATGGCTGCGTCGAGCCAGTCCGAAATTCGCGCAAGATCCTGTAGCTGCAGCGGCGTGGCCTGCCTCTCGGCGTTGCGGTGCAGGGCTTGGATGCCCTTGAGCACCTTGCGCACATACGGGGCGCGCGTCGGGTCGACGAACCCCTGTTCCGTGTGCCAATGGGCAAGCGCCGCGAGGTGCTGTTTGAGGGTGTTGATCGCAAGGTGGTCGGCATTGTCCGCGAGGTACCGCGCAACGCTGTCGGGCGTCGCCGGCAGGAAGCCGCCCCATTCGACCTCGAAATGCCGTAGCGCGGACACATAACTGCGCTGCGTGTTGGCGCGTTCGGCTGCGTTAAGGTACCGATCGAGCGTTATTTGTATGGGAGTGTCTCGCGCCACGAGCGCAAAGTAGCATTACCGTCCCCCTGTTGTTCAATAGAATAGATCGTGCACTGCGAAGGGGCGGCAAGCGGCAGCGGCTGAGCAGGACAGCAGCAGGACACTGGCACCTGCCGCCCCTTCGCGCGGAAGAGGCAATTTCAGCGCGAAAAGCTTCACTGACGCCAAGTTCATGCGACTTGCACACGATAGACCGGATGAACTTCTGGGGGTGTCACGCTTGACGCGGAACAGAGCGCCCTTATTTGAACTGGTCGGCAAGGGTAGTCTCCGGTGACAGATGGCTATGGCTTCCGGACAAGGTGGCGACAGCATCAGACGGCTCCTCGCGGCGGCCCGCAAGCGCGGGTCGGGAACTGCGGGTCCGGCGATCGGGAGTGGCCAGCCAAACAGCGCAATGGGTTCAGCACGCACCCGAACACCGCACGCGCAGGGTCACCGCCTGCCGAAGAACGACTGGGAACGGGACAGGATAGAGGAGCAATGGGCTTACATAGGGCCCCGACTCCGGCAACGCTGGAACAACCTTACCGATGCGGACGTCCGGGCTCGTTCGGGTAACGCTGACTGCCTTGCAGATTTGCTCCAGGCGCGTTACGGCATGGACCGACGGGAAGCACTTTTGCAAGTCTATGAGTTCGAAGCTGAGCTCCCGCGTTTGTAGCCCACTGCCCGGACTAAGCGCGGCCGCGTACGAGCTGCATCACGAGGGACGCCATGACGACACGATCTGACCAGGCTGGACTGCCAACCATCACTCATTGGGTCGCGGGCCGACGGTACGCCGCCACGAGTGGCCGCAACGCGCTCGTCTACGACCCGGCTACTGGACACCCGACGAAACGCTTGGAGTTCGCGAGCGCAGGCGACGTGAGCGCCGCGGTCAAAGCTGCGGCGGATGCGTTCCCAGGGTGGCGGGGTCAATCGATAAGCGCGCGTCAGTCCATATTGTTCAGATTCCGCGAGCTACTGGCGGCGCGCAGGCGCGAACTTGCCGAGATCATTACGAGTGAGCATGGGAAGCCGATATCCGACGCAGTGGGCGAAATCGAGCGTGGCCTCAAGGCTGTCGAACTCGCATGTGGGTTTCCTCACCTGGCCACGAGCCGCTTTGCAGCGAACTTCTACAGCGGCGTTGATGCATACACGATCAAGCAGCCGCTGGGCGTCGTGGCGATCTTCAGCCCGTTCAATTTTCCAGCGACGGTGCCGTTGTGGTTCTGCCCCGTCGCAATCGCGGCCGGGAATACGGTGGTATTGAAACCGAGCGAGAAGGACCCGTCCGCGGCGGTCTGGATGGGTGAACGGTGGAAGGAGGCCGGTCTGCCAGACGGCGTCTACAACGTGCTCCAAGGAGACAGGCTCGCGGTGCGCGGGTTGCTGGATTCGCCGGTGGTGCACTCGGTCTGCTTCGTAGGCGCGGCACGTATCGCAAAGCAGATCTACTTCAGCGCCGCCCGTCGGGGCAAGCGCGTGCAGACGTTTGGGCGTGCGAAGAATCACATGTTGGTGCTGCCCGACGCAGACCTGAGTGTCGTAGCTGACTACGCGGTTCAGTCCGCCTTCGGGGTTGCAGGTGCGCGGAGGTTGGCACCATCGCTGATACTCGCTGTGGAGCCCGGCGCTGACGACTTGCGTGACGCGATCCGCAGCCGGATGGCGAAGCTCCGGGTAGGTGCCGGCAACACGGATCCCGATGTCGGACCCCTCGTAAGCGCGGAGCACCGCGACCTTGCGCATCAATACATAGACACTGCAGAGCATGACGGCGCCGATGTCGTCGTGGATGGTCGTGAATTGACTGTGGACGGTGCTCCGGACGGGTTTTGGCTGGGCCCCACGTTGATCGACAAGGTGCCCGTCACCTCGGGTGCATATGCTGCGGAAGTCCTTAGCCCTGTGTTGTCCATGGTTCGCGTCCGCTCGTCGCGCGAAGGCGTCGATTTGATCAACTCGGGGCAGTTCGGTGACAGCTCCGCCATCTTTACGCAAGACAGTGACGCCGTTCGGCGGTTCCAGGACGACATACAGGTCGGGATGGTCAGTATTAACGTGCCCATTTCGGTTCCTGTCGCGTACCACGCTTTTGGCGGCTGGCCTGGGTTGCTATTCGGCAGCGCGGGGGCGGACGGAGCACAAGGTTTCGACTTCTTTACCCGAGAGAAGGTCGTTACGTGGCGTCGGTGGGGCCCGGCAGCCGAGGCGGGCGCGCGCATCGTTTTGTCCGGGGACTGCTGATGGCGACCGCGGCGGAGGCCACCGATCCTTCTCTCGGCGTAGCGCGGACCCGCACGGCCTATAAGTGCGTCATCCGGGTCTTGAAGTGCGTTGCGCGACCCCAATTTTTGCGCATCCAGTAAGGAGTCTGGATTCAGCCTGACGGCGTCCTGCGACACCGCGACTTTCGATCCGAGATCACTCGCGGCACAGCGTGCCGCGAGTCGCCATCAGGCACGGAGGTCGGCAGACCATGTCTACACCAACCTGGCTTGCGCAACGTGTGAAGGGGTTGCGCTGCGCGATCAACGACGCAAATCATCGGTATTACGTGCTCGATGAGCCGGCGATCCCGGACGCCGAGTACGACAATCTCATGCGCGAGTTGCGAAGGCTCGAGGCACTGCATCCGGAACTGGTGACGCCGGATTCGCCGACCCAACGCGTGGGCGCAGCGCCGGCCTCGACATTCGCGGAAGTTCGTCACGTGATCCCCATGCTTTCGCTGGCGGACGTGTTCGTCGACCCACATCCGGCGCAAGGCGCGGACCCCAACCACGAGCTGAACGACTTTGTTCACCGGGTCGAGCGGGAGCTGGGCGTCATCAATCCCGAGTTTGCCATGGAGCCCAAGTTCGATGGCCTGGCGGTCAGCCTGCGTTTCGAACGCGGCGTTCTGGTGCAAGGGTCGACGCGCGGCGATGGCAGCACGGGCGAGGACGTCACGGCCAACGTGCGGACCATCAAGGCAATCCCCCTCAAATTGCGTGGCGCAGGCTGGCCTCAAGTGCTGGAGGTGCGCGGCGAAGTGTTCATGCCCAAGGCCGGTTTCGCGGCCTACAACGCCAAGATGCTGCGCGACGGCGGCCGCCCGCTTGCGAACCCGCGCAACGGCGCCGCCGGGTCGTTGCGCCAGCTTGATCCGCGCATCACGGCCAGCCGGCCATTGTCGTTTTACGCCTACGCGGTGTACTTGCCACCGGACCCCGATGCGGTGATTGCCGAGCGGCACAGCGACGCCCTGGCAAAGTTACGTGATTGGGGTATTCCAGTTTGCCCGAAAAACGCGGTGGGCCGCGGCGTGGACGATTGCCTGGCGTACTACCGGCAAATGGGCGCTGATCGTTTGTCGTTGGCATTCGACATGGATGGTGTCGTTTATAAGGTCAATCGGTACGATCAGCAGCTGCGCCTTGGTCTTGCGATGCGGGCGCCGCGTTGGGCCGTGGCGCACAAGTTTCCTGCCGAAGAACAGGCGACCGTGGTCGACCTGATCGATGTGCAGATCGGGCGTACTGGCATCGTAACGCCGATCGCGCATTTGCGGCCGGTTCGCGTAGCCGGGGCAACCGTGACCCGCGCGACCTTGCACAACCCGGCCTGGGTCGCACGGCTGGATGTGCGTGTCGGCGACAGCGTCATCGTGCGGCGTGCCGGCGACGTGATCCCCGAAGTGGTGCGCGTCATCCCGGACCGCCGGCCAGTGGGTGTCCCTGCATGGGAAATGCCCAAGCGCTGCCCCGCCTGTCGTTCCGTGATCATGCACGAGGAAGGTAGCCGGCGGGCCTGGTGCACCGGTGGCCTTGTCTGCCCCGCGCAGCAGCGCGAAGTGATCCGGCACTTCGCCTCACGTCGTGCCATGAACATTCGCGGGCTCGGCGAGCACGTCATCGAGAGTCTGATCGCATCCGGATGCATCCACACGGTCGCTGACCTTTACTGGCTGACGCTGGACGACCTGGTCGCCATGAAGCGAGGCGCGGCGGTGTGTGCCGACACTGCCTCCGCTGGGCGCAGCACAGGCGAGGATGCAAGGCCTTGGGCAAAGAACTTGCTCGCGGCGATCTCCGCGAGCAAGACAACAACGCTGGAACGCTTTCTGTACGCGCTCGGTATTCCCGAGGTGGGTGAAGCCACCGCCAAGGCGCTCACACTGCACTTCAGGTCCCTGGACGCCCTGATGGGCGCACGCGAGACACAGCTCCGACAGGTCGCGGGCGTGGGTCCTGACCTTGCGGCACGCATCGTTGCTTTTTTCGCGCAGTCGCGTAATCAGCAGGTCATCGCGTCGCTATGGGAGGCAGGCGTTCGCTGGCCGGACGTTGCGCCACAGAGGGGCATGCCGGGTCCGTTGTCCGGGAAAACCGTCGTGTTGACGGGTGCGCTCGTAGCCCTCACCCGCGCTGCGGCGAGGGACAGGCTGGAAGCGCTCGGAGCCAAGGTAGCGGGGTCGGTGTCGCGCAAGACGTCGATCGTGGTGGCGGGGGTCGGCGCAGGCTCCAAGCTGAAGAAGGCGCAGTCACTGGGCCTTGAAATCTGGAACGAGGAGACATTACGTCGTTTCCTCGAGCACCACCCGAAGACTGGGTCGCCAATTGCGGCACGGGTTAGCGCTAGTGCTGGCGGTTGACGTCCCGGCGTCCAACGTTCGTTCGTTTTGCGGGTCACGGCACCGATGCTTCAGTTCATTCGCAACCTCTTCAAAAATTGGATCGGGATCAGCGTGCTTGCGGTGCTGGTGGCGGTCGCGTTCCTGTTTTTCGGAATCGAAGGCTATTTCAGTCAGCAGAGTGCACCTTGGGTCGCGAAGGTTGACGGACACAAGATCTCGCAACAGGAGTTCACGACCGCGTTGAACGATTACCGCGTTCAGCACATGGGCCGGTCTGACGAGGCCACGGCCGCAAACGGATTGAGCACGTCAGCGGTCAAGCGGCGCATACTCACGCGGCTGATCAACCAGCGGTTGTTGCTGGACGAGGACGCCAAGCTTGGAATTGTCGTGCCGGATTCGGTACTGCGGGCACAGATCGCATCTTTTCCGGAATTCCAGGTCGATGGCAAATTCGACTCTTCCGTTTACCTTGCAGCGCTAGCGCAGCGGGGCGAGACGGCGCAGCAGTTTCAGGACGCCGTCCGGAACGAACTCGCGGTGCGGGCGCTGCCAACCCTGATTGCCGACACCGCGTTTGCCACGCGAGAGGAGGCTGACGCGCTCCTGCGATTGCAATTGCAGCAGCGGGACTTTGCGTACGTGACGCTGCCGGCTCCTGCGCCTACTGCGGCGCAAAGCAGGGTCAGCAACGCGGAGGTCGCCGCGTATTACAAGCAGCACGTGAAAGCGTTCAGGCAGCCGGAACGGGTTTCGATCAACTATGTTGACCTCGATGCGGCCACGCTGAAAGTGGCCCCCGCCCTCAGCGCCAAGTCATTGCACGCGCTGTACGTCAAGGAACGCGCGAAATTTGTGGTTCCGCCGCAGTGGGAGGTATCGCACATCCTGATCCAGCTGCCAGCCAAACCGACCGCAGCCGAGAGGGCGGCAGCACTGGCCAAGGCCAAAAAGATCGACGCCCTGGCCAGAGCACCAGGGGCCAACTTTGCCGCGCTCGCGAAAAAGTATTCGGACGACCTTGGTTCCAAGCGCCAAGGTGGCAATCTTGGCTGGCTGCAACCAGGCGACGTTGGGCCGAGATTCCAGGCTGCGCTTGAGCACATGCAGAAAGGCCAAATTTCCGGACCCGTTCTGACCTCTGATGGCTACCACATCATTGATTTGCGCAACGTGCGCAACGGCCGCACCCGGACGTTTGCGCAGGTGCGCGCCCAACTGGCTCGTCAAGCCAAGACGACGGCACGCATTCGCGCCTACCGGAAGCTTGCCAACGCGTTCACCAATCTGATCTACAGTAACCCCACGCCATTGCGGGCGGCGGCTGAGAAGCTAGGGTTGGTCGTCCGAACGACGCCGTTATTCGGGCGCAAGGGTACCAAGGTTGGACTCGCATCGAACCCCAAGGTGATCAAGGCGGCGTTCTCCAATCTCGTACTGGTTCAGGGCAGCACGTCCAACCCGATCCATCTCGGCGCGCACCACATAGTCGTGATCCACTTGAACAAGGTAGTTCCAGCGGCTCCCGCTCCTTTGGAGCAGGTGACTGGCAAAATTAGGCGCGACATCGTGCAGGCGCGTGTCGACGCAACCGCACGTAGATTTGCCCGCACCGAGTTTGCGAAGCTTGAAGGCGGTGAACATTTGGCGACTCTTGCCAAAGCCACGGGGCGGCCGCTGCGACGGGTGTCAGCGGCAACGCGCAGGTCGTCAGGTCTCGATCCGAAATTGCTTGCCTCCGTTTTCAAGCTCGCGCGTCCCACCGCCAAACGGCCGACCCGAGCCTTGATACCACTTGGAGATGGAACGTATGCACTGGTTGTGCTGCGGGCCGTGAACCCGGGAGACGTGGCCAAGGTTCCGGTTGCAGCGCGATCGTTCCTGCGACAGGAGATGACGGAAGCGCAGGGCGCGGCCGACGTCGCGGCGTTTCTGGGTGCGTTGCGGTCAGCCGGTCGAGTGGAAGTGGCGGCGCAGCGGGCGTGACCCACGCGCTCGATGCGCGTCAAACTCCACGCGACCCTATTCGTGACGGGCGTGTGCAGATTGCGCCAGCCGAAGTCCGTGACACTGCGGAACCACGCACGACCGGACCGTTTCCGTAGCGCCTGCGGAGCCGACGGAACGCGCCGCACCCGCCGAGCGGAGCGTCCGTTGCTCGTGGGCAGCGCAACTTTTTGAACGATCTCCGGTCATTGATGCGGAAAAAAGGGAACCACCATGTCAGCCATGTTGCGTTACCGGTCTCTTCTGAAAGCGTTCGCGTTGGCACTCGGCATTGCGTTGGCAGGTACACCGCTTGCGTACGCGGGTGTCGGGGCTTTCCCGGTGGCGGTCGGCGGGCAAAAACTGCCTTCGCTGGCGCCCGTGATCGCGCGGGTGTCGCCTGCGGTCGTCAACATCTCTTCGACCAGCCACCACATCCTGCCGACAAGCCCGTTCTTCAGCGATCCGTTCATGCGCCAGTTTTTCGGCCTACCCGCGGAACCGCTCGAGCGTGAACTCGTCCAGCAGTCGCTGGGTTCCGGCGTGATCGTGAACGCGGCCAAGGGCTACATCCTCACCAACAACCACGTGATCGCGGGCGCTGCCGATATCAAGGTTACCCTGACCGATGGGCGCAGTTATAAGGCCAAGGTCATCGGCGCCGATCCGGTCACGGACCTTGCCGTGATCCAGATTCACGCACCGAACCTGGTTGCCTTGCCCTTCGCCGATTCTGCCGATCTCCGTGTCGGGGATTTTGTCATCGCGATCGGGGACCCATTCGGACTCGGCCAGTCCGCGACGTTTGGCATCATCTCCGGCCTGCAGCGCCAGGACCTGCGCCGGAACGGAGTGCAGGATTACATCCAGACCGACGCGTCCATCAACCCCGGCAATTCTGGGGGTGCGCTGGTGAACCTCGCGGGCGAACTGGTCGGGATCAATTCAATGATCTACTCGCCGTCTGGGGCCAGCGCCGGGCTGGGCTTTGCGATTCCTTCCAACCTCGACGCTGACGTGATGCATCAACTGATCGCCCACGGTCGGATCATACGTGGGAACCTCGGGGTCGTAGCCCAGAATCTGACGCCGCGTGTCGCAGCTGCCCTGGGCGTCGATGCGACGCACGGTGCCCTGATCGCCAACGTGCTGCCGGATTCAGACGCCGCGGACGCCGGCTTGCGCCCCGGCGACCTCATCGTTGCCGTCCCCGGGCGGCCCATCCGGGGCGCGCAGGACCTGCGCAATGCCGAACTGCTCGCGCCGGCCGGCTGTACGCTCGCTCTGACGATCGGCCGTTGCGGTCGCTCGTCTGTGT
>JACZDA010015403.1_pt1 | contig 12361 bp, 9 predicted proteins | sample 8641761 | NCBI WGS metagenome assembly JACZDA01 (sample SAMN15324611, study PRJNA640507) | soil metagenome | isolation source: intercropping peanut in the first line | place: China: Luxin town, Laibin City, Guangxi Province | collected 2019-07-25 | depth 10cm m | reverse complement strand
GGTGTACCGACCTGTCGCCTCATTTTCCCGAAATTCCCCGAAGACCCTAAAAAAAGACCCGCCGGAACCGGCAGGCCGCGATTTCGTAGAAGACCGCCGCGATGTCGCCGCGACGGGCGTCGTGTCAGGGCGTGGTTCTTCGCGCGCGCCTCACGGCGACGCTACGTCGGAACGGTCGAGGGCGGGCCGCGCGTCGACCCGATAGAACTCGTCGATGCAGGCGGAGATCACACCATTCAGGACCTCCTCCAACCGTCGGCGCTGCGTGGGTGGCCGCAGCTCGTGGCGCGCATTCCAGCTTTTCTTCACGGCCACGATCAACTCTTCAGGGAGCATGCCGGCCGCTCGTGCAATCGCGCACACAGGCCGCGCAAACTCACTCGTTTCTCTGCGCGAGAGATCGCGGGCATCGCTCATCAAGAGCCGACGCCAAAGTTCCGAAAGGAGCTTCTCAGCTTCTTCCGGAAGCATCCTCGGGCTTGTGTAGGCCATCGCTCGGAACAACCTGATCTCAGGGAGACGAACCCCGATATGCAATTGCACGTTGCCATCATAGGTGTCGGCGGCAAGTCGCGCTATCGGGACCCAACGCCGTTTTCGTGAGCCAATTTACCCGCCCCCATCCGGGAAAACCCCTAGAGCCAGAATGTAAAACCCGCCCAGGGGCTTCCGTCATCCACATAATGCTGTTCACCTTACGGATATGGAAGGTCGCACGCCCGAACGACCCGATGTCGGCGTGATCCGGGTGATCATTGCAGACGATCATGCGATCGTCCGCGATGGGTTGCGTGCGCTCGTCTACGCGCAGCCGGCTCTGGTCGTGGTGGGCGAAGCATCGACCGGCGCGGAAGCGTTCGAGCGCGCTCGCCGGATGCGACCGCACGTGGTCGTGATGGATGTCTCGATGCCTAACGGCGGCGGGATCGAGGCGACACAACGGATCACCACCGAATGCCCCGACGTGAGCGTTCTCGCGCTCTCGATGCACGAGGAGCGGGGCTACGTCACGCGGGCGTTCCGCGCGGGCGCATCCGGCTACGCGCTCAAACGCTCCGCGTCATCGGACCTCGTGCGCGCGATCCGAACCGTCGTGGGCGGCGGACGCTATGTCGATCCGTCTCTCGCCGGCGCGCTGATCGCCGACCACGTTGCGCACGCGCCGAGTCGTCGCCGCAGTGCCAAGGATGCAAGCGAGGCGCTGCTCACGACGCGCGAGGGCGAGGTGCTGCGCCTCCTCGCGCTCGGCCACAGGAACCGCGAGATCGCGATTTCGCTCGGCATCAGTGTGAAAACCGTCGAGACGCACCGGTCGAGCGGGATGGGCCGCCTCCGCCTAACGGGCCGCGCGGCACTCGTCCGGCTCGCGATCGCCGAGGGCTGGTTTGGGGACATCTGACGGCCCGCGCGCACCGCGGCACGTTCACACAGATCCTCGGCCTGCCTTCCCTGCTCTTCGCGACCCCCCCCCCCACGCGCCGACGAAACCCGCTGCCCTCCGGCATGTCGGCGCGGGGCAGATCGCCGACCGGTATGGAACTTGAGAACCTCCATCGCGAATGGCGCAGCCGCGCATCTCGTTGCGCAGGCGGGCCACGCGCGCAGGAGGAGGTATGGCGTCAGCTACCGTTGGTGATCTCCTGGTCGACCGCCTCATCGCCTGGGGAGTCGACACAGTGTTCGGTTTGCCCGGTGATGGCATCGATGGAGTGTTCGAAGCGCTTCGGACACGTGCCGAAAAAATCCGATTCATTCAAGTGCGACACGAAGAAGCCGCGGCGTTCGCCGCGTGTGGCTACGCGAAGTACACCGGGCGCCTGGGTGTGTGCGTCGCGACGTCGGGCCCCGGAGGCATTCACCTCCTGAACGGCTTATACGACGCGAAGTGCGATGGCCAACCGGTGCTCGCCATCACGGGCCACACGTTCCACGACCTCATCGGTATGCAGTATCAGCAGGACGTGGATCTCGACAAGCTCTTCATGGATGTCGCCGCGTTCAATCAACGCGTGATGGGACCCGCGCACGTGGAGAACGTCGTCGACGAAGCGATCAAGACTTCGCTCGCGCGCCGCACGGTGTCACACATCACCGTGCCCAAAGACATTCAGACGTGGGAAGCGGACGGCGAGCATCGCTCCGACGCCAATGTTGCCGGCCACAGCAGCGATCTGTACGCCGCACCGCGATCGGTGCCGCCGACTGAGCTCGTGCGGCGGGCAGCGGACCTCATCAATACAGGCCAGAAGGTGGCCATCCTCGCGGGCCGCGGGTGCCTGCGCGCGCGCACCGAGATCCTCGAGCTGGCGGAGCTCGCCGGAGCTCCGATCGTCAAGCCGCTCCTCGGAAAGGCAGTCGTCCCGGATGATTCGCCGTTCACGACGGGCGGCATCGGTTTGTTAGGCACAGCGCCGTCCGCGGATGCCCTCGCCGACTGCGACACGTTAGTCATCGCGGGGAGCGCGTTCCCGTACATGGAGTTCTACCCCAAGCCGGGCCAGGCGAAAACCATCCAGATCGACGTCGACCCGGCGCGCATCGGGTTGCGCTGCACCGTCGATGTGGGGCTCGTCGGCGATTGCGGGGCGGTGTTGCGTGCTCTCCTCCCGCTCATCGAACGGAAGGTCGACCGCGCATTCCTAACGGAGGCGCAGGACCACATGCGGGAATGGCGCGAGGTGATGCGGGAACGGGGTACGCGCGAAGACATGCCCATGAAGCCGCAGGTGGTCACGTACGCGCTCAACCGCCTGCTCCGCGACGACGCCATTGTATCCGGAGACAGCGGGACGATCGCGACGTGGGCCGCGCGCTACATCGATATCCGCGACCGTATGCAGTTCTCGCTGTCGGGGTCGCTGGCGACGATGGCGAGCGGGCTGCCGTACAGTATCGGCGCGGCGGTCGCGTACCCGGGGCGCCAGGTGGTCTGCATCGTCGGCGACGGCGGCTTCACGATGCTCATGGGCGAGCTCGCGACGCTCGTGAAGTACAAGCTGCCCGTCAAAGTCATCATCATCAAGAACAATGTGCTCGGCATGATCAAGTGGGAGCAGATGGTGCTCGAGGGCAATCCACAATTCGGCGTCGAGCTCCAGCCGATCGACTTCGAAGCGTATGCGAGGGCGTGCGGTGCGGGCGGCTTTACGATCGAGCGTCCGCAGGACGCGGAGGCAACGCTCGCGGCAGCGTTAGCCTATCCCGGACCTGCCGTCGTGCAAGCGGTCGTCGATCCGGACGAGCCACCGGTGCCGGGCAAGGTGACGACCAAGCAGGCGATGAATCTCGCGAAAGCGCTCGCCCGCGGCGAAAAGGATCGGTGGCGCATCGTGAGGACGGTCGCCAGGGACAGGGTTCGCGAAGTGGTGTGATGTCGCGCGCCGGCTCGGAGTCCGTGCCGCTCGAGTCGCTCGAGGTCCGCGCGTTTCGCGTGCCAACCGACGCGCCTCACGAATCGGATGGGACGTTCACGTGGAGCACCACCACTATGGTGTTGGTGCAGGCAGCCGGCGGCGGACAGCGCGGCCTCGGCTATACCTACGCCGACGCCTCTGCCGCGACGCTCATTCACGACACGCTGGTCGGCGCCGTTCGCGGCATGGACGTACTCGCCGGTGCGCGCATCTGGACCGCGTTAGTCGCGGCGGTTCGCAACATCGGCCGATGCGGCATCGCGTCCATGGCGATCTCGGCCATCGATGCGGCGCTCTGGGATCTCAAGGCACGGCTGCTTGGCCTCCCGTTAGTCACGCTGCTCGGCGCCTCCCGCGATGCGATACCCGTCTACGGCAGCGGCGGCTTCACCTCCTACTCGCAAGCAGAGTTGTGCCAGCAGCTCGCGTGTTGGGCGGCGCAGGGCATTCCGCGCGTGAAGATGAAGATCGGGCGCGACCCAGCGGCCGATGTAGCGCGCGTCGCGGCGGCTCGCAAGGCAATCGGGGATTCCGCCGAATTGTTCGTCGACAGCAATGGCGCGTATGGTGTGAAGCAGGCGATCGCGCAGGCCCAACGGTTTGCGGAATCCCGCGTGTCGTGGTTCGAGGAGCCGGTCGACTACCGCAACCTCGACGGGCTTCGCTTCGTGCGCCGGCAGGCGCCGCCCGGAATGGAGATTTCCATTGGCGAATACGGCTTCGTCCCCGACACGTTCGCGAACATCCTCAGCCACGGCGCCGTGGACGTCCTGCAAGCGGACGCATCGCGCTGCGAGGGCATCACCGGCTTCCTAACGGTAGACGGATTGTGCGAGGCGACGATGACACCGCTGTCGACGCATTGCGCCCCGTCGTTGCACGTCCATGCCGCGTGCGCGGCCAAGCGCGTCCGTCACCTCGAGTATTTCCACGACCACGTGCGCATCGAGCACCTGTTCTTCGATGGTGCGCTGTCGCCGGTCGATGGCGCACTGCGGCCCGACCTCGGACGTCCAGGACTTGGCCTCACCCTCAAGGAGGCCGACGCACGACCATTCGAGCGAACGTGACGGGCATTCCGCAGCTCCCGGTCCCGCGTCGGGCCTCGCCCAACGCCCACGCCCCGCCGCCCACCCCACCTCGACCTAACTCAGTTAGGGGGACAGCAATCGGCGTCGACATCGCCCGGCTCGAGCGGCTGCTCCGCGCCCGTGTGCGCGGCGAAGTCCGGTTCGCCGACGGCGATCGCGCGCTGTATTCGACCGATGCCTCCAACTATCGCCAGATCCCGATCGGTGTCGTCATCCCCCGCGACGTCGAGGACATCGTCGAGACCGTCGCCGCATGCCGGGAGCTCGGCGCGCCCATCGTGTCGCGCGGCGGCGCGACCGATCTTGCGGGCTCGACCTGTAACGCGGCGGTCGTCATCGATATGAGCAAGTACGTGAACCGCGTACTCGAGATCAACTGGGACGAGCGTTGGGCATTGGTCGAGCCAGGTGTGGTGCTCGATGACCTCCGCAATCTCGCGGAGCAGCGGGAGTTGACGTTCGGGCCGGATCCCGCCACGCATGCGCGGAACACCATCGGCGGCATGATCGGCAACAACTCGTGCGGCATGCACGCGCAGATGGCGGGCAAAGTGGAGGAGAATACGATCGCGCTCGAGATCGTGACGTACGACGGTGAGCGGATGTGGGTCGGGCCGACGACGAACGAAGAGCTCGGCCGCATTCGCGACGAGGGCGGCGTGCGTGCCGCGATTTATTCGCGGCTCGAAGCCATTCGCGACCGATATGCAGACCAGATTCGCGCACGCTTTCCCAAGATCCCGCGCCTCGTGTCGGGCTATCCGCTCCAGCAGCTGCTCCCGGAAAACGGCTTCAACGTGGCGCGCGCGCTCGTTGGAACCGAGAACACGTGCGTCACCGTGCTCCGCGCGAAGCTGCGCCTGGTGCACAGCCCGCCCGTCCGCGCGTTGGTGGTCGCGGGGTTCGCCGACATTTATACCGCCGGCGATCACGTCGCATTCTGCAATCAATACGAGCCGATCGCCCTCGAGGGCATCGACAGCAGCATGTTCACGTACATGCACGACAAAGGCATGTCCACCTCGGGACGTACGCTCTTTCCGGATGGCGGCGCATGGCTGGTCGTGGAGTTCGGCGGCGACACAAAGGAAGAAGCATCTGATGCCGCGCGGACCCTGATGGATGCGCTGCGCCAGCCGCCTAACGCACCGTCCGTGAAGCTATTCGAGGACGTCAAGCAGGAGCACCTCGTCTGGCAGATTCGCGAATCGGGCCTCGGATCGACGTCCAAGATTCCGCATCAGCCCGATTTTTATCCCGGCTGGGAAGATTCGGCGGTCGCCCCCAAAGACGTGGGGAAGTACCTGCGCGATCTTCACGCGCTGTTCGACCAGTACGGCTATACCGCGTCGCTCTACGGGCATTTCGGCCAGGGCTGCGTCCACTGCAGCATCGACTTCGACCTCTACACGGCCGATGGCATCGCACGCTGGACGCGATTCCTAACGGAAGCGGCCGAGCTCGTGGCGTCGTACGGCGGGTCGCTGTCGGGAGAGCACGGGGATGGGCAGGCGCGCGGCCGTCTCCTCCCGATCATGTTCGGCGACGAGATCGTGCAGGCGTTCCGGGAATTCAAGGCAGCGTGGGATCCGCGCGGCAAGATGAACCCGGGGAAAGTCATCGATGCCTATGCGGTGGATGAGAATCTTCGCTGGGGCACGAGCTACCATCCGTGGGACCCGCCCATTCACCTCGCGCTGGAGGCGGATCGCGGCAGATTCTTCGTCGCGGCGAATCGATGCGTCGGCACGGGCAAGTGTCGCAAACACGACAGCGGCACCATGTGCCCGAGCTACATGGCCACGCGCGAGGAGATGCACTCGACGCGCGGCCGATCGCGCCTGTTGTTCGAGATGATGGAAGGCAACCCGCTCGGCGACGGATGGCGCGACGAAACCGTCAAGACGGCGCTCGACCTCTGCCTCGCGTGCAAAGCGTGCAAAAGCGAGTGTCCGGTGAATGTCGACATGGCTGCATACAAGGCCGAATTCTTCTCCCACTACTACGACGGACGGTTGCGCCCGATCTCCGCCTACGCCTTCGGGCTCATGCACCGGTGGGCGCGTATCGCGTCGCACGTGCCGTGGGCGGCGAACGTCCTCACGCAAACGCCGGGACTGCGCGACATCGCCAAGGCTATGCTGCGCGTCGCCGCGGAACGCCGAATTCCCCGCTTCGCCGGGCAGACGTTTCGCCGGTGGTTCGGGCACCGATCCGGGGCTCGCCTAACGGGACCGACCGTCATGCTCTGGCCGGATACCTGGAACAACTATTTTCTGCCGGAGACGGCGCGAGCCGCCGTGCAGATACTGGAAGCGGCGGGGTTTCGCGTTACCATCCCCGCTCGCCCGCTCTGCTGCGGCCGGCCGCTCTACGACTACGGGATGTTGGACACGGCGAAACGGCTCCTGCGCGACGTGCTCGATGTGCTGCGCCCACACGTGCGAGCCGGACTCAGCGTCGTTGGCCTCGAGCCGAGCTGCGTGTCGGTGTTTCGCGATGAGCTGCTCGAGCTCTTTCCAAACGATGACGACGCCAAACGCCTCGCGGCCCAAACGCTCTCGCTCGGCGTCTTCTTGGCACGGAACGCTTCCTCGTTCACACCGCCTGCGCTCAATAAGAAAGCCATCATTCACGGTCACTGCCACGACAAGTCGATCCTGGGCTTCGACGACACGCGCGGCCTGTTCGACCGCACCGGGCTCGACTATACGGTGCTCGACTCGGGCTGCTGCGGCATGGCAGGTGCGTTTGGCTACGAACGTGGCGCGCATTACCGCGTGTCCATCGCCAGTGCCGAACGGGTCCTGCTGCCGGCCGTGCGAAACGCGGACGATCGGACGCTGATCATCGCCGACGGTTTCAGCTGCCGGGAGCAGATCATTCAAACCACGAACCGGAAGGCCCTGCACGTGGCGGACGTCTTGAAGCTCGCCCTGGACCAAGAGGCCACATGAACGAAGTGATCGTCGTGACCGGTGCGTCGGCTGGGTTAGGCAGGTCGATCGTCCGCCGATTCGCACGCGACGGCAGCACCATCGGACTCATCGCGCGCGGCCGCGAGCGTCTCGAGCAGACGCTCGTCGAGGTCGAGTCGCTGGGCGGACGCGGGCTGGTCCTGCCGCTTGATGTCGCCGATGCGGACGCGGTGGATGAAGCCGCGGCGCGCGTGGAGATGGAGCTCGGGCCGATCGACGTGTGGATCAACAACGCGATGGTCTCCGTCTACTCGCCAATCAAACAGATGAGCGCCGCTGAATTTCGTCGCGTCACCGAGGTCACGTATCTCGGCTACGTCCATGGAACGCTCGCGGCACTCAAGCGCATGCTGCCGAGGAACCGGGGAGTCATCATCCAGGTTGGGTCGGCGCTCGCACATCGCAGCATCCCGCTGCAGTCGGCGTACTGCGCGTCGAAGCACGCCATCATGGGATTTCACGAATCGCTGTTGAGCGAGCTCATCCACGACGGCAGTAAGGTGCGCACCACGATGGTGCAGATGCCGGCGATGAACACGCCGCAATTCGATTGGGCGAAGAGCCGGTTGCCGCGCAAGCCGCAGCCGGTGCCGCCGATCTACCAGCCGGAGGTCGGCGCGGACGCGGTGCACCACGCCGTTAGGCATGACGTCGGCCGGGAGTTTCTGGTGAGCTGGTCGACGATCAAGGCGGTGGTGGGCGAGAAGCTGGTCCCGGCCTACATCGACCGCGACCTCGGGAAAACGGGCTACGCTGGTGAGGAAACCAAGACCCCTGCGGATGCGAATCGCCCCGACAATCTGTGGTATCCGGTGGCGGGCGATTTCGCCGCGCACGGAAGATTCGACGATCGCGCGCGTGCCACGAGCGCCGAGCTCTGGGTGGCGAAACGAAAGCCGTGGCTCGCGTTAGGCGCCGCCATGTTCGGCGCGGTCATCGCCGGTGCCGCTATCACTCGGCACGATGATGACTGACGTCCGGCCTCCCTGCACCTCGCGGATTCGCTCCATCACCGGCGTCCCGACGGACGCACGACGCGCGGCGGCCGACGCGAGTGAGAATGCAAGCGGCCTGCCAATCGCGAAGGCCGCGAAGCACATCGCCGGGACCAAATGGTCTAACGCCGCGCCGGCATACTGCCAGGGTGCCGCGTTCGCCCCGGGGTAGTTGGACGAGAAGAGCAACGCCAGCATGTAGAGGAACGCGAAGACACTCGCGGTGCGAACGAGCACGCCGAGCACCAGGGCAACACCGATCGCGAGCTCGCCGTATGCGACGACGAACGCGATCGTCGTCGCGTGCTGCAGCACGAAATCGCGCAGCACCGGAATCATGAATGGATACGCGGCGCCGTCGGCCAGAAAACGGTGAATCCACCCTTCGAAGCCGCCGCCTAACGTAAACTGCGTGCCGACCACCTTGTACTCGGCGAAGAGGAGGAACAGCACGCCCACGGCAATGCGCAGCAAAGAAAAGGCGCGCGTGGTGCGGTCGGCCGTGCCCGGCTGTTCGCTGGTGATCGTCATGGACGTCCGTGGATCGCACGTCCAGTGCCGCGGCCGGTTGACGCCGCCGACCCCGTCACTCCTCGCGGAGCGCGCCGATGGGATCGATCCGCGTCGCCCGGCGCGCCGGAACGAGCACAGCCGCTACAGCCGCGGCCAGCAACACCCCAATGGCAACCGCGACCGACGCCGGGTCGCTCGAGACGTCGTTGAGATGGTGTTGCAGGAGCCGCACGGCCGCCATGGACAGGGGGAATCCCAGCAGGACACCGATCGCGACTGGACGCAGCCCGTCGCGGAGCACCATCCACGCGATCGTCGAACGGTCTGCGCCTAACGCTGACCGAACGCCGATTTCGCTGGTGCGCCGCCCAACGCTGTAGCTCATCACGCCGAACAGGCCGATCGCCGCCAGAACGAGCGCGAGCGCGCCAAGGCCGGTCGCGAGCCCCGCCACGAGGCGCTCGTCCCGAATCGAGAAGCGGATGAGCTGTGCGACTGACTCGAGGTCATCGATCGTGATCGCCGGATCGGTGGCCACGATGGCGCGTCGAACCGCCTGCAGCACATGCGCGGGATCGCCGGTCGTCCTCACGAGGATCCGCAGCTCGGTCGGCTGCGGGAATTTCGTCGTGCCGCTTCGATAGAGATACGGCATGTAGATGCGCCGCGCGGCGCCGGAGGTCCCCGACGTGTCGAGCGACTGTCCGCGGACGTCGGCGATCTCGCCCACGATGCGGAGGACGCTCGAGTCGTCGAACTGCACGAGGCGTCCGATCGGATTGGCGCCGTGGAAATAAAATCGCGCGAACGATTCGTTGATGAGCGCCGTCGCCGGCGGCACGCCCTCATCCTCCGGGCCGAAATCCCGGCCCGCGATGAGACGCGCCCCGATGGTGTGCGCGTATCCGGATCCCACCTTGTCGGCCGCAGTCGAGCTGTCGCGCATGGTGAGCGTTAGGCCGGCAACACCCACGTCGGTGTGCCATTCGCTGCCCGAAAAGATGCCGTTCTGTGAATACGACACGTCGGCCACGCCGGGAACCGACAGCAGACGCTCGCGCAGGGCGTGCACGGCGCTCGCAAGACGGTCCGAGGCGTAGCCCGGTGTCGCGATGTCGAGGTCACCGGCGATCAGATGCGCCCGATCGAAGCCGAGCGGCAGCGACTCTGTTATCAACAGGCTGCGCGTGAGGATCGACGCTCCGACCAACAGCAGCAGCGACAGCGCGACCTGGCAGGTGATGAGTGCGGTGCCGAAGCGCGCGCTGTGCGCGATCGACCGCCCGGTCGCGCGCAAAACCGATGCGAGATCGATCCGCGACGCGCGTAGCGCCGGCATCAATCCGAACAGCAGCGCCGACGCCATCGACACGGCGAGCGTGAACGCAATGACGTGCGCGTTGGGGCCGACATCGAGCGAGCTCGCGCCGCCGTCGAGCGCCATGAGGAGCAGCGTGCGGCTGCCCCACCAGGCGACAATCACGGCCAGCGCCCCACTCAGCACGGCGAGCACGGCGCTTTCCGTTAGGAGCTGCCGCACGACGCGTACGTGGTCGGCCCCGAGGGCCAACCGGAGCGAAATCTCGCGGCGGCGCGCGAGTCCGCGGGCGAGCAGCACGTTCGCCACGTTCACCAACACGATGCACAGCAGCACGACGACGCCGAGCATGAGCGTGATGAGCGGAGCGCGAAACGTTTCGCGGAGTCCCGACAGTCCACGCGCTCCAGGCGCGAACGCGATCGTGAAGCCGCGATCCGTGATCTCCGCCACCTCGTCCGGCCGTGCCGTGGCGAGGATCGTCGACCGGACAAGGGGCGTGGTCTGCGCGCGGACCTGGTCGAGCGTCAGGCCTGGCCTGGCCCGTCCGAACAGCAGGAGCCACATCGCGCGCCGGTCGCGAAGCACGGGCAGGTACGGGTGGAGGCGATCGTTCAGGCCTACTGGGAGGAAGATGTCGGTAGACTGGCCGACCACTTCGCCGGTGAACCCTCGTACCGCGACACCGGTAATCGTTAGGCGAACACCGTCGACGAGGATGTCGCGGCCGACAATCGCCGGGTCCTTGCCGAAGCGGCGAACCCAGTAGTCGTAACTGATCGTTGCCTGCGGCGGTGCGCCCGGATCGTCGGCCGTGCTGTCGAAGGTGCGCCCAACCGCAGCCCCCACACCGAGCACGGCGAAATAGTTGCCGGACACGACGCGCCCGATCGGATGCTCCGCGTCGATGGATGTCCCGCCGATTCGCGCGTCGACGCGCCCGGCCTCGCCCACGGCGGCGAGTCCCTCGAAGGCGTGCGCGCTACGGCGAAGGTCGAGATACAGCGGATACGAGTACGATTGCCCGTCGGGTGTGCCGTGACCGCGCGAATAGACGTAGGCCGGATCGCCGACGATGACGAGTCCGTCGGGATCTCGTACCGGCAACGTGCGGTTGAGGACGGCGTCGATGAGCGAGTAGATAGTCGCGTTGATGCCGATCCCGAGGGCGAGTGACAGCGTGATGACCGCCGTGATTCCGGGCGCGCGCCGCATGGTGCGCAGCGCGAAGCGGACGTCTCGCTCGATGGTGTCGAGCCATGCGAACGCGGACATGCGTCTCGCCTCCTCGCGCAAATAGGTGACGTTGCCGAAGCGTCTCCGCGCGGCGTACTCGGCCTCGCGGCGGGAGAGCGTTCCGCCGGCCACATGTTCCCTCTGCGCGGCATCCAGCTCGAGGTGGAACTGCATCTCGCGCTCGCGGTCGCGTGCGTGGCGCGATCGCTGGAGCAGCACACCGATCCGGTACCGGAGGCCGTCGAGCCGCGACATGCGTCAGGCACTCCGCATCACGCGCGCGACCGCGAGCGCGATGCGTTCGTACTCCGCCTTGCGTTCGCCGAGCTGTTTGCGGCCGGCGGCCGTGATGGTGTAGTAGCGCGCCTGGCGGCCGGTCGGCGTGGGCCCCCACTTGGACGTCACCCATCCTTTCACTTGCAGCCGCTCGAGCGCGGGATAGAGCGAGCCCTGCTCGACGGACAACACGTCCCGGGAGAGCCGTTCGATGTGCTGCGCGATCGCGTACCCGTGCATGGGCGCGGCGCTCAGGGATTTGAGGATGAGCATCTCCAGCGTGCCGGCGCCCAACGGACCGCGCCCGCCGGATTCATCGCGTGCCATAGGTGCTCCGCTACAGGTAGTCGGCCACAATATGTAGTCAGCTTCCTATTAGCGCAAGGAACCGGGCCGCGGGAATTCCGTACGCGCGTAGATAACGAAAGTGATCGTTCAACGCGGGGGAAGTGCGTCGCCTAACGGCTAGGAGATGGTCGCTTTTTTGTGGGTCTTCGGGGAATTTCGGGAAAATGAGGCGACGGGTCGGTACACCCCGGCG
>JACZDA010172504.1_pt1 | contig 12433 bp, 9 predicted proteins | sample 8641761 | NCBI WGS metagenome assembly JACZDA01 (sample SAMN15324611, study PRJNA640507) | soil metagenome | isolation source: intercropping peanut in the first line | place: China: Luxin town, Laibin City, Guangxi Province | collected 2019-07-25 | depth 10cm m | reverse complement strand
GGCGCGCACGGCGCTGTCGGCGGCGGCGGATGCACGCGTCGTCGTGTCACCCGTCGGCCGTTGGGCAGCAACTCGCCGCCCCCCGCCCACGACGAACGCGAGCGCGGACACGACGGCGAGCGTGCGAACCATCATCACGGAATCGGCCAGCTCAGAATGGAGTCGTTCCTTGACTCGTCCAGGTGTTCGGAACCACCTGGCCGTTGCGCACGGTGAACTGCAGGTACGTCACGACGTTCACTTGGGCGTTCACGCTCGCGCGCGAGGTGACCGGCTGTCCATTGACGGTGACCTGCACGTTTACGGTGTGCGCCACCGGCAGGACGGCCGAGCGGAAGAGCTCATCCACCGCGCCTTGCGAGAGCGCCTGCGTCGCGATCGCCGAGTAGGTCCGCGTGTCGGGCGGTCCGCCGTCCAGCGACATCTGGACCGCCGTCGGCGACGACTGCGAGGAGTCCGCGCGCAGTAGCACCACCAGGACCGCGCCGGAGCGGCGCTTCACCGCATCGCCTAACGCAGCCATGCGGTCGCGCTGCGCTTGCATGTTGTCCTGCGAGCCGGAGAGCGTCTTGTCCAACTCGACGAGCGCGTTCTGCTCGGTGCTCATGAGCAGGTCGTTGGCGCGCCGCGCCGTCGTCTGCGCCATCGCGTTGTCGATCTCCGCCTCGAGCGCGACGCGCTGGCCGCGCAGCTGGCTCAGTTGGTCCTGCGTCGCCTGCAATTGCTTGATGAGCGCCGACCGTTGCGCCTCGTACACCGCCTGCGCCGCCGAATCGGCGTTGCGGCCGCTCGAATCGGCTTGCGCGCGGAGCATCGCCGGCGCCAGCGCCAACGCGACCGCCAGGACGAGAGAGCTGTGCCGTTTGCTCATGGGCATTGTTCCGCGTGGTTGATGCTGCTCACTGCTGGGGCGGCTTGTCCTGCGGTGGCGGCGTGTTCTGCTCCAATTTGCGGAGCCGTTCCTCGAGCCGCTTGAGCGCCTCGCGCTCGGAGTTCAGCTCTTGCTCCGCCTGCGCCCGTCGTTGCTCCACGTCCAGCAGGTTCTGCGCGTGATACCGATCGATCTCGAGCTCCAATGATTGGACACGCTTCTGCCGCGCATCGATTTCGGCGACCAGGGCCTTCTGTTCTGCCTCGAGCTGCGCGACCCGGTCCTGCAGGACGTGCCCACGGAGCAATCCGAAGACGTTGCTCTGCCACCCCACCGTGAACGCGAACTTGTCGTAGTTATACGGCGTGTGCGCCGTGTCCGACACGCCGCCCGCTCCGATCTCCGTCCAGTACAATCCCGCCTGCAGTCCGCGCCAGTTGAGCACGGCGCCGAGGTTGTAGTCCCAGGCGTTGTTCTCGAACATGAACGACACGACGCTGTGCTGCGACGGATAGAGGTCCATCTTCACACCGCCGAACACCCCGCCGGTGGAATGGTGCGCGTACGCAGTGCCTAACCCGCCGTCATCCTTGAACAAGCCGTTGCCGTAGCCGACGCTGAAGCTCAGGCCCACGTTAGGCCAGTTCCTGTCCAGCTCCTGCAGCGAGAACGACTTCGTGGCCACGCCGTACACCGTCTCCGCCGTGGAGAAGTTCGCGTGCAGCGAATCCGCCTGGTGGTTGCGGTTGGGATTCGCGTTCGTCGGCGGCGTGAGGAAATAGCCTAACCCAAATCGGTCGATGTGCGAGTAGGGCCCCACGTTTTCGATGCCCACGGCCAGGCTCGGGATCCAGCCGACGACGCCGGACTTTCCGCGGAAGTCCTCCTCGTTGAGCAGCAGGCCGCGTCCGAAAAAGCCCCACTCGGGTGCATCGGAGAACACGGAGAGGCCCACTTCCGCCCGGCTCAGGATGGACGTGTACACGGCGAAGTTCGAATTGATGCCCTTGCCGACCCCCAGGCCGGACGAGAGCTCGGATCCCTTCACCGTCTTTCCCGATATCGCCAGGGAGAAGTCGCCCGACAACGGCGACACCCAGGCGACGGGAATGTCGATCAGCCCGGAGCCCCAGTACAGGGTCTGCGGGTAGCTCATCTGTTGGGCATGCGCACCGGCCGGAACCATCACGAGCAGCGCGGCCAGCGCGGAGCAGCATCGCGTCATGGACATGAGGTCGAAGTCTCCGTTAGCGCGCGGGCGGCGTGGAGTCGGGCTTGGTGGGCGGCGCCTGCGGCTTGTCGGGCGGCTTCTGCTGCCCCTGCTGCAACGCCTTCAGCCGGTCTTCCGCTTTCTGAATCGCATCGCGCTCGGCCTGGATCTCGCTCTCGAGCTGCTGGCGACGCTTGGCCACCTCCGCGAGCTCGCCGGCTTGTGCCTTACGCAGTTGGTCGTCGAGCGCCGTGATCCGCTCTTCGCGCTTCGCGAGCTCGAGGTGCAGCCGCGTTTCCTCGCGCTGCAGCTCGGCGACGCGCGACCGGAGCACCACCCCCTGCGCGATGTCGTGCAGGTTGCCGCTGTACCCGAAGCTGAGATTGACCTTGGAGTAGTTGTAGACGTTGTAGAGCGTGCCCTTGGTGGGCGACTTGCCCCCCTCCTCGAGCTCCGTGCCGTAGATTCCTAACGACAGGCCGCGCCACGTGGCCACGACGCCGGCGTTCCAATCCCAGCCGTTGTTCTCGGCGATGAAATCGAACCGCGAGTCGGCGGAGGGATGGATCGCGTACCGTCCGCCCAGGAACAGGCCTTTGGCGATCGTTCCCTTGTCGTTGTAGTTCCGCCCGAGATCGCCGTCGTCGGAGAACAATCCGTCGCCGTAGCCTACCGTTAGGCTCGCATCGCTCGTGCGTCCGACGGCGAACGACTTGGTCGCAACGCCGTACAGCGTCGGATCCGAATGGAAATGGTGCGCGAAGGAGGACGTGACATCGGCGCCGTTGCCGGTCGAGTCGATCCTGACGTCGTGCCCGATCAGCATCCGATCTTCGTGTGGGAACGGGCCGAGGTTGCGGAACCCGACCGCGATCGCCGGCCACGACTTGCCTTGCTGTTCCTTGAGGAGCAGCGCCTGGCCGAAAAAGCCCCACTCCGGATTCTGGCTATACAGCGAAAAGCCGACCTCGTAGCGTCCGCCCCAGTGCGAATCGAGCGAGAGATTCGTGTTCCACTGGGCCGACGTGTTGAGCGCTTCCTGCGTGACCAGGTTGTACGGGATGTGCTTGCCGGACGTCTGCACCCAGATGTCGCCCGACGACGGAGAGACCCAAGCGACCGGGTCATCGATGAGCCCGGTACCATAGTCCAGCGTAGCCGGATAAAGATCGTTTTGTGGTGGTTCTGTCGAAGTCGTAGCCAACGAGTCCTGGGCCGACGCCGCCGGCACCGCGATCAACGCCGCTCCGAGGGCCAAGAACGAGAGCGCCACGCTGGACCGCAACGCGCGCATGCATCCTCCAGGCAGACGTGTGGTTAGGGACCGGGTCGAGTGCCGGTCGCGATCGCGGCGGCCGAGGTCCCGCGAAGGCGGCACCAGTGTCCTGAGTCTCGCACGCTTGACGGCGGCAGGCTGGCTCATGTATTGACGTCGCCAGGACACAGGTGACCCATCCTCTTCGGGCTATGACTCATCAAATAGTGCCGAGGTCAAATACGAAGGGAGCGATCGCTCCATGGAGGATCCTCAACCAACGGTGGCTACGAAACGCACCAATGATACTCTTGACTCAACGTCGAATTGGCGCGTGATTGCAAAGCACACAGAGTCGCGACGGGCGCGCGGCTACTGCGAATCCCACCATGAGGGAACGCGATGCGCTCGTTTGTTCGCTTCGTCCGATTGGCAGCGATCGTGATCTTGCCTGCCGCGTGTTTCTGGCATCATTCTCCTGCCTCTTCCTCTCTTTCGGCCCCTGCAACTCTGCAAGTCGAGAATCACAATTGGCAGGACGTTGACATTCAAATACTGCACGGCGGAATTCGTACGCGCCTCGGTAGCGTCATCGGCGCCTCGGACAAGACCTTCGTGTTTCCGCGCTCGGTCATGGGTGACCTAGGCGAAGTTCAACTGATCGCCCACGCTGTGGGCACAGCGGAAACGATCACCACGGAGGTCATCGTGCTCAAACCTGGCACGCAAGTTCGCTGGACTCTCGAAACCACTTTGAATCGCTCCGCAATCGCCGTGCAGTAACTTTCGACTCAGCCTAGATTACTGCGGCGGGGGCGGGGGACCGTGGTTCCTGGTATTTCCGTTAGATGATCCTGATACGGCTCCAATCGTGCCCAAGACCGCCATGATCCCTCCGGCCAGCACGCCGCTACGCCACCAAGAGATTCTCTTTTCCTGGACCGTAGCGATCGAGCTTTGAGGCAGTGACACCGTCTCGCCCTTCCAATACTGCTCGTTGCCCGAGTGCAGCGTGACAGCGTTGACCGACACGGCCATTCCGGTGTCCGTCTGCGACACGAGCCGTCCGTCCACGTAGAACACGTTCGGACCAAGGTATTGTGCGAGCGACGCAGATCCCGCGTCCGTTAGCTGGATGTGCAGCTTGGAGCCGGGAGCAGGCGCGGGATTCGTTGCAACAGGCGTCGTCACGTAGCACCCGCACAGAACCAGCATCCCAAACGGCGCGATTCGCATGGCGCTAACCTCAAGTGTTAAGAACCGAAGCATTCATATTCACCAGACTCGAGGCGTGCCGTCAAGGTTTATAGAATATTCTCTCCACAGTGCTTGCAAGTTAGTCGGTCAGCAACCCGTGCGAGGCAAAGCAGCCCGGCTCCCTTTCGGGAGCCGGGCTGTTCGCTCTAGAGTGCTTACGCAACCGATTCAAATCAACCGCTACCGCGACTACATGTTCGACGGACAGGCGTTCGGCTGATTCCAGTTGCGTGGCGGCTGTTGGTTCGGCGGCGGAATGTTCGGATTCGCATCGCGTTCCGACGACAGCGGATAAAGCAGACGTCCAGGTATTCCGCCAGCAGAGGCGGCTACGAGGGTCGGCAGACACGTGCGCTTCCAGTCATTCCAGACCTCGATCTCCTGGAAATCCGCAATGTACTTTTCGGTGATAATGGCCTGCTCCGTAATCGGACCACCAATCCACGGACCAAGACCCTGTGAGGCCCTTTCTGCGTTGTACGCGCTTATCGCCAGTGCCTGGTTGCCCGTCTGAAGGGCGGCCTCGGCAATGATCAACTGATTCTCGGCGTACGTCACAATGGGTTGATGGAACGCTTGACCTGCGTCAGCACCGCCCCTCGCGTCAGCGAGCTGTGAGTAGTCACCCGATCCGCCCGTTGGGGGCGCGCCAACGTAGTCGCCCACTGAATTTGTGCTGTAGTACTGGCTAAGACGTGGGTCACTGGTGGACTTCAAGAGGTTAACCAGAAAGCCACCGGCACTTATGTACCCAGAACGCTGGATCACGATGAACTGATACCAGAGATTCCATTCGTTCGGGTTGGTGCTCTGATACGATTTGAAATCTCCTGCCGGACTCGAAATACCCTGTTGCGCCTCGGCCAGGGCACTCGCGTACGCGCTCGGATCCATCGTGCTTACGTGCATGAAATAGCGAGCCTTCAGCGTGTGGGCTAACGCTAGCCACTCCGCTTTCTGCGTCGCCAAAGGAGTGGTGCCGCTCGTGTTGTACCAGAGGTCGTTAGTCCCCGGCCCCCCGCAGGTAAGCGACTGGCACGGAATCCAAGCAACAGCAGTATCGAGTTGCGCTTGAATGTCCGCGTAAACCTGCTGTTGCGGATCTAGATGCGGCGTAAGCGATGTTCCGACGGCCTCGCGATAAGGAACATCTCCCCAGAGGTCAGCCGCCGTTCCCATCGACAACGCCTCCATCACCTTCGCTATGCCGGCGTACGTCGAATCGCCAACCGACAGCGCTTGTGCTTGGATCGCGCGCTCGTCGATAAGCCCACCGCCGGCGTAGACGATGGTCCAATCGCCCGAGAACGCGTCTTCATCGAAAATGTACTGGCCGAGCGGGATGTACTGACGGTCGGTTCCGGCCATTGACTGCATCCACATGCTGAACAGTCGAGCTACGTCACCGGATTGCAGGTTGGTCGCCGTCACCGTAACGCCCACAAAGAGCGCGTCTCTGCCCGCCACCTTTGGGGAGTTCGGATTGTCGGTGAGCTTGTTCCCCGTCAGCCAGTCGCTGCATCCCGTGAGCAGCGCAAATGGCAGCAGGGCACCCACCGCGAGCTTCAAGTATCTATGCATACGATTTGATCTCTCTCGTTGCAATGTCAGCGGTTCAGGCCCAGCGAGAACACGAACGACCGAGTCTGCGGGTTGTTGAAGTAGTCGACGCCCTGGATGAGCGAGCTCGCGCCAGCCAGGTTCGCTTCCGGATCGATGCCGCGGTACTTGGTCCACGTCTTGAGATTGCGGCCGGCGATCCGCACGTCGATAGAGCTGAAACCGTAGTTCCTAACCCACTGCTGATCGAGCGAGTAGGACAGCGAAAGCTCGCGCAACTTGGTGTAGCTGGCGTCTTCCACAAACTGGGTTGCAACGGGACCGAAACCGCTTCCAAGGTTCTGGAACCAGGCCTGATCCAGCACAACTGACGTACCGGCACCCGGACCACCGACAGGCCCTGGCAACCACGTCTTACCGAAGACGAAGCTGTTGCCGCGAATCTGTGTGTCCTTGTGCACACCGAAGTTGTACAGCGCGCCCCGCGTGCCGTCCCAGGTCTGGCCACCATGCCGGATGTCGAGCAGGCCCGACAGCGTGAGCTTGTTCCAAGTGACGGAGCTGCGAACGCTGCCGAGCCACTTGGGGTTGCCGTCGGAGATGACACGCTGCGTGGGATCCAGCACCGGGAATCCATCGGCACCGATGAACAGCGCACCCTTCGGCGCACCACCGCACTGCGAATCGATATCGCCGACGCCTTCGATGTTGAGACCGCGGCCGCAACGCGCAAAGTCGTTGCCGCGCAGCACGCCGACGCTCGAGCCGTACCAAGCCGTGGGTACGGAACCAGTGAAGCCGCCACCCGTTGCGAGGTCCACGAACTGCTGGCCCGAGAGACTTACCAACCGGTTCTCGTTCTTCGACCAGTTGAGTCCGATCTCCCATGTCAGATTCTGCTGCATCACCGGCCTGAAATTGAACGATGTCTCGATGCCGCGGTTGCGAATGACGCCTGCGTTGGAGGTGATTGACGTGAATCCTGTCGAGTTGGCTAGCGGAAGCGAAAAGATCGCGCCTTCCGTGCGATCCAAATACAGCGTGATCTGCGCATCCGCGTGGTTGTTCAAACCGCCCAGGTCGACACCAGTCTCGAATTCCTTGGTGCGCTCGGGACCAAGGATGGGCTGCTGATGTTGCCCACCCTGAGCAAGACCACCCAGTCCCGCCTGGTTGAGTAGAAGCTGGTCGCCCCAGCCGCCAGAGGTAACAAACCTTCCACTGACATACACCTGGTCGGTGCTGTAGACCGGCGGCTCCGCACCCGTCTCACCGTAGGCGCCACGGAGCTTGCCGTAACTGAGGATGCCGCCACCATTGCTGCTCGAGCTCTGGAGGAAGCTCCACGCGAAGCTCCCCTTGGGGAACCAGTGTCTACGAGTGCTCGTGCCGAACGTCGAGAAACCGTCGTTGCGCACAGACGCGGTAAGATCCAACTGATTCCACAGGAAAACGCTCGCCTCGCCGAAGAAACCGTCGGAGTGGATGAGACTTTGGAAGTCGTTGGGCGTCCAAGTCGTCGTGTTCGTCAAGTTGAACGGCTGCGGGGCGATCAGCGAAATGCCGGTCACGAAAATTTGATTGAAGCTGCGGCTGTTCAAGTTCTGTCCAATCGTCAGATTTCCCTGGAAGCCGGGCGAGAACGTGTGCTTCGCCGTGGCGGTCAGGTTCTGGTCGAGCTGGTAGTTTTTGAGATCGCCTTCGATCACCTCTCCCGTCGGCTGGCCCGACGACGTCCACGGGAATGCGTCCAGGCGCTGATCCGTGTAGTAGTCGGCGCCGAACACTTCCTTGATGTTCAACCAATCGAACGGGTCGTACGAGATATTCGCGTTGCCAAACGTACGGGTCAGGTTGCTGGAGTTGCTCTGCTCATAGATCGCGAATATCGGGTTGTCGTATCCGCGTGTGTCGAACGCCGAATTCACGGACGGCCACGGGAACCGATACGACCGCTGAAGTTTCGTGATCGGATCGAGGTACTCGAAGTTGTTGAACTCGGGCGGAGTACGCAGCGAGCCGAGGAGCAGTCCGTCGATGTTCGAACCCTGCTGGATGTACTTGGCGCGCACGTCGGAGTACTGGACATCGATACCGACTTTCAAGTTGTCCAGCATCTGATGCGACGCGTTGACGCGGACCGTGTTCTTCCTGTACCAGTCGTTGGGCCCGGTGATGTCGCCGTGCTGGTTGTCCAGGCTTCCCGAAACGAAGTACAAGGTGCGGTCGTTTCCACCAGACAGGGATAGGTCGCTGTTCCAGTTGTGACCGGTGACGAACAAGTCGCTGAAATGATCGTACACCGTGGTGCCGGCCGGCAGCGCGGGACCCCACGTGCTGCTCGTAGCGTGGCAGTCCAATTTGACTGGAGAAAACGCGTCGCAGGACGGCGTGACCCCGCCGGACCCATGCCCGAACATGGTTTGAAGCGGCGGTCCCTGGGTAACCTTATCGAACGAGTAGTTCGTCCGTAACGAATACGCGGTCTTGCCGGGCGTCCCCTTCTTTGTCGTGATCAGCACGACGCCTTCGCCCGCGCGCGCGCCGTAAATTGCCGCAGCGGCCGCGCCCTTGAGCACCGTTACCGACTCGATGTCGTCGGGGTTGATGTCGGACGCGCGGTTCGACGCGGCGACGCCGCCCTCGGCGGACTCGGTCATAATCGTTGAATTGTCAATCGGCACGCCATCGACAACGAACAACGGCTGTCCGTCGCCCGATATCGTCTTCGGTCCGCGGATCCGGATGTACGAGGAGGATCCCGGATCGCCGGATTGCGAGACGACCTCGACGTTGGGCGCCTTGCCCGCAAGTGCGGACACAACGTTGGTCTCGTTGGACCGGCTGATGAGCGATGTGTCAACCGAGTTGACCACCGTGCCCAGGCGCTCGCGCGTCGTCGCTGTGCCTTCGCCCGTTACCACGACCTCGCCGAGCCGCAGCGGGTTGGCGACCAGGGCGAAGTTCTGACTGACGGTGCCCGGGTTGAGCGTGATCTGAACCGACTGCGCCTTAAAACCAATCAGGCGAGCCGTCAGGGTTACCGCCTGACCCTTGGCGCGCGCGGTCGGAACGGTGAACGTGTACTTACCGTCCGCATCGCTCAAACTCCCGATGCTCATACCTTCGATAAAAACGCTGGCGGAGTTGAGTGGGGCCCCTGCCTCACTCGTGACCCGCCCGCTGACCGTCGTGCCCTGCGCCGCGGCCCATGCAGGGAGTAGCGCAGTTGCACACGCGATCGCGATGGCTGACCTAACGAAACGTCCCATTCTTCCTCCTTGGCACCTCTTCCAAAAGGTGTGTCGAACGAGAACATGGGGACTTCCGCCGGGGCACGTATGTGCCACGGCACGCACATTTGTCCACGCGCTATTGGCCGTTACCTCCGCGAATGAGAATTGGCGTGGATGCCGTTAGGCACCCGTGACAACAATGCAAGACAAAAGGAGAGCGCAGGCGCCACGAGACGCACCGCGACGTACAGGCGGGTAGAACGCGCCAAGAGGTTTGGAGAACGGCGGCCGCCAACGAGAGCTTTGGGCACGAGTGGGTTAAGACGGCCCATCACCAGCGTGCCCAGTATACGGATACTTTGCGGATCACGTCAAGGAGTCGTAACGTATGACCGGTGCTGTCGTAGATCCATCCCCTGCGCTTTCGCAAACGCCACGGCATGCCTTGACTTCGGTCGACGATCATCAGGTCGAGCCGCGTCGGCCTAATCGACTGGCCGCGCGCCACTTCGGCCCACTCTGCGCGCAGTCGTTCTCGGCGCCGGACAAAGCTCCGTCTAGGCCGACGAAAGGGCGATCGCTCTCCAAGGTCACGGTTGCGTGTTCGACTGGTTGGATGCCTGTCGGCGCTGCCGCGAAGATCGCCCGAGTCCGGCGACTTTCCCTAACATTTGCCGTGTGCTCGCCATTTCTAGGCAGCGTGCTTCAACCCTTGGCCGCGACTCCGGTATTCGCTCAGGAAGCTGGCCACCCAGCACACCGAACGTCACGAAGCCTGATCTTCACTGTGATCGGCGCGGTCGTCGGCGGTGCTGTCGGGCTGGCTGTTTCAAAGGGGTCGGGGTCGAGCGGGCGACACGGTTGCCTCGGTGTGCCGTGCGTGTTCGCCGGGTCGGTCGTGATCGGCGCCGGGGTCGGTTTCGCGCTTGGGCACGGCATGGACCGAACCTACTACTCACGCTATCGAGGTGTCGCGCCGATCCGGCTGGCGAGTGTCGACGCCGCTCTCGAAGGCGTGCCGACCTCGCTCACCGCGGGCGATTCAGCCGTCGCCGTAGGCGGCAGCAACGGCGTCGAGGTATTCGGGGCAGACGCCATGCAGACCGGCGTCCTTCGAGCTCGCGGCCTCAACGGAGTAAGCGCTGTCGCGCTCGCTCCGCCCAGCGGCTGGCTCGCCGTCGGTTCGCCCGCTGGCCTTTACATGTTTCCGCCACACGAAGGGCCGGGCGCGCTCGTTCGCGTTGGCGACGTGGCCGCAATCGCCGGCGGCGCCAAGCACGTCTACGTTGCGGTCAACGATCGGATAGAGATCGCGCCACTCGCCAACGACTCGACCGCCACCTGGCCGGGAACGACGGTCCAATCGCCGGTCCATGCCTTAGCGGTGGATTCGGCCCGGTCCCTACTCTGGGCCACGACCGACCGCGGCCTGATCGCGTTCCGGCCCGACGGCGATTCGTTGGTGCGCGTCGGATCCACGCCGCTCGACGCCGTCGGCCTACGGATGGCGTTCGCCCACGACACGATCGCCGTCGCGTTAGGCGAGCGCGGTGTGCGGCTGTTCGACGTGAGCGACCCGGCCGCGCCGCGAGCCGTCGCGAGTTGGACGATCGCTCACTTCGTCTACGACGTGGCCATCGACGAGGAGAGGTTGTTCGTTGCTGCGGGGCCGGAGGGTGTGTATGTCATCGACCTGAGCACGTCGCCCATGCGCACGATTGGACTCGCGCGCTCGATGGGATTCGCGACGGCGCTCGCATCGCGTCGCGGCTACACATACATTCTCGATCGGCGCGGCGTGGTGTTGCGCCGCGTTCTTTCCGACTTCTGAGGACTCATGGGTCTGGTACGCCTGACCGCGCTCGCGACGCTCGTCGCGGCTTGCGTGGTAGCCGGGTGCGGCTCCTCCGGCAGCGATCGTTCGTCGTCCGTGGCAGCGTCGGCGGCCGTCGCAGCACAGCCGCCCAAGTCGGAGCCGGCGACAAAGGGCGACACCGCGCTCGATCGCGCGGCGGATCACGCGCGCGTGCAAGGCAACGCGAGTGCGCCCCTGTGGGTCGTCGAAATCAGCGACTTCCAGTGCCCGTTCTGCCGTGAATGGCACGACCAGAGCTACGCGGCCATCAAGTCGCAGTACATCGACACCGGGAAAATTCGCTTCGCGTACATCAACTATCCGCTGTCGATTCACAAGAACGCGTGGCCAGCCGCCGAGGCAGCCATGTGCGCGGCGGCTGAGGGGAAGTTCTGGCCCATGCACGATTCGCTGTTCGCGTCGCAGCCGCGATGGGAGAACGCGGCGAATCCGCAGCCGACACTCGACTCGATCGCCGCGAGTGTGGGCGTGTCGCACGACGCGTACACCACCTGCGTGACGCAGCACCAGATGCGCGCACTGATCCAGGCCGACGTGGATCGCGCGAATGAATCCGGCGTCACCGCGACGCCGACGTTCATCATTGGCACGGCCAAGATCACGGGCGCGCAACCGTTAGACCAATTCCGCGCGGTGGTCGACGCGCAGTTGGCGAAGGTCACGGCGCAATAACTCGACGTCGCTTTCACGCCGGCGCGGCACCATGCTTCGTCCGTTCTACGCGTTTGCCGTCGAGGTCGCGCGCTTCGCGGCATCGGTGGCACCGGAGCGCGACGGCAAGTTCTGGCGATCACTCGGCGCGCGCAAAGGGATCCTGGAACGGTACACCGCGTGGGGCGCCGCGCACCGCGATGCCGCGCGAGCGCTCCTCTGGGTGCACGCGCCGTCCGTCGGAGAAGGCCTGCAGGCGCGCCCGGTGATCGAGCACCTGCGCGCGTCGCGCGGCGATCTGCAGCTCGCCTACACGCACTTCTCGCCCAGCGCCGAGCGGTTCGCGCATTCGTTAGGCGCCGACTTCGTCGACTACCTGCCCTTCGATTCGGTGGCCGACGCGCGTGCGACGCTCGATGCGCTCAAGCCCACGGCGCTCGTCTACAGCAAGCTCGATGTGTGGCCGGCGCTCACCCGCGAAGCCGCGCAGCGCGGCGTGTCGCTCGGCCTCATCAGC